>Ga0102942_1000325_pt1 | contig 17736 bp, 18 predicted proteins | sample SalPon2_C_H2O_MG_FD_78171 | JGI IMG/M metagenome (GOLD analysis project Ga0102942, IMG submission 78171) | Salt pond water microbial communities from South San Francisco under conditions of wetland restoration - Salt Pond MetaG R2_C_H2O_MG | ecosystem: Environmental > Aquatic > Non-marine Saline... | reverse complement strand
GCCGTGGCGGGCGGCGGTGAAAAGCGCGACGGGCGAGCGAACCACAACCACTACCTCCCGTCGCGGCGGAGGGCGGGCTATGCAACTCGGAGTCGTCGGACTGGGGCGGATGGGACGGATCGTGGTCGACCGCGTACTCGACGCCGGACACGACGTGGTGGCGTTCGACATCGACGACGAGGCGGTGACGGCGGCGGCGGACGCGGGGGCGACGCCGGCCGACTCGCTCGACGGCCTCGTCGAGCGACTGGACGCGGAGAAACGGATCTGGATGATGGTGCCCGCGGGCGACGCCGTGGACGCCGCGCTGGCGGAACTGGAGCCACACCTCGACGACGACGACATCGTCGTCGACGGCGGCAACTCCCACTTCGAGGACTCGACGCGCCGCGCGGAGTCGACCGACGCGGCGTATCTGGACTGTGGCACCTCCGGCGGCCCCGCGGGGGCCGAACTCGGCTTCTCGCTGATGGTCGGCGGCCCCGAGGACGCCTACGAGGAACTGGTGCCCGTCTTCGACGCGGTGGCGACGGGTCCGGACGGCCACGACCGGATGGGGCCGGCGGGATCGGGCCACTACGTGAAGATGATCCACAACGGGGTGGAGTACGCGCTGATGCAGGCGTACGGGGAGGGGTTCGAACTCCTCCACGAGGGGCGGTACGACCTCGACCTCGAAGCCGTGGCGCGGACGTGGAACAACGGCGCCGTGATCCGGTCGTGGCTGCTCGAACTCTGCGAGGAGGCGTTCCGCGAGGAGGGGAGTGATCTGGGCGACGTGGCCGACCACGTCGCCGGTGGATCGACGGGGACGTGGACGGTTCAGGAGGCACTGGAACGGGAGGTGCCGGTACCGCTGATCCATCAGGCACTCGCGGAGCGGTTCGCGTCGCGGCGGGACCGGTTCTCGCGGCGGCTCGCCAACCGCCTGCGCTACGGCTTCGGACGCCACGAGGTCGCACGCCGGGAGTAAGGACGGGGCGCGACAATCACAATCCCCTTAACCCCCGCATCCAAACCGTCAGTCATGGTCGAGGTAAATCTGGTGGGGCTGAGCATCGGGGCCCTCCTGACGCTCACCGCCGTCGCGCTCCATCTATCGAAGGGGACGGGATGGACCCCCACCACCGACATCAGCCAGGAAGTACTCGAACGCCGGGCCGAGTCGGTGCCGGAAACGGACTTCCCGGAGCCGATGAACCGCGCCATCGGCGCCGGCGGCGGCGGGGCCGTCGCAGCCGGCGCCGTCGCCGGCGAGGCGGAGGGTGCCGAACTCGAAGGCGGCGCCGAGGCGGCCGAGGAGTCCGGCCCCTGGGACGTGGCCGACGACGAAGCCGAAATCTTCGAAATCGAGTACGCCAAGGAGGGGTCGACCATCGAGGTCAAGGAAAACGAGACGGTCCTCGAAGCCGGCGAGGACGAGGGCTGGGACCTACCCTACGCCTGCCGACAGGGCCAGTGTGTCTCCTGTGCCGGGCAGATCACCTCGGGCGGGAACTCCGAGGACTACGTCGTCCACGACGACCAGCAGATGCTCGACGACAACGAACTCGGCGACGGCTACACGCTGACCTGTGTCGCCTACCCCAAGGCCGACTTCACTATCGAGACTGGCGAAGCGCCCTAACCGCGAAACTCGAAGCGTGCGCCGCCGCCGTCGGCGTCGATGGCGTCGACCGACCACCCGTGTTCTTCCGCGATTCGCTCGACGATGGCGAGCCCCAGTCCCGTCCCGTCGGAATCGGTGGTGTAACCCGCCTCGAACACGTCGTCGTCGGGGAGTCCCGGTCCATCGTCTTCGACGTAGAAGCCGTCGGGGAGCGGACCGAGGGTGACGGTGAGGTCGTTCGTGGAACCGTATTCGGCGCTATCACCGGACTCCGTCCGGTTGTCAGTGGAACTGTGTTCCACGCTATCCCCGCGAGTATCCGAGCGGGGAGCGGTCGAGCCGTGCTCGACCGAATCACCGGACTCCGTCCGGTTGTCAGTGGAACCGTGTTCCACGCTATCCCCGCGAGTATCCGAGCGGGGAGCGGTCGAGCCGTGCTCGACCGAATTCCGAAACAGGTTCTCCAGTAGCCGCCGGAGTCGCGGTTCGTCGGCCCGGACGGTCGGCTCCCCGTCGACGACGAGCGTCGCGTCGGCCGTGTCGGCGGTCCGCCAGCAGGCCTCGGCGACGCCGGGTAGGTCGACGGGTCGACGGTCGGGGACGTCGTCCCGCTGAGCGAGGGTGAGCAGATCCTCGATCAGGTCGAACGCCCGGCCGAGGGACCGCGCGGCGCGGTCGAGATTCTCGTCGTCGTACCGCGTACAGGCGAGTTCGAGCGAACCGTCGACGACCGCCAGCGGCGTGCGGAGGTCGTGTGAAACGACGCTCGCAAACTCCTCCAAGCGGTCGTTCTGACGCTCTAAGTTCCGGGTCCGATCGAGGAGCGTCAGGGCAGTCGCGGCGTTGGCCGCGAATATCTCGGCGAGGCGACGGTCCGATCGGTCGAACGTGCCGACTTCGGTGTCGCCGACGCTCAGGACGCCGTGGTCGCCGATGGGGACGAACATCGACGCCCGGGCGCCGCGCCGGTCGTAGTCGTCGTCGACCGTGCGAACGTCGTCGTAGATCAGCGTCTCCCTCTCGGCGAAGGCACGGCCGGCGGTGCCCTCGCCGACCGCGTAGACGGGGCGTTCGCCGAGCATCCGTTCGGCTGCATCGGTGATGGCGATGGGACGGAGCATCCCGTCGTCGACGAGTCTGACCAGATTCCGGGGGTAGCCGAGTACGTCCCCGACGGCGTCGGTGACCACCTCCGCGACCGCCGCCCGACTCTCCGCACAGAGCAGGTTCCGGGTGGCGTCGTGCAGGCGTTCGAGCGTCCGCTCGCGGCGCTTTCGCTCCGTGATGTCGAGGTACAAGCCGACCGTACCGATCACGTCGCCGTACCGGTCGACACGGGGACTCGCCCGGAAGATGGTCTCGACGCGTTCGCCGTCGGCAGTGACGAGCGTCCGTTCCTGCTGGCCGAAGGTCCCCTGTCGCCCGCTGTCGAAGCCGTCGACGGCGCGGTCCATCGACTCGTCGGCGTAGAGGTCCCAGACCGAGCGGTCGATCAGTGCGTCGCGGTCGTAGCCGAGGCAGTCGAGAAACCGGTCGTTACAGTCCTCGATGACGGGTTCGTCGTCGACGCTCCGGAAGACCGCGAACATCACCGGAGCGTCGTCGAAGAGCTGCCGATACTGGGAGCGCCGAGTGCGGAGGCGACGCTCGGTTCGGCGATTCGCCACCGCGTCCCGGAGACGGTGGGCGAGGAGGTCGTACCCCGCACCCGGCACGTGCCTGACACAGTCGGTAGCGCCGGCGTCGAGGGCGTCGCCGACGGCCACGTCGTGTTCGGGGCCGAGATGGAGGAGCACGGGAAGGGTCGCGTCGGCGTCGCGGAGGGCAGCGAGGGCGGCGAGGGACCCGGCCGAGAAGCGGGTGTCGATCACGGCGCAGTCGACCGGTCGATCGGTTTCGATGGCGACGAGTGCGTCGTCGACCGACGCGACCCGCCGGACCGACAGCCGGTCGGCGGCGCGTGCTACCCCTTCGGCGGTGGCGGCGGACGCGTCGTCGCCGACGTACAGCACGTCGATCGACGGGGTGGATGTCGGCTGGGGCATCGGTGGAGAGGGTACGGAGGTGAAAGGAATCGGTCAGTCGGCCGCCGGCGTCGACTCGTCTGGGTCGACCGTGACGGCGCCGGTGTCGCCACGGTTGGCGCCGGTGTCGGCGAGGGCGTCCATCCCGTCGACCGCCAGCGCGACGAACGCCGCCTTGCTGATCAGGTCGAGGTAGGCGACGACGAGCATCGCCATGTCACGGGTGAGGAGCCCGATGCCGGAGGGTGCGAGCAGCCAGGCGACGGGGTACAGGGCCCACAGCGCGATGGTGAGGTTGCGCAGGGTGACGAACAGGATGCGCGTCCGCTCGGTCGGGAACGTCGCCACGCGCGGGATGGTGACGTAGAGTTCGTAGGTCAAGACGCCGAAACAGACGACGCCGGCGGCGAAAGCGACCCAGCGGATGGGGCCGGAGACGACGACGGCGGCGCCGCCCAGGAGCAACAGGGCGATGTCGGCGGCCACGAGGCGGACGAGCGAGCTCCATCCCGTCCGCCCGAGCATCGCGAGAAAGAGGAGGATGAGCGGGGTCGTGATCAGCCAGTCGACGTACCGCGGGATGGAGACGACGCGGCCGGACGCGGTGATCGTCCCGACGTCGAACGCCATCAGCGTGTACGCCACGGCGGCGACGCCGGTGACGCCCGCGAGGACGAGGTAGTGGTTGCGCCGCTCGGGGTCGTTGGTCAGGCCCCAGAGAGGGGGCACAGTTCCGAGTGCCATGCCGACGGCGCCGAGCGCCGCCCAAGTCGTTGTCGATGAGATCATCTCAGATACCTCCCGTGTCGCGGCCGCCGTCGCCGAGCGCGTCGGCGCGTCCGCCGGCCGCCGCGGTCGTGGTCGACGTCGATTCCGCCCCGCCCACGTCGAAGTCGGCGAGCTGTTCGCGCAGGCGAGCGGCCCGGCGGGTGAGTTCGTCCGCCGCGTCGTCCACCTCGGTGATGGTCCGTTCCTGTCGGTCCGCCGTCTCGGTCACGTCGGTGGCCTGTTCGGCCGTCTGCTTGCTGATCGCCGCCACCTCGTCGAGGCTCTCGACCACCCGCTCCGTGGAGTCGGCCTGGCCGTCGGTGGCGTCGGCGATGCCCTGGATGCTAGCGTCGATGTCCTCGACGTAGTCGGCGATGCGTTCGAGCGCGTCGATAGCACCTTCGACCGTCTCGACGCCCTCGGTGACGCGCTGGTTCGTCTCCTGGGTTCCCTCGACCACCTGTTCGGTCCGTTCGCGGACCGACTGGATCCGCGCTTCGATCTCGCTCGCGGACTCCTTGGTCTCCTCGGCGAGGTTCTTCACCTCGTCGGCGACGACGGCGAAGCCGTCGGCGTCGCCCGCCTCGCCGTTGGCGTGGGCGGCCTCGATCGAGGCGTTGAGCGCAAGCAGGTTCGTCTGCTCGGCGATGTCGGAGATGACGTCGACGATCTCGCCAATCTCGGCCATCTCGTCTTTGAGCGCCTCGACCTCGGTCTGGGTGTATTCGGTCGTCTCCTCGATCCCGTCGAGTTCCTCGACGGCGGCTTCGGCGGCGGCACGGCCGTCCGCGCCGGCGTCGGCCGCCCGCTCGGAGGTGTCCGCGACCGTATCGACGGTCGCCGCAATCTCCTCGGCGCTGGCCGAGAGGTCGTTCACCTCGCCGGTCATGTCCTGGAGGCTCTCGGTCTGTGTGCGGGCGCCGTCGGCGATTTCGGCGACGGATTCGTTCATCGCCTCGCCGGCCGCCATCACGTCCGTGGCGTTTCGGTCGACCGCTTCGGCCGCGTTCGCCACGTCCGCCCCGAAGGCTTTCACCTCCTCGATGGTCGACTCGATGGACGACACCATGTCGTTGAACGCGGTGCCGATAGTCGCCATCGCGTCAGTGGCGTCGTCCACGTCGATCCGGCGAGTGAAGTCGCCGTCGGCCACGTCCTGCATCACCTCGCCGTACGCCTCCGCGGTGCGTTCGAGCCGTTCGTTGGTCCGTGCGGCCTCGGTACGGGCCGCTTCCGCCTCGGCGCGGGCGTTCTCCGCCTCGGTACGGGCCGATTCGGTGTCGGCGAGTGCCTCCTCCGCCTCGGTGATCCGCTCGCGGAGCGATTCGCGCATCGCGTCGAACGACCGGTAGAGCCTCCCGATCTCGTCGGTTCGGCCGGTCTCCAGATCAACGTCAAGGTCGCCGTCGGCCATCGCCTCGGCTTTCCCGGAGAGTCGGCGCAGGGAGAGGGTCGTCCGGCTCCCGATAGTGACGCCGATCAGGGCGAGGCTGACGACGGAGACGAGGATGAGCCCGACGATGCCCGAGACGATGGACCGCTGGACGGCGAAGGCCGTCGCGGCGGGTTGCGAGACCACGACCGCCCAGTCGGTGGTCGACATCGGCGCCGCCGCGACGGCCTCGCCGTCGACCTCCCGGAAAGTAGTCCCCTCGAACGCCGACGCGGGGACGACCGTCGACGTCTTCGCGACCGGCGAGCCGATCAGTTCCGTGTTCGGGTGGGCGATGATCGTGCCGTCAGACCCGACGACGACGGTGTCGCTATCGCTCGCGCTGCCGGCGAACGCCTCGACCTGCTGCTCGAAGTTGACCATGTAGACCAGCAGTCGGTCGGGCCGTCCGTCGACCGGCGTCGCGACGGCGACGGTAGTGAAGTCGACGACCGACGGCCGGAAGGGATCGGTGACGAGCACGTCGCTCGTGCCGGCGAAGGAGACGCTTTCCTGTGCGAACGGGGCGCCCTGAGCGCGGGCGTCGACGCCCACGAGGTCCGCGTTCGAACTCGTGACGATTTCGCCGGAGTCGGCGTCGACGTAGTGGGCGGCGACGACGCCGGGTGGGGCGCGTTCGTCGCTCGCCAGTTCGTCGAGATACGCCGTGACCGTCTCGCGGTCGTCGCTGCGGAGCGCCGGGTGGTCCGACGCGACGCGGGCCTGCGTCGTCACGCCCGTCAACCAGGTGTCGAGACGGTCGGCCTGCTTGTCGGCCGTCTCGACCATGTGTCCCTCGACGTCGTCGCGTAGTTGTGCGGATGCGTCGGCGCTCACGACGGTCCCGACCCCGACGGTCAGGAGGAGAACCGCCGTGAACGCCACCGCGAGTTTGAGTCCGTACCGTTCTCGGACGCGGTGCAGAAAGGGGATACCCATGTCTGGGCCCCGATTTTATCTACTATTAGATAATCGCACCCCCGCAAGTACAAGGTCTGATAATCGGGGGCGGCTGGGAATTTTGGCCCGACTCAGACGGGGTGGTGTACGTCAGGGCCGGTGGGCCGGCGAACCACCGGTAAACAGGTACGACGGTATCAGTCCGCGGGGGTCGCCGTCTCGGGGTCGGCCGGCGGTCGACCGATGCGCTGGCGGAGCGCCGGAATCACGGCCCGGTCGACGGCGAAGGGGCCGCTGCCGGTGATCAGCAGGGCGGAAGTGAGGCCGAACAGGGTGACGTGGGCGAGCACCGGGTCGTCGGGGAGCCTGAATAGGGTGGTCGTGAGGATGACGAAGCCGGCACCGGCGGCGCTCCGGGTGAACGTGCCCGTCAGGATGAGGACGCCGACGGTGAGTTCGCCGAGGCCCGCGGCGAACACCCACATCTCGGGGGAGATGGGAAAGACGGCCGTGAGGTCGTATTTCGCGACGACCTGGAGCGCCCGTCCGGGGTCGAGCCACTTCTCGGTCACGCCGAGGTAGGCGAAGTTGAAGCCGAGGAAGACGCGGATGGGGAGGCCCGCGACCGACTTCTCGATGCCCAGGCCGGAGAGCAGGTCACCGACGGTCGTCACGCCCCGAAAGCGACTCATGATCGTGCCGTCGGTGAGGACCAGGCGCCGGAACAGGAGGTCGGCGCTCGGCTGGCCGGGGCCGACGACGAGGATGCCGAGGAACCCGGCGACGTACTCCGAACTGAGCAGGAGCGTCGGGAAGTGGGTGGTGAGGCCGACGGCGTAGGTGAGCAGGCCGGCGAGCGCCGCCAGTCGCGTCGCCAGGCCGAACAGGAGGAGGAAAGCGAGAGAGATCTGGACGAGACGCGCCTCGACGCTCACGACGGGCGAGAAGAAGTAGCCGCCGAAGCCGGCGCCCATCAGCGGCAGGCCGGTCGCGAGCCGAAGTAGCCAGCCCAGATACGGCTGGTAGGAGCGGAGCGTCTGCCGTGTCACCGTCACGTCCGCGACGCTGTCGCCGTATCGGAGCCACCCGAGCGTCGCGACGGTGACGCCGGCTCCGCCGGCGACGAGAAGGGCGACGTTGAGCGGCTGGGCGAAGACGGCCGCGAGGAACTCGGCGACGCTGGGGCCCGAGCCGCCGGGATCGGTCACGTAGTCGACGTGTGCAGCCGCCGGGCGGGCGGCGAGCGCAACGCTCACGAGCGTGCCGGCCAGAACGCGGCGCGTCCAATCGAGGCTCATCATCCCTGAACAAATGGGACGAGAGTGATAAAAACTGGTTTCGGCGCAGTTACAACCCGACGTTCGCCGCGAGCGGCCACGTCTCGCTCGCGAACGCGAGGAGGGCGAGCGCGGCACCGAGCAGCGCGACGTTTTTCAGGAAGTTGTTGAACTCGCCCTGTCGCTGCTCCTCGGGCGCGTTCCAGAAGTCGTGCATCGTCGGCGTGGCGGCGACGAGGAAGACGGCGATGGCGCCTGCGGCGATCGTCGGATACACGCCGAGAGCGATGCCCAGGCCGCCGGCGATCAGCATCCCGCCGGACGCCGGGACGCCGAGCGACGCCATCGGGATGCCCTTCGCCTGCGCGTAGCCGATCATCCCCTCCGCGTCGAGGAAGTGGTTCAGACCGGTGAAGGCGAACACCGCGCCGAAGAGGACGCGCGCAAGCAGAAAGGCGAGGCCCGCGCCGGCGGTGTCGAACGCCATCAGAGCGCCTCCGTGGCCGCGGTGGGTGCGAGCGATACGTCGTGAGTCGATGGGTCGATCATCGTACACCACGTACCCTGCCCACGGATATATACGTTATCTGACATTGGTGTTACCGGGTGTCGTCGGTGTCACTGGGGCGGACGGTAGCACGGTGACATTTTGACACCTGATTCTGAACGAAACTGCTAATCCGGCGGGCGCCGTTGGGTAGCTATGGCCATCGGAACGGATGACGACGCCGAGACGTGTTACGTCATCGACTCGCTCGAACAGATCGGTTCTCAGTGGCGGCTAGCGGTGTTGCACGACCTCCAAGAGGGCGAAAAGCGGTTCAACGAACTCAAACGCTCGACTGGCGCGAGTTCGCGGACGCTCTCGCGGGTCGTCGACGACCTGCAGGAGATGGGCTTCGTCGACCGACGCCTCGAGGAGGACGCGCCGGTGGCGACGTACTACTCCCTGACCGACAAGGGGGAGTCGCTCTGCCCGGTGTTCGACGCCATCGGCGACTGGGCAAGAGAGTGGATTGCGGAGGAGTCGACGGCCTAGTACGTCCGAGACGGCACTAGTTACCCCGGTTGATCCACACGAGCGCCGGGCCGGCGAGCACCAGCATGAACCCGAGGAGGGCGACGAGGGCCCAGACGCCGTTCAGTGCGCCGGCGGTACTCGCCGTCGCCTCCCCGGCCGCCTGCCCGGTCGCCGGGTCGTTCAACAGGAGCAGCGCCTTGTCTTGGGGCATCACCGCCGGGTAAGTCCGGTCCGGCGAGACGGAGAAAAACCGGATGAGGTGCGGTTTCGTGGTCGCCGGCACCGACATCGTTCGGCCGTACCACCCGATGATGACGGCGATGATCCCGAGAAGCGTCAGGTCGAGCGGGGACGTACTGTCACTATTTATTAGGCGGGATCGCATACGCGCGGGGTACGGTCCGGACGCACATATACTCCCGGCTGGACGCGATGCGACATACTTAGCGGGCCACAGCCCAATCCCCCTCCATGACCCACCTCCTCGTCCGCGCGGCCCGCGGTGAGCGGACCGAGCGGCCGCCCGTCTGGCTGATGCGTCAGGCCGGTCGACACATCCCCGAGTACCGCGAGATACGCGCCGACTACACGTTCCGCGAAGCCATCGAGACGCCCGAGGTGGCCGAGCGCATCACCCTCCTCCCGTGGGAGCTGTACGAGCCCGACGGCCTCGTGATGTTCTCCGACATCCTCACGGTGCTCGAACCGCTCGGCTTCGACTACCACATCGAAAGCGGCGTCGGCCCCGTCGTCGAGAACCCGGTCGACGGCCCCGAGGACGCCGAACGCCCCCGCGGCGACGTGGCGACCGACCTCGGTTTCGTCGGCGCGCTCCTCGACAGACTCGTCGACCGGGTCGGCGACGAGACGGCCGTCATCGGCTTCGCGGGCGGGCCCTTCACGCTCGCCTCCTACGTCGTCGCGGGCGGGTCCTCCCGCAACCACGGCCCAGTCCGTCGTTTCCGCGCCCGTCATCCGGAGGCCTTCCGCACCCTCCTCGGCGAGTTCGCCGACGTGGTGCGAGAGTATCTGGAGTACCAGGCCGCCCACGGCGCCGACGTGGTCCAGTTGTTCGACACCTACGCGGGCGTCCTCTCACCCGCCGACTACCGCGAGTTCGTCCTCCCGCTGCACCGCGAAATCCTGTCCGACCTCTCCGTCCCCGCCATCGTCTTCGTACGCAACATGGGTGGCCGCCTCGACAGCCTGCAGGCGACGGGCGCGGACGTGGTAAGCCTCGACTGGACCGTCGACATGGCCGAGGCGCGGGCCGAACTCGGCGATCAGCCGGTGCAGGGCAACCTCGACCCGCAGTACCTGTTCGGCTCGCCCGAGTTCGTCCGCGAGGAGACGAAGAAGGTCATCGACGCCGCCGGGCCGGAGGGCCACATCCTCAACCTCGGTCACGGCGTCAACCGCGACACGCCCGTCGAATCGGTGAAGGCGTTCGTCGAGACGGCGAAGTCGATCAGCCGGTAGCTTCGGCGGGAACGGCTTCGGCGTCCGCGCCGTCGCCTGCGAACCGCTCTGCCAGCCGTTTCGCTTCTCGAATCCGTGCCGGAACGCCCATTCGGCCCGCGTAGTTCGAGGCCAACGTGATCCCATCGGGGAGGTTCACGTCCGCCATCGCCGTCCACGACCCGTCGTAGGCGGGGATGCCCCGCGGGTGGCGCGTGACGTTCAACACCTCCGCGGACGCGCCCATCACCATCTCGAACTCCTCGGTCGCGATTCGACCGAGTTCGCGCTCGGACCGGTCGACGAGCCCCGGATTCTCCATGCCGCCGAGGAAGCAGGTGTAGACGCCGTCACGGTCGAACAGGCTGGCGTTCCAGGTCACGCCGAGGGTCCGGAGCGGTTCGTCGTGGCGCACCTGATAGCCGTAGCCGTCCGGGTCGGCTGCGGAGTAGACGTGGACGTAGGCGAGCGGGTTGTAGTAGAGGCGGCGGAGCGCGCGGGCGCTGTCGGCGTCCACGTCGGCCAACAAGCCGGCGGCCACGTCCGCCCGCGCCGTGACGACCACGTGGTCGACGAGTCGGTCACCGGCCGCCGTCTCCAGTCGGTATCCCGACCCCTCGGGGACGATCCGATCCACTCCCGTCTCCAGTTCCACCCGGTCGGCGTTGTGTTCGTAGAGCGCGCGGGGGAGTTGGGCCATGCCATCGTCGAAGGAGATGGGTGGCTGGCGCTCTTTGCCCTCCAGCCGCCGGTTGACCGCCGCCCGGATCAGACTGCCCGACTGCTCCATCTTTTTCACCGTCTGTAGGGCGTACTCACCCGGCATCTCGGCCGGATCGGAGCCGTAGATGCCGCCGAACAGCGGTTCGACGAGGTTCTGGTAGGCCTCGGGGCCGAACTTCCGGACGAAGTAGTCGGCGGCCGTCTCGCCGTCGCGGGCGCCCGGCGTCAGCGGCTCCGCGAGCAGCCGGAGCTTCCCCCGAACCGAGAGCAGGTCGGTCGAGAGGAACTCCTCGACCGAGAACGGCACCCGTCGGAGGCGACCGTCGACGTAGACGTACAGCGGCAGGTCGGTGTCGGCGGTTCGGAGGGCCGAACGGAGCCCACAGTCGTCGATCAGCGCCTCGATCGCCGGCGTCAACCGGGTGCGCTGGGGGCCGTGTTCGAGGACGCGGCCGTCGACCCGTTCGGACCTGATGACGCCGCCGGGGTCGGACGACGCCTCGAAGGCGACGGCGTCGACGCCACGCTTCCCGAGGTAGTGGGAGAGCGCGAGGCCCGTGATACCGGCGCCGACGATGCCGACCGTCATTCGTCGTGGTGAGCGGCGTTCAGACACATCGTCCCCGGTTCGTCCCGGCACAGGCACTGCTGGAGGCCGGCGTACGATGGGTCGTAGCCCGCGACGAACGGCTCCACGAGGTCCGCGAGCGCGCCCGCGAAGCGCGAGTCGTCGTAGGGGATGGGAACGCGGTAGAACTCCAGCCCCGCCGCCTCGGCTTCCTCACGGAGTTCGACGTCGAGTTCCGAGAGCGTCTCGCTCTGTTCGTGCATGAAGCTCACCGGTTCGACGACGACACGGTCGGCCTCGACAGTCTCGATGACCTCCTCTACGTCCGGTTCGGTCCACTCCACGTCGCGGTTCTCGTGGTTCTGGTAGCCGAGCGCGTAGTCCGGCGCGCCGAGCGCCGTGGCGACGACGCCACAGAACTCCTCGACGTACTGCTCGTAGCGACTCCCCTCGTCGAGGTAGTACTGGGGCGTGCCGTGTGCGGAGAAGACGAGTTTCGTGCCGTCGCCGAGCGTGAGGTCGTTCTCGTCGAGGAACTCGCGGATGTTGTCGATGCGGACGCGGTTGTACGCGGGGTGTTTGTGCCAGCCCGTCAGGCCGTCGACGGGAACGTCCCACCCGACCTCGTCGAGCGCCTCGTCGAGTTCGTCCAGCGACTGGACGTTGGTCGACGGGCCACACAGCGGGTAGATCGGCAGGCCGACCAGGTGGTCGACGCCGTCGTCACGGGCCTGCTCCACCGCGTCCGTAATGAACGGCTCGGTGTACTGCATCCCGTAGTAGGTGTTCACGTCGTAACCGCGACGCTCCAGTTCGTCGGCGAGCATCGTCGCCTGCGTGGTGGCATGGTCGTACAGCGGCGACCCGCCGATCTCCTCGTACTCCTCCATGAGTCCGGGGGCACGGCGCTTGGCGAGTTCCTGTGACCGCGCCCGTGCCTCCGCCTCGGTGGTCTCCTTGCCTTCGATGTCCATGTTGGCGAAGAAGATGCGTTCGAGGTAGTCGACGACGACGTCACGATCCGGCTCCGGCGGCTCACCGAAGTTGAGTAACACGATTCCGGTGGTCATACGTCGTGCCTAGGGACAGGTCGATACAAAACCTGTCGATCGGTGCGGGATGGTGGGTATCGACACGGATACTTAAGCAACGAAGCGATGGAGGGCGCCGGTCGACCCTGCGACCCCACCCCGCTGGCTCGTCAGGACGTAGAGGCCGCCGTCCGGGTCGCGTCCGAACGCGCGAACGAACGATCCGACCGACTCGCCGCGGATCGGAAGCGTCGAAATCGGCCAGCGGCCGTCGTCGGCGGGGTCGGCCAGAAACAGCCGCCCCTCGGCACGCCAGTCCGCGAAGACGTACCGGCCGTCGAACTCCTCGATGGGGCCGTCGTAGCGGTAGCCGCCGACGACGGCGATTCCCGTCGCCATCGGGTCGTCCTCGACGCCGGGATGGGGGTACTCGATCACCGGATCGAGCAACTGGCCGCCGGCGAGCGTGTGGCTCGGACAGCCCGCGGGCTCCTCGGCCGGCGCCGACGGGTCGAAACAACTCGTCCCCTCGTGGACGTTCCAGCCGTAGTTCCCGCCGCGTTCGACGCGGCTCACCTCCTCGTACCGCGCCTGTCCGACGTCCGCGACGAGGAGGGCGTCCCCATCGACCGAGAACCGCCACGGGTTGCGGAATCCCCACGCCCACTGCTCGTCGAGGCCGTCCGCGCCGACGAGCGGGTTGTCGTCGGGGACGGCGTAGCCGCCGTCTCCGTCGGGATCACCGGCTCCCCGAGGCGCCCGGGTCGGCTCGCCGTCAACGTCGAGTCGCAGGATACTCCCCAACAGGTTCTCGGTGATGTCCTGCCCGTTGCCGCCGCGGACCCGCTCGTACCAATCCTCGACGTGACCACGTCCCACGTCGCCGCCGCCACCACCGTCGCCGACGCCGACGAAGAGGGAGCCCTCCGGGCCGAACGCGAGCGACCCGGCGTTGTGGTTGGGCTGGGGCTGGGGAATCTCCAGAACGATCCGTTCGGTCTCTGCCGACGCGCGGTCGGCGGCCGGATCAACGGTGAACTCGGACAGGACGAACGTATGTGAGTAGCCGGGTGGCGTCGACGAGCGCACGGGCGCGCTGTACCGGACGAACAGGCGGCCGTTGGACGCGAAGTCGGGGTGTGGTGCGAGGCCGAGGAGGCCCCGCTCGTCGGGGCCGGACCGGAGGTCGACGACGCGGTCCGAGAGGTCGAGAACTGGATCGGCGGGGCGGTCGGTCGCGTACACCTGTCCCGGCTGGTCGGCGACGAACGCGCGGTCGACGCCCGCCGGGAAGGCCACGTCGGTCGGAGCGGTGAAGCCGTCGGCGACGGGGTCGGCACCGACGCCGGGGCGGTCGGGGGCAGACGTGGGTGTCGCCGACGTCCCCGCCCCGGTCGGCGTCCGCGTCGCACCAGACCCGTCCCGTCCGCCGCCACAGCCCGCGAGTCCGGCGAGAGACCCGAAGGCTGCCAGTCGGAGGAAGCGCCGACGTCCGACAGCCGTCCGCCGCCCCGCGTCGTCCGCGTGAGGTGCCCGTGTCACGACACCGCATACGGAGGGCCGCAAGTAGAGCGTTTGGATCACCCTGCTGACGCGCCGAAACAGCCACCGTAGGCACACATTTCGCCGGTTTGAACCGGCTCACACTCCACGAAACGCGGATTCGCGCCGAACGCTCGAACCGGGTTCAACGGCGCGCAGACGGACAGTATGGTACCGATACCTATGCCGGATGACGACGAATGGCGAGGTATGAGCTCCGGTTCGAAAACCGATCAACGGGGGAATCGCGGAGCCGACACCGACGCCGGACCGACGGTTGCCTCGACGAGCGAGGCAATCGAGCGCCAGCTTACCGACGCGCTCGACGCGTCGGAGTCGACGGAGACGCGATTTCACCTCAGACAGGCGCTCCAGCTCCTCAAGGCACTCGACGAGTGAGCGTCGGTAGCGAGAGTGTGATCGGGCTACGGGGGCCGCGGCGCCGGCACTAGCCGGAAGCAAGCCAAACGCAACTTAGTAATCGTTATACGCCGGGTGGACTAGGTTCGAAATATGCAACGACGCGCTGCAGCCATCTACGTCGCGTTCTTTATCGTGCTCGGCGCGGCGTCGTACTCGGTGATCGCGACGGCCACTGCGCCGACGATCGGGTTCGAGAATCCGGATCACAGGCTCTCAGAAGGGGACCAGTTCTCCGTCGAAAACCGCCAGTACACCGTCTCGTCGATGTCGGCCGAGATGGCCGGCGGCGGCGGCCACGGCGGCGCTCCGAGCGTCACCCGCTCCGGGGAGCTCTCCTGGACCAACGATTCGGCCCAGTACACACAGACATGGGAGCACAACGCCACCGTCACGTATCAAGGCGAGGAGTACCGCGTCCTCGTCGAAGACGCGGACGATCCCACCTCGTTCCAACTGGTAGAGGAGGTCAACCGGAGCGGCATCCTGCAGGAGGACGCGGCCGTCAACGACGAGACGGTGACGGTGAACGGCACGGAGTACGTCGTCCGCGAGGAGGGCGACAGCCGAACGCTGATCCCCGCGAGCGAGTACTTCCCGACGCCGTCCACGACGCAGTACGCGGAGGACGACACCCTCCAGTTCCAAGGGAACGCGACGACCGTCGCCGACGTGACGAGCGAGGGCGCGACCTTGGCGTGGACCGCCCCGCGGACCAACACCGTCAGCGTGGGTAACGAGGCGAACGTGACGGTGAACGGGCAACAGTACTTCGCGTACTTCCCCGACAACAGCACGCTCGTCCTCGAGAGCGACTACAACGTCTACCAAGAGCAGGTGAACGAAATCGACAGCTACCACAACCACGTCAACGGTCTCTGGGGCGTCTCGATCGTCAGCTTCAGCACGGCGATCATGCTGCTCGGCATGGCGTACCTGCCCTCGCGGTACTGAGCGGGAGTATCACCGGCACGGTCCGGCGAGAAGCTATCGACGGGGGCGATCCCCCGAATCGTTTTTTCTCCGGCCGCCCTCTCGTCGAGGATGAGAGTCCCGGTCGACCCGAAAGAGACCGCGGCCGACGCGTGGGATGGCGTCGCCGACGACTCGGCTGCGGCCGCCCCGTCGCCTATCGCGTCCGTCACGGAGCGGGCAACGGCGACTCGACCACCCGTTCAGTACACCGACGGCGCCTATCTGACGCCGATGGCGGGGGCCGCGACGGCTACGCGCGTATCGAGTACAACTGCGCGGTCAACCGCGCGCGGACGATCAAACTGACCGCTCGGGGCTACCGCTGGGGAGGGTCGGCGGGCGACATGCGGTTCAAATCGCTGTTCTCGCGGGCGGCCGATCCGACTGACGCCGTCCCGTTCGACAGGGACGAGCGGTGGCTGCGCTTCCAGCGCGGCGAGGTGAGCGGCTTCGAGGACGGGGACGAGTATCGCCACTTCGAACCGACGGCCGGCGCCGTCGAAGAGAGTCGAGCGCCTCGGGAGTAGGACGACCTGAACTGGGCCACGCAAATCAGGCTCGCCGAACTCGAACTCGTCAGAAACGAACCCTTCGCCCGCTATCGGCTGCAGGAGCGCAGCGAGTCGGTGGCCGTCATTGGCACCCTCCGATGGAAGCCGACGGCCTTCGGCGACGCCGAGCGGGATTAACCGCCGCGGACGGGGATGTTCTTCAGTTCGACGCGGCGTTCGATGGTCTCGACGGCGCCGTCGTCGCCGGGGTAGACGAGCGCGACCACCTCGACGGCGCGCGGCGTCGACCCGGCGGGGATGGCCCACTCGCCGGTGATGGCCCGCCGCTCGCCGGGCGCGAGGCGGTCGGTGCTCGTCCGCCCGCTCACGGTCCGCCCGTCGTCGAGATGGAGGGAGAGGAGCTGGAACTCGTAGTCGGTGTCGCCGGAGTTGGTGACCTTGACAGTGAGCGTGAGGGGCCAGCGGTCGCCACCGACCTCCCGCAGGACCGCCGAGGCGAGCGTCTCGGAGCGATCGGTCTCAGGGAGGAGGTCGTCGCCGACGGAGACCCCCGGCGTAGGCGTCTCGGTGGCAGTCGCTTCCGTATCGGCGTCGCCCTCACCGTCGCCGCCGAACTGCTGGTCGAGCAGGCCGAGGAACGTGATCCCCTCGATGAGGATGGGGATACCGATACCGAACCCGACCAACAGGCGGATCAGCGTCCGTTTCGAGAGGCCGCCTGGCGTATCGTCGCCGTCGCCGGCGGTTTCGGCCGCGTTCGTAGCGTCGTCGGGTGTGTCGGTCACGAATAGGGAGGGGGGTTAGACGGGGATCGGCGGGCTACCCGGTGCGAACAGGCCGTCGGCGAGCATCGCCGAGAGCGGCAGCCCGTAGGCAAGTACGATCAGTACGACGGCGATGGCCGTCCAGAGTTTCAGGTTGTCGAGAATCTTCGGGCTGTGTTCGGGGCCGGAGAGTGGCGCCGGAATCGTCCCGTTGACCCGGAGGGAGTCGTTGCCGCTCCCGCCGAGCCACGTCCCGAAGATGACGGCGAGGAAGAGCAGCAGGCCCAGGAACAGGAAGATTCCACCGACGGCGATCTGGAGGCGCATCTCGCTGATCCCGCCGACGACGCCCTGGAACGTCACGGCGTCGTACTGCGGTTCGGCGGTCCGGCGCGGGATGCCCGCGAGACCGGCGCGGTGCATCGCGTTCGACATCAGCGTCATGCCGATGAACCAGACGTAGGGCTGGACGGTCGCGAGCGAGCGGAAGCGCAGGCGGTTGCCGGTGATCTGCGGGAACAGCCAGTAGCCGATGGCCATGAACGTGAGCGCCGACGCGGTGCCGACGGTGAGGTGGAAGTGACCCGGCACCCACAGCGTGTTGTGGACGAGGTAGTTGATGTTCATGCCCGCGTTGATCATGCCGGAGAAGCCGCCGGCGGCGAACATGAGGCCGGCGAGCACGCAGCCGGCGAAGGCGGGCCGGTCCCAG
>Ga0102942_1000324_pt1 | contig 17780 bp, 18 predicted proteins | sample SalPon2_C_H2O_MG_FD_78171 | JGI IMG/M metagenome (GOLD analysis project Ga0102942, IMG submission 78171) | Salt pond water microbial communities from South San Francisco under conditions of wetland restoration - Salt Pond MetaG R2_C_H2O_MG | ecosystem: Environmental > Aquatic > Non-marine Saline... | reverse complement strand
GGCTGGAATCGCTCATGGCGCAGCTCCGACACCGACTTCTTTCGGGCGATGGCGAAGCGACGTACGTCATCGGCGTCACCGACGAGGGAGGGATCGCCGGGATCGATCCGGACGCCTTCTCCGAATCGATGGACGTGCTCTCGCTTCTGGCCGACGAGGCGGACGCACACATCGACGAAGTCGAAACCTGGGGCGTCGACGGAAACGACGAGGGAGGGCTAGTCGGCGTAGCCACGCTGAAGGAAGGCTCTGTACTGGAAGCCGACGACGACCACATCGTCGTCGGGACGGCGGGTCACGTCGATCACGGTAAGTCGACGCTCGTTGGATCGCTCGTTACCGGTTCACCGGACGACGGGCAGGGCGGTACTCGAAGCTTCCTCGACGTTCGACCCCACGAAATGGAGCGGGGGCTTTCGGCCGACCTCTCCTATGGCGTCTATGGTTTTGACGACGACGGGGCGGTTCGGATGGACAACCCCCACCGGAAATCCGACCGAGCCAGGGTCGTCGAGGAGTCCGACCGGCTGGTTTCGTTCGTCGATACGGTCGGCCACGAGCCGTGGCTCCGGACGACGATCCGGGGCCTCGTCGGCCAGAAGCTCGATTACGGCCTGCTCGTCGTCGCTGCCGATGACGGCCCGACGAAGACGACCCGGGAACACCTCGGAATCTTGCTCGCGACGGAGCTGCCGACGACGGTCGCGATTACGAAGGCAGACATGGTGACCGACGAGCGGCTCCAGGCGGTCGAACGCGAGGTCGAGCGACTGTTGCGGAACGTCGATCGGACGCCGCTGTCGGTCGATCGCCACGGGATCGGAACCGCGATCGAGGAGATAAGCGAGCAGGTCGTCCCCGTCGTTCGGACGAGCGCCGTGACGATGGAAGGTCTGGACGTCCTCGACGAACTCTTCGAGCACCTGCCGAAGACGGGAACCGAAGCCGGCGACTTTTCGATGTACATCGACCGGACGTACAACGTCACCGGCGTCGGCGCCGTCGCCTCCGGAACAGTCAGGTCCGGACGGATCGAGACCGATGACGAACTGCTCGTCGGCCCGCTCGCCGACGGCGCGTACCGCCCCGTCGAAGCTCGGTCGATCGAGATGCACTACCACCGGGTCGAGGAGGCCTCGGCGGGGCGTATCGTCGGAATCGCGCTGAAGGGGATCGCCGAGTCCGACCTCGAACGCGGGATGGTGCTTCTGCCACGAAGCGCCGAACCGGCGGCTGTCCGGGAGTTCGAGGCCGAGGTGATGGTGCTGAACCATCCGACACGGATCGACGACGGCTACGAGCCGGTGGTCCACCTGGAGACGGTGAGCGAAACGGCCTCGATCCATCCCGAGGGCGGTCAACTACTGCCCGGGGACACTGGGACCGCACGAATTCGGTTCAAGTTCCGTCCCTACGCCGTCGAAGAGGGCCAGCGGTTCGTCTTCCGGGAAGGCCGCTCGAAGGGGGTGGGGACAGTGACGGGGATTACCGAGGTGGAGTAAGGCGAAGAACGATCGACAGTGTGACGCTTCAATGACGAGAACGCAGCCATATTTGCAACAACTGATATACGACCGGGCCCAATAGCCGAGCGTGTCAGATCAGTTCGACGGCGGTAACCCCCCGCCGGACGGCGTCGACGACATGCCGACGGTGACGTGTAGTCGGTGTGACGCCGAGTGGGATCTCGAATACGAACTCGAGACGTTGCGGGTCGGCAACCGGGCACTCGAGCGCTTCGCGCTCGATCACAAGCGCCACGCGGGCCACTTCCCCGACGACGTCAAACCCTGGACAGTCGACTGTACGGAGTGTGCCGACGGTGACGAGTTCCTCACCGAACGCCCCGCCCAGCGCTGGGCCGAAACCCACGCCCGCCACACCGACCATCCAGTCTCGCTCGATCACGCCGACGCGCCAGCGACGACGATCGGGCCTGACGACTAGAACGGGTTATCAGTCAGTAGGCGTCCGCACTGCGGAGCCGTGGGAAGCTTTTTCGAGTTATCCGGCGACGGTCGGGTATGAGCGATCCAGATCGATCTTCGAGAACTGACGAGTCGTCCGTCGACCTCGAAGCGCTGCGTTCACGGCTCAAGGAACTCGAAGGGGCGGTCGACGCCCCACACGAACGGGCGGAGGTCCGGCGAACGATCCGACTCGTCGATCGGCTTCCCTCGACGGCGGTCGGCGACCGGATCCGGAAGTTCACGAGACGCGACATCGCGGAGGCGTTCGTCGGCAGCATCCTGATTTCGCTGCCGATGCTCGTCGAGGACGGCGTTTTCGATATCGCCGCGCACTTCGTCGAGACACCCGCCTTTTTCGGCCTGAACGCAGTCTTCGTGGTCGTGTTGACTGCCGGCCTGCTGTATTACGCCGAGTTTCGGAAGGTCTCGGTCCACCGTCCGATACTTGGGCTCGTTCCCCGTCGGTTGTTCGCCGTGCTCGTCGTCTCGTTTGTGACCGCGACGTTCACCATGACGCTCTGGGGCCGACTCGGCGGCTGGTCCGAGCCTGTCGTCGCGTTGGGCCGGATCTCAGTCGTCTGGACGGCAGCGTCGTTCGGGGCTGCGCTGGGGGACATCCTCCCCGGAGAATCCACTGGGGCGGATATCAACGACGAACTCGACGCGTTCGGCGAACGGCTCGGGATCGGTGACGATGAAGGGCGGTTCTGACGACGCGAGCGCTCTACGGTCGGGCTCGACTGGTGAGCAATGTTACGCCGTTCAGCCGTGGTCGGTCGATATCGGCTCGCTCGTGTCGCTGAACGCGGCCGAGCGGGCAGCCGGAGGCCTCAGTCGTCGCGCTTGACGGCAGGGTTCGTCACTGCGCCGTTCGCGGCCGAATCGAAGGCGTTCCCGTACTTCGCGAGCACGCCGCCGGTGTAGGCCGGCTCCGGTTGCTCCCACCCGTCGAGGCGGTCTTCGAGTTCCGAATCGGAAAGGTCGACGTCGAGCCGCCGTTCGGGGATGTCGACGGTGATGTGATCGCCCTCTTCGAGGGCCGCGAGGGGGCCGCCGACGAACGCTTCGGGGGCGACGTGGCCGATCATCGGGCCGCGAGTGGCACCCGAAAAGCGGCCGTCAGTGAGCAGCGCCACGTCGTCCTCGTGGCCCGCACCGACGACCGCGGCGGTGACACCGAGCATCTCGCGCATTCCCGGTCCTCCCTTCGGACCCTCGTTGCGGATGATGATGACGTCGCCCGACTCTATTTTGCCCTCCTGGACGTAGGCCATGGCGTCCTCTTCGTTTTCGAAGATTCGGGCCGGGCCTTCGTGGTAGAACCCCTCCTCGCCGGTCACCTTCAGAACCGCGCCCTCGGGGGCGAGATTGCCCTTGAGGATCTTGATCGCGCCCTCCTCCTGTTTGGGCTCGTCGACAGTGTAGAGGAAGTCGGCCTCGATTCCGTCGTCGTCCGGCAGGCCGTGTTCGGACTCGAGGAACGCGAGCTCCTCGGCGATGGTGCGTCCGGTCACGGTCATCGCGTCGCCGTGGAACAGATCGGACTCTAAGAGCCGCCGGATGATGATCGGCACGCCGCCGATCTCGTGGAGATCGTTCATTACGCGCTGGCCGCCGGGCTGGAGGTCGGCGATCTTCGGTGTCCGCCGGGAGATCTCGTCGAACTCCTCGATCGAGAGGTCGATGCCCGCCTCGGCGGCGAGCGCGAGAAGGTGCAACACGCCGTTCGTCGAGCCGCCGATAGCGGTCTGTAAGGCGATCGCGTTTTCGAAAGACTTCTTCGAGAGAATATCGGATGGCCGTCGGTCCGCTTCGACGACCTCGACGGCGAGTTCGCCAGCTCGGCGGGCGATCGCGTACCGTTCGTGATCCTCGGCGGGCGCGGAGGCGCTGCCTAACGGGGCGAGACCGAGCGCCTCGGAGATCGACGCCATCGTGTTCGCGGTGAACATCCCACCGCAGGAACCCGCACCGGGACAGGCCTGTCGTTCGAGATCATCGAGTTCCTCACCGCTCATCTCGCCCTCGGCGTAGGCGCCGACGCCCTCGTAGACCTGGACGATCGTCACGTCGCGTCCTTCGTGTTCGCCGGGCATGATCGACCCGCCGTAAAGGAATACCGACGGGAGGTCGGTCCGGATCGAGGCCATCATCATCCCCGGGAGGTTCTTGTCACAGCCCGCGACGGTGACGAGGGCGTCCATCCGCTCGCCGAAGGAAACGAGTTCGACCGAATCCGCGATGAGTTCGCGGCTGATAAGCGAGGCCTTCATCCCCTCGGTTCCCATCGAGATAGCGTCCGAGATCGTGATCGTCCCGAACTCGATCGGCATGCCGCCCGCCTCGTCAATCCCTTCAACCGCCGACTCAGCGACGTCGTCGAGATGGACGTTACACGGCGTGATGTCGGCCGCAGGGTTCGGCACGCCGATGAGCGGCGATCCGAAGTCCTCGTCGTCGAACCCCATCGCCCGGAACATCGACCGGTGGGGGGCCCGATCGGGCCCTTCCGTAACGTCCCGACTGCGGAGACGTTCGTCTTTGTCGTATCGTCCGGGTTCGGTTTCCGAAGGTGGCTGTTGGCTCATACCACAACCTTACGGTCGAACGACTTAATCGTCCGCATCTCGCGTTTCGTCCCTCGACTCAGGCCCGAAGGAGGAAGCGACATAGAACGTTGGTCGCATTATTTTTATGAATTTTAAACTTACGCCAGTAATTGAATAATTGTACATCTAAATTTCGATTGTGTTCTCATACTATTAGGAATATTAGGGAATCGACTAATTGTATCCACGTGTCATTCACTAGCATGCGACCGAAAGATATCCAGAGCGGAACGAACGTGTACGAATGTCTGGAATGCGGGGACAGAATCGAATTGCCGGACACCGAAACGTGTGCGGACTGTGGTGCAGAACTCAGGCGGCTGGGACGACCGCGTGATCTATAATCGTACGTTGGCCACCGATACGGATTTCCGTCCCCATACCGCCCAGAACATCCGCTGTCGAAACCGACAACACGACCGGCGTCGTACCGGCATCAATGCGCGTTCGCGTCGATGTCGGCTCCCGGCTTCACTTCGGGTTTCAGAACCTCTCGTTGGCACACGAACGGCTCTACGGTGGGGTCGGCGTCGCCCTCGAGTCGCCGGCCGTCGTCATCGAGGCCGAACCGGCCGCCGAGGTCGTCTGCGAGCGACCGCTCTTCGTTGAGTACGCCGAGCGAAGTTGTACGGTTCTGGGTGTCGACGGCGTCGCCCTCGATGTCGTCGAGACGCTGCCCAGACATGTCGGTCTCGGAAGCGGTACGCAGGCCGCGCTCGCGACGTTCGTCGCCGTCGCCCAAGCGTACGACCGGGCACCGTCAGTCCGCGAGCGTGCGCCTGAATTGAATCGCGGCGGTAGGAGTGGCATCGGTGTGGCGACGTTCGAATCGGGCGGATTCGTCGTCGACGCCGGCCACCCGACGGAGCGATTCACGACGGACCCACCTGAGGCCGGCGAGTGGACTGTCCCGGCCGTGCTCGCTCGTCACGAGGTTCCCGACTCGTGGCGCTTTCTGGTCGTATTGCCCGACAGCGAGGCCGGTCGCAGTGGGGAAGGGGAAGACGAGAGCATGCGGACCGTCGTCGAGAACGCCGATCCGGCCGTCGCCGACTCGCTCGCAGCAGTGCTCGTCAGACGGCTCCTGCCGGCGATCGCGGAGGGGCGCCTCGAAGCGTTCGGTGACGCCGTCGGCGCGTTCGGACGGCTCAACGGCGCGTGGTACGCGGACGAACAGGGGGGTGTCTACCGGCCACCGGCGGGGCGAATCATCGACGCACTTTCCGACGCGCCCGCGGTCCGGGGCGTCGGTCAGTCCTCGTGGGGACCGGCTGTCTACGGCATCACGGACGTTTCACTCGCCGACGAGGCCGTTGCAGCCGCCGAACTGGCTCTCTCGACGTTAGATATCGACGGTCGGATCCACGTCGCCGCGCCGCGGAACCGAGGCGTCGAAATCACAGCGCTTCGCTAATGAGCTTCGAGCCGTGTCGGCCACCGGAACGCGAACAACCATTTACTTGCCGGGGGCCAACGTGTTCGCATGGATCGCATCCCCTTCGGTATCCGCCGGCTGGACACGACCATCGGCGGCGGCGCACCGCCGGGAAGCGTCGTGTTGCTTTCCGGAGAGGCCGGTGCGGGTGCCCGCGAGTTTATGCACACCGCCGCCTTGATGAACGGGCTCACCAGAGCGGACCCGGATCTGTTCGATCTCTACTACGGCGATCTCGGAGCGAGCACGACCGTCCCGGAGGCAGTGCATTACATCTCGTTCACTGGAAAGAAAGGGCAGCTCTACGACGAGATGGCGCTCACGATGGACGAAGATATCGTGGAAGCGGCCGTCGACAGCGTCACGTTTCATGACCTTTCGGCTGAGTACTTCCATCTCAGTCCGGTTCCCCGGGAGTGGTACAGCGAACGAGTCAACGCGATCTCGGATCTCGGCCAGACCACGGATCAGAAGAGTCTCCCGCGGGCGCTTGGGGACTGTTTGACCGAGCACGCCACGAATACGCTCGTAGTCATCGACTCGATCACCGACCTCATCGGGGCACCGATGGACGACCTCTCGTGGGATGATATCCCCGTATTACTACGGGGAATCACTCGTGCGGCGTCCGAATGGGGTGGGTTGGTCCTCGTCCACGTCAACCGGGAAGCGCTCGACACCCAGCGTCACGGTCAGCTCGTCGATTCCTCCGATGGGACGCTCGTCTTCGGCTGGGAGAGCGGCGGTTCGACGCGGGATCGAACGATGGTTGTAAAACAGTTCGGGGGCGTCCTCTCGCGGATCGAAGCGGAGGATATCGTCCAGTTCGAGACCGAAATCGGCGATTCCGGCTTCGACATCAGCGACGTCCGAAAGATCAGATAGCCCGAATCGATAGCCGAGATGGCCGAACCCTTAAGGATCTTTCAGCGCCTATCCACTAGCGATGGCTACCGAGTCGGCCGCTGATAGCGAGTTATCGGTCACGCTCTCGCCGCCGCTTTCGAAGTGGCTCGAAGAACGAGCCACAGCACTCGGGATCGATCGTCGGGCGCTTCTCCTCCAGTTGCTCGAAACACACCGCCAGGCAGCCGAACTCGACTCGGAGGACTTCGAGGCGATGCTTTCCGAGGCGGCGACCGCCGAGGACTCAGTCGTCGCCGATCAGGACGACCTCGACGAACTCGAAGGTCACATCGAGGACATCGACGCGGAGCTCTCCGAACACGTCGAAGACCTCCGGAGTCGAATCCTCCAGCTCAAGGACGCTGTCGAGTCACGCGCGCCGGCCGATCACGACCACTCGGAGATGAAAGCGCTCTCGAAACGGATCAAAGCGCTCTCGACCGATCTCGAAAGCGTCGAGACCGATTCCGACGAACTCGCCGCGGAACTCGGATCGCTTTCTTCGGATCTCGACTCGACGGACGACCGTCTGGAAACGACCGAGACCAGACTTCACCGCCTCGCACAGATCGTTCTCGAACTCAAACAGCGGACCGACAGAACGGCCGGGGTGAGCGAAGCTCTTGAGAACCTCCGGCGCACGGCGAACCGGAACGGGACGACGGCGGCCGACTGTGACAGCTGTGGTGAGCGCCTCCGGATCGGCCTCCTGACGGAGGCCGCGTGCCCCCAGTGCGGTCAGCAATTCGACGACATCGAGCAACCGTCGTCGATTCTTGGTCGGTTCAGAGCCCCCCGGCTGACCGGACCGAATCCCGATCCGCCCGGGTCGGATGAGACCCCGGAGCCCGAAGATGAGTGACGACGCTGACGGCGGAGACCGCGACAGGAGCGACGAGAGTTCCAGAACGAGCCGTTCTACTGAGGCGCACGGGCCGAACGAGGCTGTCGAAGAGGATTCAGCCCTCGACAGCGAGGATCCATTTGCGGAACTCGAAGCACCGGAGGGGTCGGACGTACCGCCGGAAGAACTGGACGATCTTTTCGAGCCGGTCGAGACGACCGAGCTCGACGAGGAAGCCGTCTGGGAGGCCGTGCTCTCGACTGACGACGAGGACGAGTCGATCGAAGCCGAGACCGGTGTCGATGCAATCGTCCCGAAAAACCAGTACTGCAAACGGTGTGAGTTTTTTTCCGAGCCGCCGGAAGTGGCGTGTACAAATCCCGGCACTGAAATCGAGGAGCTCGTCGGTGTCGACGAGTTCCGGGTCACGAACTGCCCGGTTGTTGCCCGACGTGGGCAGGCCAGAGACGTCTTCGACGAGGAGTGACCGAGAGCCGTACGTTTTTAGGTTCCAATCCCCTTCCGCCGGACATGCAGTTCTGTGACGAGTGTGGGTCGATGATGCATGGGGACGACGACGAGATGGTCTGTTCGTCCTGCGGTGCGACCCAGCGCAAAGACGAGGCGCTTGCGGAGTCGTTCGTTAGCACCGAGACCCAGAGCCAAGACGACGTCATCGAGTCGTCACCCGACGCCGACTTCGAGGGCAAACCGACCGCCGAAGACGTCACCTGCGACGAGTGTGGACACGGTGTCGCGTGGTACACGATCAAACAGACCGGTGCCGCCGATGAGCCACCGACACGGTTTTTCAAATGTAAAGAATGCGGCCATCGCTGGCGGGAGTACAGTTAGGCGCTGATTGCCGGCCTATTGTGCGAATCCGAGGCGGGCTTCGATCAGTCGGCACGTGACGGACTCACTCGTCCAGTTCGACCGCGTAGTCGTAGTCTGCCGGTCTCGCCTCCGGCCGGCAGCCGTCGAGTTGTATCTGCCAGCCCTCGAGCACGTCCGGGTCAGCCCTCGCGTTCATGAGCACGGTCCGGATGTCGAGCACATCGATTCCGTAGTAGTCGTTCGGGACACCGTAGAGATACTGTAACGCCGTCTCGAACAGCGACCGCATGCCGTCGTCGTTCTCGAAATCGAAGTGCTTGTACGCGCCCGCGGCCACCTGCACCATCCCGTGGAGAAACGCACTCTCCGTGTGTCCCCGGCCGTAGTTGTACCACTCTGTCTCGAAGCAGTCGTGTGCCTCGTGAAACTCGCCGGCGTTGTACAGCCGAACCCCGCGAACGGTGGCGCGCCGTAACGTGGCGTGTTTCCATGCCTCAGTGTCGGGATCCCACCCGGTCGGAGTCCCCGACTGCGGCGGTTCGACCGTGGGGTCGTCAGTGTGTTCGTTCATAAGGCGTCAGCCGATCGTAATTCGGATCGAGAACGGGCCGACTGCTCCCCGTCGAGGCTTCAGGGGAAGATACCCCGGACTTCGTGGGCGTCGCCGACACGTTCGAGCGCAACGGCGTAGGCTGCGGTCCGTAGGTCGGGAGCCTCCCGCTCGGCGAAAGCTTCGATAGTGTCCTCGAAGGCCCTCGATATTCGGCGTTCGAGATCGGCGTTGACGCCCTCGAGGTCCCACGAGTACTGTTGGGAGTTTTGGACCCATTCGAGATAGGAGACGATCACGCCCCCGGCGTTCGTAAGGATATCGGGGACGACGGGTACGTCGCGCTCCCGAAGGATCTCGTCGGCCGCAACGGTCGTCGGGCCGTTTGCGGCCTCGAGGACGAGGTCGGCTCGGAGCTCTTCCGCAACGTCGGCCGTGATGACGTTTTCCAGCGCCGCCGGACAGAGCACGTCGACGTCGAGCCTGAGGAGATCGTCGTTTTCGATCGCTTGCCCGCCTTCGAATCCAGCGACGCCGCCCGTTCGTTCGAGGTGTGCTTCGAGGGCTTCGATGTCGAGTCCATCGCCGTTGTGGGTACCACCGGTGACATCGCTGACGGCGACGATATCCGCACCGCGCTGGTCGAGAAGTCGGGCCGTGACGCTGCCGACGTTGCCGAACCCCTGAATCGCGATCGTGGCTTCGGTCAGATCGCGCTGAAAGTACTCGAAGGCGTGGTCGGCGGTGATCGCGACCCCCCGTCCGGTCGCTTCGACGCGACCCTCGGTACCGCCGATCGAGAGGGGCTTGCCGGTCACAACGTCGGGGACGACGTATCCCTCGTACACCGAATAGGTGTCCATCATCCACGCCATCTCCTGAGGCCCGGTGTTGATATCGGGGGCCGGAACGTCCATCGCTGGACCGATCATCCGCCGGATTCCCTCGGTATACCGGCGAGTGAGATGTTCAGTTTCGCGATCCGAGAGATCCCGTGGATCGACGACGACGCCACCCTTGGCGCCGCCATACGGGAGATCCATCAGTGCCGTCTTCCAGGTCATCCACCCCGCCAGCGCCTCGACTTCCTCGCGCGTTACTGACTGGTGATAGCGCACGCCGCCCTTGTACGGACCACGGGCGGAGTCGAACTGACAGCGGTACCCCTCATACACTTCGACGGACCCGTCCTCGCGATGGATCGGGAGGGTTACTTTCAGTGTCCGTTCGGGGTGTTTCAACCGCTCGAACACGCCATCGCCGATGTCGGCGTAGGGACGGGCAGCCGACATCTGTGCCAGCATGTTATCCAGGGGGCTTGTTTCGCTCATAGGCCGGCGTTTCTCGCGGACAGTATATAACTCCCATCCGTCGAAACGGTTGCCACTTCTGCAGCTAGGAGTCCCGCCGGCCGGGCGATCGGTACCGGCGAATTTCGATCGATCAACTATGGCTGCCCGGTTCGTGGCCGGTGGATCAACGTTTAATAAACGCGAAACCGTCCGCCCGCCTATGGTTCCACAACACCGGAGGCGGTCCCATTGAGTACGTTCGTTCTGGTCCATGGCGCCTATCACGGCGCGTGGTGCTGGCACAAGGTCGCGTCCGAACTCGAAGCCCGCGGTCACGACGTGTTCGCGTTCGATCTCCCGGCTCACGGGGTCGACACGACACCGGTTCAGGACGTCTCTTTCGAGGGATACGTCGACCGCGTCTGCCGGGCGGTCAGCAAACCCGACGAGGCGGTGATCCTCGTCGGACACAGCATGGCGGGCATGGTGATTACGCAGGCAGCCGAGCGGTGTCCCGGGGAAATCGAGAGCCTCGTCTATCTGACGGCGTATCTCCCGCCGGACGATGAGTCGATGATCGACCAGCGGGTCGAGGGGTCGTTGATTTCACGGAGTTTCGTTGTCGACGAATCACGCGGCGTCGGCGTTATCGCCAAAGACAAACTCGAGGAACTGTTTTATGCGGATTGCTCGGAGAGCGATATCGCCCTCGCCCGCGCGTTGCTCCGGCCCGAGCCTCTCGAACCGCTGTCGGCGCCAGTCTCCGTTTCCGAAGCCGGCTTCGGGAGTGTCCGGCGTGTCTACGTGCAGTGTGAAAACGACCAAGCGATCACGATCGACCAACAGCGGGCGATGATCGCCGATCGGAGTGCTGACGCAGTGTTGACGCTACAGGCGAGTCACTCCCCGTTTCTTTCGATACCAACGGAAACAGCCGAGACACTGACAGCAGCAGTAGAAGTATAAGCGATTACAGTTTCGGTCCAGCGCCGCCCTGTGCCCGGCTGTCGGCCGGACTTTGATCCTCCTCGCGGCCGCCGAGATCGAGCATGTCGGCTACCTTTCGGCGGTTGACCTCACCGATGTGGTCGGCTATCTCGTCGACGAGATCACGCATCCGCTCTCTGACCGGGCTGCCCTCGAGTTTGACCGCCGGGTCGGCGGTACCGTCCGCCCCGAAGTCCTCGTGGATCGGGATCTGTCCGAGCAGATCGACGTCGTAGGACTCGGATATCTCTTCGGCGCCGCCTCGTCCGAAGGGATCGTGCGTTTCGTCGCAGTTCGAGCAATGATAGAGGCTCATGTTCTCGACGATGCCCAACACGGGGGTGTTGTGCTTCTCGAAGAGCCGAAGCCCCTTGCGGGCGTCGTCGACGGCCATCTGCTGTGGCGTCGTGACAATGACAACGCCGGCGACTGGAAGCGTCTGGACGAGATCCAGCGAGGCGTCGCCGGTCCCCGGCGGCAGATCTACGACGAGATAATCGAGCGCGCCCCACTCGACGTTCTCGAAAAAGTGCGTCATGACGTTGTTGACCATCGGGCCACGGAGGATGGCCGGATCGTCCTTCTCGCCGACCAAAAATCCCATGCTCATGACCTTCACGCCGTCCGCATTCGGCGGCACGATCTTTTCGTTCGGTGTGACGCCCGGTTCTTCCTCGACCGGCAGTACCCGGGGTGCGTTCGGGCCGTGGATGTCGGCGTCAAGCAGGCCAACTCGCGCACCCATCTGCTCGAGCCCGGCTGCGAGGTTCGCGGCGACGGTCGTCTTACCGACCCCACCCTTTCCGGAGGCGACGGCGACAACGTTGCGGACGTTGGGCATGACCTCCTCGTCGAAGCCTTGTTCTTCGCCGGCTTGCGCATAGAGGTCCGGTTCGAGACCGACGTCGGTGACGGCTTCTCGGACCGCGTCGCCGAGTTCGAGTTCCGCCGGCGCGAAAGGCGTGTTGAACGCGAGCGAAATCGACGCCGTTCCATCGTCTATCTCGACGTCGTTGATAAGCCCCATCGTGATGATATCCTCTCCGACCAGGGGGTCTTCGATCTCCCGGAGCCGCGCTTCGAGTTCGTCTTCGAGTTCGGTCATCTGATGTACGGCTTACGACGCGGGTACGTATGAGGCTTTATTTTTCGGGGATAGCAGCGGCTGTCGACCGTACGAGATGCGGAGTAGAATAGAAATCGCGAAGAGCGACCGGCAGATCGATCCGCCCGGTCTTACATCGCGGGCGGGAATATGATGCCGATGAGGATCGTGAGGATGTAGACGCCGACCCACATCGAGACGATGAAGCTGACCAGGTAGGTAAGCGCCATCATCGCTTTCTTCGGCGTCCGCGGCTTCCCGAGGAACCACCCGAGAATCGCCGTATAGATCGGCAATCCGATGACTCCGAAGATGACCCAGGTGCCGGGATAGAGGACGTTCCAGACGTCGAACTCAACCATCAGTCATCACCCTCCGCAGGCGCGTGGCCCTCGCCACGCAGTTCTTCGATCGCGTGCAACTCGACCACCGGAATGACTTTCAGGATCACCAGGAAGAACAGCGTACACAGCGCGATCGTTCCCACGAGCGAGCCGATCTCGATCGGGCTCGGGAAGTAGTGTCCCGGGACGTTGTAGTACATGTCGAACGTCGGGTATTCCAGCCCCTCGAAGACGAACAGCACCTTCTCGGTCAGCGTGCCGGCGAGCACCATGAAGGACGCTGCCAGCGACCGGCGGACGCTGAAGACGTGCGGTTTGACTGCCTGTGCGAAGATGTACGCGAGCGCGATCAGAACGACGCCGATCGCGAACTGATAGTAGGGGTTTGCGATCTTCGCGTGGGCGAAGGCCCGCTGATCGAGCGGTGCGGCGTAAACGCCAGTAATCACCTGCTGGAGCTGCAGCCAGATGAAAAGCAGGCTGAACAGTCCGAGCCAAAGCGTCAGGCCGCGGATGATGTCGTCGGTGAGGATGTGATACCAGTCGTAGGCGCGCCGCAGAACGAGCGCGAGAATGATGACGCCGGCGATCGCCGACGTAAGCGCGATCGTAAGGAACTGCGGGCCCTGAATGGCACCCTGCCAGCCGGGCATCGACGGCAGCAGCGCGAAGAGCCACGGAATGACACCGCCGTGAAGCAGAAGCGGCGCCATCACGATGACGCCGAGCGCGAGCCACCAGACGATCCGTTCGATGACTTCGTCCTCTTTCTCGGAGTAACCGAGGGTCGCCATCTTGTAGACCGGTTCCAGGTAGCTGGGCAGGTCGTCACGCAGCCGGTTGATGTCGTATCGAACCGTCAGCCCGAGGTACGTAAGCGTCATCACCATGTACATCGTGATGACTGTCACGTCCCACACCAGCGGCGACTGATGGACCGTTACCGGGTACGCCTGGATGACACTCCAGGCCATCCGGTCCGGCCGACCGAGGTGGATCATAATGTAGAAGCCGGCCATGCTCAGCGCGCCGATCGTTAGCAGTTCGGCGAGGCGGGCGACCGGCAGGTATCGTTTCATGCCGAACAGCCGCACGGCGGCCGAGAGGATAATGCCGCCGTGGGCGATGCCGACCCACCAGATGAACGCGCCGATGTAGAGTCCCCAGGTGACGCCACCTGCGGACCCCCAGTCGGCGAGGTTCGTGACCGCGAGGCCGCGCTGAAGTTGGATGGACCAGAGGCCGAACCAGCCGAGCGCCAGCAGGCTGGCAATGCCGAACACGATGTAGTACCATCGCTGGGTGCTCTGCATCGGACGGACGATGTCGTCCGCGCTAGGTGTCTTTGAACTCATTAGTCATCACCCGTTCCGAACGTGAACTGGTTGAGATGCTCTTTGCGGTTGTCGTCGGCACCGATCTGTTCGTAGGTGACCGGGCCTTCGACCTGCTCGGCGTCCGGTCCTGGCTCGTTGCCCAGATAGACGACGTTCGGCTGTGTGCCGAGGTCCTCGAGCAGCTGGAACGCCGAGAGCTTCCCCCACGGCGTGACCGTGTCGCCCCACTCCTCGCCGTTGTCGAGCTCGGTATCGCGTTCGAACTCCTGTTCGGCGCGCTGGCGGAGATACTGCTGCGGTCGGCTCTCGGGGTCGTTCATGTCGCCGAAGTGAATGGCGCTCATGCCCGCCGCGTCACACGCTTCCATGCAGGCGACTGTGCCCACTTTTTCTTCGCCCTGGTGGCCATCCTGACGGGACGGACAGTACGTACATTTCCCCATGACACCCTGCGGCGGGCGCATGTCGCTCCACTGGCCGCGGTCGTCGTGGATGTGGTCGTTGGTTTCGACGAGCTGTTCGTGGCGCTCGTCGTCGGGCATCTGTTTGAGCTCCTCGTAATCGTTCTCCGAACCGGGGAGATCCTCGTAGGGTACGTCGGGTTCGCCCCACTGGAAGTAGTTGACACCGTACGGGCAGGCGACCTGACAGTATCGGCAACCGATGCAGGTCTCGTAGTTCGTGAGCACGATCCCGTCTTTGTCCCGCGTGTGGCGGGCGCGGACCGGGCAGACTTTCTCACAGGGCGCGTTCGTACAGTGCTGGCACGGACGAACGAGGAAGTTCTCCTGGTCCGTATTGTCGTCCTCGTAGGTCAGCACGTACATCCAGTTCGCGCCGGTCGAAGTCTGGTTCTCCTCGATGCAGCCGGTGACGCACTCCAGACAGCCGTCACAGCGGTTGAGATCGATGACCATCCCCAGCTGCGTGCCTTCCTCGGAGGTGTCACCGACCGGTTCGGCACCGTATTCTTCATCTTTCGGGTCGCCCGAGCTCTGGGCCGACGCGACACCGCCGAGTCCGAGCGCCGCCGCCCCGGCGCCCATCTTCTTCATCGTGTCCCGACGGCTCTGGTTCATCTCGGTGTCGACGTTCGAGAGCTTCTCGGCGACGCTCCCGTCGCCGGTCAGTTTCTGGAAGATGCTCTCGTTCTCTTCGGCCTTCGCTTCCTCGAACGCCTCGACCGTCGGGCGGTCGTCGACGTCGAACTCCTCGACAACAGCCTCGTTGTACTTCTCGTGGAACTCCGCCTCGGAGATCTCACCCTGGATGAGTTTCATGGCGTCTTCGGCCATGTCCATGCCGAGTTCGGTGTCGTACTCGGTGTCGTCGAGCATTTCCCGCATCTCGTCCTCGTGGTCCTCACCCAGTGGGTGGAACGATTCGTCCGCTGGTTCGTCGTCCCCACAGCCACAACTGCCGTGGCCGCAGGAGTCGTCGTCTCTACTCATTTGATTATCACCGTGTGATCCATAGTCTTTCGACGGCGTTCGTCCGCGTTGGGTGCCCCGTCGTGGATCGGGCGACGACCAACGCGCCTCGTCGAATACCCGAACCGAGTGTAAAGAAAGCGCAAATAAAGTTCGTTTCCGTCGCGGTCGTGTCCTGCCGGGGTTCCTGTCCCGGGACTGTCGACAGCCTCGGCGTCGGCGTGGCTGTCGTCGGACAACGCTGTGGTCGAACCGGTGCCCGTGACAACCCCGATGGCTAGAGGTTTGGAGGCGCCAGGTTCGTCCGTCTCGACGGTGTCGAGTGCTACACTGTTTCCACTCCTGTCCGTGTCGTCGGCGAGCGTCCGATCGACGCCACTCCGGCATCCACCGGTGGGAGGGCCGGAGACTGCGGACAATCCGCCGATCCCTGGACGGACGAAACCGGCCCTGAAGGCCGCGTCCGTCCGGTATCTGTCGGCGGATTTTCGCCAGTCGGCACCGGACACTGCCATCACTGAATCCCTTTGACTCAACGGTATTAAATACACCTCATTCGCGCGGAAGCATCAACAACTACAGGCTCTTACTCTGCCGTTTTGTGGCGATCCAGCACACTTATTACGACACAATACATAATTATGTAGTTGGATTCATGAGGATACATGTTGTCAGCATGGACCGTTTTCGGATTGCGGCTGCGGACGTTATTCGAGCTACTGACCGAAGCGTGAACGCCAGAGCGGCTGACATCGGACTGCGGGCGGATCCGGACGCTTAAATCACTTCCCGCAGAGATCAAAGCCATGACCGAAGACGAATCCGACGAGCACGAACCGCCCGAGCGGGAGGCGTTCGATCACGACCCGGTCGGGCACGCGCGCGTGTCGTCGGGAATGACTGTCTCGGAGCTCGCAACGGAATACGGCAGCGCGGGGATCGGTGCCGCGAACCTCGCGGACGCTATCGACGTCGCCGGCGAGATGTTCGCCAGCGAGGAGACGACCGTCTTCTTCGGACTCGCGGGCGCGATGGTGCCGGCAGGAATGCGGGCGATCGTTACGGATCTCATCCGCGCGGGACACATCGACGCGCTGGTTACGACCGGCGCGAACCTGACTCACGACGCGATCGAGGCCATCGGCGGCAAACACCACCACGGGGCTCACGAGCATCCCGATTTCGAGGACCGGGAGTTCGACGAAAAGCTCCGCGACGAGGGCGTCGACCGGATTTACAACGTCTATCTTCCCCAGGAGCATTTCACGCTGTTCGAAAACCACCTCCGGGAGGAGGTGTTCGACGCTATCGGCGAAGAGGTCGTTTCGATCGCCGAATTCACGCGGGAACTCGGTCGTGCGAACGCCGAGGTGAACGACCGCGAGAACGTGTCCGAAGATTCCGGTATCGCCGCGGCCGCCTACGAGTGTGACGTGCCGATTTACGCGCCGGCGATTCAGGACTCGGTGCTCGGCCTGCAAGCGTGGCTCCACTCGCAGGTTTCAGGGTTCTCGCTGGACGCCCTTTCGGACATGTCGCCACTCAATGACCTCGCATACGAGGCCGATTCGACGGCAGCCTTCGTCGTCGGCGGCGGCGTCCCGAAGAACTACGTCCTTCAGACGATGCTCGTGACGCCTGGTGCGTACGATTATGCGATCCAGTTGACCATGGACCCCCCACAGACAGGGGGGCTCTCCGGTGCGACGCTCGACGAAGCCCGCTCGTGGGGAAAGCTCGAACCCGACGCAAAGAACGTCTCGGTGTACGCCGACGCGACGATCACGCTCCCGCTCGTCGTTGCCGGCGCGCTTGATCGGGTCGACAGCTGATAGCGTCTACAACTGACGCGTGTCCGTGCTTCCGCACTCGGGACACTGGGTCATCTCACCGAGGGGCGGATGCTGGACGGAATCCCAGGCGTCCGCGCCGGAGGATGCTTCGAACCCACACGCCAGACACTGAGTCGTTGTTTCAGCCGACATGTGCGTATCTCGATCGTCGCAGTATTTAAACGTATCCCGTGCCGTAGATAGCCCGCGTAGTGGCATCCGCCGCATCCGGCCAATGACGAACGAACGGGCCGAGTCGGTGTAGGCAGCCGGCAGTGACGAGCCCTATGAGTGCCGAGGCC
>Ga0102942_1000318_pt1 | contig 17917 bp, 18 predicted proteins | sample SalPon2_C_H2O_MG_FD_78171 | JGI IMG/M metagenome (GOLD analysis project Ga0102942, IMG submission 78171) | Salt pond water microbial communities from South San Francisco under conditions of wetland restoration - Salt Pond MetaG R2_C_H2O_MG | ecosystem: Environmental > Aquatic > Non-marine Saline... | reverse complement strand
GTCGCCGCCGCGCTCATCGACGACCTGGGCGGCGACGTGGTGGCCGTCTCCGACTCCTCCGGGGGCATCCACGACCCGGACGGGTTCGACCCGCAGGCGGTGAAAGCGCACAAGGCCGAGACGGGCGCGGTCTCCGGCTACGACGACGCCGCGTCGATCACGAACGAGGAGCTGTTGACGCTCGACGTCGACCTGCTCGTGCCCGCGGCGCTGGAGAACGCCATCGACGGCGACCTCGCCGCCGACGTGTCGGCCGACGTCATCGTCGAGGCCGCGAACGGACCGCTCACCCCGCGCGCCGACGACGTGCTCGTCGAGAGGGACGTGCACGTGGTTCCGGACATCTTCGCGAACGCCGGCGGCGTCACCGTGTCGTACTTCGAGTGGGTCCAGAACCGACAGCGGTTCTACTGGACCGAGTCACGCGTCAACGAGGAGCTCGAACGCGTGATCACCGAAGCGTTCGACGGGATCGTCGAGGCCTTCGAGAGTCAGGACGTTCGCGACCTCCGTACCGCCGCCTACGTGGTCGCTATCGGCAGGATCGTCGACGCGTACGAGCAGGCGGGGAGCTGGCCGTAGCTCGCGCTTTCGGACCCGGTTCCGTTATCTTCCGCCCGGCTCACTCCAGCCAGGCGTCGCTGATCTCGACGTGACCGCGGTCGCCCTCCCACACCGCGTCGTACTCGAAGTCGATCCGACGGCTCATGTGCGGCCCGTCGACGACGTACGTCTCGAACTCGCCGCCCTCGCCCAACGGGTGGACGCCGTACTCCTCACGCAGTTCCAGCAGCTCCGACAGCGCGTCGGCGTCGTAGCGCCGCCCGATCCACGACTCGTCGAGCCCGTACGCCGCGACCTGCACGATGCGGATCTCGAAGCCGGCGTCGAACATCGACTCCGCGAGCGCGACCGGGTCCTCGCCCCACAGCGGCGCGAACAGGTCGATCCCGAGCCGGTCGCACATCGCTTGGATGCGGCTGGTCTGGTACTCGCTCTCGACCGCGCCGGCGGTGACGCCCGCGAGGTCGACGTCGTCGTCCGCGGCGATCTCCCGGAGCGCGGCCTCCATCGGCTCCAGTTCGGCGTCGCCCTGTGCGCCCGCGTCGTCGACGTCGCCCGCACCGAAGTCGTCCGGCGAGACCTCGACGAGGTCGATCCCGACGCTCTCGGCCGCGAGCGAGGCCAGTTCCGTGGCCGGCGTGTGGTACATGTACGAGTCGCCCGCGGGGTGGACGGTCAGGAGCCGCGAGACGCTGAGTCCCTCCTCCAGCGCGCGGTACAGCGCCCACGACGAGTCCTTCCCGCCCGAGAAGAGGCTCACCCAGTCGTCGGTCATTGGCGAGGGGACGCCCGGCCCGCTTAAATCGTCGGCGGTCCGGGTTGACGACCGTCGGCCGCGCGGTGATATCCCCGAGAGTTATCCGGCGAACTGGCATTATTAATGAAAAATGATAAGATATTACCGACGGTGCGTCGGAGTCCGCGTATGGAAGACCAATCGGAGCCGACGTTCGACACCCTCACCGTCTCGGAGGGCGAGGAGCCGTTCGAGAACGGCAGCGAGGCGGGCGACGTCGTCTCGCCGATTCACCTCGCGTCGACGTTCGCCCTGCCGGGCCTCGACGCCGAGATGCGACTGGAGGACGTGGATCCGGCCGCCGGTGAGTTCGTCTACGGCCGGCTGTCGAACCCGACCCGTCACGCGCTGGAGACCCGACTCGCCGCGCTCGAAGGGGGCGCTCACGGCGCCGCGTTCGCCTCGGGCACCGCGGCCATCTTCACGACGCTGCTCGCGGGCGTGACGCCCGGCGATCACGTCGTCGCCTTCGAGGACCTGTACGCCGGCACCCGGCGGATGCTCAACGACGTCTTTCAGTCGCGCCTCGGCGTCGACGTGACGTACGTCGACGCGACGGACACGGCGAACGTGGCGGCCGCGCTCCGCGAGGAGACCGCCGCCGTCTGGATGGAGTCGCCGACGAACCCGAAGCTCGCGCTGTGTGACATCGCCGGTATCGCCGACCTGCTCGCGGACCGAGACGTGATGTTCGGGGTCGACAACACGTTCGCGAGTCCGTACTTTCAGCGACCGCTCGAACTGGGCGCCGACGTCGTCGCGCACAGCACGACGAAGTACCTCAACGGGCACTCCGACGCCATCGCCGGCGCGGTCGTCACCGACGACGACGCGCTGGCCGAGGAGATCCGATTCCTCCAACAGGTCGGGGTGGGCGCCGTGAGCGGCCCGTTCGACAGCTACCTCGTGCTCCGCGGCATGAAGACGCTCGCCGCGCGCATGGACCGACACGAGGCGAACGCGATGGCCGTCGCCGAGTTCCTCGACGAGCGGCCCGAGGTGAGCGACGTGTACTACCCGGGCCTCCCGAGCCACCCGGACCACGAACTCGCCCGCGAGCAGATGTCCGGCTTCGGCGGGATCCTCTCGTTCGAACTCGACGGCGACATCGGCGACGCGAAGCGCTTCGTCGAGGCGCTGTCGGAGTTCACGCTCGCGGTCTCCGTCGGCGGCGTCGAGAGCCTGATCGAGCTGCCGGCCGCGATGACCCACGAGCCGCTCTCGCCGGCGGAGCGGGAGGCGCTCGGCATCTCGGACACGCTCATGCGCGTTTCGGTCGGCATCGAAGGGATCGACGACCTGATCGCGGATTTAAAAGGCGGCTTCGCCGCGATGGACCGTCGACAGACGACGCCGTCGGCCGAGAACTGACGCCTCGGCGGCGTCGGGCTCAGTCCGAAATAAACTCGTTGTCGCGCCAGTTGACGCCGCCGTCGCCGTCGCCGGCGCCCTGCGGGCTCTCGACGACCTCGATGCTCGCCGGACGCGGCTCACCCTCGACGATCCGCGTGGCTTCGAGCTCGCCGTCCTCCTCGGTGATGGCGGTCAGCGTCCCCTTCTCGGAGAGCTGCGCCAGTTCGCGGAGCACGAGGAACATGGGGTACTGGAGCGCGGTGTTCTGGAGGACGGTCTCGCGGTCGCCCTTGAAACAGGCGAACTCGACGAGTTCGGAGGGAATCTCTTCCTCCTCGTCGTCCATCCACTGGGGGCCGCCGGCGCGCGGCGGCTCCTCCTCCCAGACGCGCGTCTCCGTGACCGACGCCTTCAGCTGGGCGGTCGGCGTGTACTTGCTGATGCTCTCGTCGTCGGACAGGGCCTTGATGATGAGGGTGTTGTTTCGACGCGTGATGTCGATGTCGTTGATCTCCGGCGGGAGGTCGGGGTCTTCTTCGAAGTACGTCTCCACGTCTTCGAGTGGCAGTTCGAGCGTCGAATGAAGTCTGAACACGCGGCCTGTCATTGTTGGTTGGGTGAGATGAGTCGAGGGGCGGCACGGCGGCAGCGGCTACGGCTGCACCTACTCGAGTTAGGCACCGTAGGTTTATATGGCCTGCCCTTCGACTCACGGAGATCGGACTGCACGGCGAGCGAAAGAACGAGCCGGACGACTACTCGGCGCCGAGTTCGGCGGCCAGTTCGCCGCGCTCCTCGAGCTCGCCGAGCACGTCGCTCCCGCCGATGAACTCGCCGTCCACGAACGTCTGCGGAATCGTCTCCCACCCGCTCTCGGCCTCCAGCGCCTCCCGGTAGTGCGGGAGCGCGGGCAGCACGTCCACGGTCTCGAACTCCTCGACGTGCTGGCTGATGAGCTCGACGGCGCGCTGCGAGTAGCCGCACTGGGGCATCAGTCGGTTCCCCTTCATGAACAGGACCACGTCGTTGTCGGCGAGCGCCTCTTGCACGCGGCGTTCGATCTCGTCGGGCTCCGCCTCGGACTCGGGCTGGAACGTCATGGACCCCGATACGCGCCGGCGCGGCAAATGGGTTCCGCACGGGAACGCGCTTTCGCGAGCGCGCAGAGGCGGTTATCCGGTCTACTCGTCGCGGTCGACGCGGACGACGTCCACGAGCGAGTAGACGGGGACGCCGTCGATCTCGTCGTATCCCCGCTTGTCGACGAGCACGACGCAGGCGACGGGTTCGCCGCCCTGCTCGCGGATCGCGTTGATCGACTCCCGCATCGTCGTCCCCGACGTGATGATGTCGTCGACGACGTAGCAGTCGCGGTCGCGGATCCCCGCGAAGTTCCGCGAGAAGCCGCCGCCGTGCTCGTCGATGTCGCCCTCCTCCCACTGGTGTTTCGCGGGCGCGTACGTCCCGAGGTCGGTGTCGAGCTGATGCGCGACCGCGGTCGCGAGCGGCGCGCCGGCCTTCTCGACGCCGACGGTGAGGTCGACCTCCTCCCCTTCCTTCGCGAGCAGGTCTGCCATCGCGCTCGCGGCGTACCGGAGCCGCGTCGAATCGCGGCCCAGCGCGGACCAGTCGACGTGGATGTCGGCCGTCGAGCCGGTGGGCGGGGCCTCGGTCGCGGCGCCGTTGCTGCCCCCTCGCTCGACGAGCCAGCTCGCGGTCTCTCGCGAGACGTTCAGCTCGTCCGCGATTTCGCCCTTCGAGAGCCCCCGCTCAGCCAGCTCGGCCGCGCTGTCTATCAGGTCGTCAACGTTCTTCATATGCACCGAATTCGACCGCCGTTTTAATAGTCGTGTCGTCATCCGCGAACGCGGCCTCGAACTCGTCGAGCCCGTACACGCCGGTGACCAGATCGCGGATGAACCCCTCCGAGAACTGCGATAGCGAGTCGACCGCGGCCTCGAAGTGCTCGTACCCGGAGTTGACGCTCCCGACGAGCGCCTTGTTGTGGAGGACGAACTCGCGGTGGAGCCGGCCGCCGTCTATCTCGAACTCCCAGTCCCCCGGCACGCCGAGCAGTGCCCCGACGCCGTTGGGGGCGAGCGCCTCGATGGTCTCGAAGGCGTGCGGGGCGTAGCCGGTCGCCTCGAAGACGAAGTCCATCGGCTCGTACGCCTCCGGCACCGACGGGACGGGCGTCTCGTTGGAGTTGACGTACGTCGCGCCGAGCGACTCGATGATGTCGATCGTCGGGTCCGGTCGCTCTCGGCGACCGAGACAGTACACCCGCTCGAAGTCGGCGTCGAGCTTCGCGACCGTGAGCAGCCCGAGCGACCCGTTGCCGAGCACCAGCGCCGACTCGGGCTCCCAGTGGAACGCCGATCGGCTGGCGTACGCGTGCTCGACGGCCTTCTCCGCGATCGACAGCGGCTCGACGAGGAACCCCCACTCGGCGAGCGCGGGCGGGATCTCGACGAGGAACTCCGCCGGACTGGTGAAGTACTCGGCCATGAACCCGTGCGCGCCGACGATGCCGCGCTCGTGATACCGGCCGTCCGGCGCCATGTCGGGCTCGCCGCGGGCGAAGTACTCGTTCGCGCCGTTCGGCGGGCGCCGGACCGTCGGCACGACCACGTCGCCGGCCTCGAACGGCGTGTCGTTCGGGTCCTCGATCACGCCGACCGCCTCGTGGCCCAAGACGAGGTGGTCCTCTCCCTCGGGTGCGCCGCCGTGGCCGCCGGCGATGACCTCGTGGTCCGTCCCGTCGACGCCGACCCGGAGCGTCCGAACGAGCGCCTCCCCGGGCGCCGGCTCCGGTCGCGGCTTCTCCGTCACGACCGGCTCGTCGGCCCCCTCGTACACGGCAATCGCGTTCATGTTCGAACCGACGTGGTCAGCCACCAAAAGATTTCTTTTATTGTGAGTAAACAATACCACACCCTCGATCGCGGGGTTTTCCTCCTCGTCGGGCCCAAGGGCGCGTGTGTGTACTCTGACCCTCGCGTGGCGCGCGTTCGGCGACGCCCCCGTCGCGCTCGCCGCCAACCGCGACGAGGCGCTGGACAGGCCGGCCGAGCCGCCGACGGTCCATGGCGATGGCGACCGGTACGTCGCCCCGCGCGACGCGGAGGCCGGCGGGACGTGGATCGGCCTCTCCGACGCCGGGCTCGCGGTCGCGATCACCAACCGCTGGCTCGACGCCGACAGAGAGGGAGACCGCTCTCGGGGGCTCCTCGTCCGTGACTGTCTCGAAGCGGACTCGGCCGAGGCCGCGGTTCGGAGCGTCGAGCGCGACCTCGAAGCCCGGTCGTACGACGGGTTCAACCTCGTGCTCGCGGACGCCGCCGCCGCGTTCCTCCTCTCGTACGACGGCGGCCTCGAGATCGCGCGGCTCGACCCGGGCGTCCACGTCGTCGGCAACGTCGGCGGGATAGTGAACGGCGTCGAGCGGTTCGCGGTCCCGGAGCGCCGGCGGGCGTTCGCCGAGGAGCGCGTCGACAGCGCCCGCCGGATCGCGGCCGAACTGGTCCCGGAGCCGGGCGAGTCGGGCGACGGGTGGCTCGACCGCGCGAGCGCCGTCCTCGCCGACCACGACTACGGCGCCTGCCTCCACGGCGACGGGTTCGGGACGCGGTCGTTCACCCGGGCGCTGACGCGCGCCGATCCGGCGGCGGTCCCCGAGTTCGCGTACGCCGACGGACCCCCCTGCGAGACGGCCGCGGAACCGACGTCGCTCCCGCCGTCGTTCCGGTCCGGCCCGCCGGACGACGCCGGCGCGTGAGGCCGACGCGGCCGGAGCCGCCGCGACGGGACGGAAAGCCAGTTTTAAGCGAGTCGCGGGCGGGTTATAGGGCATGAGCGTGTCCGAACTCGAGGCCGAGCTGTCGGAGGACGAGCACGCCGGCCTCGAACTCATCCGCGAGACCGGTGGCATCCACCAGAGCGACTTCTGGAAGGAACTCGACGTCTCCTCGCGTAAGGGGAGCCGCATCGCGGAGGCGTTGGAGGACTCGGGGCTCATCCAGCGGTCGGACACCGTCTACAACGGACACAACACGTTCTACCTGGAGCCCGCGCCCCGAGACCTCGACTTCGCCCTGCTGATGGCCGGCGACATGTTGTCGCCGTTCATCGGCGAGGAAGAGGTCGACTCGCAGGCCGACGCCTTCTCGCAGTGGATGATGAACCTCGCGTACGAAGAGTACTGAGCGCCCGACTGTCGTTTTCCGACTGAGCGCCCGACTGTCGTTTTCCGACCGCGACCCGCCGCACCGAGGGCGGCCGACGCGACCCGCCGCGTCGACCGCGTCCCCGTTTCGATTGCTCCGATCCCGCTTAGCCGAGCATGAACGCCAGCAACGCGACGCCCGCCGCGAGCGTCAAGAAGAGGACGCTCCGGCCGATCCCGGTCCGGATCTCGACGTCGAGCCCGAGCGACGCGACCGCCGCCCGCGGGTGCATCGCGGTCCGCTTGACGCCGGCGACCAGCCGCATCACGGCGCGGTCGACGGCGGCCCACAGCGCCGTGACGCCCCAGACCGACCCCCGGCCGAGGTAGAACGCGGCCGGGTACGTCACCGCGTCGACGTCCCGCATGTGGTGGGCGAGCCAGCCGAGCGGGCGCTTCAGCGCGAAGAAGCCGACGAACCCCGCCACGAGCAGCGCCCCGCTCTCGGTCAGGTGTTTCGTGCTGTACGGCTTGAAGTAGACGTCCTCGCTGAGGATGATCTCCGTGAACGGCATCAGCTCGATCAGCTGAGTGTAGAACACCCCGAAGAAGACGCACGCTCCGCCGGCGAGCACCATCCCGGCGGTCTGGAACGCGGTCGCGTCCTTCGGCGACAGCGTCGCGGAGCCGTGGAAGAACACGTAGTAGCCGAGCTTGATGAACGACATGAAGGTCCCCACGCCGCCGAGGATCAGCAGCCACCAGAGCAGGCCTTCGCCGAGCAACAGCTCGAAGTTGTGGAGCTCGTGCGCGGAGTCGATCACCATCCCCTTCGAGATGAAGCCGTTGAACCCCGGGACGGCGGTAATCGAGGCCGCGCCGACGACGTAGACGAGGAAGGTGACGGGCATCTCCCGCCAGAGGCCCCCCATGTCCCGGATGTCGTCGACGCCGGTCCGGTATATCACGACGCCGACGGCCATGAACAGGAGGCTCTTATAAAGGACGTTGTTGAACAGGTGCGCGAAGCCGCCGGTGACGGCGAACTCGCCGACGTACGTCGCGAGGCCGAAGCCGGCCAGCATGTAGCCGAGCTGGGCCTGAATGTGGTACGAGAGAAGCCGCCGCGGGTCGTACTGTAGCAGCGCGAAGAACGCGCCGTAGACGGCCATGAACCCGCCGAGGTACGCCAGCCACATGCCGCCCTCGGGGAACGCCCGGTACATCACGTACGCCGCCGTCTTGGTCGTGAACACCGAGAGGAACACCGACGCCGCGACGTGCGGGCGCGGGTAGGTGTCGGGGAGCCACGTGTGCAGGAAGATGAACCCGCAGTTGACGCCGATCCCGATCGCCGCGAGCAGGGTCGCGCTGGCGTGGATCCCCGTCGTCGACGAGAACAGGAAGATCTCGGCGGCCGGCACGCTCCCGAGCATCGACGCGCCGTGAACGACGACGGCGCCGAGGAAGAACGTCCCGCCGATCCCGTGGAACAGCGCGTAGCGGTAGCCGGCTCGAACCGCCGCGCCGCCGTACTGCCACACCAGCAGGGTGCTGGTGACGGCCATCAGCTCCCAGAAGAAGATCAGCGTGAGCCAGTCGCCGGCGTAGATGGTCCCGAGAGTCGAGGAGACGTACACCAGCGCGAGCGCGGTGACCCACGTCGGCGCCTCGGTGCCGTACGCGTACAGCACCGCTGCCGTCGCGAGGAACCCGACCACGACGCCCATCAGCAGGGAGAACTGGTCGACGTTGAACAGGACCACGTCGAAGCCGAACAGCTGCGTCGCGACGTGTGCGCCCATGCCGCCGTCGCCGAGCAACACCGCCTGCGCGAAGGTGAACGCGGTCGCCAGCGCGGCGGCGGCGTGGCCGGCGCGGCGCGGGAGACCGATCACGAGGAAGGCCGCCGCCGCGAGCACGACGTACGGCGGCAGCGAGGTGAGCACGGCGTTCATGGCCGCATCACCTCCTCGGGGAGCCGCGTGTCGACGATGAGCTCGATCAGCTCCAGGAAGCCCATCTCGTAGGGGATCACGCCGAGCAGCACCGCGAGGCTCATCGCGGTGAGGATCGGCCCGAGAGTGAACCACGTCGACTCGCGCCCGCGGAGGGCGTCGAGGCCGTCGATGTGCCGCCAGCCGCCCGCGGGCGGCCCGCCGGCGTGGTCGTGGTCGCCGTGGTCATCGTGGTCGTGGGCGACCTCGTGACCGTGGTCGCTATCGGGGTCGTGTCCGTGCGCGTCCCCGCCGTCGTCGCCCTCGGAACGCTTCGCCGCGGCGTCGTCTCTCCGCCCCACGCCGAAGGGGACGTCCACGTCGGACGGCCGCGAGTCGACCGCGTAGTCCCCGGTGTCGACGCGCTCGGCGGGCTCGGAGAAGTCCCGCTCGCTCGTGTTGAAGTCCGGCCGGACCACGCCCTCCTCGTCGGTCGGGAGGTCGTCGAACTCCGCGTCGGGGATGTCGGAGTCGTCCGGGAGGTCGGCGTCCTCGCCGGTCGGGGAGGCGTCCTCACCGGCAGCGTCGCCTTCGGCGCGCTCGACGATGTCGCTGGGGTCGGTGTCCTCCGCGTCGGAGTCACCGTCGCCGTCCTCCGGGCGACCGCCGTCGGTCGCCGCGTCGTCGTCTGCGCGGCCCCCGTTGGTCGCCGCGTCGTCGTCTGTGCGGCCCCCGTCGGTCGCCGGCAACGTCGACCGCGACTCGCCGCCCATCCGGAAGTCGACGAGCGGCTTCGCGTCGTGGGCGTCCTCCGCCTCGAAGAAGGCGGTGTAGATGACCGGCCAGAAGTACGCGATGTTGAGCACGCCCGAGAGCAGGAGCGCGCCGACGAGGTAGTAGGCGACCGGCGTCAGCTGGGCGCCCATCCGGACGCCGCCGATCAGCATGTAGTACTTGCTGACGAACCCGGCCAAGAGCGGAATGCCGGCCATCCCGAGCGAGGCGACCGTGAACGCCCCCATCGTCAGTGGCATCCGCTTGCCGATCCCCGCCATCTCGGAGATGTAGTCGGTGTGCGTCGAGACGTGGATGTTCCCCGCGCAGAAGAACAGGGTGAGCTTCATGAACGCGTGCGCCGGGATGTGGAGCAGCGCGCCCACGAGCCCGTACCAGCCGAAGAGGCCGAGCCCGAGGATGATGTAGCTCAGCTGGCTGATCGTCGAATAGGCGAGCCGCTGTTTCAGGTGGTCCTTCCGCAGCGCGATGATCGAGGCCGCCGTCAGCGTGATCGCCCCGATCGTCGACAGGACCAGTCCGGCCGAGAAGCCGAAGGGGAGCGAGAGGTCGAAGACCAGTTCGGGGCCGTACACGTCGAGGACGACTCGCGAGACGCCGAACGCGCCGGACTTGACGACCGCGACCGCGTGGAGCAGCCCGGAGACGGGCGTCGGCGCGACCATCGCCTCGGGGAGCCACTGGTGGAGCGGCATGATCCCGGCCTTCACCCCGAAGCCGATCGCGAGGAGAAAGAAGGCGAGCATCGCGAGCCCGGGGTCGGCGTTCGCGAGCTCCTGAATGCCGCCGGCGGTGAAGTCGACGTTGCCGGCGATCAGGTAGACGAGCGCGGTCCCGGCGAGCACGAGCACGCCGCCGCCGAACATCGTGTACGCGAGGTACTTCCGGCCGGCCGAGCGCGCCTCCGCCGTCTCGTCGTGCGCGACGAGCGGGTAGGTCGCGATCGAGAGGATCTCGTAGAAGACGAAGATCGTCACGAGGTTGCCCGCGAACGCGATCCCCATCGTCGCCGACAGCGACACCGCGAACGCGGCGAAGTACCGGGTCTGGTTCGTCTCGTCGTTCCCGCGCATGTACCCGATGCTGTAGAACGACGTGACGATCCACAGGCCGCTGGCGAGGAACGCGAACAGCATGCCGAGCGCGTCGGCGCGTAGCGCGAACTCGATTCCCGGGAGGAACGCCCCGAGCGACCACTCGAAGACGGCGCCGTCGAGGACGGCCGGGAGCATCGAGGCGACGATCGCGAACTTCGCGACGGCCGCGACGAGCGTCCACCCCTCGCGGACGTTCGGCGAGCGATGCGACGCGACGATGAAGAACGCCGCGAGGAACGAGACGAGGACGGCCAGTAGGGGACGTAGGTCAGTGACGATAGCTTCGGTCATGCGAACACCTCCGTGAGGAACGGGCCGAACCACTCGGACAGCGCGAACCCGGCGAAGCCGAGCGCGACGGTGACGAGCGCCGTGAGGACGAGCACCGCCAGCGACGCCGGCGGCACCCGGTCGGGGACGAACCGCGGCCGCGGCGCGCCCTCCAGGGGAGCGACGCGAGACGCCCCGTCGTCGGCGTCGTCGCGGCCGCCGTCGGCCGCCACGCCGGTCGGGTCGGCGTCGGGACCGCCCGCGGTGTCGTCGCCGCGGCCGGCCGGCGCCTCTTCCCCGTGACCGCCGGGGAGGCCGACGCCGGCGAAGTAGAACCGCTCGATCAGCCGCGCGACGTACGACAGCGTGAACAGCGTGCTGACGAAGATGACGACGGCGATCCCGATCCCGGCCGGGCCGGCGCCGGCCATGCTGGACTCGACCGCGCCGAGGCCGATGTACCACTTGCCGAGGAAGCCGACCGACGGCGGGATGCCGACCAGCCCCAACCCGAGCAGGGCGACCGCGCCGGCCGTGTACGGCGCCTCGCGGGCGGCGCTCGCGGCGTCCTCGATCCGCCGGACGCCGTACCCGAGCGCGAGGGTGCCGACCCCGAGGAACAGCCCGAACTTCAGCAGGCCGTGGCCGACGAGGTGGACGATCCCGCCGAGGAGCGCGGTCTCGTTCGCGAGGCCGATCGCGGCGCCGATCATCCCGAACTGCGCGACCGAGGAGTACGCGAGCATCCGCTTGAGGTCGGACTGCATCGCGGCGAGGACCGACCCCGCGAGGATGGACGTCCCGGAGACGACCAGGAGTCCCGTCGTGATCGCCTCGTTCGCGGCGAGGAAGTCGACGGTGAAGACGGAGTACGTCACCCGGATCAGCGCGTAGGCGCTCGTCGTCGACACGAGCGCCGCCACGACCGCCGTGACGGCGTCCGGCGCGCGCTGGTAGGCGTCCGGCTGCCAGGTGTGGACCGGGAACAGGGCGATCTTCAGCGCGAATCCGGCGGCGATCAGCGCGTAGCTCGCCTGTATCAGCGGGTCGCCGTACCCCGCCTGCGCGACGATCTGTTCCTGCATGTCCGCCATGTTCAGCGTCCCCGTCGCGAGGAACGCGTAGCCGACGCCGACGAGGTACAGCGAGGCGCCCACCGTCCCGACGACGAGGTACTTCAGCGAGGCGTACGCGCTCGCGCCGGAGCGGTCGGCCGCGATGAGCGCGTACGTCGTGATCCCGACGATCTCGAGGAAGACGAACATGTTGAACAGGTCGCCCGTGAGCGCCATCCCCGAGAGCCCGCCGACCAGCAGGAGGTAGGCGCTGTAGAAGGCGTTGCCGCGCGGGCCGGCGACCCGCGAAAACGCGAGCGTCGCCAGCGAGACGACCGCGATCAGGACGAGCACCGCGACCGAGAGCTCGTCGGCCACCAGTTCGATCCCGATCGGCGGCTGGTAGGTACCGAGCGCGTGGTCGAACGGTCCGCCGATCGCGACCTCGGCGGCGATCGCGGCCGCGATACCGACGACGGCCGCGGTCCCGACCGCCGCGATCGGCCAGCCGACTTCGTCGTACCGCAGCCCGAGGGCGATCGGGAGCGTCGCGGCCACGATCGGAACCGCGATGGCCAGCGGGAGGAGCACGTCAGTCATCGCCCGCACCCCCGTTCGTCGCGGCGTCGTCGCTCTCGGTTCCCGGTCCGCTCGGGAGCGACCCCTCGTCCCGCATCAGCTCGCGGAGGGTGTCGGTCCGGAGCGTCCCGTACTCGTCGTAGATCCTGATACAGAGCGCTAGCCCCACGGCCGTGAGGCTCACGCCGACGACGATGGCGGTGAGCACGATCACGTGCGGGAGCGGGCTGACGAACGTCCCCGCCGCGACCTCGCCGGAGGGGACGATCGGGATCGCGCCGCCCTCGACGTACGCGGAGGCGATGAACAGCAGGAAGATCGCCGTCTGGAACAGGTTGAGTCCGATGATCTTCTTCACGAGGTGGGGGTTGGCTATCATCATGTAGAGTCCGACGCAGAGCAGCAGCGCGAACGCGACGTAGGCGTGCCGCGTGGCGAGGACGTCGAACGCCCCGGCGGTCGCGACGGCGGCGTCGGCGCCGGCGACGGGAAGCGCGCCGGCCTCCGCGACGGCGGACGGCACGCCCGTCATCGCTCGCCTCCGTCGGTGGCCGCGGCGCGGTCCGCGTCCGGAGCGTCGGGCTCGTCGCCGCGGTCGTCGCCGGCGTCCTCCTCGGCGCGACCGTCGTCACCGAAGCCGTTCCCGTTCGCGTTGAACCCGTTCGCGAGCAGGAAGAAGAGCCCCATGAGCACGCCGCTCACGATGGCCGCGATGCCGAATATCTCGACGCTCTCTAACCCGTACTTCACCGGGATCGGGAGCAGGTCGTACTGGAGGAACGCGCCGCCGCGGGCGACCGGGATCAGCCCGATGCCCGCGAACGCCAGCGCGCCGCCGACCGCGAGCGCGACGACGACGGTGTTGGCGAGCCAGTCGCGCGTCGCCTCGATCCCGAACGCGAACGCGATCATGAACACGACGGCGGCCACGATCGCGCCGCCCTGAAACCCGCCGCCGGGCGAGCCGCTGCCGTGGAAGGTGATGAACAGCCCGTAGGTGAACGCGAACGGCGCCACGATCTTCACCGTCGGCATGATCACCTGACTCTCCGTATACGGCGTGCCCTGGCGGATCTCGGAGTCGAGCCGCCCGGACCGCGGAACGGCCCGATGCGGCGGCACCTCCGAGTCGGGGTCGTCGCCCGAGCCGTCGGCCGCCGAGTCGCCGGGTGCGGCGTCGTCTTCGGGACGGACGTCGCTCATGCGAACACCTCGCGATGGAGGACGATGAGCGCCGCGATCCCGCCCGCGAAGACGACGACCGCCTCGCCGAAGGTGTCGAACCCGCGGAACGCCGCGAGGACGCCCATCACGGTGTTGTCGACGCCGGTCTGCGCGTACGTCTCGGCGAGGTACCACTGGCTCACCTCGGGGTTCGACCAGACCGGCGCGTCGGGCGAGCCGATCGCCGGCACGTCGCCCATAGTGAGCAACAGGCCGGCGAACAGCAGTCCGACCGCGCCGGCGGCCGGGACGTTCACCGACTCGAAGACGGCGTCGTGGTCGATCCGAGTCGTCTTCGCGAGCGTCAACAGGAGCAGCACGGTCGTCACGCCGGCGGAGATGGCCGCCTCCGTCAGCGCGACGTCCGGCGCGCGGTAGAACGTGTACAGGGCGGCCATGCCGAGGCTGTACGCCCCGAAGACGATGACGGCCGCGAGCACGTCTCGCGCCATGGCGGTCGCGAGCGCCGTCAGGACGACGAACGCGAGGAGGCTCGCCTCGATGGCCGTGACCTGCGCGACGACGGGGGCCGTCTGCGAGAGCGCCGGCGCCGCGAGGAAACTCGTCCCCGTCATCGGCGGTCGTCCCCCTCCGTCCACGGGACGATTCCCTCCTCGAACGCCGCCCGCGCGATGGCGTGCGCGGCGGTCGGGTTCGTCACGAAGATGAAGAACAACAGGAGCACCGTCTTGAAGCTCGTGCCCTCGAAGCCGATGGCCAGCGCCACGGCGGCGAGCCCGAAGCCCGCACCGAGCGTGTCCGCCTGCGAGGCGGTGTGCGCCCGCGAGTAGACGTCGGGGAGTCGGAGCACGCCCACCATCGAGACGAACGAGAAGAACAGCCCGAGGAGGGTGAGCGCGACGATCAGCCCGAGGCGGACCGCTCCGAGCGTCCCGAGCGCCTCGATCACAGCACACCACCCCGTTCCACCGTGAACTTCGAGATGGCGATCGCCATCAGGAAGTTCAACAGCGCGTACACGAGCGCGATGTCGAGGAACGTCGGTTCCGAGAGCGCCGCGGCCAGGAGCGCGAGGATGACGACGGTGTTCGTCCCGAGGACGTTCACCGCCAGCACCCGGTCCTGCATCGTCGGGCCCTTCACCGCCCGGTACAGCATGCCGATCGCGAGCACGGTGAACCCGGCGGCGGCGAGGAGCAGGAAGTCGCCGACCGTGTAGCCGGCGGCGACCGTCGCGTCGACGAGCGTCACGCGTCGGTCACCTCCGCGTCGTCGGCCCGCTCCCCGTCACCGGGCGCCTCGCGCTCGTCGGCCGGTGGCGCCTCGGCCTCGGGCTCGCCGCCGTCCGCGGCGGCGATGGGAAGCTCCTCGGTCGCGTCCGGCCCCTGTAAGATGGCGTAGTCGTCCCGCTCGCGGGGTGTCGGCAGCCGGGCGGCCGACCGCCCGTAGTAGACGAACCGCGTCCACCGCTCGAGAGAGCCGTCGAACAGTCCGTCCCGGGCCCACGGGAGCAGCGAGTGGACGTAGAGGTCGCTGTCGCGTGCGCGGACCGTCAGCGTCCCGGGCGTCAGCGTGATGGAGTTCGCGAGGGTCATCAGCGGGAGCCCCCCGCCGACGATCACGCTGACGCGGTTCATCGTCGGTTCGATGGAGATCCGCGGGTCGAGTATCACGCGGGCGACGACCAGGTTCGACTTGACGATCTCGTACAGCAGGACGGGGACGTAGACGAGGCCGCGGACCAGCCGCTGCGGCGTCCGGACCATCGACGGCTCGGTGTCGAAGCTGACCCGTGAGAGCGTGATGGAGACGATCGCCGCGGTGGTGACGCCCGTCACCAGATCGAACCAGTAGAACGGGTCGCCGAGCAGGAGGTAGAACCCGAGCGAGAGCCCGAACATCGCCGCGAACCGCACGCCGGTCGCCTCGTTCCGGAGCCGCTCGCGGCGCGTGGGCCTCCCCACGGGAGCCGTCACCACGGTCAGCGAGGTGTTCGAGAGCGCGAACTCGAGCGGCTGGAGGAGCGTCGTGTTGCCGACCGGGGTGTACTCGGGGTCGAGCAGGACCGTCTCGGCCCCGTGCGTTTCGGCGTACTCGGCGAGCACGTCGACGTAGTCGTCCGGTCCGAACAGGTACCCCTCGGAACCGATCAGCGCCGAAACCACCGTCACGCCGTCGCCCGCCTCGCCGTCGGCGTCTTCGAGGTCCGCCTCGGCCCACGCCACCGCCCGTTCGAGGACGCGCTTGGCCTCCTCGCTGCGGTCGTCGGAGTCGGGGTCGCCGTCGCGCCACGAGGCGATCTCCACGAGATGGATCGCGCCGAACTCGCCGTCGACCGCGGCCTCGACGGCGTGCGAAATCGTCGCGCGGAGGGTAGGCGTCGACTCGACCGGGACGACGACCGCCGACCGCGATGCCGCGCCCGGCGCACCGGCGTCGTCCGCCGCGGAGTCGCCGCCGTCGTCGCTGTCAGCCACCCACCACACCTCCGACGGGCCCGGCGTCGACCGTCTCTGTGCACATGGGTATCACTACCGGGATCCTTTCCCTACCGCCTCAAAACAGTTTGTATCCGCGCCGATATCGGGAGGGGAACGGCGGCGACCGGCGCGGACGGGCCGCTCCCTCGACCCGGCCGACGGCGGCGGTCGACGTGACTCCCTACGTCGCCGCGTCGCGGCCGAGCGCGGCGACGAGTCGGTCCGCGATTCGACCGGCGACCTCGTCCTTCGAGCCGGACGCCTCCGCCGGCTCGGTCCCCTCGTCGCCGACGAGGAGGACGCGCGTCTCGTCGCCGCCCATCACGCTCGCGTCGTTGGCGACGACGAACGCGAGGCCGACGCGGTCGCGGATCCGCTCGGCCTCCGCGACCATCGCCGCGTCGTCGCCCGACGTCTCGGCCTTGAAGCCGACGATCGGCAGGTCCGGGTACGCCTCGCGCACGGAGTCGATGAGCTTCGGCGTGGGTCGGAGGTCCACCGAGAGCGGCGACCCCGACCGGATCTTCTCGTCGACCGCGTCGGCGGTGAAGTCGGAGATGGCCGCCGCGGAGACCAGCGCGTCGGCCGTGGCCGCGGTCCGGCGACACGCGTCCATCATCTCGTCGGCGGTCTCGACGGCGACGACGTCGGCGTACGAGACGTCCGGCCCGTCCTGCACGAGCGTCACCTTCGCGCCGCGGACGTAGAGCGCGCGGGCGACCGCTCGGCCCGTCTTCCCGGACGCCCGGTTCGTCAATATCCGGATCGGGTCGATGCGCTCCTTCGTCGCGCCGGCGGTGACGACGACGTGAGACCCGGTGAGCGACTGGGGGGCCGTCGCCCGGGCGACCTCGGTGACGATCTCCGCCTCGGCGGCGATCTTCGCCTTCCCCTCCTCGATCCGGGGGTCCGCGAACGTCACGCCCCACGCCTCCAGCCGGTCGAGCGCGTCCAGCACGCCGGGGTGATCGTACATCGGCTCGTGCATGGCGGGCGCCATCACGACCGGGACGTCGGCCCCGAGCGCGGTCGTCGCGCAGGTCGTCACCGGGGTGTCGTCGATCGCGGCGGCGATCTTCCCCGCCGTGTTCGCGGTCGCGGGCGCGAGCAGGAGCACGTCGGCCCAGCCGTCGCGGCCGCAGAGCTCGACGTGCTCCACGCTCCCGGTGATCTCGGTGACGACGGGTTCGTCGGTCGCGAAGTCGACCGCCCACGGGTGGACGATGTCCGTCGCCGCCGAGGACATGACGGCGCGCACGCTCGCGCCGTGCCGGCGGAGTTCGTGGGCGAGTTCGACGACCTTCACCGCCGCGATGCTCCCCGAGACGCCGAGCGCGACGTTGACCCCCTCTAACATTACGATAGCTGTTCCGCCCCCGACGGTTTATAAGATGGCGTTGCGGAACGGGTCGGACGCGGTTCGGCGACGGCGAGCCGTGGGCTCCGGACCTCGCGGGGCGCTCGTTTCGGAGTCGTCGCCACCGGTGGAACTTTTCCGACCGCGGGCGTACCGCGCCGGTAGGTCACATGTCCCGCGATCGGTTCGTCGCCTACGAGTCCCTCCTGATCGTCCTCGGCTTCGCGGTCGCCGCGCAGGTGTCGCCGCCGGACGTATTCAGCCAACTCCTCGCGACCCTCGTG
>Ga0102942_1000313_pt1 | contig 17992 bp, 19 predicted proteins | sample SalPon2_C_H2O_MG_FD_78171 | JGI IMG/M metagenome (GOLD analysis project Ga0102942, IMG submission 78171) | Salt pond water microbial communities from South San Francisco under conditions of wetland restoration - Salt Pond MetaG R2_C_H2O_MG | ecosystem: Environmental > Aquatic > Non-marine Saline... | reverse complement strand
GGGCGACCGACGCGGGCGGTGAGGCGGCCGACGACGACGGAGCGGCGACCGACGACGGCCCGGGGGCGACGAATGTTTGAGACGGCTCGCTACGAGGGGCGCCGGCGGCTCCGCGGCGCCGCGATTCTCACGGCCGGCGTCGCGGCGTACGCCGGTTTCATCGTCTGGTACTTCACCGTCTTGGAAGGGGTCGACTACGAGGACGTCTTCGAGGACCTGCCGCCGGCGATGCTGGAGGCGTTCGGCATCCAGAACCTGTCGACGATCGAGGGGTTCCTCGGCGCGCAGCTGTTCAGTTTCGTCTGGCTGCTCGGACTGGGGCTGTACTTCGCGTACGTCGCCGGCGGCGTCGTCGCGCGCGACGTCGAGACGGAGCGGATGGATCTCCTCCTGTCGTTCCCCGTCACGCGCTCTCGGCTCCTCGTCGAGAAGTTCGCCGCGCTCCTCGTTCCCATGGTCGCCGTCAACGCCTTCGGCGGCCTGATCATCTACCTGCTCGTCCTCGCCATCGGAGAGCGGATCGCCGTCGATCACCTCTTCCTGACGCACCTGCTCTCGGTCCCGTTCCTCCTCGTCTGCGCGGGGGTCGGCCTCGCGTTCTCGGTCGCCGTCGACCGCGCGGCGATCGCCGAGCGGGCCGCCGTCGGCACCGTCTTCGTCCTGTACCTCGTCGAGTCGGTCGTCGGCGGCGCCGAGGGGTACGACTGGATACAGTACCTGAGCCCGACGCAGTACTACGAGCCGACGCCGATCCTGATAGACGGGTCGTTCGAGCCGATCGACTCGGTGATCCTGCTCGTGGCCTTCGCCGGGCTACTGATTCTCTCACAGGCGCTGTTCGAGCGCCGAGACATCTAAACCGGGGTTTTCAGGCCCTCTAAACACCGTCTAACGTATCAATGCGAAACATGTTAACTAATGCCAAGTTAGCCGACACGTTCAAATATTCCTGTCGCTTTCGTTCCGCCACGATGATGCTCCCGACCCACGTGCTCGCCGGCATGCTACTCGCCGCGCCGCTCGTACGCGTGGCGCCGGAACTGGCGGCCGTCGGGCTCGTCGCGGGGTTCCTCGGCGGGCTCTTCCCCGACCTCGACCTGTACGTCGGGCACCGGAAGACCCTCCACTACCCCGTCTACTACTCCGGTCTCGGCGGCGTCCTCGCCGTCGCGGCGCTGGCCGCCCCGTCCGCGATCACCGTCGCGGCGGCCCTGTTCGTCCTCGGTGCGGCGCTTCACAGCGTCTCGGACATGTACGGGGGCGGGCTGGAGCTGCGCCCCTGGGAGGGGAACTCCAACCGCGCGGTGTACGACCACTACCGGCGGCGCTGGATCGCGCCGCGCGCCGGCGTCAGGTACGACGGCGCCGCCGAGGACCTCATGCTCTCGGTCGGGCTCTCGCTCCCGCTCCTGCTCCTGCTCGACGGGCCGCTCCGGCTGATCGTGGCCGGCACGCTGCTCGTCGCCGCCGTCTACACACTCCTCCGCCGCCACCTCGCGGAGCTCGCCGCCCTCGCGATTCCCCTGGTGCCGGCGGCGCTGACGCCGTACCTGCCGGACCGGTACGCGGACGCGAAGGCGGAGAAGTAGGCATCGGCTCGCGGGTCAGGGTCGCGGCCACTGCGGTCCCTTCGAATTCAGTGCGAACGTATTGCCAAGACCGCACACGAGCACTGCGGTCGAGTCCGCGACGGGAGTCCTCGCCGCTCGCACCGCCCTCGCCGGCTGTCGAGTTCGGCGGTGCAGAGCCGCACCTGAACGCGACGCGCGCCGTATTTTCCGTTCGGCGGCGAAACGCGGTCCGAGAGCCGATAACTTATCCGTACGTTACCAAGGGTGTTCCGTCCGTCACACGGATATAGTATTGTGCGACAATCCCAAAACCATTATCAGCGTTCGCGGGCTACGGATACCCGTATGAACAGGACATCTCCGAGTCGATCACCGAACCCGGACGCCGGACGCGGAGCGAGGGGCCCGTGACGGGCACGGCGCTGCTCCCCGGTGCGTCCCCCACCGTCGCGGCGCTCGCCGTGATCGGGCTCGTCCTCGTCGAGGCGGCGCTGCTGTACGTCGCGTACGGCGTGCTCGAGGACAGGCTGGCGCCGACCGTATTCAAGCGGATACAGCGCCGATAGATGCTCGGACTGCTCGGGCTGAGCGCGGAGCTGTTCGGACTGTTCGTCGCCTTCGGGTTCATGGTCGGAGTGTTCTTCGGCTTCTTCGGGATGGGCGGGTCGTTCCTCGTGACGCCGGCCCTGCTCATCTTGGGCTACCCCACGCCGGTCGCCATCGGGAGCTCGATGGCGTTCGTGTTCGGGACGGCGGTGATAGCGACGCTGAAGCACCACGACGCCGGGCAGGTGGACTACCGGCTCGGCGCGCTGATGTTCGTCGGGATCACCGTCGGCATCGAGCTCGGAAGCCGGCTGGTGTTCGGACTGGAGGTCCTCGGCATCGCGAGCCTCGTCGTCGGCGTCGCCTACGTCGTCCTGCTCGCGGCCATCGGAATCCTGTTCACGCGCAGCGCGCTGGGCGACGAGGAGGACGGGGGAGACGCGGAGGGCGAGGACGCGACCGACGGCGCTCCCGACGACGACGTCCCCGAGATCGCCCGCAAGATCAAGTCGTACCACATTCCGCCGATGACGACGCTCGCCGACGGGAGCAAGGCGTCGCTGTGGACCATCTCCGGGGTCGGCGGCGGGGTCGGCCTGATCTCCGGCTTCCTCGGCGTCGGCGGCGGCTTCGTCCGGATGCCGGCCATCTACTACCTGATCGGGACCTCGCTGGCGGCGGCGGTCGGGACCAGCCTGTTCGGCGGGCTGATGTCCGGGGCCGTCGGCGCGTTCACGTACGGGCGAGCGGGCGTCATCGACGTGGGCATCGTCACCGCGCTGCTGATCGGGAGCGCGCTCGGCGCGCGGATCGGCTCCGGCGCGACCGCGTACGTGGACGAGGACGACGTGACCATCTACTTCGGGCTCATGCTCCTGACCGCGAGCCTCGCCGTCGCGCTCGGCGAGGTCTCGGCGTGGCTCTCGGTGCCCGCCCTCGACCGGGTGAGCTTCCTCCTCCTGATCGGCTCGGCGCTGTTCGTCTGCGCCGTCATCCTCTACCACGGCGTGGTCGCGATCCGCGACGGGGACGACGTCGCGCCGGCCACGTGATCGGCGGCGCTACCGCGTTCGCCGCGCCGACCGCCAGCTCTCGAAGAACGCGCCGGCGGGGTGGTAGTCGGGCTCGACGCCCGGGGGCGACGGCGCGACGAGGTCCCCGTCCGCGTCCGCCGGCAGCCGCTTCTCGTACCAGACGCCGGCGGGCCCGCGGAAGAGGTCCGTCCTGACGAGGAGCCGACGGTGCCAGCGCCGGAGCCGTTCGGCCGCCTCCGCGTCGCCGCGCGCCGTCGCGCGCTCGGCGAGCGCCGCGGCCGCGCCGATGGCCTCCGCGAGCGCCCAGCCGTACCGGTCCTCGACGAGGGGAGAGCCGTCGGCCGCGTGGGTGTAGACGAACCCGTTCTCGGCCCAGCCGCGGTCGACGGCGGCGTCGAACAGCTCCAGCCCGCGCCCGTACCAGCCGCGGCCGGCGTCGGAATCGGGCGTTTCGGGCGGCTCCGCGTCGTAGCGGTCGAGGAGCGCGAGGAACTTCGCCCACTCGGCGTGGTGGCCCGGCTGGTAGCCCGGCGGGCGGAACTGGTGGCGGGGCTCGTCCTCGTTGTACGCGAAGTCGTGCTCCCACGCCGGGGTGTAATGCTCCCAGAGGAGCCCGCCCGTCTCGGCCGCGAACTCGACCGTGATCGCCGCGGCGATGTGCCGCGCGCGGTCGAGGTACGCCGCCTCGCCCGTCGCCTCGTAGGCGGCGAGGTACGCCTCGCAGGCGTGCATGTTGGCGTTCTGTCCGCGGTACGGCTCCAGTTCGGTCCAGTCCCCGTCGCAGTCGCTGCGCAGCAGTCCGGCGTCGTCGCGGAACCGCTCCTCGATCAGCGCGTGGGTCCGTTCGAGCCCCTCGCGGGCGCCGTCGACGCCGGCGTCGGCCGCGCGGGCGTACGCCAGCAGGACGAACGCGTGCCCGTACGCCGACTTGGTCCGGTCGACGGGGTCGCCGTCGGCCGCGACGACGAGGTCGTAGCCGCCGTCGTCGCTCCGGTGGGCCGCCTCGAGGAACGTCAGGCCGTGGTCCGCGGCCGGGAGACACCACTCCGGGCCGTCGGCGAGGGCACCGAGCGCGAAGTTGGCGACCGACCGACAGGTGGCGACCAGGTGTCGCCGGTCGCCGGTGTAGCGGTCGCCCGTCTCCGGGTGGAGCAGTCGGTACCCGCGGTCGGCGAGCGCGTCCGGGTACTGCACGCGGAGCGTCGCGAGCAGTCGCGCCCGGTGCGGCGGGGCGCGTCGTCGGGCGTCGTGTGGCGGAGCGTCGGTCATCGCTTCCAACGAGGCGGCCTCACCGTCTAATGACTGTCGGCGAGCGCGCCTCCCGGTCGGCCCGGCGTCGGTGACACTCGCCCGCACGGTATTGCATGCATCACCCAAAACTATTATCACGGCCGAGTGCGTACGAGTGAGTATGAGTTCGACCGAACCCGTTCCCGCGGAACCGATTCAGCTGTCCGAGCCCGACGACTTCGACCGCCTCGTCGCCGAGCACGACGTGGTGCTCGTCGACTTCTACGCCGACTGGTGCGGCCCGTGTCGGATGATGGAGCCCGCCGTGGAGGCGGTGGCGGCGGACACCGACGCCGCCGTCGTGAAGGTCGACGTCGACGTCCACCAGGCGCTCGCGGGCGAGTACGGCGTGCAGGGCATCCCCACGCTGCTCGTGTTCGCCGACGGGGAGCTCGTCAACCGGATGGTCGGCGCCCAGAGCGAGGACGCGCTGACCGACGCCATCGCGGAGCACGCCGCCTGAATGCCCCTCCAGTTCGACGACGAGGCGATGACGCCGCGGGAGCTGCGCGCGGACGTCCCCGCGCTGCGCGACGCGGCGTACTTCAACTTCGGCGCGCACGGACCGAGCCCGGAGTACGTCGTCGAGGCCGCGTCCGAGTTCATCGCCGAGCACGAGTACGGGTCGGCGACGACCGATCCGTACGGCCACGCCTTCGACACGTACGAGTCGGTCCGCGAGCGGATCGCCGCGTTCGTCGGGGCCGAGGCCGACGAAATCGCCCTCACGGAGAGCACGACCGACGGGATCAACCGGATCGCCGGCGCGGTCGACTGGGAGCCGGGCGACGTCGTCGTCCGGACCGACCTGGAGCACCCGGCCGGGATCCTCCCGTGGAAGCGGCTCGAACGCGAGGGCGTCGAGGTCCGCGTGCTGGAGACCGAGGACGGCCGCGTCGATCGCGAGGAGTACGCCGAGGCGGTCGCCGACGCGCGCCTCGTCTGCTTCAGCGCGATCACGTGGACGCACGGGACGCGACTGCCCGTCGCCGACCTCGTCGAGGTCGCGAACGAGGCCGGCGCGTTCACGCTCGTCGACGCCGTCCAGTCGCCCGGACAGGGCCCGTTCGACGTCTCGTCGTGGGGCGCGGACGCGGTCGCCGCCGCGGGCCACAAGTGGGTCCTCGGCCCGTGGGGCGCCGGGTTCCTCTACGTCGACCGGGAGGCCGCCGCCGACCTCGCACCGCGGACCGTGGGGTACCGCAGCGTAGAGGACCCGAACGCCGACGAGATCGAGTACAAGGAGGGCGCCAGGCGGTTCGAGGTCGGCTCGACGACCGCCGCCGCCCACGTGGGGCTCGCCGAGGCGCTCGACGCGATCGACGCGGTCGGGCTGGACGCGATCGAGTCCCGGATCGAGTCGCTCACCGACCGGCTCAAGGACGGCGTCCCGGAGGACCGCCTCCTGAGCCCCCGCGCGTTCGAGAGCGGGCTCGTCACGATCGACGTCGACGACCCCGACGCGACCGTCGAGCGCCTCGCGGAGCGGGACATCGTCGTGCGGGCGCTGCCGCACCCGAGCGCGATTCGCGCGTCCGTCCACGCCGTCTCCACCGAGTCGGAGATCGACCGGCTGGTCGACGCGCTCGACGCGGAGTGGTGAGGCCGATACCGGGGAGCGGGCGACCCCGATCGGACGCGTTTTAGCACTCGACACCCAAGACCGCGCATGGGTTTTCACACGTTCGACGCCGAGCAGGCGGAGCAGTTGGAGCGTCCCGGCCGCTATCGCTGGGTCTCCGCCGAGGAACTGGTCGGTCCGCTGGTCGAGGCCGGAGCCGCGGTCGTCGCCGACCTCGGCAGCGGCACCGGCTTTTATACCGACGACGTGGCGCCGCACGTCGAGACCGTCTACGGCGTCGACGTGCAGTCCGAGATGCACGACGCGTACCGCGAGAAGGGGACGCCGGAGAACGTCGAACTCGTCGCGAGCGACGTGGCCGACCTCCCGTTCGCGGACGGCGAACTCGACGGCGTCTTCTCCACGATGACGTACCACGAGTTCGCGAGCGACGCGGCGATGGCGGAACTCGCGCGCGTCGTCCGGTCCGGCGGACTCGTCGTGACCTTCGACTGGGCCGCCGACGGCGCGGGCGAACAGGGGCCGCCGGTCGACGAGCGGTTCGCCGCAGACGACGCGGTCGCGGCGCTGGAGGCCGTGGGGTTCGAGGTCGTCTCGGCGGCCACCCGGACCGAGACGTTCGGGGTCGTCGCCCGCGCGCCGTGAGCGGTTTCTGCTGAGGGTTATATTCGAGAGATCTGCCGCCAGAGAGTCGCTCTCGAACGTTCATGAGGAAACAGCGTTAGGTGCGTTCGGCCCGTACCCGATGTATGTCCGTTCGCTCCCGCTCGGCCGCCGCGGCCGCGTTCGCCCTGCTCGCGACGCTCGTCGCGCGACCGGTCACGGCCCACGTCGACTACGTCACCGAAGGGTCCGGCGATCCGCTCGACGCGGTGGCGTTCACCGCCGAGGTGCTGTCGGACCCGTTCAACGCGGCGCTGTTCGCGGGCTCCGGCCTCCTCGCGGCCGTCGGGCTCGCCGTCTACCTCTGGATACGGCCGACCATCGTCGACATCGTCGTCCTCCGGGAGAAGCTCGCCGGCTACGGCGACCTCGTCCCGTGGATGCTACGGCTCGCCGTCGGTCTCCCCCTCGTGGGCGCCGGCTTCCAGGGGTACCTGTTCGCGCCGACGCTCGCGTTCGACGTCGGCGCGAGCCCGTTCCTCCGGCTCCTGTTCATCGGCCTCGGCTTCTTCGTGCTGTTCGGCCTCGGGACGCGGATCGTCTCGGCGGTCGGCCTGCTGACGTACGCGTGGGTCCTCCTCGCGGTCGACCCGCTCGTCGTCCTCGCGGTGGAGTACGTCCCCGTGTTCGTCGCGCTGTTGATCCTCGGCGGGGGACGCCCCAGCGCCGACGACATGCTGTTGGCGGTCGCGAGCACGCCGGGGTCGTACTACGGCCGGGTCGACCCCGTCCACCACCTGAAGCGGTTCTTAGACGCGTCGGCGGCGCCCCTGCGTCGGTACGTGCCGACGGTGCTCCGGGTCGGGATGGGCGTCTCGTTCATCTACCTCGGGCTCATCCAGAAGCTCGCGGACCCCGGCAGCGCGCTGCAGGTCGTCGAGAAGTACGACCTGACGTCGGTCGTCCCGGTCGACCCCGGGCTGTGGGTCGTCGGCGCCGGCGTGACCGAGGTCGCGGTCGGGCTGGCGCTGATCGCGGGCTTCTTCACCCGCGGCGCGGCCGCGCTCTCGTTCGTGCTGTTCACGACGACGCTGTTCGGGCTCCCGGACGACCCGGTCCTCGCGCACGTCGCGCTGTTCGGGCTGGCCTCCGCCGTCTTCACGCTCGGCTCCGGCCCGCTCTCGTTCGACCAGTGGTTCGGTCGCCCCGCGCTCGGCGACGACGAGTCGGTGATCCCCGCGGACTGAGCGGTCGCCGCGAGCGGCTCGCCCGCGCTCTCGTCGCCGCCCGCCGTACCGACCACTTTTAAGCCCCGCTCGCCCGCGTGGTGAGGTATGCACGTCGACCTCGGCAACGCACTGGAGACGACGCCGGGACTCACCGACGAGACGCTGGAGCGTCTCGACGACCGGGTCGCGGACGCGCACGACCGGATCGCCGCCGGCATGGCCGACGACGAGTTCGGCTACGCCGCCCTGACCCTCCCCGAGACGACCGACGCGGAGGCGGTCCGCGCGGCGACCGACCGCTTCGACGAGCCGGCGGCCGTCCTGACGGTCGGGATCGGCGGGAGCGCGCTCGGCGCGGCGACGCTCGCGAACGCCCTCGAGAGCGACGTGGAGGCGTACTTCCTCGACAACGTCGACCCCGACGCGGTCGACGCGCTGCTCGACGACCTCCCGCTCGCCGACACCGTCGTCAACGTCGTCTCGAAGTCCGGGACGACCGCGGAGACGCTCGCGAACTTCCTCGTCGTCCGCGAGGCGATGGCCGACGCCGGCGTCGACTGGACCGAGCGCACCCTCGTCACGACCGGCGAGGAGGGGAACCTCCGTGCGCTCGCCGACGCGCACGACCTCCCCGCGCTCGACGTGCCGAACGGGGTTCCGGGTCGCTTCTCCGCGCTCTCGACGGTCGGGCTCGCGGTGCCGGCGCTACAGGGCCACGACATCGAGGCCGTCCTCGCGGGCGGGCGAGACGGGATGGAGAGCCTCTCCGGCTCGCTGTTCGAGTCGCCGGCGTACGCCTACGGCGCGGCGACGTACGCGCTCGCGGAGCGCGGCGCGCTCACGAACGCGGTGATGCCGTACGCGGAGTCGCTGGAGACGTTCGCCGAGTGGTTCGCCCAGCTGTGGGCCGAGAGCCTCGGGAAGGACGGGCTCGGCCAGACGCCGGCGCGGGCGCTCGGCGCGACCGACCAGCACTCGCAGCTCCAGCTGTACCGCGCCGGCCCGCCGGACAAGCTCGTCTCGCTGATCCGCCCGACCGAGCGCGCCGAGACCCGGATTCCGGAGACCGACCTCGACGGGCTCGCGTACCTCGGCGGCTCGTCGCTCGGCGACCTCTTGGACGCCGAGTTCGAGGCGACCGAGGCGAGCCTCGCGGCCGCGGGCGTCCCGAACCTGCGCGTCGAGATCGACCGCGTCGACGAGCGGAGCCTCGGCGAGCTCCTCTACGCGATGGAGGCCGCCTGCGTGCTGTACGGCGAGCTCGCGAGCGTCTCGACGTTCACCCAGCCCGCGGTGGAGTGGGGGAAGAAGGCGGCGCGGGGCCTGCTCGGCGGCGGCGACTTCCCCGAGGCCGACGCCGTGGCCGACAAGCGCGAACTGCGGGTCGAGCGGTCCTGAGTCGCGGCGGGCCCCGCGCGAACCCGGCGCGGGTCCGTCGCCTTCCGGTGCCGATAAACCCCCGCGAGCCGTACGCCCGACGATGAGCGAGACGCCGCCCGAGCCGGTGAATCAGATCCTGCGCGTCGCCAGCGCGGCGTTCGCCGTCGTCTTCGCCCTGTTCGTCGCCAGCGCGGTGACCGCCCCGGCCTCCGAGTTCGCCGTTTCGCTCGGGCTCGTGTCGGACGGGACGACCGCGTTGCAGGTGCTCCGGACGCTGCTGCAGTTCGCCGGGTTCCTGGCCGCGGTCGTGGGCTACCTGGCCATCACCGACCAGTGGGAGCTCGTCCCCGTCTCCCGCCTGACGCTCCGGGACGTCGGACTCGTCCTCGGCGGCGGCGTCGCCCTGTTCGCGTTCCAGTACGGCGCGCTGTTCGTGCTGGGCGAGGTCGGCCTCACGACCGGGCAGAACCAGGCCGTCGTCCCCGACGGCGACCCGGTGACGTACTACCTCGTCATGGTCGCCGTGTCGCTGCTCGTGGTCGGCCCCGTCGAGGAGGCGCTGTTCCGCGGCGTCGTCCAGGGGGGACTCCGGCGCGCGTTCGACGCCGCGCCGGCCATCCTCCTCGCGAGCGCGGCCTTCGGCTTAGTCCACCTGCCCTCCGTCTCCGGGACCCCCGGCCAGCGGTGGGCGTACGTCGGCGTCGTCGTCGTGCTCGGCTCCGTCCTCGGCGTCCTCTACGAGCGCACGGAGAACGTGGTCGTTCCCGGGCTCGCGCACGGCGTGTACAACGCCGTCATCTACGTGGTGTTGCTCGCGCAGTCGCTGTGAGGCGACGGCTCGGCCCCTCGCGGCCGAGCGCGACGAAGGGCGTGCCGAACGCCTGCGATCCGCGTTCCGGGAGATACTTGCTCCGGCCCCGTCGATTCTGACTATGCGCTCCCGCGAGAGTTCGGTGCTGATCGCCGTCGCCGCCGTCGCGCTCGTCGTCCTCGTCGCCCTGCGGACGTTCACGGACGCGGGCGTGGTGGTCAGGTTCGCGGTCGTCGTCGCAACCGTCGTCGTCACGGACGGCGTCCTCAGACGGGTGTTCCGGTAAGCGCCCCGTTCGACGCGGCCACGGCGACGGGCCCGCTACCGAGGAGTCCGACGCGGCCGCGGCCGAGAACTCCGACACGGCCACGGCGACGACGCGGCCTCGACCGAGGGGTCCGACGTGGCCGGCGAGGCGAGTCGCGGTCGGCGCGGGTCGGCCCCGATAAAAGTAAATTATTTTATACGGTACTGTTTGTGATGGTTTACGGAATTATCTCGTGGCGTCGTTTCGAGGACGCGAATCGGAGGCGCAGGCGAAACCGCCCGCGCGTCGCCGGTGATCGTGTCGGTCCGAACCGTCCCGATTTAAAAGGCGTTTAAGCGGTCTGAGGGCGGCTTCGAGCGGCTTCTGGACCGCCCGGTCGAGTCGCCACGGCCCGCGGATGCGGAGGCGCCCTCCCTGCGAGCGGCCGCGGTCGAAACCGCCGATTACACGACCCTACGCCGGAATCTGGCCGGTCGTCGCCGCCGACTCGCGTTTCGGTCACGCCGTCCGCGGATCGCGGGCGGAAACCGCACGGTACCGAACAGACCGCCCGTCTCAGCGCATAATTATCAGAAACTATTGTATACTGTCTTTGTGATATTTGTCGCGTGCGAGGGTGGGTCCGTCACCGCGCGTGACAGTGTTCGACGGGGAGCGTCGGCCCCAGAAGACTATTGACGCCCGTGATCGTTCGATGGGTATGGCCGACGCAGACGACCCGAGCGACGGTGGGAGCGGTCGCCGCACCAAGGTGGCCCGGCTGATCGACGAGTACGAGTTGACGACGCTCGGTCCCGAGATGGAGCGGCGGTGGACCTCGGACGGCGACGACCGGCTGAGCCTGCGCGCGCTGGCGGACCGCTTCAATCAGCGGCTGCTCGAGGCGAAGATGACGGAGGCGGGGATGCAGCCGCTCTCCGGCGAGGTCGAGAACACCTACCGCCTGTTGACGGACGACGACGTCGGGAGCGCCGACGAGACGCGAACCCGCCGCCGGCTCGAGCGCAACGGGGTGGACGTCGAACGCCTCCAGAGCGATTTCGTCACGTATCAGGCGATCCGGACGTATCTGAAAGACCACCGCGGCGCCGAACACGCCACCGACGACCGCCCCCGGACGGTGGTCGAAGGCGAGAACATCCAGCGGCTCCGGGGTCGGACGAAGACAGTGACGGAGGGGCGGCTGGAGCAGTTGCGGAGCGCCGACAACATCCGTCTCGGCGAGTTCCGGGTGTTCGCGGAGCTCAACGTGCTCTGCGAGGACTGCGGAGCGCGCTACGAGGTCGAAGAGCTCCTCGAACGCGGCGGCTGTGAGTGCTCCTCGTAACGGCGCGCCGTCTTCGCGGTCGCCGCGGTCGCGTCGCTCGGACCCGGCGCGCGTCGGCCGGTGGCGGACCCTCAAGCTTTATTTCGTCACCGAGGCCAACTACGTGTAATGGAACTCGGATCTGCGGAGAGCGACCGTGCCGCCCTCCAAGTCAAAAACGTCGGGGGAATCCGGGAGACGACGGTCGATCTCTCGCCCGGCGTGACGGTGCTCGTGGGGCGAAACGCCACGAATCGGACCTCCTTCCTCCAAGCGGTGATGGCCGCGCTCGGGAGCGAGAACGTCTCGATCAGGGGCGACGCCGACGAGGCCGAGGTCGAACTCGCGCTAGGCGACGAGACGTACGTGCGGCGCCTCCGCAGGCGGGCGAACGGCGTCGCGGGCTCCGGCGAACCGTACCTCGACGACCCCGCCCTCGCGGACCTGTTCGCGTTCCTCCTCGAGTCGAACGAGGCTCGCCGGGCGGTGGCCGTCGGCGCCGACCTCCGGGAGGTGATCATGGGGCCCGTCGACACCGAGGCGATCCAGGCGGAGATCGACAGCCGCGTCGAACGGCGGGAGTCCCTCGAGTCGGAGCTCGAGGAGATCGAGGACCTCAAGGGGAAGCTCCCGGCGTTGGAGGCGGAGCGAGCCGACCTGCGGACGAGGATCGAGGAGAAGAAGGCCGAGCTGGAGGCGAAGGAAGCCGAGCTCGCGGCCGCCGACGCCGACGTCGACGAGACCCGCGAGGAGCAGTCCGAACTCGACGACAAGCTCGAAGCGCTCCGGTCGAAGCGATCGACGCTCGACGACGTGCGTTACGAGCTCGAAACGGAACAGGAGACGCTCGCGGCGACCGCTCGCGACGAGCGGGAGGTCCAAGAGGAGCTGACCGGACTGCCCGAGGTGCCGACCGAAGAGGTCGACGAGCTCGAGTCCGAGATCCGTCGGCTCCGCGAGGAGCGGCAACGGGTCGAGACCGAGGTGAACGAGCTCCAGAGCGTCATCAACTTCAACGAGAAGATGCTCGACTCGTCCGGGTCGACCGCCTTCGAGGGGCTCGCCGGCGCGGACGCGGCGGACGTGACCGGTCAGCTGCTCGGGGACGACGAGGTGGCCTGCTGGACGTGCGGCAGCAGGGTCGGACGGGACCAGATCGAGGCCACCCTCGGGCAGCTTCGAGAGCGCAGCCGGACGAAGGTGGAGGAGGCGAACGAGCTCGAGCGCGAGATCGACGCGCTCCGGGACGAGAAGGACGAGCTCGAGCGGGCGCGGCGCGAGCGCGAACGGCTGAACCGACGGCTGACGGCGATCGAGGACGAGCGGGAAGAGATCGAAGAGCGCATCGGGCGGCTCCGAGAGCGCCGCGAGCGCCTGACCGACGAGGTCGAGACGCTCCAGGCCGACGTCGAGGAGTTGGAGAGCGAGGACTACAGCGCGGTGCTCGACCTCCATCGGGAGGCGAACGAGCTCGAGTACGAGCTCGGGAAGCTGGAGAACGACTTCGAGCGCGTCGACGACAACGTCCGAGAGATCGAGAGCCGGATCGCCGATCAAGACGATATCGAGCGCCGGCGGGAGGAGGCGTCGGAGGAGATCGCGTCGCTCCGGACGAAGATCGAGCGCATCGAGCGGGACGCGGTCGCGGAGTTCAACGAGCACATGGACGACGTGCTCGAACTCCTCGACTACGCGAACCTCGACCGGATCTGGATCGAGCAGGTACAGCGCGAGGTCCGCGAGGGGCGACGGAAAGTCACGAAGAGCGCGTTCGAGCTCCACGTCGTCCGGACGTCGGAGTCGGGCGCGGCCTACGAGGACACGGTCGACCACCTCTCGGAGAGCGAACGGGAAGTGACGGGGCTGGTGTTCGCCCTCGCCGGGTACCTCGCCCACGAGGTGTACGAGGCGGTACCGTTCGTACTGCTCGACTCGCTCGAGGCGATCGACTCGGAGCGCATCGCGAAGCTCGTCGCGTACCTCGACGACTACGCCAGCTACCTCCTCGTGGCGCTGCTCCCCGAGGACGCGGCCGCGCTCCCCGACGAGTACGAACGCATCACCGAGATATAGCGACCTCGGGCGCGGCGACCGGTCGTTGGCACGAGCCGCCGGCGCCTCGACCGGGCGGCTCGGCCGACTCAAGATAACAGCCGTACTTCTGTTACGCGGTTCGTCTCGCTTCGCTCCGGATCCGGTGTCCGGATGCGTTTCGACGCGTTCGTCGACTCGATACAGTCCGAATCGTTACAGTACACCGCGTACATAACAGATCTTCGACTGTTTTGTCGCCGAGCTATCCGGCGATTATCGCGATCTTGGTGAAAAATGGGATACTGTCAGAGTTAATGGATGAGAACCGAGAGTTGCCCCGGAACGGCCACGCTGAAGCCGACCGAGGCGCCTAGCGGTCGGTCGTCGGACGACCGGCGGCCGGCGTCGGCGGAGGCGAGTCCCCGAACGGTTCGGTCGGCCTCGCGACGTCCCCCGGACCGCGTTCCGCCGACCGGCACGTATTTCATCTTCGCCGAGGAATCGGCGGCGTATGACCGGTAGCAGCGAGTCGCCGCTCGAATCGGTGGTTCTGGACGACGTCGCTCCCGAATCGATACCGGCGGACGAACTCCGTGCCGCGCTCGAGTCCGAGCGCTCGCTGGTCCGCCAGCGGGGGGCCCACGTCTGCGTGGCGCTCGCCGCGGACGACGTCGACAGGATTCTGCCGTTCGTCGACGCGTTGGGGGCGGCGTTACGCGACGACAACGCGGGCGTCCGCCAGACCGCCGCGTCGGCGCTCCAAGCGGTCGCGGCGGTCGACGTCGACGCGGTCGCCGAAGTCGTCGACGACGTCGTCGCGCTGACGCGGTCGGACCTGCCGGACATCCGGCTGGCCGGCGCCGAACTGTTGGCCGAGGTGGCGAAGGAGCGACCGTCGGCGTGCGCGCCGGTCGTGGACGAACTCGTCGAGACCCTCGACGGCCCGCGAGCCGGGGTCGACGGCGACTCGTTCGCGGCCGCCGTCGCTGACCCGGGGACCGAAGAGGCGATTCGACAGCGCGACCGAGAGAGCCGGGAGTACGGGCGACGCGCCAGAGAGCTCCTCTCGAATGTCCTCGTCGCGGTCGCCGACGACAGCCCGGCGGCCGTCGCGGACCGCGTCGACGCCGTCGCCGACCTCGCCGCCGCGGACGACGAAATCGTTCGCGGCGCGGCGCTGGACGTGCTCGGCGCGCTCGCCCGGGAGTCGCCCGAAGCCGTCCGGCCCGTCGCCGACGTCGCAGTGCCGGCGCTCGACGCCGAGGCGAGCGTCGTCAGGGCGCGGGCCGTCCGGCTGCTGGGCTACCTCGGCGACGAGGCGCACGTCGAGGCGCTCGAACGGGTCGCAGAGACGGACGAGGACGACGAGATCGCGGCGTTCGCCGACGAGACGGCGGCGTTTCTCCGGCGGTAGGTCGCCGGGCGCTCACATCGCCCGACGCGTGCAGTACCAGTAGGCCCCGCTGAAGACGACGAAACAGCCGACGACGAGGATCGCGTCGACCAGCGCGATGACGTAGGCGGCGGTCCCGGGCTCGAGGTACAGCAGCGAGAACGCGAGGAGGACTCCCATGACGATGACGACCGCCAACAGCAGCGGCAACTGGTTTCGCTGTTCGCACACCGCATCGAGGAGGGTCTCTCTGAGGGTCATACCTGTGGCTCTGCCCGGACGGCAATTAACGTCCCGGTCAGTCCCCGAGGCGCCGCGAACGGGTCGATCCGGGGCGCCGCGAACGGGTCGATCCGGGACGCCTCGGACCGGTCGATCCGGAGCGTCCGGCAGGTTTTATACCCCCGCCGCGGGTGTGTGCGGTGTATGAAACGCGGGCTCGTGAGCCTCAGAGGGACGGATACGCACCGCGACCTGTTGGCGGAAGCGGTGAACTGCGCCGAAGGGAGCGAGGGCGGACTCGTGGCCCTGTGGCACCTCGACGACGAGGAGTACGACGAGAGCGTGCGAACGCTCGAAGCGGTCGGGAAGGTCGAGAACGTCGAGTACGACCGCTCGACGATCATCGAGGGCGCGGCCGACGACGCGCGGTCGTTCGTCGAGTCCGCGGCGGGCGACGCGGACGTCGACGTCCGAATCGTCGTCGGCGTCGGCCCCGAGGACGGTCGCGCGGAACAGATACTCGACGCCGCCGACGAGCACGACTGCGACCACGTGTTCCTCGTCGGCGACTCGCGGTCCCCGACCGGCAAGGCCGTCTTCGGAGATTACGCGCAGCGGGTCATCCTCGGCTTCGACGGGTACACGACCACGACGACGGTGTGACGGGTCGCCCGCTCGGTCAGCGATCGGACTCGCTCGGGGGACGAGCGCCTCGGTCGAACCCGTCGACGACGGCGGCCGCGTGGTCGAGGGTGTTGTACGTGTCGGGGCCGTCCTCCGCCTCGTAGACGAGCCAGTCGACGCCGTTCTCGCGGACCGCGTCGACGGTTCGCCGCAGGTCGAGGTCGCCGGTGCCGACCGGGACGGTCTCGCCGGCCGCGGCGTCGTAGTCCTTGAGATGCACGAGCCGGATCCGGTCCGCGTGGGCGTCGAAGAAGGCCAGCGGGTCCGCGCCGGTCGAACCGGCCCAGCCCAAGTCGAACTCGAGACCGACGCGGTCGGTCGCGTCGAGGAGGTGCGCCAGCGCCGGTCGGCCGTCGAGGGAGACGAACTCCTGCTCGTGGTTGTGGTAGTGGAGCCGAACGTCGCGCGCCGCGAGCGCGTCGGCCGCGTCGGCGAGTCGGTCGGCGGCCGCCTCGACGGCCGCGGTCGACTCGAAGTGCCGGGGGTCGAGCCACGGGACCACCACGTCGCGACAGCCGACGTCAAGCGCGGTCGCGGCGACGCCGTCGGGGTCGGCTTCGATCGCTTCGAGGTGCACGTGGACGGCGGCGCACGACAGGCCGACGTCGTCGAGCGTCGCCGCGACCGCGGCCGGTTCGTTGCCGTCGAAGCCGGCGAACTCCACGCCGGTGAACGGGGTCTCGCCGATGCGGTCGAGGACGGTCGGGAGCGGGTCGTCGACGTCGCGGAGGCTGTAGAGCTGGAAGCCGAACGCGGTCATACGCGGACATCGGAACACCGCGGCTTAATTCATCGGGGTACGGACGGTGTCCGACGGCGACCGAGGGCCGACTAGGCGAGGTCGTCGACGAACGCCGCCGTCGCGTCGCGCCACGCCGAGACGACCGCGTCGTACTCCGGGTCGGCGTCCCAGGCCGTGACCGCGTCGTCGGCTTCGAGCCGGTCGACGACCCGCGCCACCCCGTCTTCCCAGGAGACCGTCTGCCGGAAGCCGAGGTCGCGTTCGGCCTTGCTCGTGTCGAACACCGTGGAGAACCGGAAGTGGTCCAGCAGCGGCGCCGCCCGGTCGGGGACCGCTTCGCGGAGCGCGTCGGTCGGCACGTGGACGAGGTCCGGTTCCGGCGCGTCCAGCGCGGCCGCGGCGCGGCGGTGATACTGGTTCCAGGTCATCGGCTCGGTCGCCGTCGCGTGATAGGCCTCGCCGACGGCCTCGCGGTTCCCGATCGCCGCGACGAACGCGGCGGCCACGTCGTCGCGGTGGCACGGCCCCCACACCGAGGTGCCGTCGCCGTGGACCACAATGGGCTTGCCCTTCCTGAGACGGTCGACGTACGTCTCGGTCGAGAGGGTGTCGATGAGGCCGCCATCGCCGCCGTACGTGTGCCACGGCCGGACGACCGTCACCGGGAAGCCCCGCGTTCGATAGGCCTCGAACAGCCGGTCCTCGCAGGCCGCCTTGTCCGCGCCGTACTCGCTCACCGGCGGCTCGCGGGCGGCGCGTTCCCGGATCGGCATCGTCTCGACCGGCCGGTGGTAGACGTCGACGGTGCTGCAGAACACGTACTGGTCGACGTGCCCGGCGAAGACGTCGACGGCCGTCTCGACGTCGGCCGGGTCGAAGCCGACCATGTCGACCACGCACCCGAGCGAGAGCGAGTCCCGGGCGCGTTCGAGCGCGTCGCGATCGGTTCGGTCGCCGCGGATGTGGTCGACGGAGGCCGGGAGGTCGGCCTCGGTCTCCCCGCGGGTGAACACCGTCACGTCGTGTCCCGCGGCGACCGCCCGACGCGTGATCGCCGTGCTGATGAGCCCCGTCCCGCCGATGATGAGTACGTTCACGTTCCCGGCCACGAAGGCCGGCGGTATAGCTGTACGGCCCGTTTCGGTCGTAAGGACTTTGACCCGGTTCGACATGGGTTGACGTAACTCGTGACATCGTACACCGTAGCCGTCGTCGGGGCCGGCCCCGACCCGGAGAACCCGTCCGTCGACGGGTACGCGATGGGGTATCGACACGCCGAGGGGTTCGAGAGCGACGC
>Ga0102942_1000311_pt1 | contig 18005 bp, 17 predicted proteins | sample SalPon2_C_H2O_MG_FD_78171 | JGI IMG/M metagenome (GOLD analysis project Ga0102942, IMG submission 78171) | Salt pond water microbial communities from South San Francisco under conditions of wetland restoration - Salt Pond MetaG R2_C_H2O_MG | ecosystem: Environmental > Aquatic > Non-marine Saline... | reverse complement strand
CCGCTCCTCGACCTCCTCCTCCGCGTAGCCGACGGTGGAGACGCCGCCGCCGGAGAGCGTGTTGATGATCTCCGAGGAGTCGACGACGCTCTCCGCGACCTCCTGGCCCTGCTGGATCTCGCCGGCGCCGAAGAGGATACCGAACCGCCGAACGATCTCGTCGTTGATGTCCGCGTAACCGCCCTGGACGGACTCGCCCGTCTTCCGCCAGGAGTCGTTGTCGAACACCATCAGGTTGTCCACCTCGCGGACGAACGTCTGGAACGAGCGGGCCGCGTTGAGGGTGTAGATGCCCCCCTCGTCGCTGCCCGGCAGGATGCCGAGCCCGTAGACGGGTTCGGTGTAGATCCGCTTGAGGTGTTTCGCGAGCACCGGCGCGCCGCCGGAGCCCGTGCCGCCCCCGAGCCCGGCGACGACGAGGAACGCGTCGACCTCGTGGACCGGGATGGAGTCGATCGCGCCCTGCACCTCGTCGATGTCCTCCTCGGCGATCTCCGCGCCGAGCTCGTTGTCCGCGCCGACCCCGTGGCCCTTCACCCGGGACTGCCCGATGAGCACGCGCTGGTCCTCGGCGATGTGCTCGAGGCCCATGAGATCGGCCTTGGCCGTGTTCACGGCCGCGGCCGCACGGACGATCTCCGAGCCCGTCCGCTTGTCGTACTCCAGGAATTTGTCGACGACTTTTCCCCCCGCCTGTCCGAATCCGATCATTGCAAGTTTCATCGTGTGCTCCCTCCGCCTTTGAAATGAACAGAACGTGAAGTCATATTTAAGCCTTCGGTTGCCGTTACCATCGCTGATACCACACTCGCGGACTCGAGACGCGCCGCGAACCCCGTTTCGCCCGGGCGATCGCCGTTCAGTCCCGCGATCGCCGTCATTATCGAACGCCGAGATGTTCGGCGAGCGTGGTCAGCTCCTCGGGGTCGACGCCGAATGCGGCGATGTCGTTGTCGGCCGTCGTGTTGTCGAACTGTAACGAACGGTACTGATCGGACCCCATCGGGAAGCCCGGGACGGCTCCGAGCACCGATAAGCCGATCCTCGCGAGCGGCATCGGGAGCGGGACGATGGTGACGCCCTTGCGCTCGGCCTCGTACACGAGGTCGGTCACTTGGCGGAGCGTCAGCGTCTCCGGGCCGCCGACCTCGTAGGTCTGGCCGACGTGTTCGTCGTCCTCCAGGGCGGCGACCAGCATCGGCACGAGGTCCTCGACGTGGATGGGCTGGAACCGGGTCTTCCCGCCGCCCGGGAGCGGGTACAGCGGGATGCCGGGGGCGAACATCCCCTTCAGCCGCTTGGTGAACGAGACGAACTCGCCGCCCTCGCCGAAGACGACCGAGGGCCGGAATATCGTCCAGTCGAGGTCGCTCTCGCGGACGATCTCTTCGGCCTGCCCCTTCGCGCGGATGTAGGCCGTCTCGCCCGTCGGATCCGCGCCGAGCGCGCTCAGCTGGACGAACCCGTCGACGTCGCCGGCCTCGGCGGCGTTCACGAGGTTCTCGGTCCCGCCGCGGTGGATCCGGTCGTGCATCACGTTCCCTCCCTTCGGCTCGAACAGCGGCGAGAGCGCGACCAGGTTCACCACGGCGTCTCGGCCCGCGACCGCCCCGGCGATCGAGTCGTAATCCGTCACGTTCCCGGTGACGAGGTCGACGCCCTCCGGCGTCTCGCCGCGGGAACGGGCGAGGGCCGTCACGTCGTGGCCCCCCTCGGCGAGCGCCCGACAGAGGTACGACCCGATGAATCCGGTCCCGCCTGCTACCAAGATATCCATGCCCGTCCGAACGCGAGGCGTCCCCGTAAACCTACCGCGACGCGAGACGTTCTCGCGGGCGCGCCGCTCCCGCCGCCCCTCGCGGCGCCCGATCGGCGTCGTCCCCGAGCGCGTCCGGAATCACGCCGAGTCGGCGGCCGGAATCACGCCGAGTCCGCGTCCGGGACGGTCAACACCGGGACCGGCGCGGTCCGCACGGTGCGCTCGGCGACGCTCCCGAGGAGGTAGCGCTCGACGCCCGTCCGCCCCCGCGTGCCCATCGCCACGAGGTCGACGTCGTGGTCCGCGAGGTACGCCCGGATCACGCGGGCCGGCGACGAGCCGGCCTCCACGTGTTCGACCGCCTCCACGCCCGCCGCCTCGGCGACGGCGGCGGCCTCCGCGACCGTCTCCTCGGCCGTCTCCACGAGCGTCTCGATCCCCGAGTACGCCTCGATCCCGAGGCCGCCGAGGTCGACGACGGAGAGCACGTGCACCGTCGCGCCGTTCCGGGCCGCGAGCGTCACCGCGCGGTCGAGCGCCTCGCCGGCGCACTCGCTCCCGTCGGTCGGCACGAGGATGTTCCGGTAGGGATACGGCATCCGGCCGCCGTCCGGCTGAACGCTGAGGACCGGGACGCTCGACCGGCGCACGACGCGCTCAGTGGTGCTCCCGAGCAGCAGTCGGTCCAGCCCGGTCCGGCCCCGGGTGGGGATCGCGATCACGTCGACGGCGTTCTCCGACGCGTACGTCGTGATCGTCTCGGAGACGCCGCCCTGTAACACCGCCGTCTCGGTGTCGACGCCGCGCTCCGCGGCCCGCTCCGCGGCCGACTCGACGACGCGCTCCCCCTCCGATTCGAGCACGTCTATCACCGTTCGTCCGACCCGCGTGACGCTGTCGTGAGTCGTGTCGGCGACGTTGAGGAGGTGGACCGTCGCCTCGTGGTCCGCCGCCACGTCGAGGACGTGGTCGAACGCCGCGTCCGCTCCGTCGCCGCCGTCGGTGGGGAACAGGATCCGGTCGAACATACGCGCACAGTCGCGGTCGACCGACAAAAAACGCCCGTGCGGTCGTGGCGAGCCGGCCCGCACGCGTCGGCGGGGCCTCCTCGCTCCCGGGTTACTCGCCCGCGGGTTCGTCGTCCGCGCCCGGTTCGTCGCCGTCGGCCGCCGCATCGTCGTCGTCGATCGGCTCGATCCGAACCGTCGAGATGCGGGCGCCGTCGACGGCCGTCACCTCGAAGCGGTGGCCGTCGGCCTCGACGACGTCGCCGGCCTCCGCCGTGCGGCCGAGGCGGTCCAGGACGAGCCCGCCGAGCGTCTCGTACCCGTTCCGCTCGAGGTCGGTTCCGAGGGCGTCGTTGACGTCGGACAGCGAGACGGAGCCGTCGGCCTCGTAGCCGTCGCCCTCCCCCGCCCGGATCGTGTGCTCGCCGCGGTCGGTGTCGAACTCGTCCCGGAGGTCTCCGACGAGCGACTCCGCGACGTCCTCGACGGTGACGATGCCCTCGAAGGCCCCCCACTCGTCGACGACCGCGGCCATCTGTCGGTGCTCCTCGCGGAACTGGACGAGGAGGTCGCCGGCGGCGGTCGTCTCGGGCACCACCACCAGGTCCCGCGCGAGGTCCGCCGCCGTCGCCGTCTCGTCGCCGGCCTCGCCGGCGCGCAGCACGTCCTTCACGTCGACGAAGCCGACCACGCGGTCGGCGTCCGCGTCGGTCACGACCGGGTATCGGGTGTGTCCGGCCTCCAGCACGGTGTCCCGGATCTCCGGAAGCGCTCGGTCGGCGGGGAGCGTCACCACGTCGGGCCGGGGCACCATCACCTCGCGGGCCACGGTGTCGTCGAGCTCGAAGACGCTCTCGATCATGTCGACCTCGCCCTGGTCGACGTGGCCGGCCTCGCCGGAGCGCGCGAGGACTCGCCGGAGCTCGCGCTCTTGCATCGTCTCGTCGGTCTCAGACGCGGGCGGGATCCCGATGAGGCGCGTGAAGGCGTTCGCGGTCCCGTTGAACACGACGATGCCGGGCGCGAACAGGTAGTACGAGAGCTTCATCGGCGGGGCGAGCAGCAGCGCCATCCGCTCCGCCTGCGCGATGGCGATCGTCTTCGGCGCCAGTTCGCCGAACACCACGTGGAGGAAGGTGATGACGCTGAACCCGATCGCGAACGCGACGAGGTGGACGGCGCTCTCGGGGAGCACCGACCCCAGCACCGGCTCGATGAGCGCCGCCACCGCCGGCTCGCCGATCCAGCCGAGGCCGAGCGAGGCGATCGTGATCCCGAGCTGCGTCGCGGCGAGGTAGTCGTCGAGGCCCTCCATCACGTCTTGGAGCGCTCCGGACCCGGCGCGCTCGTCCGCCACGAGCTGTTCGACGGAGGTCGACCGGACCCGGACGAACGCGAACTCCGACGCGACGAAGAAGCCGTTCAGGACCACCAACACCAGCGCACCGGCCACGCGGGCGACGGACACCGCGACGGCTACCATCGCCGCCTCCGTGCCGGCCGCGGCGCGGGGGAGTTGTGAACCATGCCGATGACTCACCGCCGGGGCACTAAAAATGGCGGCGTGGGCCGCCGCCGGCGACGCGGCGCGTTTCTCACGCGTCGACGCCGACCGCGGACTCCGGCGTCAGTCTCGGAAGCCGGACCGTTTATTCCCCGCCGCGTCCGAGCGCGACCATGCTGATCACGTTGGAGGGACTCGACGGAAGCGGGAAGACGACGGTGTGGGAGGCGCTTCGGGAGCGCTATCCCGACGCGACGTTCACCCGCGAGCCGACCGACAGCTGGTACGGCGAGGCGGTCGACCGCTCCATCGCGGCCGACGACGCCGACCCGCTCGCGGAGCTCTTCCTCCTGACCGCCGACCACGCGGACCACCTCTCCGGGACGGTCGCGCCCGCCCTCGCCGACGGGGACCTCGTCGTCTCCGACCGGTACTCCGACTCGCGGTTCGCGTACCAGGCCGCGACGCTCGAAGCGAGCGACGTCGACCTCGACGCTCCCGACCCCCTCGAATACATCAGAGCCGTCCACGCGCCCTTCTCGCGGCCGCCAGACGCGACGATATACCTCGACCTGGACGCTCGCACCGCCGCCGAGCGCGCGGGCCGGACGAACAAGTTCGAGCAGGACGGCTACCTCGCCGCGGTCCGCGACAACTACGAGCGCCTGATCGACGCGGAGCCGGACCGGTTCGTGCGCGTCGACGCGACGCGATCACCCGAGGCGGTGAGGGACCGCGTCGCCGAGATCGTCGCGGAGCTGGTCGACGCGGAGCCGTGACCGGTCACTGGGTATCCGGAAGCTCGTACTCGTCCGGCGAAGGTACGTAGAGGTAGTCGATGGCCGCGCCGAGCACGACCGGCAGGAAGACGAGCAGCCCGAAGAGCACCGTCGAGCTCCCGAGGTTGACGCCGGCGCCGACGTTGAGCACGCCGGTGAAGACGAGCATCGAGATCAGCAGGAGCATCGGCGTCAAGATTATCGTGTACAGCACCGCCCCCCACGACGTCGACAGGCGAAGCCGAAAGAAGCGGGTCGTCACTCCGGCGACCAGCGTGTGCAAGGCCACCAGCGCGAGGAGGCTGACGAACCCGATCAGCGCGAGCATACACCTCGTAGGGGTTCCCGGCATTTGCCCCTATCGGCCCGTCGACCCGCTACATTCATTTAAAAGAACTCGACCCCCGGTCAGAACCCGCCGTCGTTGCCCTGCTGGCGCGCCGCCGACAGGAGCCCGGCCACCGGGTCGGTGTACTCGTAGCCGGGGATCACGCCCTGCACGTACGTCCCCTCGACGAAGTCGATCAGGGCGCCCGCGTCGTCGACGCCGCGCCGCTCGTTGATGTCGGTCAGCTCGAACTCGACGACGATTCCGCCGTCCTCGACCGCGACGTCCGGGTCGAACTCGTGCTGGCCGCGGGTGACGCCGCCGACGTCGACGACGCGGAGCTCGAACGTCTCCGTCCACCCCTCCTCGACCACGTCCGCGACCTCGTCCGCGGTGGTCGCGGAGAGCGTCGGGACGCGGACGGTCACCGCGAACCGCACCCGGCCGTCGGCGGCCGGCTCGGCGCGGACGCGCCCGTCGAACGCGGTCGTTTCCGAGGTCCAGACGTCCTCCTCGTCGGCGGGCTCGAAGGAGCCGTGGTCCGCGAACGCGCGCCCGACTCGACTCGGCAGCTCTGTCTCGCTCATACCACGTGAGAGGCGCGGCGCGACCAAAAGCGCGTTGCGTCACCGGTAGTGGCACGCGGAGCCGATACTGGTGCGCCTTTGTATCTGGCCCGGCGACGAGCGGTATGGCAGCGCAGTTCCTCTCGACCGAGGCGCTCGTCGAGGCGCTCGCGGACGCCTCGTTCGACCGCCCGCCGGCCCTCGTCAGCAACGCTCACGTGACCGGCCTCGCCGTCGCCCGCGCGCTCGACGCTCACGACGTGCCCGTGATCGCGCTCGACCGCGCCGACGGCGGCGCCGCCGCGGACGACGCGACCCGCCACGACGGTCTCGCTCCGCCCTCCGACGCCGTGGACTTCGCGGGCGCCGTGACGTACCCCCTCGACGACCTCGACGGGTTCCGCGAGGACGTGGAGGCCGTCGTCGACGCCGCGGGGACCGAGGCGGTCGCGTTCGGCTGCATGGACGAGTGGGCGCTGGCGTACGCCGAGGCCGACCCCGACGGCGTCCGACTCCCGTTTTCGGGGAGCGACACGCTCGACGACGTGCTGAACAAGTCGTCGCTGTACGCGACCTGCGAGGCGCTCGGCGTGCCGTACCCCGAGACGTACCGGCTGGCGGAGACCTCCGAGGCGGCGACGCGGGAGCCGGGCGCCACGGTCGCCGAGGCGGCCGCGGCGCTCGGCTTCCCGCTGGTCGTGAAACCCGAACTCAAGCGCGACTTCGAGGAGGCGTTCGGCACCAACGTCATCGAGGTCGCCGACCGCGAGGAGTTCGCCGACGTCGTGGCGGCCGCGAGCGACGAGGGAATCGCCGTGATGGCCCAGGAGCGCGTCGACATCGCGACCGGGCGCGACCACTCGCTCGCCTCCTACGTGCCGCCCTCCGGGACCGACGACGCGCTCGCGGTCGTCGGCAACGCGGCGGTCCGGTATCCACAGCAGTTCGGCACCTCCTGCCTGGTCGAGACGGCCGACGAGCCCGCCATCGCGGAGCGCGCGCTCGCGGTGCTCGACGACGCCGGCTACCACGGGATCAGCGAGGCCGAGTTCGTCTACGACGCCGACCGCGACGAGTTCCTCCTGCTCGACGTCAACACCCGCCCGTGGAAGTGGATCGGCCTGCCGGTCGCCGCGGGGGCGAACCTCCCCATGGCGGCCTACGCCGCGGTCACCGACGCGGCGTACGAGTCCGAGGGCGTCGAGCCGGCGCGCTGGGTGTACCTCCGCGACTACCTCTCGCTGCTCGCGGGCGACGACGCGTTCCGGGACCGGCTTTCGCCCGCCGACTGGCGGCGGCTCGTCTCCGGCGCGTTCGAGCGCGAGGGCGACCTGACGACCGCCGTCTACCGCCCCTCCGACCCCGCTCCCGCCGCGAAGCTGTTCGAGACCGAGTTCGTCGACCGCGACTACTACTGCTCCTGTTGAGGGGGCGGGAAGCGAAGCGGCGACGCGTACGTCGCTGAACCGCGCGCCTGGCGCGATCCTTGCTATCCGTTCGCAAACTAAACCGACTCTTTGCGCGTTGGTAGTATGTTTAACACGCCTATCCGTACGTCGATCCGAGACCGATGTACCCGCAACGGGCCGTCTACCCGGCCGCTTTGGCCGGTGCGAACGCGGCGATGGGGTTGCTTCTCTACCGGGTTTCCGGGCCGGTGTCCGGAGGCCTGCTCGTCGCGATCGGGCTCCTCGTCGTCCTCGTCTCGGTCGGAAGCAGTGTCAGCGAACGCTGGTCGGTGCGGGGCGAGTCTCCGTGACGCTCGCGTTCGGCGTGCCATCCCCGGCTCAGCGGCGGTGAAATCGTATGCGGTAAAAAAACGTCCGTCGGTCGAGGGCGGCCGATCGGGCCGCGCGGCCGGTCCTCGCGTTACGACGACGACGGCGACATCTGGATGTTGAGGCTCTTCTGGACGAGCTGGGTGAACGCCATCGAACACAGGAAGTACCAGAGGATCCACATCTGGATCGGGCCGACGATCCCCGTGTCCCACGTGACGGTCCCCGCGAGCGGCACGATCAGCTCTTGGGTCGCGACGGCGGGGTACTCGGCGCTGGAGCCGCGGTAGCCGATCACCCAGAACATCCACAGGAACGCCGGGATGGTGAGGAACATGATCCACACCATCGGGCGGAACTGCTCTTTGAACATCCCGAGCTGGTCGCCCATCGCGTCCATCTGTTCCTCCTGGATGGCGTCTAACGCCTCGTCGTCGTCTCGCTCCTTCGCGTCCTTGCGCCGCTCTTGGATGTCCTTCATGCGGTCCTGGTACATGCTCATCTTCTCCATGTCCATGAGGCCCGCGCGCAGCAGCGTGGAGTACATGCCGGTGCCGAGCGCGATCACCATGATGACGACGTAGAAGGGGACCACGTTCAGCAGCGGCCCGAGGACGACGTCGAGGGCGCCCGCGATGGTGTCCCGGACGGGACCCACCGCGTAGCCGACGAAGGCGCCGATGGTGGCGACTCCGGCGAGCTTGTCCCACTTCGACCACGAGGTCGTCTCGGGCGTCTCGACGTCGCCGCCGCCGCCGTCGCTCTTTCCGCTCATCCCCGCCTCGATCTCGTCGGGGTCGGCCAGCGCGAAGCCGTTCTCGCCGTCGACGAGTATCTCCTTCTCGATGAGGCGGCCCCACTGACCGCTGGTGATCTCGTCGCGGACGTCGACCCACTGGACCTCGCCGTCGGTGGCGCTGTCGAGGACGACCTCCAGGGCGTCCCGCATCTCGCCGTCCTCGCTGACGAGCGAGCGGACTCTTCGTTCGACCTTACTCATTACCGGCCGATTAGCGGTCGACGGTTAAGAACCTTGTAGGATCGGCGTCGCGCCGAACCGACGCCTCGCGCCGGCGCGTCGCGCCGAACCGACGCCTCGCGCCGGCGCGCGGTCGCCTTACGCCTCGACGACGTCGCGGATCCGGTCGAAGACCTCGTCCGGCGCCGCCTCCCCGTCGACCTCGACGAGGACGCCCTCGTCGCGGAAGTGGTCGACCACGGGCTCGGTGTTGTCGTAGAAGACCTGGAGGCGCTCGCGGGCCGTCTCCTCGGTGTCGTCCTCGCGCTGGATCAGTTCGCCGCCGCACTCGTCGCAGACGCCCGCCTCCTCCGGCGGCTGGAAGTCGACGTGGTAGTTCGCGCCGCAGTCGTCGCACACCCGGCGGCCGGTGAGCCGGTCGACGAGCACCTCCTCGTCGACGTCGAGGTAGATCACGGCGTCGAGGTCGGTGATCTCCGAGAGGTACTCCGCCTGGTCGAGGTTCCGCGGGTAGCCGTCGAGCACGTACCCGTCCGCCTCGTCGAGCGCGGCCCGCACGATCTCGTTGACGACGGGGTCGGGGACGAGGTCGCCCGCCTCCATGAACGACCGCGGCGTCCCGTACTCCGTCTCCATGTCCTTGTTCGCGCGGAGCGCGTCGCCGGTCGTGACGTGCTCGACGCCGTACTCCTCGGCGATCTTCGCGCTCTGCGTCCCCTTTCCGGCGCCGGGCGCTCCCAACAGAAGGATGTGGTGGCTCATACCGGAGCGCTCGCCCGCCGCACGTAAAGGCTTGAAGATCCCGGCGAGCGAGGGGCGCCCGGCGTGACGTCCCGAATGTCGTCGATTCGGGCGCTACGACTCGTCCGCGTCGGTTTCGTCCGACTCCCCGTCTCCCTCGTTCAGGCGGAGTCCCATCTCCAGTTCGAAGCTCTCGGCGTTCGAGGTCTCGAAGCCGATCTTCTTGTACAGCGAGACGGCCGCCCGGTTCCAGCGCTCGACGGTGAGCCACACCTTCTGGATCCCCTCGGCCTGTCCGTAGCCGAGCAGGCCGCGGATGAGGTGGGTGCCGATACCGGCGCGCTGGTACGTCTGATGGACGAAGATCGCCAGTTCGTACGCGTCGCCGTCGGGGACCAGCGTCGCGTGGCCGGCGACGTCGTCGTCGCACCACGCGATCACGTTGTGGCAGTCGTCGGCGAGGATCGCGTCCAGCCACTCCCGGATGCGCTTCTCGCCGCCGGGGGGGATCCCCTGCGCGCGGTCGGCCGGGTCGAAGGAGTCGTACATCTCCACGAGCGACTCGTAGTCGTCTCCGGAGCCGTCGTACACCCGGACCTCGACGGTCCGGTCCTCCCGATCGGTGAACTCGGTCGGCGGCGCCGGGAACGCGTCGGCCACCGCCTCCGGGTAGCGTCGGTCGCTCATCTGACCAGCCTGACCGAGGTCTTGGCGTTCAACAGTACGAACTCGGCGATCGGTCCGATCGTGATCTTCCCCATCGGGCTCGTGTGCCCGCCGCCCAAGACGATCTCGTCGAACGCCTCTCGCTCGGCGATCTCCACCAGCCGGCTCCCCGGGTCGCCCTCGACTCGCCTGACGTCGGCGTCGACCCCGCTCTCGTCGACCGCGTCGCGAGCGCGTCGCATGACGTCCTCCGGAGAGACCGACGAGTCCTCGTTGTCGACCACCGCCACGGTGAGGTCGTCGTTCGCGACCGCCGCCCGCCCGACGGTCTCGTCGAGCGCGCGAAGCGAGTCGTCGCTGCCGCCGATCCCGCAGAGTACCTTCATACGGTGCACGTCCACACGACGGTACAAAAGTGGATCTCCGGGGGCGACGTCTGCGACCGATCGTCGTCGCCAGCGACAACCCTTTTGTTCAGGCGGTCAGGTGTATCAGTATATGCCTGACCAACCCGGTCCCGCGCCGGACGAGGAGCCGGACCCCGTCCGCGAGTCGCCGGCCGACGGCGAGGGTGCTCCGGGGCCCCACGACGGGGCCGCCTCGGACGAGGCCGCCGCCCCGAACGAGACCGCCGACCCCGCCGGCGTCGGCGCGAGCGACGAACCGGCCGCCGGCGGCGACGCGGCCACCGGCGGAGACGCGAACGCCGACTCCCCCACCGAGGGCGACGCCCCCGCGCACGAGACGCCCGACGTCCCGCCCGAGGTCCGCAAGTACGAGCGGTTCAAGAAGATGGACGGCGCCCGCTACGAGCGCGTCAACGAGTTCCTCCGCGACCGGACGTACGTCACCGCCCGCGAGTGGGCCATCGCGCGGCTCTGTGCCGACTTCCGGACCGAGACCGGCGTCGAGATGACGAAGATCGGCGAGAACCTCCCCGAACTCGTCCCCTTCATGACCGACACGTACACGCCGCAGGCGGTCAATCAGGCGCGCTACGCCTTCGAAGAGAAGGTGACGAAGGCCGGCGCGACGTTCCTCTACGGGGCGATGTCCGGCTTCTTCACCGCCGAGGACTTGGACGAGATGATGTACGAGGTGACGGAGGTCGCGAAGTTCCTCTTGGAGGTCGAGGGGGTCGATCTGGCCGTCGCCGACGAGTTAGAGGCCGAAGACCGGATCAGCGAGGTGATGCGCGAGGTGCGTGCCTCCTCGGCCGACCTCCGCGGCGAGGAGGTCCGGTGCCCCGAGTGCGGGCACGTCCACGAGCCGGCCGAGGAGTGACCGTGGAGCGATTCCCGGAGGCCTTCGACGGGATCCCGGACGCGGTGCTGATCGTCGACGCCTCGGGAGTCGTCCGGGCGGCGAACGAGCACCTCGAGTCGGTGCTCGGGTACGCCCCGGAGGAACTGGAGGGAGCGGCCTTCGAGACGCTGCTGCTCGACCCCGACGGCGAGGCCGGCCGCGAGCTCGAGCGGTACGTCGCCGACCCGCAGCCCCGCTCGATGTCGGCGAGCCTCGACCTGCGTGCGCGTCGCGCGGACGGCACGGAGCTGCCCGTGACGCTCAGCCTCGGCCCGTTCGACCGCGACGGCGAGACGTACCTGGTCGTCACGCTCGTCGACGTCCGCGAGGAACGCGCGGAGCGGGCGGAGCTCCACCGCCGGACGCAGACGCTGGAGGCGCTTCACGAGGCGACGCAGGCCCTGCTGAAAACGACCGACAGGGAGGTCGCCGGCGAGGCGGCGGTCGCGTACATCGAGGAGGTGCTCGGCCATCCGATCGCGGCGATCTGGCTGTACGACGAGGGGCGGGAGGCCCTCGACCCGCTGGTCTGGACCGACGCCGCCGACGAGGTGGTGGGCGACCACCCCGTCTTCTCGGCCGACGACCGGAGCATCACCTGGCAGGTGTTCGAGTCGGGGACGCCGGAGTACGTCGTCGACACCGAGGCGGACCCCGAGCGGTACAATCCGGAGTCGCCGATCCGGAGCGAGCTCGTGCTCCCCCTCGGCCGCTACGGGGTCATCAACGTCGGTGCCACCGAGCCCGACGCGTTCGACGACTCGGACCTCGCCGTCGCCCGGATCTGGGCCGCGACGGTGACGATGGTGTTCGTCCGGATCGAGCGAGAGCGCCAGCTCCGGACCCGAGAGGACGAGGTCGCTCGGGAGCGCGACCGGCTAGAGGAGTTCGCCAGCCTGGTCTCCCACGACCTCCGGAACCCCCTCAACGTCGCGGTCGGCAACCTCGAACTGGTCCGCTCCGAACTGGAGGAGACGGAGGGGGTCCCCCCGGAGCTCGAGGCGGTCGCCCGATCGCTCGACCGGATGGGGGCGCTCGTCGAAGACATGCTGACGCTCGCGCGACAGGGCACCGCGATCGACGGGACGGAGGCGGTGTCGCTCTCGTCGCTCGCCGAGGAGTGCTGGGCGACCGTCGACACGGCCGACGCCGAACTCGTCGTCGTCGACGACCTCGCGCTGCAGGCCGACCGGAGCCGGCTCCAGCAGGCGATCGAGAACCTGTTCGCCAACGCGATCGCGCACGGCGGCCCGAACGTCCGCGTCGAGGTGGGAAAAATCGACGGAGCGGCGGGCGACGCCGGCTTCTACGTCGCCGACGACGGGCCGGGGATCCCCGACGAGATGCGCGGTCAGGCGTTCGACGCCGGGGTGTCGACCGACGCCGACGGGACCGGGTTCGGGCTGAAGATAGTCGAGCGGGTGGCCGCCGCCCACGGCTGGTCGGTCGAACTCGTCGACGCGGCGGACGGCGGCGCCCGCTTCGAGTTCCGCGGGGTCGAGACGGCCGACGCCGGCGACGGCTGACCGCGGGGAACCGGTCTCAGATCCCCTCGAAGGACGGGAGATGCCACGCGGAGACGCCGCTCTCGTCGACGACGACGTCGACGTTCGGACCGCGGTCGACGCCCGGGAGCCCGACATTGATCCGCCCCTGCCCGGTGACGCCGCCCGCCTCCATGCTGGCGGTGACGCGGTAGCCGCCGGGGACGTCGGCGACCCCCAACAGCTCGACCGCGCACTCCGGACCGAGCTCGGCGGCCGTGGAGAGGACCGACTCGCCGCCGGCGTCGCCCTCGCGCCGGACCACCGTCACCGCGAACTCCCGCGGATCGTCGGTCGCGTTGCAGAGTCGGACCCCGAGCGGAGGCGGCGACGCTGCGTCCGGCGACCGGCCCGACGCGCCGGTCCCGATCCGCCGCCGTTCCACCGGCATCCGGAGCGTGCGGTCCGGGGCGACCAGGTACGGCACGGGGCGGCCGTACACCTCGCCGACCGTTCGGTCGCCGCCGTCCTCGTAGCGGGCCGTGCCGGCGTGCTGGGCGGTCGCGAAGCGGTCGCCGCCGGTGGCGTGGTCGAACGTCGCGACGGCGTCGACGCTCACCTCGGTCGCGCCCGCCCTCGCGTGGCGGTTGTGCACGCGCACCGCCTCGTACTCCGCGACGTACGCCGCGACCGACTCCGGCGTCGGGTCCGCGGGTCGCTCCGGGAGGTCGCGCAGTCCGGCGCGGCCGTCACCGAGCGCGCCGAGGTCGGCGCAGCCGGCGAGGGCGCTCGCCGCCCCGCCCGCCCCGAGGAGGAACGCACGTCTGTCCATAACACCGTCTTCGACTGACACTTCAAAAGGCCCCCGGTGACGCAAACGCTCGTTTGCGTGTCGCCCGCCGCGGTCCCTCCCTCAGCGATCGAGGGTGTGGTGCGTCACCGCGTCGGCGCCGCCGGTCCCCCCGGCGTCGCTGCCGACGTCGAGCACCGCGACGCGGAAGGCGTCGTCCGCGCCGTCGACCGGGATGGGCATTCCGCCGGGGTTCACCCTGACCGTTCCGTCGCGCTCTTCGACGCCGTGGGCGTGCGTGTGCCCGTGGAGGACGTAGTCGTAGTCGCCGCAGTCGACGAGGGCGTCGACGACGACGCCGCTCGTCCCGTGGGTGACCGCGACGTCGACCGCCTCGCCGCCGCCGTCACCCGCTCCCTCGTCGGCGCCGCCGAACGAGAGCGTCCCGGCCTCGCCGAGGTACGTGCCGAACGACTCGACGGTCGACTGCACCGCCCACTCGCCGTCGTTGTTGCCGCGGACGGCGTAGAAGTCGACGCCGTCGACGTCGAAGGGCGTCACGGAAAAGGGCGCGACGAAGTCGCCGCAGTGGACGACCGCGTCGACGCCCTCGCGATCGAACAGCGATACGACCGCCTCGACGGCGGCGAGGTCGTCGTGAGTGTCGGAAACGACGCCGATGCGCATGGTCTCGGATCGCGGCGGCGGCGAATAAAGCCACCGCGCGTTCGGATTCGACAATCTCTCCCGGGGGGAGATGCCGGATCAATAGTTTTTGGTATGCTGGTTTCGGATCGTGTCTCTATGGTAGAGCACACCCGGACGCTTGACTTCAAAATCGCCTACGCGATCGGGCTTGGGACGATGATCGCAGCGGGGATCTTCTCGCTGTCCGGCACGGCGGTCGCGGAGATCGGGAGCAGCGCCGTGATCGCCTTCGTCCTCGCGGCGGTGGTCGCCGGCCTGACCGCGGCGTCGTACTCGGAGTTCGCGTCGATCTACTCCGAGAACGGCGGCGGCTACCTGTTCTCCTCGCGGACGTTCGAGCACGACACGCTGATCTACGTCGTCGGCGCGATGCTGTTCTTGGGGTACACCGGCACGACCGCCTTCTACCTCGCGACGATGGACGAGTGGGTCGTCCGGTTCATCCTCCCGGAGTCGCTCCACTTCCTCCCGCACGGGACCTCCGGCGTGCTCGCGGCCCTGCTCCTCGGCGGGCTCAACGCACAGGGGACCGAAGAGAGCGGGACCTTCCAGCTGTTCGTGACGGGCGCGAAGGTCGCCGTCCTCCTGGCGTTCATCGGCGGCGCCTTCGCGTTCCGAGGCCCGTCCGTCGCCGCCGGCACCTTCGCCGCCGGCTTCAGCACCGACGTGGTCGGGATCGTGTCGATCGCCGCGCTGGCGTTCATCACCTTCTTCGGGTTCTCGGCGATCGCCGCGAGCGCCGGGGAGATCATCGAGCCCCGCCGGACGGTGCCGCTCGCGATCGGTGCGAGCATCCTCACGGTGACGGTCCTCTACGCGCTCGTCATCGTGTCGATGGTGAACTCGCCGGTCCCGGCCGAAGTCATCGCGCAAGAGGGCGAGACCGCGATGGGTCGCGTCGCCGCCGGCTTCCTCGGTCCCATCGGGCGTTCGCTCATCGTCGCCGGCGCGATATTCAGCATGGTGAGCGCGTCGAACGCGAGCATCCTCGCGGCCAGCGGGATCGGCTCGCTGATGGGCCGTCAGGGACAAGCGCCGCGGCCGTTCTCGCGCATCCACCGGAAGTACGGCACCCCGTTCTGGAGCGTGACGTCGGCGACGGCGGTGATCGTCGCGCTGATCGTCGTGTTCATCGGGCTCTTCCCCGCGGAAGGCGGCGCGGTCCCGTACGAATTCACCGTGTCGCTGCCGGCGCTCGGGCCGCTCACCCTCACCGACTTGGGGCTGACGACGCTCACCGGGTTCGCGACGCTGAACCTGCTGTTGCCGCTCTCCGTGGTCAACATCGCGCTCATCTACTCCCGGCGCCGGTACCCCGACCTCGACCGCGGGTTCCGGGTGCCGGGCGTGCCGCTGATCCCGATCGTCGGGGTCCTCGCGAACGTCGCGCTCATCACTAACCTCCCGGTCAAAGGCGTCGTCGTCGGCGTCTTCCTCGTCCTCGTCGTGCTCGCGGGGTACCTGGTCTGGGGCGGCGAGCCGGACATGGACGACCTCTACGAGGAGGTGGTGCCGTCGACCGGGCCCGAGGACCGGATCGAGGCGGGCGCCCCCGAGGTCGACGTCGGCGCCGCCGAACCCACCGACGTGTCGGCCGGCGCTCCCCAGGTCCCGAGCGAGGACTCGTACCGCATCCTCGTCCCCGTCGCGCGGCCGGAGCGGGCCGTCAGATACGTCCGGTTGGCGGCGGCGATCGGCGAGTACCAGCCCGGCGAGACGTTCGTCGACGTGATGACGGTCACGCAGATCCCCGAACAGACGCCGTACGAGGCGGTCGAGGAGATCACCCGCGGCCGGGTGCGGCGCATTCAGGACCTGCTGGCTGCCGAGGACCTCGACGCGTCCTACGCGGTCGAGGGACACACCTGCCGGGACGTCGGCTTCGACATCGTCCAGACGGCGCGTGACCAGGGGTCGGACCTCGTGCTGATGGGCTACCCCGAGGAGCACACCGAGGTCGCCGAACACGTGGAGTACAAGTCCCCGTGCGGGGTGTTGTTCGCGAGCGGCGTGGTGAATCCCGACGCGTTCGACGTGGTCAACATCGGCGCGGGCGGCGGCCCGCACCACATGGACCTGCTCTCGCTCATCGACCGGATGGGCGAGCAGGACGCGGAGATCCACGTCATCAACATCACGCCGGAAGGCGGCGAGGGCCGCCCGGAGAACGCGGAGGCGACCGTCTCCGGGCTCCCGCACGCGTCGTCGGTCCAGATCCACAACACCACCGCCCAGACGATCGCCGACGGGCTGGTGGAGCAGGCGAGCGAGAACGGGGGCGTCCTGCTCATTGGCGCCACCCGGACCCGTCGCCTCCGGCGTCGCGTCTTCGGGAGCACGCCGGACAACGTGATCAAACTCGCTCAGGGAAGCGGCGTGCCGGTGCTGGTGTACTCGAGCCCGCGCGGCGTGCAGGGGCCGATCGAGGAGTACGTCTACCCGGTCTACCGGTACCTGCGGGGGATTCAGCGCAACCCGAGCCCGACTCCGGACTCGGGGACCGAAGAGTAGTTCCGCCGGAGCGGTCGCCGCCGCGGTACCCGTCGGTCGACTTCGTCCGTCCGGTCGCGGGCTCTTTTAAATCGATCCCGAGTTCTCACCACTCGGCCGGCCGTCCGTCTGCGTCGGTCGGCCGTCCGTCTGCGCCGCCCGGCCGTCCGTCTGCGCCGCCCGGCCGTCCGTCTGCGTCGACCAGCCAGTCCGGCGCTCCGACCGACCGGCCGGGGAGCCGTCCCGATATATATACCCGAGCCGCCCGGTCAGACCGAGTCGGCACCGGCGGCGACGTCGGCCGACTCCGCGCCGACGTCGGCTCCGTCGTCGCCCTCGCGGTCGGCCTTCCGCCGGTTCGCGACGGTCAGCGCCGCGAACAGGGCGAGGCCGATAGCCCGCAGACTCAGGTCGAGGAGGAGCGCGTCGACGGAGACGCTCACGCCGACGAGCCCGAGCGTGTCGAACACGGACTCGGAGAGCAGTCCCGGCGCCATCAGCAGCAGCGAACTGAGCGCGAACGCGGCGCGGGCGCCCCGGCCGACGCGCGTGTACAGCGTCCCGATGACGGTCGCGCCGAGCGCGATCACGCCGAGGAACACTCCGACGACAGGGACGATGATCTCCGGCACCGAGTAGGTCAGTTCGGCGAGGTCCTGGAACCCGATCACGCGGTACCGTTCGCGGAGCGGCAGGTCGGCGGCGTTCGCCTTCTCACGCAGGAGGACGATCCCCGGCGCGAGCACGAACGCGAAGGGCACGATAGCCTTGTTCAGCGACAGCGAGAACGCCTTCACGCCGGTCTCGAACGGGTCGGACTTGGCGACCCCGCTGGCCGCGTACGCCGCCACGGCCACCGGCGGCGTGATGTCGGCGATCACGCCGAAGTAGAGGATGAACAAGTGGGCGGCCAGAAGCGGGATGCCGAACTCCACGAGCGGCGTCGCGAGCATCGAGATGAGGATGATGTAGGTGACCGTCGTCGGCATCCCCATCCCGAGAATGATGCTCGCGACGGCGGTCACGAGCAGCGTAACCACGATCGATCCGCCGGACAGCGCGAGGAGCAGCGAGGTTAGGTTCGGACCCAGCCCCGAGACGCTGATGACGCCGGGGATGAT
>Ga0102942_1000308_pt1 | contig 18095 bp, 14 predicted proteins | sample SalPon2_C_H2O_MG_FD_78171 | JGI IMG/M metagenome (GOLD analysis project Ga0102942, IMG submission 78171) | Salt pond water microbial communities from South San Francisco under conditions of wetland restoration - Salt Pond MetaG R2_C_H2O_MG | ecosystem: Environmental > Aquatic > Non-marine Saline... | reverse complement strand
CGTCGGTCGTCTCGCTGATTCTCTGGATGCCACTGTCGGTCTCCTCAGCGTTTTCCGACACCTGCGTGAACGTGTCGACGACTTCCTGGACGGCCTCGACGCCCTCTTTGGTGAACGTCTCGGCCTCACGGGCTTTCTCGACCGTCGTTTCCGTCTGGGCCTGCGTCTCTTCGATGAGTGCTTCGATCTCGGTCGCGGACTCTTGGGTCTCTTCCGCCAGCCGTTTCACCTCGTTGGCGACGACGGCGAACCCGTCGCCGTCGCCGGCGCTCGCTCCGTTCCCGGCGCGGGCGGCCTCGATGTTCGCGTTCAGCGCCAGCATGTCGGTCTGTTTCGCGATGTCACCGATGAGTTCAATGATCTCGCCGATCTCGGCCATCCGCTCGTCAAGGAGCCGGACGTTCTCGACGGTCGAATCGATCGCCGCCTGGACCTTCCGGGTGTCCTCGATCGCCTGTTTGGCGGTCGTCTCGCCGGCTTCGGCGATCTCGGCCGTCTCACGGGACGTCTCGGCGACGGTCTCGGTGGAGGCGGCCACTTCCTCTACCGTCGCCGCCAGATCCGTCATCTCCGTCGAGACGGTCTCAAGCATCTCCCGCTGTTCGTCCGCATCGGCCGCGATCTCCTGGATCGACTCGCTCACGGCTTCACTCGCCTGCTCGGTCTCCCTGGCCCCCGCAGTGGCCGTCTCGCTGGCGTCGGTGACGTCCTCGGCGAACGCCTGGATTTCCTCCATCGCCGACTCCGTTTCGTCCATCATCTCGTTGAACGCCTCGGCGATCCGGGCCATCGCCTCGCTTTCGCTTTCGGCGTCCAGCCGGACGGTGAGTTCGCCCTCAGCCGCCCGCGCCATCGCGGCGCTGTAGGCGTCGGCCTTGGCCTCCAGATGCTCGTTCAGTTGCTCCACCTCCCGCTTTTTCGCCTCGGCTTCGGCTTTCGCCTGTTCGATCTCGGCCTTTTTCGCTTCGAGGGTCTCGACCTGCTCGGTTTTCGCTTCCGCCTGTCGGAGCCGTTCGTTCGCCTCTTCGCGGGAACGCTCCGTCGAATACCAGTGTCCCATCAGCGCGGCGGCAAGCCCCAGTACGAACGCCGCGTGGATGAACGCCCACGCCCACGGGTTGTTGATCGCCGCCGAGTGGTTGTAGACCCGGCTCGGATCGATCATCCCGAAGACGCCGTGCTGGACGGCGACGTAGACGATTCCCACGAGGAACGGGAGCCAGTCCTCGTAGGCGGCGACCACGGCCATCACGACGAAGAAATGGAAATGCGCCTCGATGTATCCGCCGGAAAAGTGGACGAGAAAGCCGGACGTCGTCACGAGTCCGAGCGTAGCGAGAAGCGTTCGGGCACGCCGGCCGAACCACGGCACTGCCGCCAGGAGTGCAAGCGCAACGACGATCCCGACCTCCAGCAGGACCTGCGTGAGTGGAATCGCCGGAATAGCCGCTCCCGTGAGGGCGGACTCGGTTCCCTCGTACGTGCCGAGCAACAGGAGAAACGGGACGTGCGCGATCAAGAGAAAAATGATGTTTCGGTGTCGCCCGCTCCACGTTCCCTCGGGGATGGTGTCACCACTTGGAATGTACCGGATGAATTCCCGAATCCTGCCATCGCCGTCCGTTCGAGAGGCCCCCGGTCCATCTCCAGGCATGGTTTCGGTCATAGTAGGATTCATAATGATTTTAAATATAAATGCCCGGAGCGTATCCATAATTGTAATCGGGGCAGCTATCCGTGGACCCCTCCCGATCGCAGGTGGTCACCGGGAGGGGCCCGAAACCGGGCGGGGATCGCACCTTTTAGGGGTTCGCCGCCGAACCCTTCGGCATGTACGACGGCCTCAAGGGGTTTCGAGAGTTCTATCCCGACGAAATGTCCGCTCGACGGGGAGTCACGGACGCGATCGAAGACCGCGTTCGACGCTATGGCTTTCGGGAAATCGGGACGCCGGCGCTAGAGCGGACCCAGCTGTACACCGACAAATCCGGCGAGGAGATCGTCGAAGAGCTGTACGCCTTCGAGGATAAGGGTGGTCGGGAGGTCGCGCTGACGCCGGAACTGACGCCGACGGTTGCACGGATGGTCGTCGGGAAGGGAAGCGCCCTCCAGAAGCCGATCAAGTGGTTCTCGACGCGACCCTTTTGGCGCTACGAACAGGTCCAGCAGGGACGATTCCGGGAGTTCTATCAGACGAACATCGATATCTTCGGCTCCGATCACCCCGAGGCCGACGCCGAAATACTCGCAGTCGCCGCCGACGCCATGACCGATCTGGGGCTTTCGGCTGAGGACTTCGAGTTTCGAGTCTCACACCGCGACATCCTCGGCGGGTTGCTCGAATCGATGGACAGCGACGTCGAGACGGGTGACGCGATCCGGGCCGTGGACAAAAAGGAAAAGATCGACACCGAGGCGTACTACGGACTGCTGGTCGATGCGGGACTGACCCGGAGCGAAGCCGAGTCGTTCGATTCAGTGCTGGGGACCGACGACCTCGACGACCTCGTCGACTTCGCCGGCACTGATCGCGTCGAGGCGGCCGTGGAGAACCTGCGAGCGGTTCTCGAAGCGACGGCGTCGTTCGACGTCCGGGAGCACTGTAAGATCTCGCTCGAAACCGCCCGCGGACTGGACTACTACACCGGCGTCGTCTTCGAGTGTTTCGACACCGCCGGCGAGGTCTCCCGGTCGGTCTTCGGCGGCGGCCGATACGACGACCTCATCGAGGGCTACGGCGGTCAGCCAACGCCGGCCGTCGGTGTCGGGATCGGTCACGAGACGCTGTCGCTGCTCTGTCAGCACGCTGGCGTGTGGCCCGAAGAGGGGTCTGAGACGGATTACTACGTCCTGACGGTCGGCGACACACGGGAGACGGCGCTCGAAATCGCACAGGAACTTCGGGGACTCGGCCACACCGTCGAAACGGATCTCTCCGGCCGCGGGTTCGGCGATCAGCTCTCGTACGCCGACGGAATCGGAGCCGAGACGGTCGTGATCGTCGGCGAACAGGACCTCGCCGACGACGCGGTGACGCTCAAAGACATGGCGTCGGGCGATCAGGTCCAGGTGCCGCTGTCGGACTTCCCGCCGGAAGAGGGGCGGCCGACCTACGAGGACTTCGGGTGAGCGTCGCTCTCGGGGTCGGGTTCGGTCGCGTGGGATTGACCGAAGGTGTTCGGCGCAACGTCAAGGGGTAGCCGTGACTTACATCGCGGTATGGGCAACAATGCACCGATCGTCGAGCGGTCCGGGACGGACACTTCCGGAGGGACGACAACGGTCGAAGTCAGATGTACCGGGCACGTCAGAACCGAGATCGGGGAACACGGCTTCGAGTACTCGTTCGAAGGATCGACACTTCGGGCGTTTCTCGACGCCTTTTTCGAGGAGTACGACGTGGCGGATATGCTCATCGCCGAGACGGAGGCCGAAGCGACGACCGAGGGCTGGGCACCGATGGAGAGTGAGCCCCCCGGATCGTGGGAGAAGAACCCGGAAGGAGAACAGACCCGTGCGTTCGCCCGCGTCGCGATCAACGGTCAATTCAACGAACATCTGGACGGACTCGACACCGAACTCGAAGATGGCGATCGGGTCGCGCTGATGTATCCGTTCATGTTCTGCTGTTGAGCGAGCAAACGTACCACTATCGGTGTGTCTCTGGGGGACGTCGGCCGTCGTACCAAGGCCCGAGATGAAGACGACGCTACGGTTTCAATCGCTGACCGCTATCTCAGCGGAGTCGGTCACTCCGACGCGGATCGACCTCCGGTCCGGATCGATATCGACTCGGTGACGGGAAAGGTACGGAGCAAGCGTCTCCACGGGGACGACTCCACAGTAGTCGGTCCCTTCGACGACCGGAAGCTGTCGCAGCCCGTGTTCCCGCATCGTGTCGGCTGCCTCGATGAGTGTCGTCTCCGGCGAAGCCGTCGGGACGGGCGTCGACGTGACCGACCCGACGTCCCGTGGGAAGTCCGCCTCGGCGACCATCGCGACGATGTCCGGTTCGGTGACCATTCCCGCGATCGCGTCGGCTTCGAGGACGATGACCACGGGTACGTCGGCTCGACGGAGCAGTCTCGCGGCTTCAGTCGTCGACGTTCCGGGGGTAATCGTCGGCGTCGACGCGATGTTGATGTCTCTGATCCGTCCTTCTATCATAGCATCCAAACATACGGGGCGGCACCAATTAAATATAATGGTTGTTAATCAAATCATCGGACAGACAGTGCCTCGTTCACAATCAGTCCAACGGGCAAGTCGACACCGGGAAACCCGACTCCGGAACCGACAAACCGATCCGGCGTCTGTTCGAACGCAAGATGCGCGCGTTCCGGGTCGCCTACGACGGAACCGACTACCGCGGTTTTCAGCGGCAGCCGCACGGCGAAACCGTCGAGGACGCCTTCTTCGACGCTCTGCGGGATCTCGGCGTCGGGTTCGAGGACGGCTCGCCGGTCGGCTACGCGGCGGCAGGGCGGACGGACGCCGGCGTCTCCGCGCGCGCCCAGACGGTCGCCTTCGAGACGCCGACCTGGCTTTCGCCGGCCGCACTCAACAGCGAACTCCCGGCGTCGATCCGTGCGTGGGCCGCCGCGGACGTTCCGGAATCGTTCCATGCGACCTACGACGCCGCCGAACGCGCCTATCGATACTTCCTGTACGCACCCGGAGCCGACGACGATCTGGCCGAGAGAGCGGCCACGAGACTCTCCGGCGCACACGATTTTCACAATTTTACGCCCGACGATGAACGGACTGAACGGGAGCTTTCGGTGTCCCTGCAGCGCGACGGCGCGTTCCTCGTCGTCGATTGTCGAGCCGGCGGCTTCGCCAGACAGCTCGTTCGACGACTCGTTTCGGTGCTCGACGCCGTCGCCCGCGAGGAGCGGCCGCTGGAGTTCATCGACCGAGCGCTCGCTCCGGTACCGCTTTCGGGCCCGGAGGGAATCGGTTCGGCAGCACCCGAGCCGCTCGTTCTCGTTGGCGTTCGCTATCCGGGCGTCGAATTCGGGGTCGACGACCGGGCGCTGGCTGCCGTCCGCGAGGTTTTCGATCGACGGCGACGACGGCGGCTCGCCGGAGCCCGCGTGGCCGGAGAGCTGTTCGCGGTCGACCCCTCCGAGTGAGTCCCGCGTTGGGCCCGGACCGCGCCGTCGGACGACGGGTTTAGGGTATCGCTACCCGTATCATATATCATGAGTTCCGTGCCCGAGCGAAGCGAGATCGACGACGCCTACACCTGGGATCTGACCGATCTGTTCGCCGACGACGAGGCGTGGGAGGAGACCTACGCGGAGACCGACGAGCGCATCGAGGAGCTATCGGCCTACGAGGGCCGCGTCACCGAGAGCGCGGCGACGCTGGAGGCGGTGTTGGAGCTTCGGGAATCGATCATGCGCGACGTCTCGAACCTCTCGGCGTACGCTCGAATGCGGAAAGACGAGGACACCACGAACCAGACCTACCAGGCGCTTGCGGCGCGGGCGCGGTCGCTTGCGGCCGACGCCTCAAGCGCGGCGAGTTACATCGAACCGGAGCTACAGGAACTCGACGGCGGGGAGGTCGAGGCGCTGATCGAGGAAAATTCCGCGCTCGAAGCCTACGAGCACTACTTCGACGACACGCTGCGGATGAAATCCCACACCCGATCGGCGGAGATCGAGGCGCTGTTGGCCGATCTGAGCGAAGTGACCGGCGCAGCCGGGGACGTCTACAACATGCTGACGAACGCTGACATGGAGTTCCCGGCCGTCGAGGATCCCGACGGCGAGACCCAGCGGATCACGCTGTCGAACTTCACGAAACTGCAGAAACACCCCGATCGGCCGTTCCGACAGCGGGTCTATGAAGCCTTCTACGACGAGTGGGAGCAGTATCGAAACAGCGTCGGCACCGCGTACAAAAACAGCGTCAAGGCCGACGAGAAACTCGCGACGGCGAGACACTACGAGTCTGCTCGGGAAGCCGCTCTCGATGGACCGAACGTCCCCGTTTCGGTCTACGACACGCTGGTCGAGACCGTCGAGTCGAACCTCGACGTCCTGCACCGACACGCCGGGCTCAAACGCGACGCGCTCGGTGTCGAGGAACTGCGTATGTGGGATCTCTACGCTCCGCTGGCCGACGGCGAGAGCCCCGAACTGGAGTACGACCGAGCCAGAGAGTACGTCATCGAGGCCGTCGAACCGCTCGGGGAGGCCTACCGGGACCGGATGGCGGAGGGTCTCGATTCGCGGTGGGTCGACGTCTACGAGACGGCGAACAAGCAGTCGGGCGCTTACAGCGGCGGCACCTACGACAGCCAGCCATACATTCTGATGAACTACCAAGACGACATCGCCTCGATGTACACCCTGGCCCACGAGCTCGGCCACTCGATGCACTCCGAGTTGACGAGCGATGCCCAGCCGTACGTCTATTCGGGCTACGAAATCTTCGTCGCCGAGGTGGCCTCGACGGTCAACGAGGCGCTTTTGACCCGGCATCTACTGGAGACCGTCGACGACGAGCGGTTCCGCCGGCACGTCCTCGACGAGTATCTCGAGCGGTTCCGTTCGACGCTCTTCAGACAGACGATGTTCGCCTCCTTCGAGCACCGCGCCCACGAACTCGAACGGGCGGGTGAGGCACTCACGCCGGATCGGCTCGACGAACTCTACCGGGAGCTGAAAACGGAGTACTACGACCCTGCGGCCGTGGACGAACGCATCGCCCGCGAGTGGATGCGGATCCCCCACTTCTATCGGGCCTACTACGTCTACCAGTACGCGACCGGAATCAGCGCGGCGAACGCGATCGTCGATCTGATCGAAAGCGAGGGCGAATCCGCGGCGGCCGACTACCGCGAGTTCCTCCGGTCGGGGTCGAGCGCGTATCCGCTCGAACTGCTCGAGACAGCCGGCATCGACATGTCGACTGCCGAACCTGTCGAAGCCGCCATCGAGCGGTACGACGAAATGCTCGGGGAATTCGAGTCGTTGAAGTAGCGCCGGCGTGACCGTTCGCGGTCGACGTATCTCGGGGGCGCAAACATCTCCCACACCCAAAGGGCCTTTTAATCTCGGACTCCTATCGCCCGGTAATGTCGCATAGCCCCTCGCTCCCGGACCGGCCTACACTCAACCTCGATCCCGACATGTCGATCGAGGAGCAGCTAGAGGCGCTTCGGGACCACTTTCTCGACGTTTCACGGGTCCACGACGAACTGACGGCCCAACTCGAAACTGCGCGCAACCGCCAATCGGAGCTCCGCAACGAGGTGACTGATCTCCAGGAGGAAAACGAGGCGCTGAAGACCTCCTCGTTGTATCTCGCCACGGTCGAAGAACTGACCGACGATCAGGTGCTACTCAAACAGCACGGCAACAACCAGGAGGTGCTGACGGACGTCTCGCCCCGCCTGTACGAGCGCCTCGAAGCCGGTGACCGCGTCGCGATCAACGATTCGTTCGCCATCCAGACCGTGCTGGATGGCGAGACCGACGCGCGCGCACAGGCGATGGAAATATCGGAAAAGCCGGCCGTCGACTACGAGGACATCGGGGGGCTCGAATCCCAGATTCAGGAGGTCCGGGAGGCCGTCGAGGACCCACTGACGGCCCCCGAGAAGTTCAGCGAGGTCGGCATCGACCCGCCGACGGGCGTACTGTTGCACGGCCCACCGGGGACAGGGAAGACGATGCTCGCGAAGGCCGTCGCTAATCGGACCGACGCCACCTTCATCAAGATGGCCGGCTCCGAACTCGTCCAGAAGTTCATCGGCGAGGGTGCCCGGTTGGTCCGTGATCTCTTCGAAATGGCCGAAGAACGCGAACCGGCGATCATCTTCATCGATGAGATCGACGCAATCGCTTCGAAGCGCACCGAATCGAAGACCTCCGGCGACGCCGAGGTCCAGCGGACGATGATGCAGTTGCTCTCGGAGATGGACGGCTTCGACCAGCGCGGCGATATCTCGATCATCGCGGCGACGAACCGCTTCGACATGCTCGATCGAGCCATCCTCCGGCCCGGCCGCTTCGACCGGCTCATCGAAGTTCCGGAACCCGACGTCGAGGGTCGCAAACAGATCCTCCGGATCCACACCCACGGGATGCAACTGTCCCCGGATATCGACCTCGGGGCAATCGCGGACGACACCGAAGGGTTCTCCGGCGCGGAACTGGAGAGCCTCGCGACGGAGTCCGGCATGTTCGCCATCCGGGACGGCCGGACGGAAATCCGTCGCGAGGACTTCGATGACGCCTTACAGAAGGTGTCCGAGTCCGATTCGGCGGGCATGCCGATCGCGTTCTACTAGCGACGCTGGCGACGGAACCCACCAGTTTCACTTTGCTGTCGGCACGACACGGTGCCCGGAAGGCTACGCCTCGACGAACTCGACGCCGGTGATCTCGAAGCGCGCACCGCCGTTGTTTGCGTCGGTGATCCGGATATCCCAGTCGTGCCCTTCGACGATCTGTTCGACGATCGATAGCCCCAGCCCCGTGCCTTGCTGTGCTGTCGTGTGACCGGTGTCGAACACGCGGTGGCGATTCTCCCGCGGGACGCCGGGACCGTCGTCCTCGATAGCGAATCCGGTATCCGTCGTCTCGACGCGGACCGTGACGTCCGGCCCGGCGTGCTCGATAGCGTTCGTCAGCAGGTTTTCGAACACCTGTCGGAGTCGATCGGGATCCGCCTCGATGAGCGCCCGGTCGTTTGCTTGCTCATAGATCAATTCGGCTTCGTCCGCTTTGTCCGCGGCGATCGTCCACGCGGCCTCGATCATCTCTCGGAGTTCGACCGGTTCGGTCGTCCCGATCTGACGGCCCTCAGCGGAGAGCCAGAGAACGTCGTCGACGAGCCGTTCCATCCGGTCGAGCGCGTCCGCGATCACCCCGTGATGTTCGCTTTCGCACTCCGCGCTGGCGAGTTCCACTCGCCCCGTCGCGACGTTCAACGGGGTGCGAAGATCGTGAGTGACGATGCTGGCGAACTCCTCCAGCCGCTCGTTCTGTCGTTTGATCGTCTCCTCGGACTCGCGTTGGCTGGTGACGTCGGCGTTGATGGCGACAAAGTGCGTGATGTCGCCGTCGTCGTTCTCGATCGGAGCGATCGTCTGATCGACGACGTACCGTTCTCCGGACTTGTCGCGGTTGACGATCTCCTTTCGCCAGACGTCGCCCGAGAGGATGGTTTCCCACAGTTCTTCGTAGAACTCCCGGTCGTGTTCCCCCGATTTCAACATCCGAGGCGTCATGCCGATCGCCTCTTGTGCGGAGTACCCCGTCGTCTCCTCGAAAGCCGGGTTGACATACTCGATGGTACCGCTTCTGTCGGTGAAGTAGATCGAATGGCCGGTGTCTTCGACCGCGTTCCGAAAGAGCCGCAGTTTCCGTCGGAACTCCCGGCGTTCGGTGATATCCCGGCCGACACCGATCACGCCGTGGACGGCTCCGGTCGCGTCTTCGAGCGAACTGGCAGTGAATTCGTACGGGATACGGTTCCCGGCTTTCGTCCGGAGCGCTGATTGGACAGTCATCGAACGGCGGTCCTCAAGGATCGTCTCGAAGGTCTCTGTTATCCGTTCGGCTTCGTCGCCAGGAACAAAATCAGTGGCCGACATGGCTCCGAGTTCGTCCTCGGAGTAACCGGTCACCTCGGCGAGTTGTGCGTTCCACCGGACGAGAGTTCCGTCGGAGTCGAACGCATAGAGCAGATCCGGGAGCGACTGGAGGAGCGTATCGAGAAACCGCCCGTCCTCGCCTTCGTCGAGGTTCCGAACGGTACAGACCAGTTCGTCGTGTTCCGTCGTCGCGAGGGCGTGATCTTCGAGAAACGTGCTTCCGTCGGCACGGAGTCCGGTCGTCGTCCCGCGCCAGTGACCCGATTCGATAACCTCGGGCAGGATCTCGTTGTGGATCTGCGCGACGTCGTCGTCCCTATAGAGCAGTTCCCAGTGTTCGCCGATCATCGCTTCGGGGTCGTATCCGTACAACTCCCCATACGTCTCGTTCACGTAAATGAACCGACCGTCCTCGTCAAGAATACTGATCCCTTCCCGTGCGGTTTCGATCGCCTCGAGTTGCCGGTTCTGTGCACGCCGCGCTCGTCCGGCCTCGACAGCGGTCGTGATTTTGTTCGCCAACACGGCGTATTGGTCCGTTCCGCGTTCCTTCTGGAAATAATCGGAGACGCCCGCCGAGATGGCCTCGCTGGCGATCTCTTCGGAGCCTTTGCCGGTGTAGAGAATAAACGGGAGCCCGGAGTGGATCTCGCGGACTGCCTCGAGAAATTCGATCCCGTTCCGCCCGGGCATTTCATAGTCGGAGACGACGCAGTCAAAGCCCCTGTCTCGAAGCCGATCGATGCCCGCTTCGGCGCTGGTTGCGGTCCGTACGGCGATCCGTTGGTCCTCGCGCTCAAGGAATTCGGCGGCCGTCTCGGCGAATCCCGGATCGTCGTCGACGTGGAGCACGTGAACCGCGTTCTGCATATGAAAATCCGGCTGCTACGGAGACAAGAAGGTTCCCTTCTTCGGTGAGCGGAGTTCGGAACCGGGCTCAGACCGGCGTGAACCAGCCGTCGTAGCCGCCGAGTTCTCCGTCGATCAGATCGAAGAACTGCTGTTGGAGCTCCTCGGTGATCGGTCCGCGGTTTCCGTTGCCGATCTCGGTGTCGTCGACGCTTCGGATCGGCGTGACTTCGGCGGCGGTACCGGTAAAAAACAGCTCGTCGGCAGTGTAGAGCTGTCCGCGACTGATCGAAGCCTCGTCGTGGACTGTGTACCCCAGATCACGAGCCAGTTCGATGACCGTATCGCGGGTGATCCCATCGAGGATGGATTCGGAGAGACCGGTCGTGTAGATTTCGCCGTCGTTCACCATGAAGATGTTCTCGCCGGGGCCTTCCGCGACGTCACCTTCTTTATTGAGGACAATCGCTTCGACGTAGCCGTTCCGGCGGGCTTCCTCGCCGGCCAGCATCGAGTTGATGTAGGGGCCCGTCGCCTTCACGTTGGTTGGAATCATACTGGAGGCGTACTTCCGCCACGACGAGACCATCACATCGACGCCGTTTTCGATCGCCTCCTCGCCGAGATACGTCCCCCACGGCCAACAGGCGACCATCGTCCTCGATGGACATTCCTCCGGCGAGACGCCGAGCGAGTTGTATCCATAGTAGACGAGCGGACGGATGTAGCAGGATTTGAGGTCCTGCTCGCGGATGAGCGAGAGCGTCGCGTCGGTGATCTCCTCGCGCGTGTGATCGATGTCGTGATCGAGCATCTTCGCGGAGTCGAAGAGGCGATCGAGGTGTTCCTCCCAGCGGAACAGCGCCGGGCCATCCGCGGTGTTGTAACATCGTGCGCCTTCGAACACGCCGGTCCCGTAGTGCAGCGAGTGGGTCAACACGTGGGTCTGTGCGTCGTCCCAATCGACGAACTCGCCGTCCATCCAGATGGTGTCGACGTCCATCTCCTCGAAAGACATACTTTCCCTGTGGGCGGGCCCCGTAATGAGTGTTGACGATTTCTGATACGGGCGGCCGTGGCATTTTAAGCGGCGTCGCACCGTTCGGTCGATTTCAACGAGCGTAGACAGAGCCTCGCCGCCGGTCGTTCGGCGAGGTCTGACCGACCGGCCACGCTGTTTCTACGGTGAGACCCCGGGCTCGACCCGTGATTTCGATCCGGAATCCGGGAAGTTATGCTTCGAAGGCTCCAATGGACGGCCAATGGGAGTCCTCGAAGACAAGTCCCGCGCTCGCGTTTTTTATAAATATCTCTCGCGAGTGTACGACACGATCAACCCGTTCATTTGGAACGAAGAAATGCGCGACGAGGCCTTAGAGTGGTTCGGCATCGAGGCGGACGATCGCGTTCTTGACGTCGGCTGTGGCACCGGGTTTGCGACCGAAGGGCTGTTGGAGTACACCGACGACGTCTGGGGGCTCGACCAGTCGGCCCACCAGCTCGAACGCGCCTTCTCGAAGTTCGGCAAGCGAGACACCGTGAAGTTTCACCGCGGCGACGCCGAACGGCTCCCCTTCGTGGATAACGCGTTCGACGCCTACTGGTCGTCCGGATCCATCGAGTACTGGCCGAATCCCGTCAGCGCCCTCCGGGAAGCGCGCCGCGTGACGAAGCCGGGCGGGCCGGTCCTCGTCGTCGGTCCGGACTACCCGGAGACGACACTTTTCAGCACCCTCGCCGACGCGATCATGCTGTTTTACGACGAAAGCGAGGCAGACCGGATGTTCGCCGAGGCGGGGTTCGAGGAGTTCGAACACCGCATCCAACAGCGCGCGCCCGGAACCCCGAGGGCAATCACCACGATCGCGCGCGCTCCGGAGCCGGAGTCGAGTCCGGACGTAGAGCGCGAAAACGCGGCCGACACCGACACGTCGTCCTAGACGGTCACCTCCAGTTCTGCGGCGCTGTACCCATCGACGAAGAGCTGAATCGTGACGGTATCGCCCGGTTCGATCGACGGCGCGTTCGTTTCTGCGATCCGGAGCGAGGCGGTCTCGCCCGACCGCCACGGCTCCGCCGTTGCGCTGTTGAACGCGCCCGTCGGTCCACTCTCGAAACCGCGGGCCGAAAAGAACGGCACCGGCGGCTGCTGTTCGAGCGGGTCGCCCTCGATACGCACGTACAGCTCGATGCTCGCGGGATCGATCGGATCGCCGCCCCGGTGGGTCATCCGGAGCTCGCCGTTCGATTCGACTGTCGCGTCGACGGTCGCGACGGTCGGCTCGACGGCGATTTCGGTCGGAGACATCATGCCGACGAGCGCCGCAAGGACGACCGTGAGGCCGACCAGACAGACGACGCCGACGACCGGAGAGAGCCCGCGAGATCGCATGGGCGCTCTGGCCGGGTAATCGTATATAAATCGTCGGCCGATGCGCTCACTCGAAACTCGTTTCGAGTGTCACCGTCCGGCCGTCGTAGGTCGCGTTGATCGTCGTCGGACCGCGCGGGGCGACGGTCCAGAGACGATCACCGCCAGTCGAGCCGACCGGGTCGCCGTTCAGCCCGATTTCGGCGTCGACCTCGCTGTCAGTCGTTCTGTCGATGACGGTGATACCGAGTGGGCCACCGACTCGGGTCGTGGTGGCGATGATTCGGAGTTCGCCGTCGACCCGCCCGACGTTCGACGAGGGGACCCCATCCGAGTCGATCCACTGTCGCTCGTAGAGAACGTCCTCCGAGCCCCCGTCGAGGTACGTTTCGAGGTTGCCATGCGAGTGCGTAGCGCCGAACCGATAGAGCCGGACCTGCTCGGGACCGAGCACGCTAATGGAGTCGAACCCCTCTATCGTCCACGGGTAGAGTTCGCCGAACCGCTCGAGCGCAGGCGAGGGATTGTCATCGTAACTGTCGCCGACATCCTCTGTCTTCGCACTCGGATCGTAAGCCTCGCGGAGATACGTGTTAGTCGACCGGTCGACGGTCGCGATGACGATGGCTTCGCTGACCGTCTCGACGTGGATCCGGCTCGCTCCACCGCCGGTAAGGGAACCCACGAGTCTCGATCTGACTGGGCCGTCCATCGAAACGAGCCGGACCTGCTCGGCGGCAGCGCGTTCCGCCTCGCTCTCGGCGCCGATCTCCTCAGCGTTCGTTTCTACCCACTCGAGTGCGGCATCGATCTCTCCCGCCTCGCGAGTCACGACGCCGAGCGTTCGGAGCAGCTCCCGGGTGGTTATTTCACCGTCGCTGTACCGCTGTATTGCGGTTCGTTCGGTCTCTCTCAGTTCGTCGACCTGACCGGCGAGACGTCCGATCCCGGTTTCGACGACGGCCTGGCGTTCGGCGTCCGAATCGGCGTTCTCGTACCGGCGTTCGAGGGTCTCTCTGAGGTAGGCTCCCTCGAGCCCGCGAGCGTCAGCCTCGACGGCGGCGGCGACGTCGAGATTGCTCCGCTGGTCGTCAGTCCGGTCGATGTCGTCCGGCGGCGGTGCGAGGTATTCGGAGGTGTTGCTTGGAGTATGGACCGTCATCAGTCGGTCCGAGTCCGCCGTCGTCTGCTGTTGCAGCCCAGCGTTCCCACCGGTGGTGTCCGCGACTGCGACGCCCCCGATGGGTGCGAGCGCGAGGAGGAGGGCGACGACGAGCACACGAATGCCGTCCATATCCGGACCATGCCCCCGAAGAACAAAAACCCGGCCGTCCCGATCGACTGGATAGCCAGACACAGAGAGCCTTCGAGACGGTTTATCGAGCCCGGAAACGTTTTATCTCGGTATGGAAAGTGTTTTCCGGTCTGGGTGTCCACGATCCACCCATGCGGTGTCGGGTCCCCATCCTGCTGTGTGCCCTCCTCGTCTGCTCGGCCGCTCTGGGTGCAGTGCCAGCCGCCGGACAGCAACAGGTGGACGGAACCCACCTCGAAGTACAGCTTCAGACGGACGGCGACGCGGCGTGGAACGTCACAGTTCGAATGCCGATCGCCGATGAACGCGAACGCGAGGAGTTCGAAGCGTTCGCGAGTGACTTTGAGGCCGGCGAGAGCAGTTTCGACCTCGGAGCCGGCGCGTTCGAACGGGCAGCGACTGAAGCGAGTGCGGCGAGCGGCCGCGAGATGTCGATCACGTCGGTACAGCGAGACAGCGAAGTCCTAAACGCCACTGAATCCGAAGAACCCGGAAAGCAGTACGGCGTACTGCGGCTCTCGTTCACCTGGGAGGGGTTCGCACGCGTCGGAGAGGACGGGACGATCTACGTTGACGACGCGTTCAACACCACTGACGGAACCTGGCTTCCGGGGCTTGGGCCGAACCAGTCGCTGACCATCCGATCGCCGCCGGGGTACGGCGGGCCGTCGACCTCGCCGATCGGGGCCGAGGAGGGCGATCTCCGCTGGGAGGGGCCCACGACGTTCGAGCCGGGATACTTTTCGATCGTCTATCCGCCGACCTCGACGGGACCGACCGAGCCGGCCGAGGATGGACTTTCGACCGTGCTCGTCGGTGGGGCGGTGGTCCTGAGCGCCGCAGCACTATTGCTCGGCGTATACCTGCTGTTCGCGCGGGGTCGAGGGGATGCCGAACAAGGCGATGAACAGCCAGCGAGCGACAGGCCCTCTCAGATAGTCGAACAGCCCGACGCGACCGTTGGGGACACGTCGGATCCGACGGAATCGTTACCGGCGGGTGCGGATGACACGGCCGGAGCCTCGGACGCCGATCCGCCCACAGACGACGAGGAACCGGACTTCGAGCTCCTGTCGGACGAAGAGCGGGTCGAGTACCTGCTCGAACAGAACGGCGGGCGAATGAAGCAGGCGACGATCGTCAAGGAGACGGGCTGGTCGAACGCGAAGGTTTCACAGCTACTATCGTCGATGGACGAAGAGGACCGGGTCGACAAGCTCCGGATCGGGAGAGAGAACCTCATCAGTCTCCCGGAGGAGGGCGTCAGCGATATCGAGGGCAATAGCAGCGGGTCCTGAGCGCGTCGGGGGCCAAACATTGTTCAAAAACCTGTGGGAAAGCAACAACGACGGACGATTCGGAAACGTTTAATCACGAACGTCCGTCAGTATAACGTACCAGCTGCTATGAAAATACTCGTCACTGTCAAAGAAGTAGCCGAAGTCGACGACGAGTTCGATATCTCCGGACTCGACATCGACGAGAGCTCCCTCGAATACGACCTCAATGAATGGGACGACTACGCCGTCGAAGAGGCGGTCCAAACGAGCGAGACGCACGACGACGTCGAAGTCGTCACCGTCACCGTCGGACCAGAGCGCGCCGAAGAGACCATCCGGATGGCGCTGGCGAAGGGTGCCGATCGCGCGATCCGCGTGTGGGACGACGCTCTCGAGGACGCACAGTTCCTCGACGTCGACGCGAAGGCCGAACTCATCGCGGCCGTCGCAGAGGAAGAAGAGCCTGACCTCGTCCTCTCGGGTGTCCAGGCCGGCGACGACGCCAACGGGGCGACGGGTGTCGCACTGGCCGAGACGCTCGGCTTCGAGTGGGCCGCCGTCGTCAACGATCTCGAACTCGACGCCGACGCCGGAGTCGCCGCCGTCCACCGCGAACTCGAAGGCGGCATCGAGGAGCTCACCGATGTCGAACTGCCCGCAGTGTTGACGATCCAGACCGGGATCAACGAGCCGCGGTACGCGAGTCTCCGCGGGATCCGGCAGGCCCAGCGGAAGCCGCTGGACGTCAACTCCCTCGACGACCTGGGACTCGACGCCGACGTCGTCGAGTCGCCGGTCGAGCGGACGTCGATGTACGAGCCGGAATCCGAAAGCGACGCGACTGTCTGGGAGGGCAGCGCCGACGAGACCGCCCAGGAACTGGCTTCGTTCCTCCGTGACAAGGGGGTGGTCGAAGGATGACTGTCCTCGCTGTCGGCGAACACCGTCGTGGGGACCTCCGGGACGTTTCGCTTGAACTCGTGACTGCCGGCCGCGAACTGGCCGACGAACTCGACACCGATCTCGCGATGGCCGTCATCGGCGGAGACGTCGAAGGCTTCGCCGAGGAACTGAACCGTGAGGGCGTCGATACGATCTACACCGTCGCGGAAGGCGAGGAGTTCAACCACGGCGTCTACACCCAGGCGATCGAACAGCTCTACGCCGAACTCGATCCGGCGGCGCTGCTGTTGCCGAACTCGGTGAACGGGCTCGATCACGCGCCCGCGGTGGCCGAACGCCTCGATCTCCCGCTCGTAACCGACGTGATCGCCCTCGAAGGCGGCGATCCGGTCGAGGTTACCCGCGAGCAGTACGGCGGCAAGGTCGAGACGACATACGACATCGACGCCGAAGAATACGTGCTGACGATCCGACCGGCCGAGTGGCCGACAGCAGACGAAGCCGGCGACGCGGCCGTCGAGGCGTTCGAGGCGGATATCGACGAAGCGTCGCTCGGAACGACCGTCAACGGCTTCGAGGAAGTCGGGTCGGGTGACATCGACATCACCGAGGCCGACGTGCTGGTGTCGGTGGGTCGTGGCATCGAAGACGAAGAGAACATCCCACTGATCGAGGAACTCGCCGACGCTCTGGACGCGACGCTGTCGTCGTCGCGACCGATCGTCGACAACGGCTGGCTCCCACAGAACCGCCAGGTCGGCCAGTCCGGCAAGGTCGTCACGCCCGACGTCTACATCGCGATCGGGATCTCCGGCGCCGTCCAGCACGTCGCCGGCATGAAAGGCTCCGATACGATCATTGCGATCAACACGGACCCGAACGCACCGATATACGACATCGCGGATTACGGTATCGTCGACGACCTCTTCGACGTCGTCCCGGAACTCATCGAGGAGTTCGGCGGCGAAGCGCCCGACGTGTAAACAGCGGATAAACGGGTCGGATTTTCGATTATTTCCTGCGGAAAGCCCTAGTCGTGTGTCTCCCGATAGCGGGCGGTTCCGTGGGATCGAGACACAACCCTTATGTGCAAATGCGTGCGTTAATGTACAGTAATGGACACCAGAGATGGGCTCGCGCCGGCCGTCCGATCGATCCTCGAGGCGGCCGACGAGCGGACGGGGGGTTCCGAGCCGCTGTCGGTACACCCGCGGTCGCTTCCGGATGCCATTGCGGCCGCAGAGGCCGACGGCCGAGTACCGATCATTGCCGAGGTGAAACCGACCAGTCCCACTACCGAAGGCGAACGAACTGAGGATCCGATCGGACTCGCCGAGGCGATGGTCGACGGCGGCGCGGCGGCGCTGTCGGTACTGACCGAACCGACGCACTTCGGCGGCTCGCCGGAGACGCTCGAAGCGATTCGGGCGGCGGTCGATGTCCCGGTCCTCCGGAAGGACTTCCTGCTCCGGGAGGCTCACCTCGACGTCGTCGCGGCCGACGTCGTCCTGTTGATCGCCCGTTTTGTCGACGACCTGGCGGGGCTGATCGCGGCCGCACGCGACCGGGGCTTTCAGGTCCTGGTCGAGGTCCACACGGAGGCCGAACTCGAAACGGCCCTTGCGGCCGGGGCGGACATCGTGGGCGTGAACAATCGCGATCTGGCGAAACTCGAGGTCGATCTCGGGACGTTCGAGCGGGTCACCGACTCGAACCCGGCAACGGCCCGTGAAAGCGTCACCCTGATAGCCGAAAGCGGCG
>Ga0102942_1000303_pt1 | contig 18207 bp, 19 predicted proteins | sample SalPon2_C_H2O_MG_FD_78171 | JGI IMG/M metagenome (GOLD analysis project Ga0102942, IMG submission 78171) | Salt pond water microbial communities from South San Francisco under conditions of wetland restoration - Salt Pond MetaG R2_C_H2O_MG | ecosystem: Environmental > Aquatic > Non-marine Saline... | reverse complement strand
CACTCCTCACCGAAGGTCCCGAAGAACACCGAGATCCTCGCCCACGCGCCGCAGGGCCGCCGCGAGGAGGTCAAGGAGGTGGTCCGACGGAAGCCGGTCCGGACCGCATCCGGCGTCTCCCCGGTCGCGATCATGACCTCGCCGCACATGTGCCCCCACGGCAAGTGTTTGTACTGTCCCGGTGGGCCGGCGTCGGAGTTCGACTCCGCACAGTCGTACACGGGCCACGAGCCGGCGGCCGCCCGCGGCGAGCAGAACGACTACGACCCGTACGGCCAGGTGACGCTCCGGTTGGAACAGCTCAGACACATCGGCCACCCTGTCGACAAGGTCGAACTCATCCTGATGGGTGGGACGATGACCGCGCGGAGCCACGACTATCAGGAGTGGTTCGTCAAGCGTGCTTTGGCGGCGATGAACGACTACGACCTCGACTCGGAGCCGGAACCCGATAGTCAGCGATCGTTCAAACCGGCTCCCGAGGACGTGGAGTTCCGGTATCTCGAGGACGTCGTCGCCGAGAACGAGACCGCCGCCATCAGGAACATCGGGACGACGTTCGAGACGAAGCCCGACTGGTGTGACCCCGAACAGATCGACCGCATGTTGGATCTCGGTGCGACCAAAGTCGAAGTTGGCGTCCAGACGACCTACGAACGGATCAACCGGGAGATGCACCGGGGCCACGGCGTCCAAGCATCGATCGACGCCAACCGCCGGCTTCGGGACGCGGGGTTCAAAGTCGGGTTTCACATGATGCCGGGGCAGCCGGGGATGACCGAGGAGATGATCCTGGAGGACTTCCGCCAGTTGTTCGAGCGCGAGGAGTACAAGCCGGATTACCTGAAGATCTACCCGACGCTGGTCGTCCGCGGGACGCGCGTCTACGACCAGTGGCGACGCGACGAGTTCGAGCCGCTCGACAACGACACCGCGGCCGACGTCGTCGCGGAGGTGATGGGAATGATCCCGGAGTACACGCGGCTCCAGCGCGTGCAGCGCGACATCCCGGCGGACTTCATCGACGCCGGCGTCTGGAAGTCCAACCTCCGGCAGCTCGCCGAACAGCGCGCCGACGAGCGCGGGATCGAGCCTCGCGATATCCGCGCTCGGGAGGCCGGAATGAACGACGCGACGCCCGATCCCGAACGGGTCGAACTGACCGAGACCACGTACGACGCCGGCGGGGGCACAGAGCACTTCCTGACGTTCGAAGATCCGGCCGAGGACCTGCTCGTCGGGTTCTGCCGACTCCGGTTCCCCAACGACCCGGTCCGTCGGGAGCTCGACGGTGCCGCGGTCGTCCGCGAGCTCCACGTCTACGGCAGCGAAGCCGGGATCGGGAGCGGTGAGGGCGAGTGGCAGCACAAGGGGTACGGCCGCCAGCTGATCCGACGCGCCGAGGCGCTCGCCGCCGATGCAGGGTACGACAAGCTAGCGATCATCTCGGGAATCGGAGCCCGAGAGTACTACCGGCGGAAGCTGGGCTACCGCCAGGACGGCCCGTACGTCTCGAAGCCAGTCTGAGAAGGGCGAACAGTCGGCACTCCGGACGACGGCGTCCTCGCCGGCCACGCCCGCGTCGACGTGCCGAGCGCTCGCAGCCCGACGCGGGACCCTTTTCAGGTCACGGGGGTTGTGGCCGCGTTCTCTGATATAAACCTTCGTCGGGGTGTGGGCGATGAACGACGCGCGTCAGGCGGAGCCCTCAAACTGCTTGTCCATCGCGATGTGCGGAATCCCGGCCTCCTCGAACTCCTCGCCGCGGGCCTCGTATCCGAGGTGGTCGTAGAACCCCCGCACGTGCGTCTGGGCGTGGAGCGTGAGCCGGTCGAACCCCTCCTCGCGGGCGCGAGTCTCGATGGCCTCCATCACACGGTGCCCCCACCCGTCACCGCGGCTGTCGGCTGCGACCGCGACCCGCTCGACCTTGCCGGCGGATCCGTCGTCGGATCCGGAGGACGGTTCCGCGCCGTTCGCGGACCGGAGCCGCGCCGCGCCGATCGGGCTCCCGTCCACGTACGCGACGAAGTGGGTCGCATCGGCACCGGGCTCGTCGTGCTCGTCGTATTCGAGCCCCGCGTCGACGCCCTGTTCGTCGACGAACACTGACCGCCGAACCTCGAAAGCGTCGTCGCGTTCGGCGGCGGTGTCGGCGACGAACACGCCGGTGCGGCCCGCAGTCCTCGCCGCCCTCGGGTCGGAAGATGGCCCGTCCCCGTTGTGCTCGGAGGTCACGTTCGCCCGAACGGCCGTGCGGACACTGAGAGTTTCGGATTCGGACCGTAACTTTTCGCCACCGCCCCGCGAAGGAGGCGGTGTGTCGGTACCCGACCCACTCGGCGGGTGCGCACCGACCGCGACGGGTGCCGGTGGGGCTCTCGCAACACGCTCCGCCGACGCGGGCAGCGACGTCGTTCTCGCGCTCCAACCGACGAGGAACGCATCGTGGACGGGATGTTGCGGAACATCGTCTGACGGTGGGCCACGGGCGGGTCCCGGGAGGCCACCCCGTCGGACGTCGATGCGTCTCTGCGGTGATGTGCCTCGAAAAATGTGCCGTCTACGTCGCTGGAAGGCGACTGCAGTCGGTGTTAGTTACGGACGAGATTCGCCGCGCGCGGTCCCTTGGGGGACTGCTCGATTTCGAAGTCGACGTCCTGTCCCTCTTCGAGGTCCGGGCCGCCGACATCCTCCATGTGGAAGAACACGTCGTCGTCGGAGTCATCAGTCGAAATGAAACCGTAGCCGCCAGTGTCGTTGAAGAAATCAACCTTGCCGTTTGCCATTGCAAACAAACGTATGGCCGAGCGGGGGATAACCCTTCCGAGGGTCACGGTATCACGGGAACTGGCCGGAAGCCGTTCGTGTGGCGTTCCGGACGGGACCTCCGACTACCGTTCAGGCACTGCGCTGTCGTCCGCCGGTGCGACGGTCCCGGAGCCGCCGAATCCACCGTGACCGTCCTCCCGGAGCTGCACGTAGGCGTCAGCGATGATTCCGTAGAGCCCGACGAACAGGATAGTGGTGAGCAGGTTGGCGACCACGTCACCCACCACCGTGGCGCGGGCAGCGTCGAAGACCGCTCCGACGGCACCAATAACTGCACCGATGACGCCGGCAAGTATCACCAGCACCGCGAGCCGGAGCCGGTTGCCACGCGACCGCGCCCAACTTCGCTTGAGCGCGGCGATCGCGCGGTCGTCCCCGACGCCGACCTCAAAGGGGAAGAACGTAAAACAGATCGCGAGGAAGATTCCTGGGAGAATCAGGAACACGAACCCGACCGAGACCGCGATCCCGACGACGATTCCTCCGCCGATCGCCGAGAGCGTCGCGCGGCCGATCCGACGGGTATAGAGCGCCTTCGGGAGCGTTCCGAGGTCCCCGATGGGTCGCGTGAGCCCGCGCACGAGGATGATGAAGAAGGCGGCGTTGAGAACTAGCGCGAGCACGAAGAGCGCGCCGGCGACGCCGGACGGTATCGGGAGCGTCAGTCCGAGTTGCCCGTCGAGTTGTGCCGTCGCTTCCGGCGGGAGGGCGCCGAGAACAACCGTGTTGATCGAGGTCTGGACGAGCAACTGGAGCATCAACAGGGCGACGAACAGGACGGCGCCGGTTCGCGTCAGCACACGTCTGATGCCGTTGACGAACGCGCGGCCGAGTCGGAGTGACATATACACGGCTTGCTGTCGTCGTGGCATAAGCCTACGCGAGACTCAGATGGCGATTTTACCCACGGCTGGGAGTCGTAACGGCGAAAAAATATCGGGGTGTGCGTGAGTCGTCGCTTACTCGAAGAGTTCGACGGCCTGCTCGTAGCGGGCGCTGGGCTCCTCCCAGTCGACGACCTCAAAGAAGTTCTCCACGAAGTCGCCGCGGGCCGGACCGTAGTCGTAGTAGTAGGAGTGCTCCCAGACGTCGCACGCGAGAATCGGGTGGCCGCCCCAGACCGCACCCTGGTCGTGCTTGTCGACGACCACGTTGCGGAGTTGGTTCGAGAACGTGTCGTAGACCAGAAGCGCCCAGCCGCTGGCGTCTCCGGCCGCGGCCTCGAATTCGCCCTTCCAGGCCTCGTAGGATCCGAAGTCCTCTTCGATCCGGTCGCCAAGTGCGCCGGGCGCCTCGTCGCCACCCTCCGGCGACATATTCTGCCAGAACAGGTCGTGCAGGATGTGGCCACTGGAGTTGTGGGTGACGCTCCGGATGGCGCCGGCAGACGACGAGAAGTCACCGGACTCGCGGTTGGCTTCGAGCGTCTCCTCGGCGGAATTCCAGCCGTTCACGTAGCCCTGATGGTGCGTGTCGTGGTGCCACGTCAGGACTTGTTCGGAAATATGCGGCTCGAGTGCGTCGTAATCGTACGGAAGGGGATCTAGTTCGTAGCTCATAGTTTGCCTCCATATTCACTTTAGGTCGGATTCCAGTTAAACGTTGAGCGAGAAGTGTTAACACGTTTACGCGCGGCGCGATGTGTGGCCGGTTTCGGTTTCGCGGGGCCGCCCGGTCGTTTTTGTCGCTCGGGCCCGACCCCGGTGTATGTCCAATGCCAGCGGCGGTCCGACGGAGTCCGAAGAATCCAACGTGTACGGCGACCCGCTGCAGCCCTGCAGCCACGACCCGGAGACGGGGTTTCTTCGGGACGGTCACTGCAGACACCTCCGGCGCGACCCCGGCCGCCACGAGGTGTGTGCGGTACTCACCCAGGAGTTTCTGGAGTTTAGCGCGGCTCAGGGGAACGACTTGCTCACTCCGCGGCCGGAGTACAATTTTCCGGGGCTGGATCCGGGTGACTGCTGGTGTCTCTGCGTGCCGCGGTGGGTGGAGGCCCACGAGGCTGCGTGTGCGCCGCCGGTCGTCCTTGCGGCGACCAGCGAAGCCGTGCTCGAAGACGTCTCCTTATCGACGCTCGAGTCGTACGCCGCAGAGGAGTGACCGGGACAGGGGAGGGATGGTGAGACCGCTCAGTCGTCGCCGCGTGCGGCCTCGAACATCGAGAGTGCCGCCTCCCGACGCTCGCTGTGATCGACAATCGGTGCGGGGTACTCGGTGTCGGCCTGGTCTCGCTCGACCGGTGAGAGGTCGTGCCAGCCGTGAATCGTATCGGCGTTGATGCCGCGGAGTTCCGGGACGTACTGTGTGATGTATTCGGCGTCGGGATCGTACCGTTCGCCCTGGGTCATCGGGTTGAAGATCCGGAAGTACGGTTGCGCGTCGGTCCCGGTCGAGGCCGCCCACTGCCACCCGCCGTTGTCGTTTGCGGTGTCGTGGTCTGCGAGGTGTTCCCGGAAGTGGTGATAGCCCGCCCGCCAGTCGATCCGGAGATCCTTCGTGAGAAAGGACGCAACGATCATCCGGACGCGGTTGTGCATATACGCCTCCTGCCGGAGCTGTCGCATTCCCGCGTCGACGATGGGATACCCGGTCTCGCCGCGCTTCCACGCCCGAAGCTCCTCGGGGTCGTCACGCCACTCGATGTCGTGTTCGTACTGCTTGTAGTTTTGCGTGACGACCTCGGGGTTGAAATACAGCACGTGGGTGTAGAACTCCCGCCACGCCAGTTGCGACTGGAACTCCTCGATCGACTCGACCTGCTCGTCTGGGGTAAATCCGGGCACGTCGGCGCCGCCGTTCTCCGCGCGCTCCTTGGCGGCCTCGGTGGCCTCGTACACCTCGCGGATCCCGATGGTACCCCACGTCAGGTGGGCCGAGAGCCGCGAAACCGCGCCGCGAGTGGGGTAGTCGCGGTCCTCGTCGTACCGGTAGATCCCGTCGGAACAGAAGGCTTGCAGTCGCTCTCTCGCGGCCGCCGTCCCCCCGGCTTCGACGTCGGCGGTCGGCTCCGAGAATCCCAGGTCCGCGGTGGATGGCAGCGGGTCGCCGTCGACGTCCGCCAGCGCCGCCGCGGCGGGCGGGTCGACCGGGTCGGCCTTCGGGCGGTCGTGCCACTTCCGTCCGAAGTAGGTGAACACCGAGTAGGGGTCGCCAGCGTTGGTAGTGATCGACCCGGGTTCGTGAAAGATTGCGTCGTGAACCGAGTCGTGTGAGATCCCGTCGGCGTCAAGCGCCTCCCGGACCCTGTCGTCGCGGTCGCGCGCGAGCCGCGAATATCCCTTGTTCCAGACGACCCGGTCGACGTCGTGTGCCGCCGCGAGGTCCGGGATGATCGACGCCGGGTCGCCGCGGTCGACCAGTATGTCGGACCCGCGGTCCCGATACCACCCGCGCAGCGATTCGAGCGCATCGAGCATGAACTGCACCCGTGCGTCGCCGGCGTATTCGAGGATGTCGTCGTCGAACACGAAGACGGGGATCACGCCCCCTGTCGTGTCGGTCGCTTCCGACGCCGAGGGGTCGGTTCCCGCCGCCGTTTCGAGCCCCCGGTTGTCCGCCGCCCGGAGATCGTCGCGGTGCCAGTGAATCTGCATACACGTTGCACGGACCCCGCCGGTGTCAACGTATCGGCGGCACTCGCACTCACGCCGACGCTCCCTCGGCTGTCGATCCCGCCGGCCGGTCAGCCCTCGGGCATCGGGATCGGGTCGATGCGCTCTCGGCGGCCGTCGAGCACGCCGAACCGCTCGCCACGCCGACGCTCGAGCAGGTGGAGGAGTCGCTCGGCCCACCGGAGCTTCTCGGCCTTTTCGGCGTCGACCACCGGGTCGTCGAAGTCCCACCCGACGAACCGAAGCTCGGCCGCGCCGAGTTCGTCGGCGAGGAACGCCGCTCGGTCGCCGTCGGTGAACCCCCCGAAGTTGTACACGGCGTCGACCGGCGACGCCTGCGTGGTCGCGATCGTGTGTGCCGGATCGAGTCGCGGCATCCACTCTTCGACCAACGGGACGTTGTCGCCGTGAGCGTGTGCCGCGACCGGGGTGCCGGCTTCGGTCAACGCCCGCGCTGTCTGGGGGTTCTTGTCGAGATCGGTGACCAGGAGGTCGACTCCGAACCCGGCCTCCCTGACCACGTCTGCGGCCGTCGACGCGGCGAACACCCGGTCGGCGTCGCCAACGCGGTCGACCTCTTGAGAGAGCGACGGCGCTGCGCCGACCACCGCGACGGCGTCGCCGGCGGCATCGAGGCGGTCGAGATCGAACGGGGTCGCGTATTCGGCGATGGCATCGCGGGCGCGCTCGTCGCCCGCACGCGGGTAGCCGAAGTCCGAGAGGATCGATGCGTAGACCGGCTCCCACGCCTCGAAGTTCATGGCTGCCGCTCCGGGACGTAACGGTACGAGCCGGAATGGCACCAAGTACCCCTACCCGAATGCCCTTCCGGCCTCCAGTCGTCCGGTTTCATTGGGCTCGGTATAAGTTTTCTCGTGTTTTACCGCGTCCGGCATCCGCTGACGACGCAGCCATCGCGCTGGTGGCGACGCGTACCGCGGGTGGCACGCTCCGCGACCGAAGCGCGGGGCGGCCGCCGCGGCTCGGCAGCGGGCGAGCCTGGCGTCCTGGAACGTCGCTCATCTGACGGCGGACTCGACGGTTTCGAGCGCTCCGCTTAGGGCGTCGGTGCCGCCGGCCGCGGGGTCGAGTTCCGCCACCGCCCGCGACGTGCCGAAGACGAGAGCCGACCGGCCGTCGCCGTCGGCGCCGCCCGCATCCGGGACGACCGTTACGCCGGCGCCGCTCGCAGCGGTTGAGAGCGATCCCACGTCGGCGTCCGAGAGCCCCGCCAGCTCGAAGACCCGGACGACGGCGTCACCCGAGAGCGCCGCGGAGTCGGCTAGCTCCGACCCGCTCGCGGCGCCGACCCGATCCAAGTGCCGCTCGGCCTCACGGGGCGTTGTCACGTCGAGCTCTTCGACCGAGACGTCGCCCGCCTCCCGCACCCGGTCTCGGGCGAACTCGTTGCCGATCAGCGCTGCGTCTCGGGTCTCCGCGACGTCGTGCGTCCGAACCACGTGTGCGCCGCGCTCAACCGCCATCGACGTCGCCGCCAGCGAGACCGGCAGCGCTTCCTCAGTCGGGCGGCCAGCGACGTCCCGGAGGAAGTTCTTTCGGTTGATCGACACCAAGATGGGATACCCCAGGCCGCGGAACTCCCGGAGCCGCCGGAAGGTCGCCCGATCGTCTGCGAGGGTTTTCGCCTCGGACCACCCGCCGAAGGCCGGATCGACGATGGTCTTGTCGGTGAACCCGTTCTGTCCGAGGGCGTCGTAGATGTCGTCGACGTCCTCCACCGCGCCCGGGCTAGTCAGGTCCGGCGGCGACGCCATCTTCCCGACTGCGACGTCGTGTTCCGCACACACCCGCGGCATCTCGGGGTCGGCGAACCCGCAGATGTCGTTCACCATATCGTACCCGCGGGCCAGCGCAGCCTCCGCAACCTCGTGATACCGGGTCTCGATCGAGAAGATGGCATCCCCGGAGACGCTCTCGAGCGTCTCGACTGCGGTGTCGAGCCGTTCGAGCTCCTCGTCGGCCGAGAGCACCTCGAAGCGCTTGTTGGCCGATTCCAGTCCGACGTCGACGATGTCGGCTCCCTCCCCGATGAGTTCCTCGTCGACGTAGGCGGCGGCCTCGCCCGGATCGTCGAAGACACTTGGATCGTATGGCGACTCCTTGGAGACGTTGAGTACGCCCATGATCCGCGGCGGATGCTCATCACCGATCCCCAGTCCGGCGGCGTCCACAGTTCGCATACACGTGCCAGGGACGGCGGACACATATACTGTGTGTCCGCGGCCGAGTCCGCCGAGAGCGACGATCGAACCCGACCCGGCGGGACTTTTGTTTTGCGGGCACAACCGGACGGTATGCCGACGTCAAAATCCGCGTTCGACACGCTCTATCCCTACCGACTCTACGAGCCCCAGGAGATACTCGACCCCGAGATGATGTACACGGTGCCGGAGATCGCGCGGCTGCTCCAGGGGATCGATCCCGAGGTAGAGCTCGCTCCCGACGCCGAAGACCGGGTTGTCGCGTGGACGATTCCGTGGCTGATGCGCCACGCCGACGAACTCGTCATAAACGACCCCGTCGGCGACGAGCCCGGCTACTTCGGGCTGGCGAGCGACGAGCAACCGGTCGACCGGATCCCCGACGACGTCGAGGACGTCCACGCGCCCGACGGCGTCGACTGAGTCCCCGAGGGCTCCGCTCCCGTCGCGGGAGGACCCTCACCGGGTTCGGACCGCACGTGCCGCCATAGCAATGTCGTCGGCGGGGCGGTCGGTCACGGCCGGCCCGTGGCCGACGTAGAGCGCCGCGAGGTCGTCACCGACGGCCTCGCTGAGCCTGTCAATGCTCGCGACGAGCGCGTCGAAGTCGCCGCCCGGGAGGTCCGTCCGGCCGAACCCGCCGTTCGCGAACACCAGGTCACCCGCGAAACAGACTCCTGCAGCGCCAGAGCGGAAACAGAGGTGATCTGGCTTGTGCCCCGGAGTGTGAAGCGCCTCGTACGCGTGATCGCCGATCGGAACGGTCTCGCCGTCCGCGACCGTATTGTCGACGTGCTCGTCGTTGACGTCGTAGCCCCAGGTCTCCACGTTGAAGGCTGTCTTGACGGCGGGCACGTTGTCGACGTGGTCCGGGTGGGTGTGGGTGACGTACACCCGGTCGATCGCGTCGACGTGCTCTCTGATTCGAGCGACGACATCGAAGTTCGCGCCAGTGTCGACCAGTGCGGTCGTCTCTCCGACCACCAGAAACGCGTTCGAGGTGAACGCCTGGACGTCGCCTGCGAGGTTGGTAATCACGCCGGGAGGTTGGCGGCCGGCGAACTTGCGTCTTTCCGCTGGGATCCCGCCCGCCACCCGGACAACGCGGTCGGGACGCGACGTTTTTGTCCCCCGACTCCGAGACCCCGGTGTGTACCGAAAGGGCCACTACGGCGTCTCGCTTCTGGTATTCGCCCCGATCGCGTTCGTTCTGCTCGCGGTCGACAGCGCCGGCCTCGCTGTCGTCACTGGGGGAAGTATGCTTTGGCTGGCGATGCTCCCGGACCTCGACCACCGGGTCCCCGGCGTACCCCACCGCGGGCCGACCCACTCGCTTCTCTTCGCGGCGCTCGTGGGTGGAGTCTTCGCCGCGGCCGGGGCGGGACTGGAGTCGGCAGCCGGCGGCGTGGAGACGGTCGCGGGATTCTCGCTCCCGGTCGTCGGGTTCGCGGTCGGCGTGCTCGCAGTGCTTGCGCATCTGCTCGGGGACGCCCTGACACCTGCCGGCGTCAACTTCCTGTGGCCGGTATCGGCCCGGAGTTACACCATCGGCCTCTGCCGGGCGGACAACACCATCGCCAACTACGGGCTGTTCTCGGTCGGCGTCTTCGCGACGGGCGTAGCCGCGTATCTGGGCGTTGCGGTCTGAACCCCGGATGTATGGGGCCTCGGCACCCACGGATCGACGGCGGAAACGTTATATGCGCCCTTCACGTTCGCTAGACCGCAATGGCGACAGGCACGGTTGCGTTCTTTAACGACACAGGCGGTTACGGTTTCATCGAAAGTGAGGATTCCGACGAGGACGTCTTCTTCCACATGGAAGACGTCGGCGGCCCGGACCTCGAAGAAGGCCAGGAAGTGGAGTTCGACATCGAGCAGGCCGACAAAGGCCCGCGCGCGACAAATCTCCAGCGCCTGTAGGAACGCACCACGGAAGCGGTACTGCGGTCGGCGGTCACGTCGATTCTCACCACGGTTTTCCATTTCTCACGCTCCGTAGCAGTGCGGCGGTCTCGCCACACAGCCTCCCGTCAGCGGCGCGCTCTCTGAGCTCAGCGGCGCGCTCTCTGATGGCGTCCCACTCCGCGTCGTCGTAGCGGTCGGCGACGAACGCCTGGACCCCGCGGGTGATCTCGTCCGGCTCGAACCGGGGGACGTCCGGCGGCGTCCACTCCGGCGGCGGCGGTCGTCGGCCCCGTGGCTCGGCGATTGCAACCCCACCAGGTGATCCCCCGGGTTGGCCTCGAAGTATCTGTCGAGGCCGTCGCCGAACGTCTCCGTCTTGAGGTACGTGACCTCGTAGCCACGGTCTCTGAGTTCGTCGCGGGCGTGTCGCATCGCGCTGAACACCAGCGTGAGCTTCTGGGGATGGTAGCGACGCCGATCCGAGAACTCGTGGGCCTCGAGTAGGAGAACGTGATCGGCGGTTTCGAGCGGCGTGACCGCAGGATTGAGCTGATCGCCGAGCAGCCAGACCGTCATTATGAAGCCGTGAGGATCCCGGCGACGAAACCACCGCGGGGGCTTCGGGGCAGTCGACGAGGGCAAGAATTTAGACGCCTGGCTGGGATGCGAATAACAACTCCCAATGGATGGCCCCACACCGCAGGTCCTCATCGTCGAGGACGAAACCGACTTGGCTGATCTCTACGCCATCTACCTCTCGGATCTGTACGAGGTCCAGACGGCAAACGACGGCCGGACGGCGCTGGAGCTCGTCGGCGACGACACAGACATCGTCCTGCTAGACCGTCGGATGCCGGACATGACCGGCGACGAGGTGCTGACGGAGATCAGATCTCGGGGGATCGACTGCCGCGTCGCTATGATCACGGCCGTCGAACCCGACCTCGACATCGTGGAGATGCCGTTCGACGACTACCTCGTCAAGCCCGTCACCCGGGAGGACCTCCACGGACTGGTAGAGGTGTTGCTCCGCCGGGCCGGCTACGACGAACGGACACAGGAGTTCTTCCGGCTCGCCTCGAAGAAGGCCGCCCTGGAGTCGACCCCGGACGTCTCAGTCGAGGAGGAAAACGAGTATCAAGAACTCACTCAGCGGATGGAGGAACTCCGAGAGAACCTCGACGAGACACTCTCGGATCTGACCGACGACGACTTCCGGCAGGCGTTCGCGTCGTTCCCCGACGGGGACGCGGCGCTCGGCGACGACGGCCCCGCAACCTGACTTACTACTGCTCCGAGCGCCGGCTGCCCGGTTGCGGGTCGACGTGTGCCGGCGCCAGGAGGTCGTCGATCCGTCGGCCGTCGAGCCACTCGAGCAGCCGAACCAACTGGTCGGCCGCCGCCTCGAACAGCCGCTCGCCGATCTCGGGTGTGGCATCGGTCTGGTCGCCGAACACGCCGTTTTCGGAGTTTTCGACAGCGTCGTAGAACGTCCGAGCACCGTGGCGCTCCAGGAACTCGACGTCGGTGACGTCGCGGACGCCGCCGTCACGGGCGGCCGCGAGCTGGTCGTCGCGTACTAGTTCCGGGGTGAGATGCTGGATCAGGGCGGTCTCCTTCGGGCCGCCGTGGGGGCCGTTGGCCTCGAAGACCTCGTCGACGAGGTCCGGGATGGACTCGTCCCACATCCACTCGACTGCGTAGAGGGTGCCGTCGTCGCGGAGCCGGCGCCCGACCTCTCGCAGGTGCTCGACGTTGCCGCCGTGGGCGTTGACGAAGACCACCCGGTCGATCCCGTGGTACGCGAGATTCCGAGTCAGCGACTCGACGTAGTCGCGGAAGACGGGAGCGTCTACCCACATCGTACCGTGAAACTGTCGATGGTGGGGGCTGACGCCGACGTTCACGGTGGGAGTACAGAGAACTCCCGTCCGGTCTGCGGCCTCGCGGGCCAGTCCTTCGGCGATGAGGTGGTCGGTGGCGAGCGGGAGGTGCGGGCCGTGCTGTTCGGTCGATCCCAGCGGGACGACTGCGACTGACTCCTCGGCGACGTAGTCTCCGAGCTCCGGCCAGGTCCGGTCTGCGACGTACATACCGGGGCCAGGCGGCCGGTAATAAAGAAAGTACGGCACAGCGGACCCGCTCAGCGCCCGTACGAGCGTCGATATAGCGACCAGTCGGCACTTCCGGGTCCCGCGCCGACGTGCCGAGCTATCGCTGCCCGACGCGGGCGACTCCCTACGGCATACGCCGGGTGGCCGCCCGATGGGTCATAAAGCTACGCCGCGGGGGTCTCCGGGTGGGCACCCGAGTCGCTGGCGCCGTCGTCGCCCTCGTCGCACCCCCGGAGTTCGTAGAGCGCGGTGGCGAGCGCCCCCCAACCCGAGGAGGAGGACGAAGAACCGGAACAGCCCGCCGACGACGGGGATCTGTCGCACGAGCGCGACGGCGGCCACCCCGACCACGAGCGCCGCCCACCGGTTCCGGTAGTCGCCGAGCGACAGCAACCAGGTCCCGAGCACGACGGCGCCGTAGACAGTCGCCGCGAGGACGACGGCACCGAAGACGAGGAAGCCCACGAACGACAGCGGGATCCCCACGAGCGTCACGAACAGGATCAGAAGCGCGACCGGCGTCCCGACGAGTGTCAGGAGCCCGACGCCGCCGCTCCGGAGCGGCTGCGTCGTCCCCACCTCGGCGAGCCGACGGCTGAAGTTCGGCGTTGCCAGAAGCAGGATCGCGCCGAGTAGGAGGCTCGACAGCCAGGAGTAGACGGCGCCGACCCACGGCGGGAGCGTCTGGAGGTCCGCGTCGTCGCCGCCGAAGCCGCCTGGGCTGGCGACGTCGAGGTCGTCGTCGGCGGTCGCGCCGCCGGCGATGGTCGCCCCGTCGGCGATCGTCGCGTCCTCGGAGCGGTACGTCATCGACCTGTCGATGGTGGCCGTCGGGGCGACACCGAGGGTCGTAGCGTCGACAGCAGCGTCGCCGCCGATCGATCCCGCGAGTCGGCCGTCCGCGACGCCGGCGTCGAGGCCGCCGCCGACGGTCGATCCCGCACGGAGTTCCAACGCCGCGGACGCGACGGTCACGTCGCCGTCGATCGTCCCTTCGAGGAGGACGCTGCCGGCAGTGGCGTTGAGGTCGCCGGTCACCCGGCCGGAGTCGGTGACGAGTACCGACCCCGCGGTCGCGGAGACGTCGCCGTCGACCGTCCCGGCTACGACCACCGCGCCCGCGGTGGCGTCGAGCGTGCCGTCGACCGTCTCGTTCTCGTCGATGCGAACGACTGCGCCGGAGGACTGCGATCCGTCCGCGTCGGACTGCTGTGCGATTGCGACTGCCGGGAGGCCGCCGACGACCACGAGGACTGCGAGGAGGGCGGCGGCGACTCGGTGGGGCTGGCGCGACATACTAGATCACTGGATGGGGCCACTCACCGGCGACGTGGTCCGACGAGCGGCATACATCCGCCGAGATCGGACCGCCGGATGGCTTTTTGTTCTCCCGCCGTCTCGCTGAGGCTATGGAGTACACGACACTGGGCGACACCGGAACCACGGTTTCGAAGATCTGCCTCGGCTGTATGAGCTTCGGAGACTCCGATTGGCGGGAGTGGGTGCTCGGCGAGGAGGCGGGGCGGAAGCTCGTCGACCGCGCGATCGAACTCGGCGTGAACTTCTTCGACACTGCGAATATGTACTCCCGCGGCGGCTCCGAACGGGTGCTCGGGGACGCGCTCTCGGCGTACGACCGCGACGAGTTCGTGGTCGCCTCGAAGGTATACTTCCAGATGGACGACGACGACCCCAACTCCGGTGGCCTGTCGCGGAAATCGATCGAGCAGGAGCTCCACAACTCCTTGGACCGGCTGGGGATGGACACCCTCGACCTCCTCCAGATCCACCGGTGGGACTACGACACGCCGATCGAGCGGACGATGCGGGCGCTCGATGACGCCGTCGACCGAGGGAACGCCCGGTATCTGGGCGCGTCGTCGATGTGGGCACACCAGTTCGCGGAGGCGCAGCACATCGCCGATATACATGGTCTGACACCTTTCTCTTCGATGCAGAACCACTACAACCTCCTCTATCGCGAGGAAGAACGGGAAATGCTGCCGCTGTGCGACGAGCAGGACGTGGGCGTCATCCCGTGGTCGCCGCTGGCCCGCGGGCGACTCGCGCGTCCTCACGAGGAGGCCGCAGCGACGAAACGCGGCCGGACCGACCAGTACGCCAGCGAGCACCCCTACCTCGAGGGCGGGGGCCGCGAGGTCAACGAGCGGGTGGCCGAACTCGCCGAGGAGAAGGGCGTCAAAATGGCCCAGATCGGGCTGGCGTGGCTGTTCGCGGACGACCGTGTCGACGCCCCAATCGTCGGAACCACCAGCGTCGAACACCTCGAAGACGCCGTCGAGGCGCTCTCTATTGACCTTTCGGACTCCGACGTCGAATATCTGGAGGAGCCGTACCGCCCCGTCCGGGTTGCGGGCCACGAGTAGGGCCGCCCCGTCGGTGCCGGATCACTCCGCCGGTCGCACTGGAGCGTGACCAGGCTGAGAGCCGCCCGAGAGCCGCCACACTGCCCGCGCGGCTACGACCGCGATCGCGATCTCCGAGAGCCCCACCACGAGGAAAGCTGCGAGGAAGCCGGCCGTCGACGTGGTGAATCCACCCAGGAGAAAGCCGACAAGAAAACCGAGACTGCCGAAGACGTTGAAGCCTCCGAGCGCCGCACCGCGGGTGTCCGGGGTCGCGACGTCGGTGACGAGTGCCATCGTCGCGGGCGCGACCAACGCCCCGAGCGCCCCGACCGCGACCATCGCCGCCACCGCGAGCCACAGGGCGGGTGCGAGTCCGACGGCGACGATCCCGAGCCCGTAGCAGACCGATCCTGCGACGACCGGGATGGCCCGACCGATGCGGTCCGACAGCACGCCCGCGGGATACTGCAACAGCGCAAACGGCAGGAAAAACGCCGCCAGCGCCAGCCCCGCGCCCGCGGCGTTCAGCCCGAACGCGGTCCGAAAGTAGAACACCCCAACCAGAGCGAAAAATCCCGCGGTCATTCGATCGATGAAGCCGAAGGCGTACGGGACGGCAAGCGCCGGCTGCCGGCGGAGTCCGCGGAGCGCGTCGCCGACGCGGAGTCGGTCGGCGAGGAGACGGTCCTCCGGGACCGTCAGGAACAACACCCCGACCGCCGCGAGCGTCGCCGCCGCGGCGTACACCGGCAGAAAGGGGTCTGCGTCAGCCAGCCGCCCGCCGATCACGGATCCCAGCGCCGCACCCAACCCGATCGCGATGCCGGCCGCGCCCATATTCCGGCCGTTGCCGCCGGCTAGGTCCGCGAGCGCGGTGATCGAGAGCGAAAAGGCGCCGATGGTGGCGGCACCGCCGAGAAGTCGGATCCCAAGGACCCCGACGAACGGTAGCCCGAGCGCCGGCGCGGCGGCGAGAGCCAGGTAGCCGGCCGCGCCGCCGAACGCCCCGGCCGCGGCCAGCGGCATCCGCCGCCCGAGAGCGTCGCTGACGGCGCCCCACGCGCTCGCGAACGCGACGAACGCCGCGAACTCTGCAACGAGAAACCACATCCCTGCACGTACCGTGTCGTCGCCGCCGAGCGCGACGACGACGTCCTCGACTCCGGGGTACAGAAACACCTGTGAGACCAGAACCCCCCATACGCCGACGGCGAGCCGGAGTCGTGTCCCGCCAATCACGCCGCACGTTTGAACCTCGGGAGACATAGCCGCGTCGTTTCGGGTGCTGGGTCGACCCGGGATGCGCCTATGCGTGTGCTCGAACAGAACCCATTTTATTCTCTGCGGCCTACTGCTCAGTATGGATGACGGCGGAGCCGACGCCTCGCGCCGAGACGTACTGAAGGCTGCCGTCGCGGCCGGCGGTGCGTCGGCGCTGTCTGCGTGCCTCGAGTTCGCCGAGGACGACGACCCCGTGCCGACGGGCCCCGACGATCTCTCGGGGCTCTCGGCGCGACAGCACGCCTGGAACGGCCGCGTCCGGACCGACGACCACGGCAATACGCTCTTGCCCCGCCATCAGGCTCTGCTCTACCTCTCGTTGCCCGCATCGGGGCCGCCCGACGCGTCCGACCGGGCGTCCATCGAGACCGTCTTCCGGACACTGGAGCGGGCGTACGAGCGGAGCCACGACGGGTTGCTGTTCTCGATCGGCTACTCGCCGCGGTATTTCGACCGGTACGAGGCGTCGCTGCCGGCGTCGGTGGACCTGCCGGAGCCACGGCAGCTGTCGCCGTTCGAGTCGCCGACGCTCGACCGGCAGGACGCGATGTTACACCTGGCGTCCGACCGCGCGGAGGTCGTGCTCGCTGCGGAGGCGGCACTCACCGGCGCGGAGGCGACGGTGAACGGCGTGTCGATGGAACAGACTCTCACCGACGCCCTCGAGGTCGTGGACCGTCGGACGGGGTTCGTTGGCGCCGGGATGCCGGCTGAGCGACAGGACGGCCTCGAAGGGATTCCGTCGTCCAATCCCGTTCCCGAGGCGTCACCGCTATTCATGGGCTTCATCGCCGGCTTCCGGAAGAATCAGGCGACTGAAGACCACGTTACACTCCCCGAGGGCCCCTTCTCGGGTGGAACCACCAAACACGTCTCGAACCTCCGGATGCGGCTGGACGATTGGTACGGCGAGCAGTCCTACGACCAGCGGGTCGCGGAGTTGTTCTCGCCCGCCCACGCCGACCAGGAGTTGGTGGAGGGCGTCGGGGAGAACCTGGGGGACGACAACGGGGTGACGCCGGAGATCGTCGATTCGATCCGCGACCACGCACGGGAGTTCGCCCGCGTCGGTCACGCCCAGAAGGCCGCTCGGGCCAACCGCGACGACGACGGGCGCCCCCGAACGCTGAGGCGGCACTTCGAGTCGACCGACGACGACGAGGCCAGCCTCCACTTCCCGAGCCTTCAGCGGGAGATCACGACGTTCGAGGAGGTCCGCAGAGCAATGAACGGGTCCGACCTCACCGACGAGCCGGCGATCCGCCAGCGCGTGAACAACGGAATCTTGGAGTACATCTTCGTGAAACGCCGAGGGAACTTCCTGGTGCCGCCGCGGTCGCTCCGGGCGCTCCCGACGCCGGACGGTCGGGTTCCGGGGCTGGAGTGACGCGACCGGACGGTACGACGCCGTGAGCCGACGCGGTCACTCCAGTCGGCCCCGGATCGCGCTGTCGACGGTCTCCAGCCCGTACCCGTCGAGCACCTCGCCGTCGACGTACACCGCCGGCGTCCCGGGAACGTCGCGGTCCATCCCTTCTTGTCTGTCGGCCTCTACGACCGATCGGTACGGTTCCTGTTCGGCGGCCGCGGCGACAGCACACCCATCGACGCCGAGGTCGTTTGCGAGGTCGTGGACGACCTGGTGGCCCTCTTCGGACAGCCGGCTCTGGTTGTCGTAGACGCCTTTCGCGAACGCGAAGAACGTCTCGGCGTCCGTGCGGTCCTGCACCGCGCGGGCGGCGGAGGCGGCGCGCCACGACCACTCGTCGTCGACCGGGATCGGGAAGTCGAAGAAGCGGTACCGGACCTCCCCGGCGTCGACGTAGTTCGATTTGATCTCCGGGTAGGTCTCCTGGGTGAACGTTTT
>Ga0102942_1000302_pt1 | contig 18231 bp, 21 predicted proteins | sample SalPon2_C_H2O_MG_FD_78171 | JGI IMG/M metagenome (GOLD analysis project Ga0102942, IMG submission 78171) | Salt pond water microbial communities from South San Francisco under conditions of wetland restoration - Salt Pond MetaG R2_C_H2O_MG | ecosystem: Environmental > Aquatic > Non-marine Saline... | reverse complement strand
TGCTTGATCAGCGGTCTCACGCCTTCTTCGCGCAATTTTTCGCGTAATCGCATCCAATCATAGCCTTTGTCAGCGGCGAGGCTGGCAATCTCGCCCGCGTTGCGGCGGGCGAGTTCCCAGCCGATCTGCGTGTCGTGGCGTTTCTCGGTTGTACAGTGAACATCGAGCACAGCTTGCGTTTTTGTATCGACGAGAGCGGTCGTTCTCAGCGTTTGAACGCGATAGTTCGTCCGACGATAGTAGTGCTTGCTGGCAGTTCCACGGTCAAAGAACGTCGCGTCCATCGCGGCGTGATCGGCGGTGTCGTGCAGCTGCGCCGAGAGGCGCAGCAGCACTTGCCAGATCTCCATCTCTAACCTATCAAATGCCTTGACTAGCGTTGATGATGCGGGAAATCGCCCGCTTCGAGGCCGATCTCGGCCAATATTTGTGGCATCTCGCTCAGGAGATCGAGGGCGTCGCGATAGGATTTCTCTAGGTAAATCCGAAGACAATGGAGCGCAACGACAGCGTAGTCGGCGAAGCCCCCACCCCCTTCGGGGACGGCGGCTTCGCCTCGGTCACCAACAGCATTTTTAGCTAATGTGACCGCCTTACTCGCGAAGTGGGAGATCTTCGACATAGGTATCGCCGATTTTCCGCTTCACTTCCTTTGATTTGACGACCTATCCCGCCGTCCTACAGCGATTCACCAGAGCCGACATCTCAAAAGATAGCCTTACGCAGTATCTCCGAGCGTTCCAACTCAGGCGAGAACTCTACCGCAAACTCGGACGAGAAGCAATTAAATACGCCGTCAAAGCAACTCTCTGAGATCAACAATGTGCTACATAAAGACGTGATATTAAATTGTCAATCTAATATATAGACTTTCTTATCTCTTACAACGGTCGGTGCTTGAGGAAGCCTCTTTCCAATCTTGGTATCGTATGGATTTTCTCCCTCTTCGAAGTTGAACTCCCACCCGTGCCAAGGGCAAATGATCTTGCAGTTTTCAGTATCGACGCGTCCCTCCGCAATCGGACCACCTTGGTGAGGGCAGATGTTCTGATATGCATAGACATCGTCCTCAGTCAAGACCACAATATATTTTCTATCGTTCACCGTCGCTACCTGTGGGTGATCTTCGACATCTTGGACGCTACAGACGAGGTGTTCTTGTCGTGATCCGGTGCTCATTATCTAGATTTTGGGGTAGGCCTCGCGAGCGTTTTCGTGGTAGACCTTCGACCAGTGTTCGTTGGGCAGCGTCTTTTTCACCACGGACGGGGCGTCGAAGTCCCAGTGTGGCCAGTCGGTGGCGAACAGCAGATTATCCCACCCACCCGCCATCTGTGCGAGTCCATCGATAGTACCATCCGGGATCGTTTCCTCCATCGGCTGTGAGACAATCCAGAACTTGTCATTCCACACCTCCGACGGCAGCCGGTCCAGATGAGGGGCCTCATTTGGGCGAGCCAGGAATTCTTTATCAAGCCGGTAGATGTACGGAACCCAGCCAATACCTGCCTCCATGGACACGAAGCGCAAGTCGTAGCGTTCTGGAATCCCACGACAGATGATGCTAGTGATCTGAGCCATCTGCTGGAAGGGATGGCTAATCGCGTGTACCTCGAGGAATTTGTGGAAGTAGTTCGTCTGAAGCGGGAACGTTGAGTGGGTTGTCGCGGCGCCGTGCAGGCCGACAGTTAGGTCGTGCTTCGACGCTGCTTCGTATATGGGTTCGTACCGCTCGTCCCCGAGCCCCTTCTCTGGCCCAACTGGATTCAGGAAGACACCGACAATGTCGTCATTGTCACCGTACTTTTCGATCTCTTCAGCACCCACGTCAGGGTCTTGCACAGGCACGAAAACCATGCCTTTGAATATGTCATGATCATCCAACCAAACGTCCATGAGGTATCGATTGTACGCGCGGGCTAACTCATTGGCGACATCTTTGTTCCCCAGTAGCCCGTGATAGAGGTTTGCTGTGGGGGTGATGATCGATGTGTCAAGCCCTAGCTGTTCCATAATCTCCATCTCTGCTTCCGGTCCCGACACGTCAGCGTAGCCAGCTCGACCCCCTGCGGAACGGTCCCACCCGTCCTTTGGGTACTGGAAATAATCACTCTTCACATATGCTTTCTCCTCTGTATCGTCCATATACTTGAGGAGGTCGTCGACGGACTCTCGAATGTGTGCATCACAGTCGATGACTTCTTGATCGATTCGTTCCTCCTTCTCTGGCCACCCCTTCTCCAAGACGTCAGCTTGGGAAGGTGCTGGCTCTGCTTGCTTCGACATGCACTTGACCATTAGACTGCAATATAATAAATATTTCGCTGAGAAGAGCGAATATTATTCTGCTAGATGGGACAATAAATTGACCACGCAGTTTGTGGATCTGCAGTGTGTGGTGTAAATGTGCCAGAGGACAATCTTAGAAGTTGTCTCTTGGGAGTCGGTGGAGGAAGTCGGCCGCTTTTATTTATAGTCCTACTAAATGAGAAAGAGAATTACAGTAGTAGGTTTGTAATGTAGGCGCTCTCGAGAAGTGTCGGTGAGTTAGTTAATAATAAATCATTAGAATATTCCGGCGATTGAGATGGTCCAATCCCGGAATAGCGGAGCTCAGCCAATATCATGTTATTGATAATTTCTCAGGCACTTATATAATCCTGATATATAGGAAACCAGCTGTATAAATCAAAACAGAGTTTGACGCTAACCATTGGATTGCGAAAGACTACATACAGTGATTTTTCCTTGACAACATCCATTATGCTTTAACGCTTCACGCTAGCGCTGTCTTCCGATTTGGTATCGTTGAGAATATCTGTCGCAGGAACCCAGTGGCTGCTGTGAGTTACCAACCACTGGATTCAGTGATTGTCAACCAGATCAAAAGAGTGTTGGCCTCTGATGAGTTGCGTGAGCGTAGCACCTAGGGAAGATTATGAAGCAGGATTCTGATGTATGAGTATGTCCGAAGATCGTCGTAAAGAGATCGTCCGTCACCTCAGTCAGGATGATATTGGCCGACTTCTCGCGGAGTCTACCGGTGAAAAACTTACTGAGCGGCTAATATTCATCAAGCAGCTCTGCATAGATGCGACTCTTGAGGGCGCTACCGACGATGTCGGCAGGTCTTAGCAACGGGAACACGCTGGGCTCGCCGATGGAACAAGTGAAGTATATATATTTTGATACCAAACTTCAGGCTCAGCAGATTCTGCTCGTCTTGGATAACCTTTCTTCTCACCTATCGGGCACGCTGGGAGATTGAGCTGCTGTTCAAGAAACTCAAATTACGCTTCGGCCTTAACGAGATCAACACGACGGATCCCTACGTCATCGAAGTGCTGATCATCGTCGCCGCGATTTCGCTGCTGATGAGCCGCGTTATGATGAACGAAATCCGCAAATTAGACGCAAAGCGATAGGGAAGCGACGACGCCGCGTGCGTGTCGTCGGCGCGTTTGCCACGTCGTCGATATTCTCACGCTCTCGAACGTCACGCGCACTTGATACAGCTGTACCTGATGCTAGATCTCGGGTGTGAACCGCCAGATCTCGACGAATTGTTGTTATGTACGTCACGGGATCCGAATCCACATTGGGCAAGATTACGTGAGCAGATGGAGTCAGGCGAGTTCTAATAGAAACTCGCCTGACGAGCCGGTCAGTGCAGAGGTATGTAGTAGCGACAGCTCTGGAATGGCGACGCACTCACCGTAGTGAGTGCACCGCTTTCGGTGAGTTATACAGAGCTCAGTATCTGAGACAAAGGAAGACCCGCCCACTTCCTCGACCAAGCTCAATTATCACCTCAACTTGACGCCGTCCTGCTCAACTATCCGCACAAACACTGCCTCGACGCGTCGCCAAAATATAACGGGTGATCTTAACATAGAAGTGGCTACATGAAGGGAGCTCTCGTACTCTCACGGCCTCAGCGATGTAGGGGTGAGATTTGCTGAATAATAGCGGTGGAGACAGTGCTCCCCGTGGATACATCTGTAGGCCGTTGTAGAATCAGAAAACCCTGCTCCGGAGTGTGAGTCGGCTAGAATTAGCAGTTTACGAGTATTTAATATTTAGCTCCAACTCGTTTGCCGCCCCCAGTAGTTTGTCTGGTAAGTCCTCCTCAAACAGTTTACCTTTTAGTCGATGCGAAGGACCAGTCACACAAAGTGCTCCAAGCGGTTGTCCGGTCGGGTGAGTAACGGCGACAGCGACTGAATTGAGCCCCTCGATGCTCTCCTCGCGGTTGAAAGCATATCCTCGCTCTCGGACATCTTCTAGCATTTCAATAAATAACTCTTTGTTCGTGACCGTATTCGATGTAACTTCGACGAAGTCGTGGTTGCGAACGAACTCTCGGGCTCGTTTGGGGGGATACTCTGCGAGAATAGCTTTCCCGCACGCAGCGGTATGAATCTCCATCCGCTTGCCGACGCACGAGTCAGCGCTGACAGCTCGTTGGCCGACATCTCGGTGAACATAAACAAGCTCACCGTGTTCCTCAACGAGCAATTGAACTCGCTCCCCTGTGTCCTCAGCTAAGTCTCTCACGAGCGGTTCAGCGAGCTGGTAGAATTCCTTGCGCTCGCGGGCGTGACGACCAAGTGCAGCAAATGCTAGTCCAACGTGATACTGCCCATGGTCTCGTACGACTAACTTTAGATCCTCAAGAGTCTGGAGGTGCCTGTGAATGGTACTCTTTGGGATATCCAGATATGTAGTCAGTTCGCTAATCCGAGCACCGTTCAGTTCTTGCAACGCACAAATAATCTCGAACGAACGTTTTGTTGTTTTCACCGGCTTTGAACTATTCATCATAATTAATGGTTCATCCGATAGTACTTATCTGTTTGGACTAAGGCACATATTTTGATTTGAGTCACAATATCAGATGTTGTGTTGAGTTAATTGAAATGCTGCTACCTCAGCAGAGCGTGAGACAAGATATGTGGCGCAAGAGACCGACGGATCTTCACGTTCCACAGAGCACGCTCTGCTGACTGGTCCGTGTGCAAAAGAAGTTGCTGTGTTGAACGCAAGACGGCGTCCTTATCCCGTGAAATCAGCGATACAATCCACAGATGGTGTGGGCGTTCAACGAAGTACGGTCAGGCGATTTCCTCGTGTGAATGCTGGGATGGTCGCAGCGAGGACACGTGGTATGCTCCCAGAACTCATTGAGTTGCCGCTTGATGACGCTATTGAGCGACTCAGTGTTGAAGTTAAGCAATCCAAAGTCAACAAGCTGGCGAAGCATACCGCTGAACGCTGGCTGAGTCTGAGGCATAACCTCAACTCTTCGGCTTACCTATCGTAACTACACAGTCGTTCTGCAGCTCTACAGAACAGCGACTTTTTAATTTTGTATCAAATAAATTGGATCAAACCATTAATTATATTTATTCCAGTTATCGTATAGAAATTACACCATGACAAAAGGTGTCAATAGACGTGGGGCGTTAGCCACGATCGGCGGTGGAATTATCGCTAGCCTGTCAGGCTGCAGTAATACTGGCGGCTCCGATGGCAGCAGTAGCAGCGATTCGGGGTCCGGGGATTCGGGCGGCTCGACGACTGGTTCATCTGACTCAGACGCCAGTGGCTCGGTGAACATCAGATTTGCGTCCGGATATCCCGTGGGCGACGATAGCTATCCCACCGGTCTGAACATAATCAAGAATAAACTCGAATCCAAGAGCGATGGTGACATTTCTGTCCAAGTCTATCCTGACTCGGAACAGGGGTCGGATCAGGAACTTATGCAGAAGGTTCAGACGGGGTCGCTTCAAATGGGACACGCCTCACTGAACAATATGGCACCATATGTACAGAAGCTAAATGTAAAAAATCTTCCCCTGCTGATCCCAAGCATTGATGGAGGCGATAAATTGCTTGAGAGCGACACTTGGACCAATATCATGCATCCGGAGTTCCGAAACTCGGAGTTCGAGCCATTGACGTCGTATATGTTCGATTTCCGTCACCTAGGCGTCAACAAGGGTGTCACTGATGGCGGCGTCAAAAGCCCTTCCGATGCGGAAGGGATAAAGATCCGAGTGGCCGGTTCAGAGATTGTCGCAAACTCCTTCTCCGAAGCGGGTGCAAACCCGACAAACATCGCGTGGTCGGAAGCGCCCTCGGCGATGAAGGAGGGTGTATTTGATGGTATTCATATCTCTCGACTCGCTCACTGCTCGTACAAGTTCGGTGAGATCGAAGAATACGTCACTAATCCAAATATTGCAAACACAATCCACGGAATGGTGATGAACAAGTCCTTCTACGACGGACTGGACCAGACCTACCAGGAGATAATCCAAGAGACATACGACGAACACTATACCGAAATAAAGTCAATGCGGGACGCAGCGCTTACCGAGGCTGAGAAGTGTATAGAAGACCAAGGTGCGACGTTCACCGAGCTCTCGGACTCGCAACGGCAGAAGTGGATCGATCAGGTTGGGTACACAAACGGTATGTGGGATGAGAGCATTAGCAACTTTGGCGTCACTCGTGAAACAGTGGATGAGATCGCTAGCGTGTCCCAGTAGATACTTAGCGTCGTTATTTATACACTATCTCATATGGTAACAAATAGTCTGCTTTCGCGCCCTCTTGAGTTAATAAATGAGAGACTCGAACAATGGCTGCTCCTGTTCCTATTCACCGTGACGATGGTACTCATCGCGAGTGAGGTATTCAGACGATTCGTCCTAAACGAATCGACAGTGTGGGGAGTGCAAGTCGCAACGTACCTCTATATTTTTATGAGCTGGATCGGCGCATCGTACGCAGTGAGACGACGTCTCCACCTCAAAATGGATATGTTTCAGTCGAAGTTCCCGTCACGAGTGCGTATTGGCGTTCTAATCGTCAGTAACGTTCTGTTCGTAGTGTTGATGGGGATCGTTACCTACTACGGCCTGCAAGTGGTCCAACTCCAGTACGAGACGGGACGAACAATGTTCGGCGTCTCCTCGGTCAAACTCTGGTGGTTCTACGGGTCAGTTCCTGCCGCAACACTTATTACGACAGTTCGAGTTGTGCAAAATATGGTGGAAGACGTTCGCGTCTACCGTGAAGACGGATCGTTCGTCGGTTCGGAGTCGTTGTTCACTTCCGAAGAGTGACTCCTCCGGCGAAAAGTCGTTTCTATTTTACAAGCATATTAAGATCGCTCTTGTAGCGGAGATTATTGGTTAGTTATAGCGTAGTTTCAAGGATGATTTTGAGCGCTTCTTTCCCCGGGTTTCGGAGTACGTTATTGCGGAGCTGAAACGCTCGGAGATACGGTATGAGCCTGTCTTTATACACGCCTCGATGCAGCGAGAACCACGCGTCACTGACGCGACGGTGGCTCTCGCAAGTATTCATGTGAACATCTCCATCAACGTACTCACCGTCACTGTGGACGACGTATTTACGAGTGAATCGTTGTCCTCCTCTAACGGTTCGTACGCCTGAAAGCCGTCTGTGTAGACAGTTAACGACTCCTGCTGGCCGATAGTGATTAGCGAATCTTATTGAGGAACCCATCGAGATGATTGTCAATCCACGATCCAGCGAAGCTCAGTTTCTCGGTCAACTGGTCGAACTGGTAATCAAGGAGTAAACGGTACTCGTCTTTGCTGTCAACAATCAACGGCGAAGACTCCCAATTGAGGCTTTTCCAGACTGGTTCGAGTGGTTTCAGGCCCGGCGATCCAACCGGGAAAAGCACAAGATCAATGCCGAGTTGGTGTGCACGCTTTTGGGTGTACTTGCACACGTGCCATTAGAAGTTATCCTACACAAGCAGAATCCGCTTGCCGGGATTCTGCTCGCGGACCCGTTTGAAGCATCCGCAAATCTTCTCTTTCTCTTGATTCGGTGGAAACGACAACACACTCTCGCCGTTGAGCGCGTAGAACCCGGCCGCTGGTGTATCGATTTTCACTAGCAGCCGTTCGATGTGTGGCTCATCTACGGAGTATACTCGCTGGGAACTGTCCCACGGTTGCGGATGCGAAACGTGGAAAAACCGACGACAGTCTCGCTATCAGTGCACACATCGTGATCAATGTTCCAGTCTTCGTCGTCATCGTCGTCTTCTCGCTTGTTGTGTGGTCGGTCGTGAGTATCCTCGTCGAACGCGTACTCGACGCGTTCGTCGAGAATCTCTTCGGCGTTATCCGGTCGATCAGGACGTTTTGTCCGAGGAATGGCGTAATGAAGGCCAAGGTCGCCGAGGAACGTTGGGAGATAGTTCAGATGGTACTCGACATCGAACTCCTCATCGAGAAGATGCTGAATCTCTTGTTTCTTCTAGGGCTGTCCCTCACGGAGACGCTCGATGAGTCGCTCCTGTTCGGCTTCATCGAGCTTCGGGGGCCTGCCGCCCCCGAAGTTCGGAGTTAACTTTCTTAATTCACCCCCATTCCAGCGCTGGACCCAGTTGCTAGCAGTTCCTTCTGAGACGCCAACATCATCAGCTGCCTCCGCAAGTGTTGCCCTACCGTACAGGAGCTTCGGAAAGACAAGTCGTTTGTAGAATTTGATGTCGTCAGCTTCGGTCAGTAACCGCTCAAGCTCGTCTTCACTCAGATGTCGCACAAACTCTTTCTCCCGACCAACCATGCTTGGTTCGGCGGGCTCCAGCTGCACAAAAGCTCCCCTGACGTACTATCGGCCAGCAGGAGTCGAATCGTCGATTTGGTCGCGTCTTTCGCCGGGATCACGTGCCGTTCCCGGTGCCACGATCTGCCAGAACAAAACAGGAAATTTGTCCTCGGCGTATGTCCCGCGTCCGCGCGTGAAGAGGCCACGCGAGTGCGACAAGTCGCGCTCGCGGTGCTTGAGCCTCGCTTTCACGCAGAATTCGTTGATCTCAACTGGGCCCTCAATGTATGGCCGAGGCGCGTCCAGCGCTCACAGGAAGTAGTGGATGTACCGGTAGATCGTCTTGTAGGAAACGTCAATCTCTACGTCTAACTGTCTGAGACTTGTGTTGAACCGGATGTGCGTGTAGACGGTGAGAAACCATCCTCTGAGCTCGCGACCATAGAGTGTTCAAACACGATGCCGGTCTGATCATTAAACGTGCGGTCGCAATCCCTACACAGACACCGCTGAAACACGCGATAGCCGCCGTACTGAATCGCAGATTTGCCACGGCAGCGTGGGCCATAGATGCCGTCGTGCTAGCGAACCTGCTCCAACAGGTTCGCGGCGCGATGCTCCGAGACGAACGTTTTGATAGGAAACATCGTTTGTTGGGTGACGCGGCTGTGTCACCCTTTCCTACTATGATTTCCAGCTATGATTTCCAGCTACTGCTAAGACCTGAATAACAATCTTCTACCCAGGAGCGTAGAAAGATATATGTAGCAGCAATAAATCATAATTTACATGGTTGATATTGTTATTGTACTCGCAATCGCAGGTCTTATAACCATGGTAATTGCGGGAGTCCCGCTGCTCGTCGCGTTCGGGCTTACATCATCGGTCTTGTATTACCAAGCACAGACTCCGGAGGCGATGATCATCGTCGGACAGATGTCGACTGACGGTATCAAATCATTCACACTGCTGGCCATTCCCCTGTTCATCGTCACTGGGGACCTGATCGTTGCAACGGGCGTTGCAAAGGACCTGTACAACCTTGCTGAATCCGTCTTTGGATGGATTCCCGGAGGCCTAGGAGTCGGGACGCAGGCCGCGTGCGGACTGTTTGCCGCGATTAGTGGTTCGAACACTGCAGACGCCGCCGCCATCGGTCGTGTCTCGTCGAGTGAACTGGTGAGCCGGGGGTACCCACGGGACTACTCCGGCGGCCTCGTGGCGAGCGCCGCCATCACCGGCATCCTCATTCCACCGAGCATCTCGTATATCGTCCTCGGTATGGTGATGAAGATATCCATCTCTGATCTCTTTATCGGGACGATCATCCCCGGTATCATCGTGCTTGGTATGATGGCGGTTATGCACCTGCTCCTCGCACGCCACGCGAGTATTGACCAGCAAAGGAAGGCGTTTAACGTGCGCGGCGTGCTCAAGTACGGCTGGCGAGCTAAGTACGGGTTGGTGGTCCCGTTCATCATCCTAGGTGGACTCTATGCTGGGATCTTCACCGCGACAGAGTCGGCGGTCGTCGCGATCGCGTTTATGATCGGCGTCGGTGTTCTGATCACGCGGAACTTCGGCACCGATGACTACTCGGAAGTAATCCTCCGGAGCGCCGCACTCAATGGTATGATCTCACCGCTCGTCGCGATCTTCACCCTCTTCTCGCAGGCTCTTGGATTCTACCAGATCCCATCGGCCCTTTCAGACCTTCTCTTCAGCATCGGGACGGGATCAGAGATCCTGGTGTTGGCGATTATCGTCTTCATCCTCATTCTCGCCGGGACAGTAATCTCAACAATCCCCAACATCCTGCTGTTCGGACCACTCCTCATTCCCGTTGGCGTCGAACTTGGATACGGCGAGATCCACTTTTCGATTTTCTTCCTCTGCGTGCTTGCGTTAGGGTACATCACGCCGCCGGTCGGACTGAACCTCTTCGTGTTGAGTGGCGTCATTGATGAACCGGTTGAGAACGTCGCACTTCAGGCAGTCCCGTTCTTCATCACTGGACTTCTCGCGGCGTTACTCATCCTCATATTCCCGTCGACTGTCAACATACTTGTGCCGGGTGCGTAACCCGACCGGTTCACTTCTATGCTATCTTCACTACAGCCCTTGTTGACTCCCGGCGTTCTCGCGGCTGCAATTGCGCTGCTCTTCGCGGGCGTCGTCAAAGGGACGGCCGGGTTTGGCCCGGCGCTCGTCGCAGTTCCTGTACTGGTTCAGGTCTTCCCCCCAAAGCCCGCACTCACAGCGTTTTCGATCCCGTTGTTGATCAGTAACCTCTATATGGTCGTGCAGGGCGGTGTTCCGCGACAGTTTGTTGCCGAGTACAAGTCGTTCATCCTGATCATCCTACTTGCGACTGTTGGTGGGGTCGTAAGCCTTGTCTCCCTACCGGTGACCGCACTCTACGTCGGGATTGCTGTCTACATCCTAGGTTTCCTGCTCTTCGACGTGTCCACGTCCGGGGATTCGTACGCTAGAGTACGGGGCCTGCGTCCCGCTATCGGCGTTATGACCGGATTCCTCGGCGGATCGGTCAGTATGGGTGGACTCCCGCTGGCGACCTACCTCAACGCACTCGACCTGGACAAGCGCGTTTTCGCCACTGGACTGGTCCTGATCTTGCTTCTGCACAATGGCCTCCGGCTGCTTGCGCTGTCAATAACGGACTTGTTTCACGCGAGTGAACTCGTTATGGGGGTGGTATTTTTTATCCCGCTCGCCCTCGGCGTATTTGGTGGCATTCGAATTCGGGCACACATCTCTGAATCCCGCTTCCAGCAGCTCGTACGCGGGGTCCTGTTCGTTAGCGCGATCAAACTGCTTCTAGAAGTCGTCTGACCACCTTCAGGTTGGTCACAGTACCCTGTTAGGCATTTCTTCCGGTCGTCCTCTGGTAAAGTGGTGGTAATTCTCGGCAAAGATGTCGGCACAGCGTGCGAGATAACGTGGTGTCGTCCCCGCACTGTGTGGCGTGACAACGACGTTTGGAAGATCCCAGATCGGAGAATCGACCGTTAACGGCTCCGACTCGAAGACGTCGATAGCGGCACCCCGGATCCGCCGACTCCGAATCGCGTCGACGAGTTCGTCTTCGGGGGTTATCGGTCCACGAGCGACATTGATCAGTATCGTGTCTGACTGCATTGCCTCGTACTCCGGCGTCCGTATTAGCCCACGAGTTTCCGGCGTTAGCGGGCAAGTAAGGACAACATAGTCTGACCGCGCGAGAACTGTCCCGAGTTTGTCCGGTTCATAGACATCTGACACTGACTCAATTTCGAGGGCCGTTCGCTTGGTCCCGATCACGTCGAGATCTAGTGCTGCCGCCCGCTCGGCGACCTGTCGACCTACCTTGCCCAGTCCAACCACACCCAGTGTCCGCCCCTGAATCTCACGCCCCGAGTGTCGTCGCCATTCTCGTCGGTCCTGCTGTGCGATAGCGTCAAGGAGACGACGCTCAAAGAGTAGTATGTACCCAAGGACCTGTTCTGCGATTGGTTCTGCGTGGACACCGCTGGCGTTTGTCAGCAGAACGTCATCAGCCCGGAGTTGATCAAGGGGATACTTTGCAACGCCGGAACTCAGAACTTGGAGCCATTTGAGGTTCTCGGCGCGATCGAGCACGTCCTCTGAGACGTGGTTCGTAATCAGGATGTCGGCTTCACTTAGATCTGCTGTGGGCTGATCTACGTATTCGATCGGTTCGATGTGTATTTCTGGAACCCGCTCACGGATGTCACGACACAGGTCGTTCACACTGCCGGGAAGCCAGGACTGAATAGACGGAAGGATCCGTACCGTTGGTGCTTCACTCATAATCACTGGCGGTTGCTTCAAGCTCCAACAGCCAAGCATTTCAAGTATAAGCAAATATTGCTAACTAAAAAAAATTTAATATTACATAATGAAAGGCTACATATGATGGCTCAGCCAGAATACGAACTGTTCATCAACGGTGAGTATACCTCTGCTGCATCAGCCAAGACGCTGACGACTGTCAACCCTGCGACCGAGGAACCGGTCGCGTCGGTCGCGGCAGGTGGCGAGCGAGATATAAACACTGCAGTAGGGAGCGCGAGATCTGCATTTGAGGACTGGCGGATAATGGACCCTGCCGAACGCGGCAGACTGCTCTCGACACTCGCAGGACGGATTCGGGACGAAAAGGACCGGCTAGCCAAACTCGAAACTCGCGACAACGGAAAACCGCTCTCGCAGTCGCGCAGTGACGTTGAGGGGTGCGCTCGCTACTTCGAGTATTACGCCGGTATCGCAGACAAAATTCAGGGCGAAACAATCCCACTCTCGGGCGATTATGTTGATTACACGATGAAGGAGCCTCTTGGTGTCACGGCCCAAATCATCCCGTGGAACCTACCGATAAACATCTTTGGTCGGTCAGTAGCGCCTGCTCTGGCCGCTGGAAACGTCTGCGTGGTCAAGCCGGCGGAACAGACACCGTTGACTGCAGTAGAACTCGCAGGGCTAGCAGCAGAAGTCGGCTTTCCGGGAGGCGTGTTGAACGTAGTCCCCGGGTTGGGTGAGACCGCGGGCGCAGCGCTTTCCTCTCATCCCGACGTCGATGGGCTCAGTTTCACAGGATCTGTCGCCACTGGAAAGCAGGTGGCCAAGTCGGCCGCTGAACACGTCACGCCTGTCCACTTGGAGCTCGGGGGAAAGAGCCCTGGCGTCGTCTTCGAGGATGCAGACGTTGAAAACGCGGTTGACAGTATCATTACAGGCATCTTCGCGACAAATGCTGGGCAAGTCTGCTCGGCCTCTTCTCGGGCGTTGGTACACGAATCTCTCCACGAGGAGTTTATGAATGAACTGCTCGGTCGGGTCGCGAAGCTTGAGGTCGGACCCGGAATAGAAGACTCCGATATCGGACCACTCGTTTCGTCGAAACAGCTCGAACGGGTACGGAACTATCTCGAACTCGGCCACGACGAAGTTGGTGACCCCGTAATCGGTGGTGAAGTCCCCGACCGAACAGGATATTTTGTCAATCCGACGGTCTTCGACGGTGTCGATATCGATACCCGCGTCTGTCAGGAGGAGATTTTTGGACCGGTGTTGACAGTCTCAACATTCACTGAAGAGCGAGAGGCTATCGAGATGGCCAACGACGTCGACTACGGCCTTGTCGCCGGCGTGTTCACGAATAACGTAGCGCGAGCCCACCGGTTCGCGCGAGATGTAAAGGCGGGCCAGATATTCGTTAATGAGTGGTTCGCGGGCGGTGTTGAGACACCGTTCGGCGGCTTCAAGCAGAGCGGATTCGGCCGTGAAAAGGGTCTAGAGGCCATCGAAGCGTACACGCAGACGAAAAACGTCTGTGCGAACATCTCTCTGTGAACTGACGAATTTGGAAGCCAACCAATCGCTCGACGCGGTCACCAGCCGACGCTGCAGCTGGCGTCTGAACGATGTCAATAGATAGCCGATGATTCGGTCCCCGCACACGTTCGACTCTCTGGTCAGGACTTGCTTACAGGGATACCTTTTTGTCACATTACCGTACAAACCACTACCATGTTTCGTGTACTGTTGCCCGTCGATACCGGCGACAAGAGAGCTCTCGCAGCAGCGGAGACGGTCACCTCGCTGCCAGCCGCCGACTCGGTCTCGGTGACGATCCTGAACGTTCAGTCAGAAGTCGACGTGGTCGACGAGGGTGGGCGCGTGAGTTCGAAGGAGTGGTACGACGAGTCCGACTTCCCCCCGAGCGTCGACAAGGCAAAAGAGTATCTGGAGGACAGCGGCATCGAAGTTGCGACTCGACGTGAGCACGCAGATCCAGCTGAGGCAATCCTTGACCTCGCCGATGAGATCGACGCCGACCGGATCGTTATGTCCGGGCAGAAACGATCACCTGTTGGAAAAGCCCTGTTCGGCAGTGTCACGCAGTCAGTCCTGCTTGATTCGAGCGTCCCGGTAACCGTGGCGCTTAGGTGATTTTGTGATACCATCCTTCGAGCGGGAACTCGCCGTGTTCACCTCAAGTATAACGTACGGGGACCTGCCAGGTGGGATCGACGAAACCGTAACCCGAGCGTTCATTGACACGATCGGTGTCACGCTCGCAGGTCTTGATTCTGACAGCGGTGTGGTCCTCGATTCGTTCCTTGAACGTAATCATCGCAGACGCGCAATCGATCTGATAGACGCTCCGGTAAGCGAAGCCGCATTCACCCTCGGGATGGCATCGCACGCGCTTGATTACGATGATCTCTCGTGGGCTATAGACGGTCATCCGAGTGTGACGCTCGTCCCGCCGATCCTTGCGCTCTCGTCCATACTGGAGATCGACGGGAGAGACGCGATCACTGCCTACTCCGTCGGTTTTGAGGTTGAATCCGCAGTTGCAGAACCGATTAGCCCATCCCACTACGAAGATGGGTGGCACGCGACCGCCACGTTCGGGACGTTCGGCGCTACGGCGGCCGCTGCGTCTCTGCTTGACCTCTCTGTCACCGAGACACAGACGGCGCTGAACGTTGCGGCTTCAATGCCCGCTGGCACGAAGCGCAATTTCGGATCGATGACGAAGCCCCTCCACACGGGACTTACCGCGCGGGCGGGAGTAACAGCGGCCCTGTTTGCCGAGCAGGGAGTTACCTCCGGCACAGAAGCGATCAGCGGCGACCGCGGGTTCTGGGATCTTTACGATGGCTCCCCAGGTTATCGACCTCGTCTTCTCCGGAACGACTGGTACCTCGAACGCTATGGCATCCACACGAAACGCTACCCGTGTTGCTACTTCACACATTCGACTATTGCAGCGGTGAGAGACCTACGCGACGAACACGGCATCGCAGCTGACGACGTCGAAGCGATTCAAATCAGCGTCGCCCAAGGTGCGGCCGACGCGCTAACGTACGATGATCCACAGACCGGTCTTGAAGCGAAGTTCTCGATGCCCCACGCGGTGGCAGTTGCGTTGACCCGTGAAAACGTCTCTCTTGATGCGTTCAATACTGAGGCGCTCGCAGATTCCACGCTCCGGACACTTTATGATCGCGTGTCGTTCACTACCGACGACAGCCTATCATACGATTCTCACGCGACGTTCGTTAAAATCAAGATGCGCGAAGGGAATATCGTGTCCGCACGACGAGAGCACCCACCATGGGTTCACGAGCATCCGCCCGAGAGGCAGGCACTTTATGATAAGTTTTTAGAATGTACAACGCGGACTATCTCTGAGGAGCGTGCAAGAAAAATGCTTGACCGACTGACTTCCCTTCCAGAACGCCGACTCACCGGGATCATCGACAATCTTTGACTCCATCCCGCCGGTGATGTACTGCGGCGAAACCTGCTCGTCTACCTCTCGTGACCGCCACCGGTCACAGTGCGGTCGCGTATCTGCGCTGTCACAACTAGCCACCAGATAATCCCCTCGTGATCTTGTACACCCACGGGCGTCACTCGGGTATAGTCTGACTGAGAGCGAACGTTTACCGATTCGAAGTCGGTCGTTACGAATCGTCTGTTCCCGTAAACGCGACGTGGTACTCAAGAACGGGTTCGTTTGGCACAACTAGCGCTTGCAAATCCCTTCCGACGCCGATTTCGCCGAGTATGTGCGCACAGATATCGTCTGAACCAGATTCATGCACGACCGACGTTTGGCTATCCCGGCCGGTAAAAAAGTATACGACGCCACGGAAAGTTCGTAGACGGGACTGGTGGCGCCAGCGCCAGCGGGATCTTAATCAATCACATCTGCGAAACGACGGACGATTCATCACACGCCAACACGGCCGCGTTCAGTGACCGCGACGTCTCCAACCTCGGTGACGAGGTCCAATACGGCGGACTTGTCAACCACGACGTGGCTGTCGTCGAGGCCGTCATCGCTGACGAGGACTGGCTGGTCCCCTCAACTCAATCAGGTAGACACCGGCGTTCGTCGCAGCGACCGACCGCTTAATTGTAGAGGTTAATTTCGCCCAACCAGCCGTCTTAGAGCGGTTCAATGATGTTTACCAACCCAAGATACCGTCGGGCCGGGAGCCGCTCCCGGTCACATCACCAAGCGAGCGCGTTGGAGTCCCTCGAATTGAGTCCGATCCCGAAAGCTGGAGGGAATCATCAAAACTGACCGGCGCGACGATCCCTACAGCTTCCGGGAGCCGACCGAGACTGACCTTGAGATCGCCGCTATTCGAGGAGTCGCTACACGTCCAGTTCAGTGTCGGCTCGCTGGGCAACGAGCTGATGGGTGCGCTTGTCAAGGCTGATCTTGGTGACCGTGGGCTGGCGTACTTCGGAGAAGTGATGCAGGACTGCCTGCTGGACCTACTCGATAAGGGTACCCTCCAATCGGCCACCGTCACTTCGCACCTCTCGGCGGCCAGACAAGATCGGCTCTTCGCCGACGCCGACCGATACGCCGAGGACCTTATCATCCGACCAACTGACGTCTCCAACAGCCCGACACTGGGCGACCGGTTTGCCGTTGTCGCCGCCAACAGCGCCCTCGAAATCGACCTGTACGTCCACGTCAGCTCGACGCACATCGGCGGACTGCAGGTGGTCAACGGGATTGGCGGCAGCGGCGATTTCGTGCGAAACGCGCCGCTGTCGATCGTCGTGTTGTCCTTGACAACGGCCGGCGGCGACGTCTCGCAAATAGTCCCGATGGTCTCTCACCTTTGACCATACCGAACACGGTGTGGACGTGATTATCACTGAGTGCGGCGTCGCAGACCTGCGCGGCTGTTCGCCGAGCGAACGGGCCAACCGGCTCGTTGAGGCCTGTGCCCACCCCGATTACCGGGACGCACTCAACGACTACCGTGAGCGGGCCGCGGACTAGGGAGACACATCCACCGTGACCCTGATACGGCATTCGACTGAATATCTAGTTGAGAATAGCACACCAAAACAACGTTTAGAGGTTGGAAGTCGCTAGCCAGCGCTACGAGCGCGATATTGAAGCCCTCAGCTGCTAGTATTTGCGATAACACTGTGTTCATTACTGTCAAGAACATTGTCCCGTGGCTCGGGTCGCCAGCGTGTGAAACGGGGATTCATCAGTCGTGTTTAATTCGCCGCGTTAAATAGCGGTATAATCAGCTGTTATGACGGAGTAGAAGGACGAAGCCGAGGAAATCGGTTCTGTCTATGGAAGTCGATCTTTTCGATTTCGTTGAGCAGTGTCGTCACCTAATCAAACAAGCGTTGGGGAAGCACGTCGTTCTACACTGTCTTCGACTCGAAGACGGCCACAGCTACCGTGAGACACCGAATCCGCCGAAGTACATGGCTGAGATACGTGACACATTTGACTTAGATCGGGATGACCTTCCGGACTACAGCATGGTCTACAAGTCGTTCGACCGGCTGAAATGTGGGTGTGGCGGGCACTGCCTCGCGTTTCAGCGCAGCAACACCCGCAGTCTGGCCACGCATCACTCGACAGCACGTTCTTCGACCGCCGCTCAGCCTCGCCGTACTACCGTCAGCGGTCGGGAAGTAGGGTAGTGATGGGATGAAAGCCTGCTAAGTCCCCAGCGTGCGTGGAAAGGAACTGGGGTGGACACAGGCCGACATCTGAACAGCGTCACAGAACGCGTGGTAGTGATTGGCCTATGTGCCAAG
>Ga0102942_1000300_pt1 | contig 18310 bp, 15 predicted proteins | sample SalPon2_C_H2O_MG_FD_78171 | JGI IMG/M metagenome (GOLD analysis project Ga0102942, IMG submission 78171) | Salt pond water microbial communities from South San Francisco under conditions of wetland restoration - Salt Pond MetaG R2_C_H2O_MG | ecosystem: Environmental > Aquatic > Non-marine Saline... | reverse complement strand
GGGGTATCAGACCGAGTACTCCTCTGTGTACTTCGTCCTCATCTACCTCGGGGAGTTCATCCACATCTTCCTCGGCGGCGCCTTGGCCGCGACGCTGTTCCTGGGCGGCCCCGCCGGACCCGTCCTGCCCGGATTCGTCTGGTTCACGATCAAGATCTGGGCGTTCTACCTGTTCACCCAGTGGGCGCGGTCGGCTGTGCCGCGCATCCGCGTCGACCAGTTCCTCGACGTCGGGTGGAAGGGAATGTTGGTGCTTTCGTTCGCGAACCTGGTGCTCACGGCCGTAATCGTGGGAGTGATAGCATGATTGGCGTACTCAAATCGATGGCAACGACGATGAAACACGCATTGGACGGGGAGACGTTCACGGTGGAGTACCCCGACGTCGCACCCGAGGTCAGCCCCCGATTCCGCGGGGTCCACAAGTTCAGCCAGGAGCGGTGCATCTGGTGTCGACAGTGCGAGAACGTCTGTCCGAACGACACGATCCAGATCGTTCAAGACGACCAACGGAACGGCGAACAGTACAACCTCCACATCGGGCAGTGCATCTACTGCCGGCTGTGCGAGGAGGTCTGTCCGGTCGACGCCATCCTACTCACCCAGAACTTCGAGTTCGTGGCCGACACCAAAGACGACTTCGTGTACAACAAAGAACAGCTGAAGAACGTCCCCTGGTACAAGGACATCGACCCGCTCAACTCCAGAGAGCCCGACCGCGGCGCGTGGATCGGCGAGGGGTCGGGCGAGGTCGACTACCAGTAGCGTCGCAGGCGGCCCCGCCACCGCGCGATTACACGACAGCGGGCGGGGCACTGCCAGTCGACCGGCGGCAACGCTGGTTTCAGCGCCCCTACGGACGTGATCGTCCGCTCGAGGACTTCTCGAAATCTTCAAAGGGGTTCCTGAAGGAGACACATACAATGGTTTATGAGACCATCGCGTTCGCGCTGTTCGCCCTCGTGACCGTGGGCTGCAGCCTCGGCGTCGTCCTCGTGCGGGACATCTGGCACTCCGCACTCCTGCTTGGGGGCGCGCTGTTGAGCGTCGCGGTGCACTACGTGATGTTACAGGCGGAGTTCCTCGCCGCGATGCAGATCCTCGTGTACGTCGGCGGGGTTCTCATCCTCATCACGTTCGCCGTGATGCTGACGCGCACGCAACCGGAGGTGAGTAGCACATGACAACGAAACCCGAGCTGAATCTCGGCTCGCACCTGCTGCCGGGGCTCGCGGCCGTCGCGCTGTTCGTCGTGATGGCGGCGACCATCCTCTCGGCGTCGTACCCGGAGCCACAGGGGTTCGCCGACGGGGCGAACGTCACCGCCAGCATCGGCTACGCGATGTTCAACCTCGATCTCGGCGACATCCCCGGCGAGAGTTTCCTGGTGGCGTTCCTCGTCATCGCTGTCACTCTCGACGTGGCGCTCGACGGCGCAGTCCACCTCGCGACGCGTGAGGAAGACGACGGGAACCGGACACTGCTCGCCGACGGCGGCCGGGAGCTCAAGCGTACCCTCTTCGGCGGAGGTGACGACTGATGGTCCCGCCGGAGTACTACCTGTTCCTGTCGGCGGCGATGTTCTGCATCGGGCTGTTCGGGATCCTGACCCGGCGGAACGCGCTTTTGTTCCTGATGTCGGTCGAGCTGATGTTGAACGCCGCGAACATCAATCTCGTGGCGTTCTCGCTGGTTTGGGGGAACGTCACGGGCCAGACGTTCGGGCTGTTCACGATGGCGCTCGCGGCCGCGGAGGTCGCGATCGGGATCGGGATCATTCTGGTACTGTACCGCAACTTCGACGGCGTCGACGTCACCGACGCAACGACGATGAGGTGGTAAGATGGTCGGGATACTCGACTTCGCACCCGCGATCGTACTGTTGCCGTTCGTCTCGTTTCTCGTCGCCCTGTCAGTCGGCGACCACCTGCCGAAAGGTGGTGCCCTCGCAGGCGTCGCCGCGACCGCCGGGTCGTTGGTGCTTGCGGTCGGTACCGTTCTGGCGGTTGCCGGCGGGCGTACCTACGACGCGACCATCTACACCTGGGCCGAGGGGCTCGAAGCGGTCGACCTCACGTTCGGCGTCCTGATCGACCCGCTGTCGGCGATGATGCTCCTGATCGTGACGCTCGTGGCCTTCCTGGTCCACGTCTTCAGCCTCGGGTACATGAACGACGAGGGCGAGACGGGGCTGCCGCGGTACTACGCCGGCCTCGGGCTGTTCTCCGCGTCGATGCTCGGGTTCGTCGTCGCCGACAACCTGCTGATGGCGTTCATGTTCTTCGAGCTCGTCGGGCTGTGTTCGTATCTCCTGATCGGCTTCCACTTCCGGGAGCCCGGCCCGCCGAGCGCCGCGAAGAAGGCGTTCCTCGTCACCCGCTTTGGCGACTACTTCTTCCTCGTCGGCGTCGTCGCCGTCTTCGGCACGTTCGGCACGGCGGCGTTCGCCGGCTCCGAATCGTTCCCCGCGCTCGCCGAGGCTGCGCTCCGCGGTGAAACCACGGTGAACACCTTCGGGTTCGCGCCGGGGACGTGGTTCACGATCGTCGGATTGCTGATCTTGGGCGGCGTGATCGGCAAGTCCGCGCAGTATCCGCTGCACACCTGGCTGCCCGACGCGATGGAGGGTCCGACGCCGGTCTCGGCGCTCATCCACGCTGCGACGATGGTCGCCGCCGGCGTCTATCTGGTCGCTCGGATGTACGGCTTCTACGCGATCTCGCCGACCGCTCTCGCGATCATCGCGTTCGTCGGTGGGTTCACCGCGCTGTTCGCCGCGACGATGGGGCTGGTCAAACGCGAGATCAAGCAGGTGCTGGCGTACTCGACCATCTCTCAGTACGGGTATATGATGCTCGCGTTGGGCGGCGGCGGATACGTCGCAGCGACCTTCCACCTGATGACTCACGCGTTCTTCAAGGCGCTGCTGTTCCTCGGCGCCGGGTCCGTGATCATTGCGATGCACCACAACGAGGACATGTGGGACATGGGCGGGCTGCGGTCGAAGATGCCCGTGACCTACTACACGTTCCTGTCGGGGTCGTTGGCGCTGGCGGGAATATTCCCGTTCGCCGGTTTCTGGTCGAAAGACGAGGTGCTCTACGAGACGCTGCTCCACGGCCTCGACGGCGACCCGATCCTGCTCGCGGCGTACGCGATGGGCCTGATCGCGGTCTTTTTCACTGGGCTCTACACCTTCCGGATGGTGTTTCTGACGTTCCACGGCGACCCTCGGTCTTCGACCGCCGAAGATCCACACGGCGTCCGGTGGAACGTGAAGTTCCCACTGGTCGTACTCGGCGTGCTGGCCGCGGTCGCCGGACTCGTAAATATGGTGCCGGTGAAGAAGGTGACCGGCTTGGAGATCGACTATCTCCACAAGTGGCTCGAACACGGCTACGCCGGGCTGACGGTCGAACACTACGGCACGCTGTTGCACGACTTCCCGCACTACGGGTCGGCGGGACTGGAGCTCAGCCCGTTGCTTCCGGGTGCGGTCTCGCTGGGGCTCGCGCTCGCGGGCGCCGTGGTGGCCCACCGGCTGTACAACGTACCCGACCCCGCCGAACACACGGACCGACTCGGTGAGATCAAAACGGTGCTCTACAACAACTACTACCAAGACGAATATCAGGTCTGGATCGCGAACGGCCTCACGCGCCCGCTCGCTCGCGCGGCGAACAAGTTCGACGGCGGGATCGTCGACGGCGTCGTCAACGGCGTCTCGGGGGTCAGCCTGTTCACTGGAACCCGGATTCGCCGGATCCAGACGGGCGTGGTGAGTAACTATGCAGTGCTGCTCACACTCGGATTGACCGCGTTGATTCTGGCCTTCGGCCTCGTCGGGGGGTGGTTCGTGTGATCATCGAAGCGCTCATCGCGGTCACGTTCCTCGCGGCGCTCGTCGTGTTCGTCGCGCCCAACGCCTACGCCGCCAAACTGGCGGCGGCGCTCTCGGTTCTCCCGATCTTGGGGAGTCTCTGGATGTGGGCGGCATACGACGCATCCGGCAACGCGCTGCTGGGCGGCGAAATCGCCTTCGAGACCGACTTCGTGTGGCTCACGGTCGGCAATCTTGACCTCCACTGGTTCGTGGGTGTCGACGGGATCAGTCTCCCCTTGGTGGTGCTCACGACCGTGCTGACGACGCTGGCGATCGTGAGCGCGTGGACGCCGATCAGCGAGCGGCAATCGCAGTTCTACGGGCTGATGCTCCTTATGGAGGCGAACCTGCTCGGGGTGTTCACCGCACTCGACTTCTTCGCGTGGTTCGTCTTCTGGGAGGCGGTGTTGGTGCCGATGTACTTCCTGATCGGAGTATGGGGCGGTCCCAACCGCCGGTACGCCGCGATCAAGTTCTTCGTCTACACCAACATCGCGTCGCTCGTGATGTTCATCGGGTTTATCGCTCTGGTGTTCGGGCTCGGCGACTCGGTGTCGTCGCTCCGGCTGCCGGAGATTGCCCAAGCGTTGCGGGCGGACGAACTCGCCGGTTTCGCCGGCGTCGACGCCGCGACGCTGAAGACGGTCGCGTTCGTCGCGATCTTCCTCGGCTTCGCGGTGAAGGTCCCGATCGCACCGCTGCATACCTGGTTGCCGGACGCCCACGTCGAGGCGCCGACCCCGGTGTCGGTGCTGCTGGCGGGCGTCCTCCTGAAGATGGGCACCTACGCGCTGCTGCGGTTCAACTTCACGATGATGCCCGACGTCGCGACCGCGCTGGTGGTGCCGATCGCGGGGATCGCGGTGATCAGCGTGATCTACGGCGCGATGCTGGCGCTGGCCCAGGAGGACCTCAAGCGGATCGTGGCGTACTCCTCCGTGTCGTCGATGGGCTACGTCATCCTGGGATTGGTCGCGTACACGACCTACGGGGTCGGCGGGGCGACGTTCCAGATGATCGCTCACGGCCTCATTTCGGGGCTGATGTTCATGGCGGTCGGCGTGATCTACAACACGACCCACACCCGGATGGTGGGCGATATGTCCGGGATCGCAGACCGGATGCCCATCACGGCCGGGATCTTCGTCGCCGGCGCGTTCGGGTATATGGGGCTGCCGCTTATGGCCGGCTTCGCGGGCGAGTTCTTCATCTTCAAAGGCTCGTTCGCGTCGACCGTCCACTCCGCGATGCCGCTTTTCACCGCCGCGGCGATGTTCGGGATCGTGATCGTTGCGGGGTATCTGCTGTTTGCGATGCAGCGCACCCTGTTCGGGCCGTTCAGCTTCGACGACGACTACGAAGTCACCACGGCGCCGTTCCACGACGTCGCGCCGCTCGCCGTCTTGTTACTGCTGACGATCGTCTTAGGCGTCGCGCCCGACATCTTCTTCGGGATGATCCAGGACGCGGTTAATCCCATCCTCACAGGAGGTGGGCTATGACGCTCGACGTGATTGCGCTCCAGTCGGCGACGACGGCCGCCTGGACCGCGCTGGCGCCCGCCATCCTACTCGGGCTGACCGGACTGGCGCTGCTGGGGATCGACACGGTGTGGCCCGACGAGCCGAGCAACGCGTTGCTGGCTGGCGTCGCCGCCGCGGGATCGCTCGTCTCGTTCGGAGTCACCGGCTGGTTACTGGTCGCCGGCACCGGCCAGGCCAGCACCGGCGGTGCGATCTCGCTGTACGGCGACGCCCTGGTCGTCGACGGGATGAGCCTCTTTTTCACGCTCATCTTCACCGTCGTGACCGCGATGGTCGCGGTCGCGGCGTACGACTACCTCGAGGACCACTCCCACCGCGCGGAGTTCTACTCGCTGGTGCTTTTCGCGGCGACGGGGATGGCGCTGATGGCGACCGCCAACTCACTGGCGACGGTGTTCATCAGCCTCGAACTCGCCTCCTTGCCGTCGTACGCGCTGGTGGCGTTCCTGAAGACCGATCGCGGGAGCGTCGAGGCCGGGCTGAAATACTTCCTGATCGGTGCGGTCTCCTCGGCGGTGCTGGCGTTCGGCATCAGCCTGGTGTACGCCGTCACGGGGTCGCTCGTACTCGGCGACGTCGCCGCCGCGATCGGGAACCCCGAGATGGCTGGCGTGCTCGGACTCGGCGTGCTGATGATCCTCGGCGGGTTCGCGTTCAAGACCGCCTCCGTTCCGTTCCACTTCTGGGCGCCGGAGGCCTACGAGGGCGCGCCCGCGCCGATCTCGGCGTTTCTCTCGTCGGCGTCGAAAGCCGCCGGCTTCGCGGTGGCGTTCCGCGTGTTCGTCCAGGCGTTCCCGCTGGACGCGGTCCCGGCTGGCGTCGACTGGGTGGTGGCGTTCCAGGTGCTCGCGGTCGTCACGATGACGCTCGGCAACTTCGCGGCCGCAACCCAGGAGAACGTCAAGCGCATGCTGGCGTACTCCTCGATCGGCCACGCGGGCTATGCCCTGATCGGGCTGGCGGCGTTGACCGCGGGCGGTCCCAACGGGGACGTCCTCGGGGCGTCGATGGCGCACCTGCTGGTCTACGGCTTCATGAACACCGGCGCGTTCTTGTTCATCGCCCTGGTTGAGCACTGGGGTGTGGGCCGGACCTTCGAGGACTACAACGGGCTGGCGAGCACTGCCCCGATTGCGGCGGTCGCCATGACGGTGTTCATGTTCAGCCTCGCGGGGCTGCCACCGTTCGGCGGGTTCCTCTCGAAGTATATCCTCTTCTACTCCGCCATCGAGGCGGGCTTCTGGTGGCTGGCTGCGGTCGGAGCGGTCAACAGCGCGCTGTCGCTGTTCTACTACAGCCGCGTGGTGAAGGCGATGTGGATCGAGACGCCCGTCGCCGACTTCGAGATCGAGACCCGGCCGGTGGGGCTCTACGCCGCGGTCATCTTCGCCGGCGTCGGAACGCTGCTGTTGCTCCCCGGGTTCGGCCCGGTCATCGAGACGGCCCAGACCGTCGCCGCAACGCTGTTTTAAGCCCGCCACCTTTTTCCGACGCGTTGCCGTCCTGCTCCGAGGACCCACCCGAAAGGAAACACATTTAATCGCGCCACCGATACGAGTTGATGGAGGGGCCGGTAGCTCAGTCCGGCAGAGCGTCTGACTCTTAATCAGACGGTCGCGCGTTCAAATCGCGTCCGGCCCGTTTTTGCTACGAGCAAACTCGCGAGTGGCAACGCGGTCACGAGCGATTTGAATCGCAGGGAGGTCGCACGCAGCGGAGCGAGTACGTCCGACCGTGCGTTCAAATCGCGTCCGGCCCGTCTTCTCGCCGCGAGCAACTCCGTGAGCGGCGAGTCACGCACTTGTCGACCAACTGCGGGCTCGCGACACGGCGGTTCGTTCGCTCCGGGTCGGCGGCTGCGGCGACGCGGTGGTTGTGCTTCCCGTCAACGTTGACTGACCGGTGAGCGCACCGTCAGACCCGCCATACCGTCGGCGGTCGGCCGCTGTCACCACGAGCGCCCGGAGCAACCAACTACGTTTTAGTAAGACCGTTGACTCTGGTGAGGTATGCTCCCGCTGGGGCATCTTAGCCTCGCCTACTTGCTCTACGTCGGATACGCGGTCCTCGAGTCCCGACACCTCCCCGCCCGCTGGTCACTACTCCCTGTCGCAGTCGGAAGTCAGTTGCCCGATGTGATAGACAAGCCGCTCGCGTACTGGCAGATCCTTCCCTCCGGCCGATCGCTGGGTCACTCACTGTTCTCGTTTCTTAGTCTGTGTGTTGTCACGTGGGTGATTGCAGAACAGCTTAGAAGTCGATGGCCGTCCGAGAGCTGGCAAGACCGCCTTCGGGGAGCGACTCCGGTCGCGTTCGCAGTCGGGTATCTCAGCCACCTGATCGGCGACACGTACGAATTTTTGCTCCTCGGGGATCTCTGGCCAGCCCGCTTTCTGCTGTATCCTATTTACGTGGTCTCGTACGGCGACGAAACCCAAATTTCGCCTTGGATCCGACTGTTGACCATCTACAGAAATATGGACACGCATCCCCAACTCACACTGTTGCTTGTGGCACTGCTCGGCTTTGTCGGGATCCGGATCTGGATGCGGCAGAGCACGTCCTGACCTACCGAGAGTGTCGTCGAACAGTCACTGCACCACAGAACGGTTCTCCGACGCCCCCCTACCGGGTGAGCAGCTTCGTACCACGGCTTCCTGATCGCAGTATGGGTGTGTCCGGAACGCGGGTCAGTGGCGGGCGTCTGCGCCGCGATCCGACGGACAGTCGGCGAGCCACTCGTCCACGTCGAATCCGGCATACGGGGGGATCCAAACAACCGGACTCCGGACTTCGGAAATCCCGACGCGGCCCCGGCAGGCAACGTCGTGAGCCGGCAGCTACCAAGTCGCGCAGGGCGACCCTCGGGGCGCAGAGATCACAGGCAGAGTCTCCGTCAGAGCAGTAGCGTATCTGTTGGCTCGTCTCCGACCGAACGGTCGGTGTACTCCGCCACCCGGTTCCTGGGGTCGTGGCTTCCGGACGCGACGTCCGGACGGTACCGTCGGCGGCGGGACGAGTCCGCCGTCAGGGGCCACTCACTCCGAGGTGAGCTCCGATAGTAACGTATCCAGGTCGTAGTTCTCGAACGCGCGGGTGCTGTGCCGTAGCGTCGACACCACGAACGTGGAGTTGGTCCCGCGGACCTCGTCGATGCTCTCGAGGTCGGTGATCAGCCGCTCGACCAGTTCCCGGTCGGGCAGGTGAGCGATCACCACGAAGTCGGTCTGGCCCATCGTGAAGTACGCCTGCGAGACCCCTTCGACATCCAGGATCTTCTCTTCGAAGTCGTGGTGGGTGCCGTGGTAGTCGGTCGAAAGCTGCACCAGTATCGTCACGTCGAGACCGACCTCCTCCAGGTCGATGTCGTAGAGGTCGTTCCGGACGATTCCCGCCTCTCGGAGGTTCTTCAGCCGGTAATGTATCGTCGACACCGGGATGTCGGTCTCCTCGTGGAGGCGCTCCGGGCTCCCGGTGCCGAGGTCGGAGATGGCCTTCAAAAGCCGGACGTCGCGTTCGTCCATCGTTTGGTGACACTGTTCGGACCTGTGGTGATGTACATTACGAAAAATTCGAGGCGAAAGCCTCGCTCTTCAGGGCGGTCGCAAATCGCTACGCGATTTGCTGGCACACCAGAAATCTCAGATTTCTGGGGGCGTCACCAGAACGCGACGCGTTCTGGTTGCCCGCCAGGCGCAGTCTGGCGACGGGGACGAAGCCGACCAATAGTATTCAACCGCCGTCGATGGCATCAACGGGGCTCCAACGCGGTTTTGAAGCCCTCCAACTGTGATTGTATGCAGAGATGATGAAGAGTACCCGTCGCGCGAAATACGAACTCTACTGCCACATAGCGTTCGTGCCGAACGCTGGCGGAATCGGAGATTCCGCTGACCTCGCGAACAGGGTTCCGCTCAGTATCCGCGTTCGCACCTGACGGAGAAGACGGAGGAACGTCTCGAAACCATCTTCGCGGAAATCTGTGAAGACAAAGACCTCGAACCGGCCGAGTCCGAGGTCAGGTCCGACCGCGTACACCTGTTCATCGGAAGTCCGCCCCGTCACTCATCGTCAACTGGGTCAAGGGCATCTCCACCCGCAAGTACAATCAGCGGTACGACGACTGCGCTAAGTGGATTCGTTCCTACTGCGTCGGTACAGCGGGGAGTGCCGCAAAAGGCGCTGTCGAGCAATACATCGCCGAACAAGAAAGTGACGGCGAATGAAGCGCGTCAACACCTGTACGGTATCAGTCTTGAAGCCGAGTCGGAAGCGTGGACGAGTCAGACGTGTCCCGAACGTGGCGACCACGAGGAGACGGTTCGCCACGGGGATACGCTGACGTGTCCGTGTGGTTTCGAGGGGCACGCCGACCTCACGGCGTTCGTAAGACGCGGCGCGTCTTGCGTGCTCACGAGAACCGAGGTTCTCGGGACCTCAGAGACGTTCCTCCGAGAACACAGCGATACGGAAGTCAGGCCGATGGCACGGCCCGTGCGATTCGAGCGGGACGACCACGACTGGTCGGGGACACCACACCCCCACGGAAGTCCCAAAGCAGTGCGCACAAATCCGCAAGTTGCCTCCGTGGGTCGGTAGCCGAACCCCCAATGGAGGAATCCTCGCGCGGTAGCGCGGGGAGGATGTCAAGCACTCCGCCGACGCGGCTAAGACCCTCGCCGCCCTCATAACAGTTACCGATGGACCGAACCGAGATCCGGCGGGCGTGGGACGCAGTCGCCGAGACCTACGCCAGCCGCCGCGACCCGACCGGTTCCGACGCCGACCTGCTCGGAACCCTCCGCGACGAACTCGGACCCGACCCGACCGTCCTAGACGTGGGCTGCGGTGACGGCGCCCGGACGCTCGCGAATCTGCCCGCCGGGAGCATCGGCCTCGACGTCTCCCGGCGAGGGTTGGAACTCGCCGCCGAGGCGGTTCCGGAGGCGCGTCTGCTACAGGCTGCAATGCGCGACGTGCCGCTCCGTGCGGACTCCGTCGATGCGATCACGGCATACCACGCGGTGTTTCACGTCCCGCGGGCCGATCACCCGCACGTCTACCGGGAGTTCGCGCGTGTGTTGCGGCCGGGCGGGCGGCTCCTGCTGACGCTTCCCAGCGGGCGGTTCGAGACGGTCCGCGAGGGGTGGATGGGCGGTCGGATGCTGTTTTCGGCGCCGGGGCGGGACGCGACGCTCTCGCAGCTTCGGGACGCGGGGTTCGTGGACGTGCGCACGGAGACCGTGAGCGACCCGCTGGGGAGCGCCGCGGAGTTCGCGTTCGCCACACTCGACACCGCAGGCGACTGAGTCGGAGCCGGACGCTACCCGCCGTTGCCGGCATCGCTGTCGATGCCGCTCACCCGCCGTTCGCGGCATCGCTGTCGACGCCCATCGCCTGGAACAGCTTCTTGCGGACGGCCTCCTCGGTCAGTTGTAACAGCGTATCCCGGTTGTCGTCGTTGGCTTCGATCCCGGTGAAGATACCCAGCGGAATCTCGACATCGCCCTGGGTGGAGTGGCCGCCGGTCTCGCCGATCCCCGAGAAGGCGTCTTGGAGCGTCTTCCCGATGTTCATCCGGATGTCCTTCGAGCGCGCCGACAGGAAGATCCGGTCGTCGCAGATGCCGAACACCGCCGTCGTGGTGATACCTTCGAGCTTCAGGAGGTGCTGAGCGGCCTGACCCAAGGCGTCGCGGTCGCGAATGAACCCCGCGTTCGAGACCAGGTGGCTCCCCTGGACCTTGCGGTTCTGGATGGCTTCCGCCAAGATATCGAGCGTCTCCGGCGACATTGACGGCGACTCCACCTGTTCGAGGGTGTCGTGGTTGACGAATGGGTGGAGGTACGCCGCGGCGGTGAGGTCCGCGGGCGTGGTCTCGCGTTTGAAATCCAGCGTCTCCGACCGGATCCCGTACAGCAGTGCGGTCGCGACCGCCTCTGTTGGCGAGAGCCCGAACTCCTGGAGATACTTCGTGAGGATCGTCGACGTCGCGGAGACGTTGGTCCGGATATCGGTGAACGCCGCCCCGACCTCGGTCTCGGGTTGGTGGCGGTCGATGAAGATGTCGACATCGACCTCGGGGTCGAACTCCGCGTCGCTGGACTTCCCGTGGTCGACCATCGCCACCGCACCGTACTCAGAGAGGGGCTTGCCGTCCTCGAGAGAAACCAGTTCGATCCCAAGCAGGTTCACGAACGCCCGGTTCTCCTGGTGGCCGATCTCCCCGTCGTAGTTGATGACGGCGTCGATGCCGTGCTCTTGAGCGATCGCCTGCAGCGCGACCGCCGACGCGATCGAGTCCGGATCGGGACTGTCGTGGGTGAGTACCGCCAGCCCCTCGGTGGCGCCGTCGAGCACCTCCGCCAACTGCTTGGCCTTGTACTCGAGTTCCCCGGATTCCAGCGACCGCAGCGCAGAATCGGCGATGACCTCCGAGGGGTTGATGACGACGTCGGCGCCCAACTCCGTGAGTTCGTCCTCGGTGACCGGGTCGGAGGCGCGGGCGACAACGAACTGGTCGCCACCGCGGTCCCTGATCGCCGAGACGGCCGCCTTGTTCGCCTCAACGTCGGACGCCAAGATGAGGAGAACGTCGCGGTCCGCGACGACGTCTGCGACGTCCGCCTCGGCAATGTCGGTCCGCCGGGCGTTCAGGTCCTGATCGCGCAGGGATTCCACCCGGCTCTCGTCCTTGTCGAGAATGAGTACGTCCTTGCCGTCGGCGACAAGACTCTCCGCCACCGCGTAGCCGACGCTCCCACAGCCCAAGATGGCGTAAGTCGACATCGAAGAGGTCGGTGCCCCGGTGCTCATACTGGCGGCATCTCAGGCCGGATCCCACTTAACAGCACCCGTTCGGTCCCGCGAACGTGATCCGGCGTGGCGAGCTCTAAACCACGCTAGCGTTGGAGTCGCCGCCTCGGAGAACTCGGCTGCGGACCTCCGGCGCTGTGACGGCAGGGTTTTTGCGCGCGCGTTCGGATGACGGCGTATGCACCGCCGGTTGGTTCTCGGTCTCTGTGCGCCCCTTCGCGGCACCGTCGACCGCCTCGCGACCCGCCCGGGAAGCCTGACGGTCGTCGCGACGGAGGATCCACCGATCGACACTGGCCGGTCGAACGTGACGTACGAACGCAGCCCACCCGACGATGCCTCGGCGTACCCCGCCCACGCGGATCTCGTGCTCGTCGCCAGCGACGACAGCGGGACGAACGCCGCGGCCGCCGCGGCTGCACGCGAGGCGTTCCCCGACGCCCACCTCGTAGCGTACGCCGGCGTCAACGCCGACGCGGCGACCCAAGCGCGGATCGGGGCGGTCGCGGACCGAGTGATCGACGCCGACCGGATCCTCACCGACCGGTTGCGTGAGCTCACAGCCAACCCAGGCGCCGAACGACTCCACCGGCTCTACGCTGTGCTCCGCCGGATCGACGGTCGGCTCGCGGTCGTGATGCACGACAACCCCGACCCCGACGCCATCGCCAGCGCTCTCGGCGTGGCCCGGGTCGGTGAACGCGTCGGGGTCGACGCCGACGCGTGTTACTTCGGGGAGATCTCCCACCAGGAGAACCGGGCGATGGTGAACCTGCTGGGCCTCGATCTCGTGGAACTCGACGGCGACGAGCCACTTCGGGACTATGACGGCGTCGCCCTGGTCGATCACTCCCGGCCGGGCGTCAACGACGGCCTACCGACGGAGACCACAGTCGACATCGTCGTAGACCACCATCCGCCGCGCGCCCCGGTGGAGGCCGGCTTCGTCGACCTCCGTCACGACATCGGCGCGACGAGCACGTTGGTTTCGGACTACCTCTCCCGGGCGGGCGTGGCCCCCGGTGAATCGCTCGCGACCGCGCTCCTGTTCGGCATCCGGGTGGATACCGACGACTTCGTACGCGAGGTCTCGGTGTCCGACTTCGAGGCCGCCGCCTGGCTGGTGTCTCGCGCCGACCTCGCCGTGCTCGAGCGGATCGAGTCACCGAGTATGACCCCCGAGGTCGTGGAGACGCTGTCGCGCGCGATCCGCGACCGCGACGTTCGCGGCGACGCCTTGGCGTCGAACGTCGGCGCGATCCGCGACCGCGACGCCCTCGCGCAGGCCGCCGACCGGCTGGTGAACATGGACGGCATCCGGATCGCCGTCGTCTATGGGTTCAAAGGCGGCACCATCTACGTCTCCGGACGCGCCCGCGGCACGGACGTCGACTTGGGCGAGACGCTTCGGGACGCCCTCGACAGCATCGGCAGCGCCGGCGGTCACGCTGATATGGCCGGCGGACAGGTCCCGCTCGGGATTCTTGAGGACACCGAGGAGGACTCCGAAGTGGAGTTGACCAAAATCGTCACCGAGGTCGTCGCCGGCCGGCTCTTCGAGACCCTAGAAGACGCGACGACGCTGCTCGATCCCGGCCGGGACGGCTCCGCGTGGGCCTTCGAGTTCCCCTTCGAGGGCTGGAACCGAGGCCGGGACCCGGAGTCGGACGCGGACCGATGACTCGCCGAAACCGCGGTCCCGGACCCGTGGCGCCGCGGGGAGCACGCTTTTGCGCCGCGGTCGCGTACCGCCACCAATGACCGGAAGGCCGCAGGTATCGGAGTACATGACCCGCGAGGTCAAGACAGTCTCCCCCACCGACACCGTCGCCGACGTGGCGCGCCGCATCAAGGAGAGCGAGGGCCACAACGGGTTTCCCGTCTCGGAGGGCCGGAAGGTTCAGGGGTTCGTGAGCGCCAGCGACCTCCTTCTGGCGGGCGATGACGACCCCATCTTCACGCTGATGACCGAGGACATCATTGTGGGCCACCCGGATATGGACGTGATCGACGCCGCCCGCGTGATCCTTCGGTCGGGAATCCAGAAGCTGCCGGTCGTCGACGACGCCGACAACCTGGTTGGCATCATCTCGAACACCGACGTGGTCCGCTCACAGATCGAGCGCGCGACCCCCGAGCAGGTGGGGAAGCTGATGCGGACCCTCGAACAGATCCACGGCATCTCGCTGCATCAGGAACACCGCCACGTCGACCTGGCTCGGCTCACGCCCACGCAGGGACGGGTCTACGCCGACGAGCTCGAAGGCAGACAGTACGAACTCGAGCGCGGACTGGCGGAGCCGCTCGTCGTCATCGATAACGCTGGCGAGCTGTTGTTGGCCGACGGCCACCACCGCGTGATGGCGGCCGACGAACTCGGGATCGAGGCGATGGACGCCTCCACTATCGTGATCGACGAACGAATCGAACTCGGGATGCAGCGCACTGCCGAGAAGGAAGGATTGACCTCGATCGACGACATCGAGATCGTCGACTACGGGCGTCACCCGTTGATCGAGACGACCGAGCGGCTTCAAGAGTAAGCGCCGAGGCGTGGTGGGCCCCCGCAGTCGGCTTCCGGGCCCGTTTCCTCGGTTTCTCCCGCCGCAGTCACCCAGCGTCGGCGTCCCCGTCGTTCCCACTGGCCGCAGCCCTCCACGCCTCCACCAAGTCTACGGCCGCGGACTCGTCGGCGACGCGCTCGCGTCGATACCCGCCACCCTCGGGCGCTTGGTGAAGCCGGTCCAGCCTGACGACCCACTCGCCGTCCGGGCGGCGCCGCCGCCGTACCGTCACGTGCCCGTCCGATCGGGTCCACTCGACGAGGGTCTCCACATCCCGGGTCCGGGTCCACTCCATATCCGCGAGTAGGGCCCCGGGGTTGGTATATCATCCCCTCTCGGGGTGGGAGATCCGTCGTCGTCAGGCGGACAGGGCTACTCGATCAGAACAGTTCGTCTCACTCCACGTCGCCGCCGTCGGGTTCGGCGTCGACGCGCGAAAGCGGCCCGGTTCGCGCGCCACACGCCGGACACTGGGGGTACCCGAGACCGTCGTACTGTACCGCGCCAGCGGGGTGCTCGAATCTGCACGCCGCACACTCGAACCCGGTCGGCAGGACTATATCCATACCGGCGAGTCCACGGTATCACGCTTAGTTAATCACGTCTTTACTGGTCCGGGATCCGGGGCCCCTACGTTCTTATCGCTCCGTGCGGTACGCCCGTACAGTGACACCGTTCGAGCGACGAACCGAGACGGCCCAAGCCGCACTCGAGGACGTCGGGGCCGACGCGTTGGTCTGCGTCCCCGGCCGGACACTCCAGTATCTCACCGGGTTCGACGAGCCACAGCGGGATCGGCACCTGCTGCTCGTGGTCCCACAGACGGGTGAACCGGCGGCGTTTCTCCCTGCGCTGTCGGCGGCGCAGTTCCGGGCGGAGACGTGGATCCGGGAGGTCGAACCCTGGGCGGACGACGCCGACCCGGTGGCGGCGCTGTCGAACTTCTTCGACGACCGCAGCGTGCCGGCGGCGCCGCACCTCCTCGTCGACGACACGATGTGGGCGACGTTCCTGCAGGACGTCCGGTCGGTTCGGCCCGACGCCACGATCGGGCTCGCGAGCGAGGTCGTTGCGGACCTCCGGATCCGGAAGGACGACACGGAGCTCGACGCGCTCCGACGGGCCTCGGCAGCGGCCGACCGCGCCCTCCGGGACGTCCGCGCGCTCGGCGCCGACGCAGTCGGCCTGACCGAAGCCGAACTGGCCGCCCGGATCGAGTCGTCTCTGACCGCCGCGGGCGGCGAGGCGCTCTCTTTCGACACCATCGTCGGCGCCGGCCCCAACGGCGCGATGCCGCACCACACCCACGGCGACCGAGTGATTCGGGCCGGGGAGCCGGTCGTGCTCGACTTCGGAACGCGAGTCGACGGCTACCCCAGCGACCAGACCCGAACGCTCGTCTTCGACGCCGACCCCGACGAGCGTGTCAGGGCGGTCCACGAGGTCGTCCGGCGGGCCCAAGAGGCGGCGGTCGACGCCGTCGAACCCGGCGTGACCGCGGCCGCCGTCGACGACGCCGCGCGGTCCGTTATCGAGGCTGCGGGGTACGGCGACGCGTTCGTCCACCGCACGGGCCACGGCGTCGGCCTCGACGTGCACGAACCCCCGAACATCGCGGCGGGGAACGACACCGAACTCCGTTCCGGAATGGCGTTCAGCGTCGAACCCGGCATCTACCTCGACGACGAGTTCGGCGTCCGGATCGAAGACCTCGTGATCGTCACCGAATCGGGCTGTGAGCGGCTGAACCACACGCCGCGCGGCTGGGAGTGTTGAGCTCGGGGCGCTGACCGCCTACTCGTCGGGGTCGGCCACCGACCCGTCGTCTCCGAGGATCGCGTCGACGTCGGCGTGGGCGTAGAGGAGATCCCGCATCCGGTCGACAGTCCCCTCGTCGCGGGCACGGCCACGTTCGAGGATCGATTCCGCGCGCTCGACTACAGAGAGCGTGTCGCCTGCGGCCAGCAGCACCGGGACGCCCCGGGCTTCCGCCGTTCCGAGCACGGCCGCCGGCGGGCGGTGACCTCCGGTGAGGATGACGGCGTTGACGCCCGGCGCTTCGAGGGCGGCTGCGACGATCTCCGGGCGGTCGCCACCGGTGACCACCGCGGCTTCTTTGGTCCGCCGGAAGTACCGCAGCGCGGCGTCGCCCCCCATCGCGCCAACCAAGAACCGCTCGAGTTGGGCGTCGCCGTCGCCCTCGACGATGACTTCAGCACCGAGTTCGGCGGCGAGGCCGTCGACCGTCACGCCCGCGAGCTCCCGGTCGTGTGGGAGCACCCCGAACACCGGAATGCCGCGACGCTCCAAGAACGGGACGGCGTCGCTCTCGAGGTCGTCGAAGACGGCGTCGGAGACGTCGTTGAACAGGACGCCCGCCAGCCGGTCGCCGAACGCGTCCGCCGCGGCCAGCACCTCGTCGAGGTCCGTTGCGGTTCCGTACGTCGCCACGAGCAGTACCGTTGCGTCGAGGCGCTCGGCCACGTCGACGTCGGTCAGGCCGACGATCCCGCCGGTGACCCAGTCGCCGCCGCCCTCTACGAGCATCAGGTCGGTGTCGGCGGCGAGTGCCCGGAACCGTGCGTCGACGACACCGCCGAGCTCGTCGGGATCTTCCTGGCCCCGGATCGCCCCGTCGACGAAGGTCGGCGAGTAAACGACCGGCTCTAACTGATGTATCTCGCTGTCCAGCCCGAGGAGTTCCCGCGCGAGCATCGGGTCGCGGTCGAGCGTCTTGCCCGCGCTGGACTGGAGCCGCGTGCCTTTCGGTTTCATGTAGCCGACGCTCCGCCCGCGCTCCTGCCCGAGGCGGGCTAACGCGAGTGTGACTGCTGTCTTGCCGGTGCCGTCCGCGATCGAAGCGACGAGTATGGGTTGTGTGCGCATCTGTGGGGTCCTCAGAGTTGGTCCGGGTCGACGGTCAGTCGAACGTCGACGGCCGCGACGCCGTCGGGCGTTGCCACCAGGGGGTTGATGTCGAGTTCCAGAATGGCCGGAAAATCGGTTACGAGCTGTGAGAGCCGCTGGATCGTCTCCACGACGACGTCGATGGCGACGGGGTCGCGACCGCGGGCGCCGCGAAGCAGCGGCGCGGCGTCGATTTCGCGGGTCATCGCCGCCGCTTCCGGCTCCGACACGGGTGCGACCCGGCAGGTCGTGTCCTCCAGGATCTCGACGAAGATGCCGCCCAGCCCGAAGAGGACGAGCGGCCCGAACTGCGGGTCCCGGTTCATCCCGACGATCGTCTCGACGCCGTCGTCGAGGTCGACCATCTCCTGCACCTGGACGCCCAGGATCGTGGCGTCCGGCTGGTATCGGCGGGCACGGGCGACCAAGTCGGCGTAGGTGTCGGGCACCTCGCCGTCCGCGACGCCCACTTCGACGCCCCCCACATCGGATTTGTGGAGGATGTCCGGGCTGACGACCTTCATCACCACGTCGCCGTCGATCCGGGCGGCGACGTCGGCTGCTGCCTCCGGCGTGTCGACGACCTCGCCGTCGGG
>Ga0102942_1000299_pt1 | contig 18332 bp, 15 predicted proteins | sample SalPon2_C_H2O_MG_FD_78171 | JGI IMG/M metagenome (GOLD analysis project Ga0102942, IMG submission 78171) | Salt pond water microbial communities from South San Francisco under conditions of wetland restoration - Salt Pond MetaG R2_C_H2O_MG | ecosystem: Environmental > Aquatic > Non-marine Saline... | reverse complement strand
CATCCCGCGTGCAGCGGCGCGTTCGGTATCGATACCGTCGACGCCGATACCACAGCGGGCGATGACCTCACACCGGTCGAGCGCATCAATCACGTCGGCCGTGTAGGGGGCGGCCAGAAGCCTGTCGATCACGGCATCTACGTCGGCGAGTTCGCGAACCAGGTCGTCCGTCGTTTCGATATCCACCGGTCGGAGCGTCACGTCGAGGCCGTCGAACACCGTCTCTTCCACGCTCAGGTCAAACGAACTCCCCGCAGTGACGCCGACAGTTCTTTCCCCGGATTGGTTAGTCATACAACTGCGTTCATCTCCTTGACCTATCTAAAAGTAGTTTTCTATGCGACTGACGCCGTCCACAAGCGCCGAGTTGCGACAGCGACCGCGGGTCGGCCTGACGGGACCGATAGCTTAGCCTCTCACGGCATCACCGAACTGGACCGGCATAGCGGGTGACGTATCGGAACGATTCCCTCCTATCCGATGTAGTACCGGTAGCAGTGCTCACCGAGCACAGACAGTACGGGTTAGACCATTGGGAGTCGGTTATTGCACCGGACAGCATATAGTATCCAGTTCTGATCTATCAGACGTTAGTTTCAGAATAAACAATTGAACTCAACAGCATGATTTATTACGTAGGAAATTCAGAGTCAATGTGTGACTCCTGATAACAGGGCAGAGACTGATAGTGGTACTGGAACGGACGACTCAACTGGATGGTCAGCCACGTCACGCCGAAAATTCATCGGCACAACCGCGAGTGTCGTCGCCCTCTCCGGTCTCGCCGGTTGCGGGGGAGGGGGAGATGGCTCCGGCGGCAGTGGCGACAGCGGCGGTGACGGCGGCTCAACCGGTTCCGGGTCGAACGAGACTGCAGACGAACTTTCGATTGCGGCGGTCGAGGGCTCCGGTCGGCTCTTCAAGCGTCTCGTAGACGAGTACGTGTCCGACGATACCGGAATCTCGGTCAACGTCGAACTGTTCCCGTACGCAAATCTCTTCGAGAAGACGAACAGCGTCCTCTCGACGCAGGGTGATGCGTACGACATCGCGTTCATGGACGACCCGTGGTTCCCGCAGTTCGCCGGGGACGTCGACCCCATCCAGCAGTGGCTCCCGGAAGACCTGCCGACAGACCAACTCATCGACACCACCGTGGACATCTCGACGTGGCCCACCCCGGGCGCGCCGGACATCCCGTCTGCAGAAGGGATGGATCAGAAGGTCCGTGGACAGGTCATCGTCGGGAATACGCAGCTATTCGCCTACAACAGCGGGTATTATGACCAGGTCGGCGCAGATGCGCCCGAAACCTGGGGTGATGTCTACGAAGCAGGACAGCAGATTTCCGACCAGATCGATGGCGCGAACGGGTACATCATCCGCGGGAAGCGCGGTAACCCAGTGATGGCGAACTTCTTCGCCCTCGGTAACGCCATTGGCGGAACGATGTTTGACGACGACTGGCGATACAGTTGGTCCGGCGAGAACGGGGCGGAAGCGGTGCGGTTCTACACCGAAGACCTCAAATCCATCAGTCCTGACGGCGTCACCTCGTTCGACAGCGACGCCGTGCTCAACGGCCTGTCGAGCGGGTCTGCCGCACAGGCCCCGGCGTGGCCCTCTGCCGCCTCGCTCCTGCTGGACTCTGAAGAGTCCGAGCAAGCCGACAATATCTCGTTCACTCCGATCCCGAAAGGCCACACCGGTGCGGAGCGACGAGCGCCGACCCAGGGGAACTGGATCATGGGAATCAATAGCTACGTCGACGATTCAAAAAAGCGGGCGGCCGGCGAGGTCATCCGTTCGGCCATCTCGAAGGAAGCACAGGACACGTACGTCGAACTCGGCGGCGTACCGTTCCGGCACGACACCTTCGAGGATAACATGGACGCCCAGCCGTGGTTCCCCGCGCTGTACGAGAGCCTGCAGACCGCACAGTACCGGCCTCGGACGCCGCTATACTCCGAGTTCGGTATCGGGCACGGCGAATTGCTCAACACCGCACTCGCTGGCGACCTCTCCCCGAGTGAGATGGCTCAGGAAGCGAAAAGCCAAGTCGAAGGCATCCTCGAGAACGCCAACTACTACGAGTGAGACAGACAGCTATGGAACGCAACGCACGCCCAACCACGAGGTGCTTCAGCGCCTGCTCAGGAGCAGTATGGGTATGCGCCAGCGGGGGTCCCGATGGCGACTGATACCGATAGTGAGGCGGTGAGCCCAGATGTCACGCAGTTCAGTACCGACACGTCCAGTCGCGAGGATGTGCTGCTGTGGGTTGACGACCACCTAAGATGGCTGATGACGCTTCCAGCGGTGCTGATCCTGTTCTCGCTGACGTTCTATCCGCTGCTTCGCGCATTGCAGTTCTCAACGCTGTCGTACCTGCCGACTGGGACTGTGTACGTGGGTATCGAGAACTACGTGGGCCTACTCAGCGACGGGGCGTTCATCAACTCGCTGGTCGTGACGGCGAAGTTCGTCGGCATCGCAGTCGGAGTTGAGTTCGTGCTCGGGTTCGCTATGGCGCTGGTCCTGAACAAAAAAATAAAGATCCGTGGCCTCTGGCAGACGTTGATACTCATTCCGATGATTCTCTCTCCGACTGTCATCGGCCTGATCTGGCGACTGATGTACGCGCCCAACGGTCTGTTGGACTTCATCGCCGCCCCGTTAACCGGCGGGGCGAACGTCGGCTGGATCAGCGAGACGAGCGTCGCGCTGTACTCTGTCATTCTCACCGACATCTGGCAGTGGACGCCGTTCGTCGTCTTGGTGCTGTTTGCAGGGCTGCAGTCGGTCCCGGACGACGTCAGTGAGGCGGCTATCATGGACGGTGCTTCCCGCCGGCAGCGGTTCATGCACATCACGATGCCGTATCTCAAGTCGCTGATTGTGCTGATACTGATCATTCGACTGGTGGACGCCCTTCGTGTGTTCGCGAAAGTATTCATCCTCACTCGCGGCGGTCCGTCCGACGCGACGAACGTCATCAGTATGGAAATGTACCGGACTGCGTTCCGGTTCAACAACTTCGGCGAAGCGTCCGCGATGGCCGTGTCGCTACTCGTGTTGGTGTTGATACTGGCCATGAGCTTCGTCAATATCGCTAATGTGGAGTTCGGATCATGACTACGAAACAAGACACTCCGGTCGAAACGATGCCCTACACGGAGCCGTCGGGGCTGGAAAAGCTACACGGGCGCCTCACGGACCTTGGACTGACAAAGCTCGGCGTCTACAGCGCTCTCGCCGTCTTCCTTGTCTGGACGCTGTTCCCAGTCTACTGGCTGGTGACGGCGACCCTGAAGACCAGGGAGACCTTGTTATCGTTCCCACCGCAGTGGATACCGGTCGACGCACAGTTCGGGAACTTCGCGCGACTGTTCGCAGAGCGGCCGGAGTTCGTGACGTTCATCACGAACAGCGTCATCATCACTGTCGTCACAACAATCGTTGCGACGACAATAGGCGCGATGGCCGCCTACGCGTTTGTCACGTTCGATTACCCCTACAACCTAGATTTCCACCTGCCGTTCTACATCCTGTCGACGCGGTTCATGCCGCCGATTGTCACGATCATTCCTCTGTTCGTTATCTTCCGTGGATTCGGATTAGTGAACACGCTTCGGGGACTTATCCTCGTCTACACGATGTTCAATATCCCGTTCGCCGTGTGGATGATGAAAGGGTTCTTTGAGGAGGTCCCGGAGAGCCTTATTGAGTCCGCGATGATCGATGGCCACACTCACTTGGGTGCGTTTTTCAAAATCGTGCTACCGTTAGTGAAACCTGGGCTCATCGCCTCAGCGATCTTCACGACGATTATCACGTGGAACGAACTGCTGTTTGCCGTGATCCTCGCACAGAGCTCAGAGGCAATCACCGTGCCTGTGGGACTCGCTTCGTTCGTAACGAAATTCTCGGTGCAGTGGATTAATATGAGTGTCGCGGCGACAATCGCCCTCGCTCCAGTTCTGGTGTTCGCGTTCATGGCGCGCCAGCAACTCGTCCGAGGATTCAGTATGGGGGCAGTCGGCAAATGAACGCCGTCTACCGTCCACTGTCAGTCGTTCGTGCCGGACAGGTAGCATCGAGCCGATTCATGATAGTAACCGAGGTTGATAAGCAATGGTAACTGTCGAATACGACTCAGTAAAGAAGGCGTATGGGGAAACGATAGCCATCGAAGACATCGATCTTGAGGTCGACGACGGAGAATTTACGATTCTGCTGGGCCCAAGCGGGTGCGGGAAGACGACCACGCTCAGGTGCCTGGCCGGACTCACGGAACCGACATCGGGGACAATAACGCTCGATGACCACGACGTGACCGACGTGCACCCGAAGAACCGGAATATCGCGATGGTGTTCCAGAACTTCGCACTGTACCCGCATATGACCGTGCGCGAGAACATCGGCTACCCGCTGAAAGTCGCCGGCGTCGACAAGAGCGAACGGCAAAAACGGATCGATCAGGTCGCAGAGACCCTCGAGATCCCGGAATTGCTTGACCGTGATATCGCCAATCTGAGCGGCGGGCAGCAACAGCGTGTCGCACTGGGTCGAGCAATCATCCGCCGTCCGTCAGTATTCCTGATGGACGAGCCACTGGCGAACCTTGACGCGAAGCTCAAGGTCAGTATGCGAAGTCGGATCAAGGTCCTCCAGCGGGAGATGGACATCACCACACTGTACGTCACCCACGATCAAGAGGAGGCAATGTCGCTCGGTGACAAACTCGTCGTGATGGACAAGGGTAGTATCCAGCAGATCGGGACTCCCGACGAAGTGTACCACCAGCCGGTAAACCGATTCGTTGCTGGCTTCATCGGATCCCCATCTATGAACTTCGTCGAAGTCACCCACTCGGAGGGACGAATTCAGGCTGTCGACGCCCCGGAAGCCTTCGACGTGTCGCTCGACAAGACCGCTGCGAGTCGATACACCGGGACCGAGCGGATGACGCTCGGAGTCCGACCGCAGTACTTCACCATCCACACGGCGGAAACTCCCAACGCTATCGAGGCCGTCGTGAACGTGACCGAACCGCAGGGTGACGAGCAGATCGTCGAGCTGGAGGCCGAGGACGTGAGTCTGACCGTCGTTGCACCGAGCACTATCGATGCTACACGGGGCGATACCGTGTGGCTGACGCTGGAAGACGAGCTCGTCCACGGCTTCAATCGCGAAACCGGGGAGCGGATCGGCGACCCCGAAGAGATAGTTGCTGCGACGCGCGCCTCCTCTTCGACCGGGTCCCAGTCATAGTTCCAATCGCTTCGCCACTACCGGTTCTCCTAAGCGCTTCCTATCAGTCAGTTATCGTCCGGCGTATCGATAGACACTCCAGCGAAATCCGGCGTACCGACGCAGCCGGTGGCTCGACACGACATTGTCCCGAACGCACTGAACTCCGGGTCAACTTCCGACGGTGTGCTATCGACCCACACTGTGTCGACTGTCGCCACCGCGATTAGCTCGTAGCAGGGACAGCCAACAGTCTCAGTAGATCTGATACACAGGCAGCGGAGTAGTCCACTGCTGAGCGTTGTGCACCGTCAGCCTCGCTCGGATGTCCCTGTTCACCGCTCGAAAGACACGACCGTTTTTATTTCGTCGTCGGAGTCTTCCAGCGCTGTCTCGACCTCGTCGACAGCGTAGACACCGGTGACGAGTTCATCGAGAAGTGATTCGGGAGCTTCACTCAGCCACTCTCCCGCGGCTTGAAAGTGGGACTTCTGGGAGTTGACGACGCCGAGGAGACCCTTGTTGTTCACGACGAGTTCCGAGTGGAACTCGCCACCGTCGATTTCGAACGCGCTCTCGCCCGGTATTCCCTGCAGTGTCGCGATACCATTGGGGCCGAGCGCGCTCACGACTTCGACAGCATGAGGGGGGTGGCCGGTGGTCTCAAAGATGAAATCCGCAGGATTGTGGATATTCTGGAACTCACGCAACTCAGTCTCGCGTGAGTTGACGTAGGTGGCGCCGACAGATTCGATGAACGCTATCGTGGGATCCGGCCGGTCGCGCCGGCCCAAGCAGTACGTTCGGTCGAATTCCTGGCCCGTCGAGAGGCGGGCGAGCGCCAGCAAACCGAGGTTCCCGTTGCCGAGGACGAACGCGTTCTCCGGTCGCCAGTCGAATCCGGAACGAGCGGTGAACGCCTGCTCTAGGGCTTTCTCGACTATGCTGGCCGGTTCGGCGAAGAAGCCGTAGTCCTTCCGGTCCTCCGGTAGGGAGACGAGGTACTTCGGTTCTGCAGTGAAGTACTCAGCCATGTACCCGTGTTCACCCGTGATACCGCACTCGTGGACGGTCCCAGGTGGCGCCATGTCGAGTTCCGTGTTCTCAGCAAAGCTCGACCCCGGGTCTTTCGGCCGTCGGACCAGTGCTGTGACAACGTCACCAGGTTCGAACCGACTGCTGTTGGGTTCCTCGACGACGCCGACGGCCTCATGTCCGATGACGAGGTGGTCGTCCCCGTCGGGACAGTCGCCACCGATTTCACCGGCGACGATCCGCCTGTCGGAGCCGTCGACACCGATGTGGAGCGTCCGAACGAGTACCTCGTCTTCGACCGGTTCGGGCTTCGGTTTCTCGATGACGCGCAAGTCTGGTTCCTCCGGATAGAGTGCTACGGCTTGCATTGCAACACCAACGGCTATAGTTCTCATTTATAATCAATACTCCGCTCGCGCACACATGAAACAAGTTCATAATGTCCGAGTCGCAGATGAGAAGCACTACGGCTTCGTTAGTCGCCGGTCCGCGGCGTCTCTCCACGATAGGTCCGGAACATATCGATGATTACGCGCAGGTCCTCACGCGCTTCAGCGAACGTCGTCCGGATCGGTGCATCTCCCTCGACACATCGGATGAACCGCTGTAGTTCCCGCTTGAATGGTTCTTCATACGACGGCGTCTCCACCGTATCGGTCAGTTCTTCGGTCCCCTGTTTGATTCGGAGCTCGGTGGGCGTATTCTTTATGAACGGGTTCGAGAAGTCAACGGAGATCATCCCGTCCGGGGAATCGACGCGAATGGACTCCTCGAACCACTTCCGGTCGCTGTCGCCACTCTCCAAGATACACTCGACACCGTCCTCGTAGGTCATATGGGCCGTCGCGTAGCGGCCGTTTGCGAGCATATTGACGTGGTCGATACTTTCTACATCGCCAAACAGCCCCCGAAGTGCGTTCACGTCGTGACAGACGTGTTCGAGTTGGAAGTCATATGCCTCAACGAGTGTCTCATCGTCCGTTCCAATGGCCCGCTCGATATCAGCCTGCCGCTTTGCGCTGCTCTCTTCGATGACTGATTCGGGTGGGGACCCCGGGACCAAGTCGTACACCTCCTCAATAATTCGGAAGTGGTCGGGGTCGACATCGTAGGCAGTCACGAGGTCTATCTGATCTAACTCGCCTACGACTTCTTGGGCGCGCTCGTAGGACGGGTCGTAGCGCTTCATGTAGGCGACCATCGCCGTTGCATCGCTCTCCTCGGCCGCCTCAACGAGCCGGTCTGCGTCTTCGAGCGTCGTGGCGAGAGGCTTCTCGACCAGTGTGTTCAGATCCGAGGAGAGTGTATCAGTAGCGACATCTGCGTGTGTATGTGAGGGTGTGAGTACGACAACGGCGTCAAGTTCGTCGCCGACATCAGCGAGGAGTTCCTCGTGCTCAGCGTATACGTGCGGAACATTGTATCGCCCCGCTAGAGTCTCGGCTCTGCCCTTTGCAGGGTCGACGAACGCGTAGAGTTCAGCTTCACGTAACTCTGCGAGGTAGGGGATGTGCATGACCTGTGCGACGAGGCCGCAACCGATGATTCCAAATCGCATTACCGACACTTCCGCGCCGCAGTTTTTATACCTTCGGGTGGATTCCGGCCACGACTGGTGCTTCGGCCCTACCGCTGACAGTCGGTAAGGTTTCCTCAGTCGTCCCGTTAGGAGGTCCAGCCGCTCTTCGTCGTTGTTCACTCGCACGTAGTCTCGCGATAGGTGAAGTCGGAGCGTACTCTTTCCGGCGTAACTGGAATCACGGTCGGCGCGAAACTACTATCGTAGCCACAAGACTCAAACTCGGCACCTGAGGAGGGATGTCTCCCTCTCTGTCGCTCACTCGGCAGTTATCTGTCGCCAGTACTCGTAGTTTTCCATCGCGTGGACAAGCGGTTTCTCCGTCTGGTTTTCCATCTCGATGGTGTAGTGGCCGTCGTACCCGATATCAGAAAGCGCATCGTCGACTGCCGCGAAATCAAGGATACCCTTCCCTAGGTCAGTGAACGAACGGAAATAATTGATGACGTGGTCCAGATGGAAATCCCCCTCGGTGAGGCTGTCTCGGACTTCGGCAAAGCCCGTCGGCGGGGCCACGTCCTTGAGATGGACGTACGCGATGTCGTCGCTAAACCGCTCGATACCATCGGTCACATCTCCATCCGGGAAATGTTCACCATAGGGGTAGTGGTGGGCGGTGTCCCAGAGCAGTTCGAGACCGTCAACTGCGTCCAACAGCTCGCGGGTTTCTGCCGCGTTCTCGATGTGGGTCGCGCCGTGATGATGGACCAGAGGCGTCACGCCAGCGTCGGTCGCCGCCTCGGTGAGCCGTGTGAACCACCGCTGGACGGTTTCGTCGTCCACTCGGCCACGTTGTGGTGGCAGGAGACCGAGATACTCGGCACCCAGGTCGGTAACTTCCGGTATATCCGTGACGACCCTGTCAACGGCCGCTTCCGTTTCGAGCCACTCACTCATCACGCAGTAGAGGTCCAGTCCGTTCTGGTCCAGCAGTTGCCCGACGGTGTCGAACCCCATGGCTCGCACCTTTTCCAGTCCGATTTCCGCGCCGTCGTATCGACAGGCCGCGATGTCACGGAGGGCCCGGTCAATATCGGTCGCGTCGTACATGATAGTCGTGTATCCAACGCCCATATATCACCAGGGCACGCGTGATGATAAATAGATTCGGGTAGGAACACCCATTGATATCAGATCTCTCCTCCCGAAGGTGGGGCTACCAGGTCATCCAGGTGGGGTCCTCACAGCGGTGGTTCCTATCGATGGCGTCAATGCGTTCGATATCCTCCGCGTCGAGATCGACCGACCGAGCCCGGAAGTTATCTCGAAGATGGTCGGCCGAACTCGTTCTCGGGATCGCGGCCACTCCATCTTTAGAGCGGAGCCACGCGAGGCTCACGACCGCTTCCGAGACGCCGTGTTTCTCGGCAACAGCCGAGATAGCGTCTACGTCGAACACTTCGGCCTGTGCCAGCGGCGAGTACGCGACCACCCACGTGTCATTGTCCGAGAGGAATTCACGGAGTTCGTGCTGTGGGAGAAGTGGGTGCATCTCCACCTGCAACGCGTCGACCGGGACGTCAATAAGCTCCCTCGCAAACTTGAGGTCAGAAACTGTGTAGTTGCTGACTCCGAGATTGTCCACTCGTCCGTTCGCAACGCGGTCTTCGAGGACTGGCAACACAGTTTCGATGTCATCCTGGCTTCGTGGCCAGTGATGATACAGGAGGTCAATGCGGTCCAGTCCGAGTCGTTCGAAGCTCTCGTCAACCGCTCTCTCGACGTACGAGGGCGCCTTTTCCGGTTCCTCAAAATGGGCGACTTTCGTCGCGACAAATATGTCGTCGCGGTCGACATCCGCATTTGCGATAGCCGTGCCGACTTCCTCCTCGTTATCGTAGAGGCGTGCAGTGTCGATATGTCGGTAGCCGTGTTCGATGGCTGCCTGAATGATATCTGTGCCATCCGTCCCAGTGAGCGAGTACGTTCCAAGTCCGAGCTGTGTCCGGCCGTCGAACATATTAATATGTATTTGAGCGGTACATAAGTTCGTATCGGCTTTGTTGTACGGGACGATGGAATTTCCTTGCCACCGCTCTTTCGCAAACAGCAGTGTCTACAGCGACCCGCTGTTCAGCTTTCTCACTGATGTTCGCGTATTCCAGTGTTCCGACGGGCTATATCGGGAGGATGCTTCGCACGGCCTGTCTCGTCATGCGATAGAGCACGGTGTTTGACGGCGTTCGCTTTCCTCCGTTCGGACTGTCCGAACCTGACACACAAATTCGGACGAGATTTGCCCTGTCACCGGGCCAGGGACAGCGATCAAACAATACCACTCCACTGACTGCATATATTGTTCGTGGTAGCCGAACGTGGCCTACAATCAGGATAACATTAGTACAGCTGTTATTAGAGTGGTTGTAGTGTATATTACTATATTTCGGTAAGGTGGTATGTTCGGAAGGTGCGAACGCCATGTTATAGCCTACCAGTACAGATTGGATCTAGCACATAATTATGACAGATACAATTGAATTGGGCCCGCCAATCCAATGTAAAAAGTTATAGGCAGTCTGTCTAGCTATTTTGGACTAATATGTGTGTAGATAGCGGTATTTGTTATTATAATACTCTTATAAATATCCAAATTAAGTCTGATAGAGTTTACAGCTGCACATATAAAATCATATTATGAGGTTTAGAAGAGGCCTTACAACCAATAACGGCATCAGTTCGACTGCCTTGGAGCGTGCAGGCCGATAATGCAGCGAGCAGAGGCGACGCGGATTGCGACTGCAAACGCGGTCATGCGACCGAAATTGACACCAGAGCCGGACCACCAACAGGCTAGCCAGTTGTATCGCGAACTGGCAGAGTTCGAGGAGCGAGCCAAACTGGCTGCTGGCCTAAAGCCGACCGAGCCGTGGTTGCCCATCGAGTGAATCGGTGAAGAAATCATCGAACTCGGCCAGTCGGTTGAGGACAAGGTGGAGCGAGTCGGCATCACGGAGAAGCAGGCACTCATACTGCTTGCCGAAATGCAACTCAAGTCGGACAGCGCACTGGACGCGGCGATGAAGGCTGTCGAGCAGGATCGTCGTACTTCAAGATCGCTCCGACGCCAATCTCGGAGGTCCACCCTCGACAGTACACGACGATGGTTGAAAAAAAAAGTGACGCGGCAGTCCACTCACATCAACGCCAGCGAGTATCAGGTGGCCCACGTCGAAGACAGGTTCAGCGGAGAGATGTTCAAGTTCATCGTCCACGAACGGATGCGATTCTCCCGCTCCTGAACGGGATAGAACGGCGACATCGTGACGGACCTGCATGAGGACGATGAAATCAGAATTATCGACGGTAAACCCCACTACTCCCCGGGGCATGGCATCAACACCAAGATTCATGTCTCTCAGTAGACGGTCATCCAGAAACGAGAACGCGAGGATGGCGAGTACGTCAGCCGCCACGCAACCCGAGACGGGGTCATCACCGAGAAGGATTGGGAACTCGACGCGAGTTGGGCGAGCCGGCTGTGAAGTCCCCGACGGCGTACAACATCAAGCAGTCCACGTTGGATCAGCAGTGGGCGAAAACCCCGAACAATGCGGAGCAAGACAGCAACTAATTCAGCTCTGGGCCTTCCGTGGGTGGCACGGTGTCGACTTAGGGCGGATAGGGCGGGAATGAGATACCTCATCGGCAGCAGCGTGTGGTTTGATTGCGGAGGGAACTGCTGAGAAGGGTATTCGGTACTGAAGCAGGAGTGCACCGCGTGTGTGGACCACAGCAGTGTACGTGTGAACGCCGGCGGTGTGACTCACGTTCGTGTCGTGCATCTCTAGTCGCCCCTTACTGCGATATCTCTCAGTTACTCCCTCGACACAGCGTGAGCCACTCAACGATCCAACGATGACCGATGCAAACAACTCGACAGACGAGAGTCCCGTGACAATAACCGACGCGAAAGGATTCGTCTACGAACCGGTTCGTGGTCCGAAGCGCAAAATCCAGTTCACCCCACGGTCAGACGGCCGCTTCGAACGCGTTGAGGCCGTCTGGAACGGCTGCTGCTGGCGTGTGACCGGTCGGGAAATCGTGACGACAATGCGCCGAATCTAATCTCTACATCGCTCTTTTTTAATCGAGTCGAGTGTGTAACTGCACTACTATAGTGTATTAACCAACATCTTCCAGCTACTATGTACCTTTGTTGGTTAAGATAGTCAAGACAGCACTCTGGTCCACACCAGGGTTCCGGTGAAATCTCCAGTGTGCAGTCGGATATCGGTGTTTATAATATAATATCAGAGTTGAGAAGGGACAACCCCGGGCGTCGAGTGTAAATGGGCATTAAATTGCGTATCATACCATTCAGACCCCTATCTAGATATTATTGGGATCCATCAGTTCAAAAGTCCAAATAAGCCACCCCGACTGTCGAGTGTAAAATCGTGAATTACTGCTCGGGAGAAAACCGCTGATCAGATTCAATAGCACTTTGTACGACCTTAGGCTCCTCCAATAAATAATAAAAATTAGTCATACCTTTTCCACGGCCACGCCCAACCCGATCCGTGACGCCGAGAATGTCTAGAAACGCCTGTTCATTCAGCCGATCAGACATACGTCTTTGTGAGAGAGAATTAATATCTAGTGAATCTGCGAGTTGCTCATACCGTTCATAGATTTTACGGGTCGGAAATTCTTCCTGGTTACTCCCCTCTGCGATCAATGAAAGGGCATACACTGCTGCTTTCGATTGTGTAGGCTGATCTTGGAGAAGCTTAGAGAATCGATCGATGTCCGCTTTCTCACGTGCATTTCGGACATGGTTTTCTTGCACAACATCACTGTTGTCGTCTTTTGCAAGTTCGCCTGCATTTCGAAGAATATCCAGTGCTTTTCGAGCGTCACCGTGCTCTTGTGCAGCGAACGCAGACGCCAGAGGGATCACATCATCGGTAAGGACGCCTTCACGAAATGCATCCTGACGATGACGCATAATTTCGCGGAGCTGATTTGCGTCGTAGGGAGGGAAAATAAACTCACGCTCTTGCAGACTACTGAGGACTCGCTCATCCAGAGAGTCTTTAAACGAGATTTTGTTGCTGATCGCGAGGATACCAACCTTACACGAATCAATCTTTCCGGCTTCACCAGCTCGAGAGAGTTGCATTAACACATTGTTCTCCTGGAGTTTGTCAACCTCGTCGAGAATGATGATAACGACATCATGGAGGGTGTCGAGTATCTTCCAAAGACGATCATAGTATGCATTCGTGGATAATCCCGACGGTGGTACAGAGAGATCCGTTTCGTCTGGTCGGTTGAATGTCCGACCGAGTTTGATTACCACCTGTGTCTCTGTCGTTGCTTGGGTACAATCGATATATGCGCGATCAAGTCTCGTACCTTCATCGTGAGCGAAGTCTTCAGCACTTTGAGTAACGTGCTTGGCAACGAGACTCTTGCCGGTTCCCGTTTTTCCGTAAATTAACGTGTTTCAAGGCTTTCCACCCCGGATTGCAGGATGAATGCTATTTGCAAGGTTAGATATTTCATCTTCACGGCCAATGATTCGCTCCTCATCCGGAATGTGTTCGATATCGAGAAGCTCTTTATTCGCGAAAATTGGATCCTCGCTTTCCCAAATTGAGTCGAGGGAACTCTGTTTCTCGTTACTCATATCAATATATGACCCCAGAGGAGCCACCTCATATTACACACGACAGTCGGTGTAGTATATAAAACTATGCCTCCATCACACACCACCTGTCGAGTGTAAACGACTGATTCTACTGCTATTAGAGTCTATACGACATCAATAGTATAGTGTATTTCCAAAAAAAAGAAGATAGTACACCTCTCCGGGTGTCGAGTGTAATACCGGTAGTCGCTATGTTTCTTTAGATGTTTAGTGAAGAACATTTTTGAAGACACACACCCCGGGTGTCGAGTGTAAACTGTCCATGCTAACTGTCTAAGACCTTCTTACCGTTAGACAGAGTAGAGAGAAATACGCTTAACACGAGTGTACATACCGTCTGCGGACGGATCGATGGCTCAGTAGGGATTGCTGTGCAACTCATGTCTCGTCCAGAGATGGCTATGCATTGGAGCACTAGAGTTACTTATAAATGATATTGTCCGTATTTCTATATCCGAGTTAAACCCGCTCATACTACATTACATATGTTATTTATTGCTGGTACAATAAAATATATATGTAAATTAAAGCTAGTAGTAGTAACAAGAGCTAGAAGAAGATGTTAGGAGTTTCTACCACCCGAAAACAGTAGCAAACAACATCAGGCGTACTACAGCGTTCTGACCGGGTACCCACCATCCTGTTGATTTACACTCGACACCCGGGGTGTGTGTCCCCTATGCTCTGAAATTAGTACGGATTACAGGGATAATCACAACCAGTTCACCATTTCGCAGTCATGTGGGATTTATATACTTTCATCAACGTGTGTTTGTAAATGGCTACAACCTCCAACGATACCTACTCAGTTGACGACGCGAAGGAGGAAATCGATATTCTCCAGCGTGTCGAAGACGAAGTCGTCAACGCTATCGAGAACGCAGAGAGCGAGGATGTTCTCGAATATCTTATCGAGAAAGAGAAACTGGATACCCGTCACGACGGGCAGCGAGGGCTCGGAGCAGTACGGCGCGCAGTTCTACAGTCCCCAATTGCTTCTGATCGTCTCAAGCGTGTGGTTAGCCTCCGTGGTGACGAAACCCCGGAAGACATTCTTGTCCCGAAAGATGTGATGCGGAACGCGAAAGTGGCCCTTGAAGCAGGGAAGCCAGTCGTTCTCTATGGCCCAACGGGGACAGGCAAGACGACGTTCGCCAAGCAGCTCGCGCGCGAGACTGGCATCGGTTACGCGCTCCACACGGCCACTCCATCGTGGACGCCGTCGGACATCATAGGAGGCATCAGTCCTGATTACACGGGTGACTCACTGAGCTATCGGACCAAACTCGGCTGCGTCTCGGAAGCCGTCCAGCGTGCTCGGAAATTCAACGTCGAGTATGGCGTCATTCTGGACGAGATCACTCGGGCGGATATCTCCAAAATCTTCGGCCCGCTGTACACTGCTATCGAGAATCCCCACCAGACGATTTTCGAGACAGACGAAGGCGAGACCATCGAGCTTGACGAGCGGGTAAACATCATCTGCACGATGAATATGTCCGACCGGACGGTCAACGAGTTGGATAACGCCATCACCCGTCGGTTTGCGATGATCGAACTCGACGAGTACGAGGAGGACAAGCGCCGACAGCTGTTCAAGGACTGGATTACCACGCACGTTAGCGAACAGACCGATTTAGAGGATAGTGACATTCTCCGCCTGTTCGAACGTGACTATAAGGGTATCAACCACGGTCACGAATCGACCTCACAGGGTTCGATCATGCGATTCGGGCCGATGCACTACCGCGACGTCGCTGTGTTCCTCGGCGTCGCCTGCCGGGAAGGTGGAGAATACGAGCATGATCAGACCGATGCTGTCGGGCAGGCGTTCCGGACGTACATCGTCCCGCGGCTCCTGAACGCGGCGGCATTCCCGCAGGTCGAGCGTATCGCAGAACATTATCGTGCTCTGAACGGCGAGTTCGAGGACTTCGATCTCTCGCCGGCAGCGGAACTCGCTGAGCGCGAACTCGAACAGGAACGTCGACAGATGGGTTCCTACGAGTCATGAGCGCTGTCGACGAGGTGTACCAGTACGGACAGGATACGTTCAACGTCCCTGAGCGCGGCAAGATTCGGATAGAGGGGTGTCCGTCGTCCATTACTGACCAACTTCGTCGAGCATCGTTCACGCGTGAGAGTCCGGGTGTCTACACAAAGAGCCAAGCCGCCCTTGACGATGATCAGGAGTACCAGGTCGTGACTGTTACCGTCGATGGCGACGAAGACGAGGTCCTCCACGTTGAGGCGACAGATATCATCGGTGTGGTGAGCCTGACGCCGTCGTCGAAGGTGCAGGTCGATCCGAAGATTGAGTGGGAGTATATCTTCGATATGCTGCTGGCGGTCTATGACCAGAATCGGTCTATTGAGTACCATGGCATTCCGCTGCAGGACTTCCTCTCGGACGATATCCACCTCGACGATGTCTTTGTCGTGCTGGCAATCAACTATCTCGATGGGCTGGAGGCGATCCAGCGCAACGGCTACATTCGGGACCTCGATATTCGTCGGTTCGACAGTCTCGACGGCCGGGGCGAAATTGACGTGGAGCAAACCCTTCTGAACCATGCCCAAGGGAATTTGGAACCACACTGGATACGCAACGAGACAGAGTACAACAACGCGGTGAACTCTCTGCTACATTATGCTGGAAAGACTCTCATTCGACTCTTTCGGCAGAACGCTGCCGAACACGACCATCCAGCATATGACCGTATTTTTTCGGAGGTCCACCGAGAGGTAGAGCGATTGGAGAGTATGGGAATCGGGAGTGGGCTCGATAGGATGGACGAATATCGTGAACTCTCGTTGTACGACTTGCCGAAACAGCGGCAGTACTACCGGAAGACGTTCGATGTCGCTAAGGCAATTCTGTCGTCATCTCTTGGCCAGCAGCTCCGTGACGGGCCTAGAGAACTTGTTGTCGACTACGTGCTCAATATGGAGTCTCTGTTCGAGCAGTATTCACAGGTCGTCATTGAACGAGCCCTATCGAAGGTCAAATCCTACGACTATCTTGACAAGCTCGATGATGTGACTCCGGTTCGGTCGCCGTCAGTCAATCCGTTCGAAGGAGAGAAAAAAATCTCTCACCAGCCCGACCACGCGCTACAAGAAGGTGATGAGACCCTCGCTGTGTTAGATTCGAAGTACTATGCGGAGGGACATGATCCAGTCAAGGACTCGTCGTCACGTTCTCGGTTGTTCAGCTATGCGTATCTCTTGCACTCCGACCGACTGGCGTTCCTGTGCCCGCTTTTGGAACCCAAAACCCGTCAGGTTGCACAGACTGGTGCGGAGCTACAGATACTCTCACCAGATGAGTTCTCACTTGATGCGTATGACGGTGTCATCCACGAGTATCTGCACGAGGTCCTTGCGGAGGACGCTCCCGAACTGGAAGCATTTCGTGCGGTAGCAGAGAACAAACTGTGCTTAGATGGTGTGACCACCGCAGAATTAAGCGAGGCGACCAGCATGAGCGGCCCTTTCACGTTCAAGGATGCCAAAGCCTTCTCACTACGAGTAATCAAGTCCGCCGCGAATGAACACTCTTGGAACGTCCGCAATCGCCATGATTTGCAGCTGGAAGGGGAGTGGACTCGTGATCAAATTCAGGATAGATGTGACCAGCGGTACGAACATACTACAACGTGTGTTCCTGTCTTCCGGAACGAAGATGGAAATGACCTAATTGACCTGTATTTCCTGCAGAATGGTGGGAAAGCAGTCGAGAAAGAGGGGCCATTCAAACTACTTACTGACGATAACGAGGAAAAGAAGCCTGAGGGGGGCTCTAGAAAGACGTCCTCGGGTGGCACTATCCAACCGAGAGAGAATCACGTCGTAGACAAGATAACACGGAGCGATATTGCTGGTGATGATACTGCGACTATCGCTGTGTTTCCGACTCGGCCGTCGGGGCTCCCGTTCTTGAAAGAGAACAACGCTTGGGGGTTTGTGAGGGCTAACCGGGATTTCGAATATGTGGCAATGTACGTCTCTCGTGGTCCAAAAGAAATCAAATACGTGGCGAAAGTCAGAGATATGGTTCAACCAGAAGAAGCCAAACTGCAGCGACCTCCGCTAGATTACGTTGACCGGCCCGAGATAGCTGACGGAAAGATGGTGGTTCGGTTTGAACCGGGGAGTCTCTACGAACTAGCTGATCCTGTTCCATTCGGAGAGAGAGCACCACAGTCCTTGGAATATACCACGCTCGGACGGTTGAAGCAAGCCAATTCGACTGACGAGATGCTCTGATATCTATCGAACGGCTCAGAACGGTGCCGTGATCCAGCTTCCATCTTCTTTCCGCTCCAGTTGCGGACCAAACACCTCTTGCAGTGAGTGAAGTTCATCACCAGTACGGAGGTCGTAGGTCTTCCCACTTCGATGGAACGACCCGTCGACGACGAACTGCACAGTCGGGCACTGGTACTCCAGATCGTTCGCTCGGCGATCCATCTCACGGGCAAGGTCCGTAATGAGGTCGTCATTTCGGAAGGCGTCTGCGAGGCTGACGACGCTCACCTTATCGGGGACATCGTCGTCTTTGAGTCGCTGGAGGAATTCCTGGACCGGTATCTGGTGGTCAAACGCATCGTACTCACCCTCGATGATGAGATTGTAGCGGCCGGGAATTTGGCCTGGACCTGCCATTCTTGAATTATACTCTCTCAGCAGCGCATTAAGTAATTGTGCTGTCAGGCAGTTCGGGCTTGATGAATCGTGGATTCCTTGTCTACAGTCCCTCTACCGGTAGCGATGCAAAGTTCTATATGCTGTCGTACGGTATATTTGTAT
>Ga0102942_1000296_pt1 | contig 18397 bp, 19 predicted proteins | sample SalPon2_C_H2O_MG_FD_78171 | JGI IMG/M metagenome (GOLD analysis project Ga0102942, IMG submission 78171) | Salt pond water microbial communities from South San Francisco under conditions of wetland restoration - Salt Pond MetaG R2_C_H2O_MG | ecosystem: Environmental > Aquatic > Non-marine Saline... | reverse complement strand
TTGGACTTATCGCCCGAGAACTCATTACCTGTCTCCGTAGCTAGTATGTTTGCGTCAACATAAGAAACATCCCAGCTGTAGAAAATCTCGTCTCCCTCCTCCATTCCTACAGCATCCCTGAAAGTTCCATAAAAACCTGCCCAGTCAGTTGTTTCTCTATCGGCTTCCAAATTACTTGAGGAAATGTTGCCTCCAGGAACGTTTTTGGACCCTATTTCAGCTGTCTCTGCCGAAGAATAACTTGTCAAGACAAGGATCATCATGAATATACAAAATCCGGAAAAAAGATAGCTCATTGGCTACACCTAATATGTCACTTCTAAAATAAGAAGGGATCAGCTTGAGATAGAGAAAAGACGTCTTGAACGGTTCATTCGATTTCCATGTAAACACTTAATCTGTCTGTAGAACCTTGAGTTTCGGAAAGTGTTGAAGGTATCTTGGCCTCGTAATCATAGTTTCCGAAAGATCCCTGTCTCGAGACAGCCATGTCTGAAAGGAAGACTAAAGGATCCTGTTTAGAATAAGTAGGCCCGCCGTCATATGTTATTCCAGTGTCAAAAAACGAGTCTTCTGTGGAGTTAGTGACAGGTACATCACAAAGGTCTGAACCAGAGACAAAGAAACATTCGGTTCTCCTGATACTGGATCCATCACCCCATACTTCCTGAACCGAATCATTGAAACCTGTAGAACTCAAAGCCTCATCCGCCACACCTAAGGCCTGATGGTCGCCTAAAGGTTTCAAATTACTGAAGCTTGGGGAGACCTCAGAATCAACGAAGTACATCGTACCAGTTTCATCAGACTCCTGATACCTGTAAAAAACATCTTCCTCATCTGAAACTTTTACAGTCATGTCTGTATTGCCGTAAATCGTTCCGTAAAGTGGGACATCGAATAAAGTTGAGTTTTTGTTGTTTGATTCATTGGTTTCATTAAAATTATCTAATGGATCTGCAGTTAGTTTGACCCTTTGAGGCCCTTGATCAGGTACAATATCATAGTTGAGTATGGATGAGTCAAATCCATTGCTTGAGAAGGTTTGATCCTCTATTTCAACTGGTTCCCATCCTGTATCATTTCTATATTTTTCTGCTACCAACCTCACATTAGTCTCTGCGAAGTCCGGTTCATTGTTTGATACGTTGACATTGATTCCAAGAGGTCTTCCTTCCACAGGTTCCGACTCATTGATTGAAATACTGTTTACTTGAAAATCCCTGAAGTACTCTGCCTCAACACTTTCAACTACCCAAGTCTCTGTTACATTAGTTGTGGAACCCTTAACTACTATACGTGCCTCAGAAGCATCTTGGATATCAAGCTGATGAAGTTCACGACCTCCCTGCAGGTTTACTGATTCACTGTCTTTGATCGTGGCGAAACCATCATCAGATACTTGGAAAGTAATATTCGCATCAGTATCCTGTGAAATGTTAGAAGAAGTCTTCACATACTCCCATTTTCGGGGCTGATCATAACTAAATTCTTTTGAGCGGTAGTTCGCCTTGTAAGGCGTCCCAAAAAGATACTCTGATTTTACTTCATCGGGTCCAAGGCTTTCGTTGAAAATTCTTAATTCATCAATGGTTCCATTGTAATAAGTTCCTCCAGGAATTTCGGATGAAGCACCTATCAGGATATCCTGACTGCTGCGATTATATGTTGCAGATGACTGTCCTTCATCTACCAGAACTTGTTTCTCTCCATCAACATATAATGAGACGTTGGAACTGTTGTAAGTTGCGGCCACATGATACCATTCATCTTTATTCAAACTTGAATCAGTTCTGAATCTTTGAGTGCTCCCTTGCGTGCTTTGAACATAGAGTGAGAGCCTATCAGAGCCAAAATAATTATCTACAAGAAATATTATTCCCTCATCACTTCCCAAACTTTGTTCTATTATAATCTTGTCTTCTTCGTTGCTTGAAGTCTTAATCCAACCGCTCAAGGTAAATCTGTTTCTTTCAGGAAAAAGCTCATTTGAATATTCTGCATAAGGTTCTTTAGAAGCATTCAATTCTAGGGCAGATGTGCCGAAAACTCCTTGAGAATAGCCAATATCTTTGGAACTGATACTGAGTGCACCATCTCCCGAAAAATCCATAAGAGTATCATCGAACCTCCAGAACGCTGTCGACTTATCATCTAATGACCCATTTGGATAACCAAGCGAAAGATTACCTTGAGCAGGTTTATCTGCTGTTGTACCATTAAAGTTTCCTGAAGGCCATTCAGAATTAGATTTAACTGTAGCAGAAGACGCTAAACCCGTGGCAAAGATTCCTAGAGATATAAATATTGCCAACTTTTTACCGGTAAAGGTATCGGACATATCTAATTTAGGAGAGTTTACAAACAAATAACCGTGGCATAGAAAAATTCTAATCTTCATTATCAAAGGCCTCTAGCTAACAGCTTTCAGTATCAGCCATACTTGTTTTTTTTATTTGGGACCACGAAATTTTGATTGCAGATGTTTGAAAACCTAGAAATGAGAGGTCTGAAATCGAATATCTGGAAGCTGTATCTTTTCAAGATATTCTTTGGGTTTTTCGTGTCCTTGCCGATTATAGTGCTTTTCTGGAAGAATAATGGGCTTTCAATGTTTCAGGTTATGATGCTGCAGTCTCTTTTCTCAGTAGCTGTAATAGTTTTGGAGGTTCCTTCAGGTTATTTCGCGGACAGGTTTGGAAGAAAGAAAACACTTGTTACATCTTCGATTTTTGCTACTCTTGGTATTGCAACCTACAGTATCGGTACAGGATTTTTGACCTTCTTGATAGCAGAAATTGTCTGGGCTGTAGGTGTTTCACTGGTTTCTGGAGCTGACTCAGCAATGTTTTACGATACTCTTGTAGAGATAGGTGAAGAGTCAAGCTACAAGGAAAGATGGGGGCTGGCAAGTTCTTTGAACATGGTTTCTGCGGCTGTTGCAGCAATCTTAGGAGGATTTATTGCAGAATATAGCTTGAGATGGACTTTCTTTGTGCAAGTCGTGTTCATGGCAGGCATGATACCTACTGCTTTAGCTTTAAAAGAGCCAAAACACCACAAAGAAGTCGTAGAAGAAGAAACAAAGACTATAAAAGCTGTTATGGAAGATGTATGGAACTTCAAAAAACTTAGGTATCTGGTGCTTTACGGGGCGTTCATCTATGCAGGCCTACAAGTTGCTTTCTGGATGTATCAGCCTTACTTCGAGTTGACAGGCCTGGATATTGCTGCATTCGGATGGGCTTATGCAGCCTTCAACCTGGTCTCTGCAGGATCTTCAAAATACGGATACCAGATAGAGGAGAAGTTAGGCAAGGTAAAATCATTGATTTTAATGCCCATATTGATAGTGACAAGCCTTCTACTGATGAGTAATGTGCTTGCTGTTTTCAGTTTTGGTTTCATCTTTCTGCAGCAGTTCGTCAGAGGATTTGAGAAACCCTTGATTTCAGACTACATAAACGAGATAATATCCTCGGAAAACAGGTCGACAGTTCTCTCAACTAAAAGCCTTCTCGGCAGGATATTGCAGGCAGCAAGTCTGCCGGTATTCGGATTGATAATTGATTTTTATTCAGTACCTCAAGCAATGATTGTCTTGGCAATCACAATGGTGGCAGGTGCTTTGGCGATCCTGTTACTTCTTTATTCGGTGTCAGCATTAGACATTTGAAAAACACGGAGGGTGGAAATTTTATTTAAACAAGCAAAAGGAAATTGGAGATATATAATGAAACTTAACCAGAAAAAGTCTCTTAGTGAAGAGGAAGCTCAAGAATTGCTGAAAAAGGACATAGAAGATTTCAAGCAGTCCGTGAGAGATGAACAACTAAGAAAGAAAGATCTCAAGGAATTATATAGCCTGGAAAAATCAGGGAAGGAACGAGAAAACTTCCTCAACTTCCTTGTAAGATACGGAAAAGAAGAGAAGGTTCTACGTGAATTAGACGGTTTCCTGGATCAAGTTTCAAGAGTTGACACGGCTCTCGAGAGAATGGTGGAAGATGAGTCTAAAAATCTTGATTTAGAAGATACCACAGATAAAACCGTAAAAGAGCTTAAAGAATACGTTAAGAACAATCATCTTTCTAAAGAAGAGCTTGAAGCAATACTTGAATCTGAAAAAGAAAGAAAAGATAGAAAAACAGCTAAAAAATATCTTGAAAAAGAACTTGAAGATTCTAGTTCACTTATTTCTTCTTCAGAAGTTAAAAAAGCAATTTCAAATGTGGAAAACAAGGTTAAGTCCTTCAAGAAAGATTTCATCTATCATCCTGAGGTATTCAATCTTGATAACATCGAAAAAGAGTTTGAAGCGCATTCTGAAGAACAAAAAGATGAGAGAGACAATGATTTGGAAGAACTAGTAGAACTTACCGGGAATCTGGTCAAGAATCTTAAGAAGTCAGATAATTTGGAGAACCGAGGCGAGATGAAGGAGTTGATAAATAATGCCATACTTGCTCTAGAATCTGACAATTTTGACAAATTCAAGGATAAGATCAAGAGACTGAACGAACTAACTAATACAGGGAAAAAGAACATCGTTAACCATGCAGAAACCCAACAGAGTAAGCTTCAACAGATAGAAGAAGTCATAAGCAGATTGGAGGAAACTGGATACAACGCTCCAAGAGAAGAAAAAGCGTCGGAAAAGGAATCTAAGAGTTCTGAAAGCGGCCGTGAAAAAATGATTTCAAGGCTTCAGCAAGAAGGCTTCAATAGAGAAAAACTTGAAACACGAAGCAGGTCTGATTTAGAAAAATTACAGAGTTCATCCAATAAAATCAACAATGTTGAGGAAATGTTCCAGGAAAGCGATGAGATGGAGAAAGAAAGTGAACGAGAAAACTCTGAGAACAGGATTATCAGAGATATTGAAAAACTTGAGGAAGCCATTGAAAAATCAGAATAGGTCCGGATTTCTGGGCTTGATTTAAAAGTTTTTGAATCTCGGTTGTTCTTGTATGACAACTGTTTACGATGTAAAAGCGGAGCCCTTGATTATGGAAGTGGCAGATGATTTAGAGGATGAATTTGATGCACCGGAATGGACAAACTATGTAAAGTCCGGAAGCGACAGAGACAGCCCTCCACAACAGGATAACTGGTATCATATCAGAAGTGCAGCAATCCTAAGAAGAATCTACACTGACGGACCTCTAGGAGTCTCAAAGCTACGTACAATTTATGGTAGCAACGAGAACAACGGTCATGGACCAGAGCATCATGGAAAGGCATCTGGCAAAGTAATTAGAACAGCTCTTCAGAATCTTGAAGATGCAGGCTTCGTTGAAACGGAAGAAGGAGAAGGAAGAATGATTACGGATGAAGGAAAAAGTTTCCTTGATGAAAAATCCGAAGAAGTGTAAAGAGATAATAATTCTTCTCTGAACCAATGGATGACGAACTGGAAAAGCTTCGTGAGGAAAAGAGGAAAGAGCTTCAGGAAGGAGATAGTCAATCTGATGAAGAAGCTCTAGAGGAACAAAGAGAGTCTGTAAAGCAGGAGGCTTACCAGTACATGACAAAAGACTCCATTTCAAGGATTGGAAATGTCAGAGCTGCTAAACCTGAACTAGCTCATGGAGTACTGGCTCAGATAGCGAGACTAGGTGAAATGGGTCGAATAGGTACGGTGGATGAAGAGTCCTTGAAAGAAATACTTCGAGAACTACAAGATGAAAAGCAAGAAGACAAGGGTAATATAAGTTTCAGGAGGTGAAGATTTGATTATGAGTTCAAACAAGAGTTCAGCACTTAAGAAGAAACTGGCTAAAGCCAACAAGAAGGCAAAGTCTGCACCGCGATGGGTTTCTCTAAAGGCATTTGGAATGGATAGAGCAGCAAAGAAGTCCATCAAGCCACGTAAGGACAGGCACTGGAGAAGAAACAGCATCGAATAAATTTTTTGTTAATTTATTCTAGAGAGATAGATAGTAAGATGAGTATTGAAAGATATAACTACGAAGGGAACATCAACACAGGTTTCTATGTTACAACATCTAATGAACAGAGCATAGTTCCTCCTGATTTTGGTAAGAAGGATAAGTTAGGAACAGATGTCTGTGAGACATTTATAGCACGTACTAGACTAGTAGGTTTATTTACAGCAGGTAATTCTAATTGTATATTGATTCCTAATACTATTACAGATAGAGAGAGGAAGAAACTTGAAGAGTCAAGTATTGATTTCAAGGTTGTAGATACTAAAGAGACTGCTCTTGGAAATCAGATACTTGCAAACGATAACGGTGCCTTAATCAGCGAAAGACTGAGCGGGATGAAGGAAGTGATTTCAGATGCTCTTAATGTACCGGTAGAAGTTGGGGAGGTTTCTGGTATAGGTAATGTTGGCTCGACAGCTATTTCTAATAATAGAGGAGCAGTTATCCATCGTGATGCTTCTGAATCTGAGGCTGAGAAACTGATGGAAGTGCTGAAGCTTGAAGATGTTGATATTGGCACGGTTAATACTGGTTCTCCGTTTATAGGTTCTGGTGCTGCAGCTAATGATCAGATAATATTAGTTGGAGAGGACACCAGTGGACCTGAGATAGGCAGGATTGACAGGACAATGGTCGACCACGACTAGAATACCAGAGAGTTCTTCCTGTTTCACCTTTTGATGATAACGGCCTTTTTATATGGAAGTTTCCGGCAATTCTAAGATTATGAAGAATGTTCTTGGATTTGGAGAAATAAACGCTGAAGATACTGATAAAGTTGGAACAAAAGGTGCAAATCTTGGGGAATTAAGGAATGAAACCAATGTACCAATATTACCAGGCTATGCAACTACCACAGAGGCTTATGACAAGTTCATCGATGAAAACGAGCTGAGAGAAAAGATTGGAAGAATTTTAGATGGAGTAGATACTGATGATATTCAGGATTTGCAGAGGCGAGGCAAACAAATACGTTCACAGATTAGAGAATCTGACATGCCTGAAGAATTGAGGAAAGATTTTGTAGAAGCTTATGAAGTTCTTGAAGAAGAATTAGGTGTGGATAATCCATCTGTTGCTGTGAGATCATCAGTTTCATCGGAAAAAATGCCTGGTAGCTCTCTTAAAGAGGATCAAGAAACTTATTTGAATGTTTCAGGAAGACAGGATTTGATTAAAAGAGTTAAAGATTGTTTTGCTTCTCTTTTCACAAATAAAGCTATTTCTTACCGTGAGAACAAGAATTTGAATCATTTTGATTTGAAGCTTTCAGCAGTCGTGCAGAAGATGGGTCGCTCCGATATTGGCTCATCGGGAGTGATGTTCACTTTGGATCAGGATACTGGTTTTCAAAACGTGGTCACAATCAACGGCTCTTATGGATTAGGAAATCGCATTTTTGAAGGAGATGTAAATCCTGATGAATTCACTGTTTTCAAGGAAAATCTTGGTATTGTTGAAAAGAGATTGGGAGATAAAGAAGTCAAACTGAGAAGAGGGGATGATAGAGAGAGTAAGGAAGTTGAAGTGCCTTTAGAGGATAGGAAAAACTTCTGTATAACAGATAATCAGGTGAAAGAAGTTGCGAAGTACGGGATGCGTATAGAGGATCATTTTGGAAAAGCCATGAAAGTTGAATGGGTTTTAGACGGTCAAAGTAAAGAGATATATATTGTAGATGCTTGCCCGGAATCGGTGCAGTCAAAGAAAGATGAAAAAATAATCAAAGATTACAAGTTGCAGAATGAATCAAGTAAAGTACTTGAGGGCGTGGCAGTTGGTTCGAAAATAGGTGATGGAGAAGTTCACGTTGTTGATTCTCCTAAACAGGTTGACGAATTTGAGGAAGGAGATGTTCTTGTGACAGATATAACTGATCCTGACTGGGAGCCCCTGATGAAGAAATCAGGAGCAGTGATAACAAATAAAGGCGGGCGTACCAGCCACGCTGCAATTATTTCACGAGAACTTGATTTACCTGCAGTGGTAGGAACGCAGGCAGCGACCTCGAAACTTAAAAACGGTCAGAAAGTTACTGTAGATTGTTCAGGCTCTACAGGGAAAATTTGGAGCGGAAAATTAGATTATGAGGTGAATGAGCATCATGTTGATGATATACCTGAAACAAGTACAGATGTACAGTTGAACATCAGCGATCCCAGTGAGGCTTTTCAATTTGCACAGCTACCAGTTCAAGGTGTAGGAATGGTAAGGGAGGAATTCATCCTATCTTCCCAAGTCGAGGAACACCCATTGAAGCTTATCGAAGAGGGACGCGGAGACAAGTACGTGGAAGCTCTTAGATCAGGTATCGGAAAGATAGGAGCCGCATTTCATCCAGGCCAAGTGGTTGTAAGACTATCTGACTTCACCTCGAAAGAATATGCAAGGCTTGAAGGCGGTGAAGAATATGAAGAAAAAGAAGATAATCCCTTACTTGGTTTCAGAGGTGCTTCACGCTACCAAGACACGTTCTTCAAAAAAGCATTTGAGTTGGAATGCAAGGCTTTGAGGAAATGTATAGAAGAACTAGAACTAGATAATATAGTCGTGATGGTTCCTTTCTGCCGTACAATAGATGAAGGAAAAAAGGTCCGGGCAAAGATAAAACAGCACGGACTTGATGAAGAAGATGTTGATGTTTATCTGAAAGTGGACACTCCAGCAAATGTTTTATTGGCAGAGAACCTGGCAGAAGTATTTGACGGCTTCAGCATCGGAACCAACGACTTAACACAACTTACGCTCGGAGTTGACAGAAACTCAGACAAGGTAGGAGAAATGTTTGATGAAAAAAACCAGGCAGTCAAGAAGTCAGTAAGCAATTTGATAAACAAGGCTCACGGCGAGAACCGTCACGTTGGAATCTGTGGGGATGCACCATCCACTCGTGAAGAATACATCAGTTTCCTCGTTGAGGAAGGTATAGATGCTATTTCAGTATCACCAGAAAAAGCTCTTGAAACAATTCTAAGAGTAAAGGATGTAGAGCAAAGAGTTGAAACCAGTGAAATTAAAACAGAATCTTCTGATTACGAACCAGAAGGATCTGAGTTCAAGGTGGATGTGGACGTTGAGACATCTATCGGAGGTACAGCAGGTAGAATCTATGACACGCTGAAAGAAGAGGGAGAAGCTAAAGCAAATCAATTGCTGAACTTTACTGCTGATCAAATCAACCATGAAAAGCTTCACGAAGGTCTCGGATGGTTGGCAAAGGAAGGAAAGATAGAGATGGAAAGAGAAGACGGAGAGGTCAAATACAAGCTAAAACCCTAAAGAGCATGAGAATATTTTTTACCCTATTTTTTCTTTTTGTTGATCTGAACAAGCTGTTTAAAGTTGATCTCCCAAGCTGTACCTATGTCAAGTATAAAATTGTGGATGGTTTTCGAAGCCCTTAGTCCAAGAGAACAAGATGTAGAAGATTCCCTGAATGACCACTTAGAAAAACTGAAAAGTGAGGATGATCTCGAGGTGACAAGTGTTGAAAAAGAAGACGTGGAAAGGATGGAGGATCCTCACGAAGATCTTGATGAAGGTTATTCACAGGTTGTAGAAGTCAAGGCCGACGTAGAAAACTTCACTAGAGCAATAAAAACAGTATTGAACTATGGACCAACCTACATCCAGATAGAAGGCCCAGAAAACTTCGAGATGGATCTCTCGGATATGCAGAATAGTTTGCAGGAAGTGGCCACTACGATGCAGCAGTACGCTCAAATGGGTTTGGGAGGAGTTCTTCTTTCCAGGCCTGAAGAAGATTAAATTCAAAAGGGCTTGGAATCATAAATGTAAATCACCAACTAACTGTTGTGAGTTACCAAGTGGTGGCCTGAATGAAAAAAATAATGCTGGCGGCAATGTTGATAGTTCTAAGTTTTTCAGCCACAGCCACCACTTTAGCCAACGAAGATATCAAAATAGATCTTAACACGGACACAGTTACTGTAGATATAGAGGTGGAAGAGCTCACCTCTTCAAGTTTCCCTTATGTCTCTAGTAACGATATCGAACGTGTGAACGCCTCTATAAACGGAGAACCTGTGGAATGTGAAATCCAGGATTCAGCGATTGGCTCAGAAATCAGATGCCCAACAGACCTACGTAAGAACTTCACCGTGAATCTGCAGTACGAGATGGAAGACCTTGTCTCCAGCAGAGACGGAATAAAAGTTTTCCAGTACGAACACAGGGTGTACCGTCCAACAGACAGTTTCACTCTTGAAGTAATTCTTCCAGATGGTCATGCAATACTAGAAAGAGGCAACACAACTCAGCAAGTTATAAGCCCCTTAAATTACGAAACAGGCAGTAATGGGAGGCAGATACTGGTAGACTGGAACTTGCAGCCACAACTTGGCAACACGTTATCCTTCTACATTTTAATGAATGACATACAAGGCAATCCTACGGATAATGATTCGATAATGATAGATAGAAATGTCATAGTGGCCTCTATAATCATCATTCTCAGTTTGATTGCTGCCGGTGTGGGGTACTTCATCTACACCCGTGAGGATCTATCAGAAAACATGGAGAATCTCAACGACGACCAGAAAGATATACTGGAGAAATTGAGAGAAAACGATGGAGAATACCTGCAAAAAGACCTTGTAGACGAAATGGATTACTCGAAGGCAAAGATATCAGGAGAGGTATCCGAACTCGTGGAAAAGGGTATATTGAAGAAGAGCAAGGAAGGTAGGAGCAACAAACTTTCAATCTCAAGAAAATACCGTTACTGATCAGGCTCAGCAATCTTAACCTGTTGAACAACACCGTTTATCTTCTTCCTGCAGATACACGAAATAGAAGTTGAGTTCCTGATATCTTCCCGTAAACCAAAATATCCTCCGGAAGGTTCGAAGCAGTTTACAAAACCAGTTTCCATCTCTTCCTGTATACCTGTCTCGACCTGCTGACAGAACATATCCTGTTTAGAATCGCCCGCGCCACCATCTTGCCCCACATAATTAGATACTGTTAAACCTGTCGAAAAACCAATTATCAGGGCAAACATAGTAATCAAGAAATATTTCTTCATCTCAGCTCAACCCTTCAATTGTTTCCTGATCAGAAGTATTTGTAGAATTATCTTTTTTCGAAATATTTGAATTGTACTCCGACTGGTTTACTGAGGTATTATTTACTGGTTCTTCGTCATTTCTTAAGATTGATCTCAGTTGCTTGAGTGGAACATATTCATTGTAAGTCTGGTTACCATTAATCACAATTGAAGGTCCTTCCTCAATTCCATAATCCTGTTTAAGAAGTTCCATTGCTGATGAGCGATTCTTTTCCAAGTTGAAGCTGAAAATATAACTGGAATTATCCACACCCCGGTAATACTCTGTAAGCACAGCTCCTTGTCTTTGGGAATTGGTTGAATCATCAAAGAAGTAGAATATCAAGGTGGTATTAGCCCCGCATCTTTCTTTGTAGTTACTTAGTACGTTGTAAAGTCTTAGTTGATTGACGTAGTATCTTCTAACTAAGTATTTGTAGTTTTCTTGGTTGGATATGCTTCTGCCTGTGAATGACTGCAGGTTTTGTCCTATACGTGTGTTCTGCTGTGAAAGTTCAGGTATCTGTCTTTCAACAAGTTTGCAGTAGTTCTGACTTGAATCATCCAAGTAATTCTGTGTCACTAGGAAGTTCTGCATCCTAAGATCTGATTCTTTTAGTTGACCTTCTATATATGCTCCGCGCGCATCATCCATTTGTAGACCAACTAGAATTCCCACAAATAGTAAAAGAGCGGTGAATGCCGACGCCTTGATTATGGATGATTTTACTAGGTCCATGCTTTAGTACTCCTGAATAATTCTTTAAAAAGAGCGGTTGACCAGAAATAGGCTTGCAGGAAGAAAAATGCGAAAAAGTAAAAACCAAGTGTATGAGGATGATCAAGGTTTCTTCCAGATTCTCTATACCCTTCACGTATCAGGTATCCGATAAGTGAAAAACCCAGAATTAATGGAGTGTAGACTTTCCATTGAAATGAGAGAACTGCCTCCATTAGATTTATTTGAGGTAGACTGAATCTCAATCCAACAGAAGTGACTGTGATATAGAAATTGTAGAGGGAGTCAAATAAGCCATAGCCAATTAAACCAAGCCCTAATACAGATATAATTCCAACAAGGAACTGCATAGGGACGTGAAACCTGCTGAACAAACCATATTTTTTACTGAGAAACATACCTGAATGTTTTCTAACATTATATAGGAATCCTCTGGCCCATCTTACTCGCTGACCTTTCAAATCCCTGAAGTTTGAAGGAAGTTCTGTACGCGACTTAGTACCATAATGCATTCTTATGCTTCTTCCCTTCTTTCTGAGACGCCAAGCCATGTCAAGATCTTCTGTTAGATTGCCGACATCAAAACCGTCCACCTCTTTCAGATCCTGGGTTCTGTAAATGGAGAATGCGCCCGGCGTGACATCCAGCAAATCAACGGTAGAAAGCAAATTTCTGTAAAAATTGGTCATCATGTACTCTACAACTTGCAGCTTCCTAACAAATGTGTCTTTCTCCAAAGGCGCAATTCTTGCAATCACTCCGCCAGTATTTTCTTCAGCCTCCATACGCGAAACAGTTTCCTGAAGCAGGCCCGAACCCATCAACGAATCCGCATCTTGAACAACAGTATACTTCGTATCTGCTTTTTCAAGCCCTGCATTCAAGGCTCCCGCCTTCCCTTTATTATCCTTTAAATCAATTATTTCAAGTCCATCATGGTCTTCAAACTGCTTAGCTTTTTCCAGAGTTGAGTCTGTCGAGGCGTCATTGATGAAAATCACTTTTAGATCGTTGTAATCAATATTCAGTAGATTCTGAAGTGATTCACGGACAACTTTTTCTTCATTATAAGCAGGTACAAGTATTGAAACCGATGGCCAAGAATCAGGTGCCTCAAATTCCTGTCTCATATCCCCCCCTTTTTTCTCACTGTAGACAGACATGTAAAACGCAGAAAGAAACACTGAGGAAGAGACAAGGATCCATGCAAGTATGAAAATCATTTTTTGAAGCCCAGCACCTCAGTAATAACTTAGGGCCGAGAGCATTTTAAATACTGATCCAATCATATGTATATTTTTCAGTTCTTCATTACTTCTCTAAGCAGTACAGTTGCGTAGCAACCCTTTGGTAAATCAAATTTTACCCTCATCTTGTTCTGGGTCATGTTCAAATCGTCTTCCTCAATATCCAGTATTTCAAAGTTCCTAAAATCAGCAAAAGCCCTTCTAAAGCTACCCTCACTTCTAAGTTCTGGGAAGTCTTGGAGCCTAAAGTCTTCTTGAGAGACCCCTTCTTCATCCATAATTTCTTCAATCATATTCTCAGGTTTGTTATCCTTCAAATCAGTTTTAAATCCTACAAGAGGAATTTCGTACTCTGAGTCAAACCATCCTTCTTCGAGAAGGTTGGAGAGCACCCTATTGAATATCCAAGATTGGTATGCATGGATGAATAGTTGTTGTAGGCCTTCTGGAAGTCTTTTGATGGCTCCTTTGTAATCCTCTTCGTTCTTAGTCAGGTGATATAGAAGAGTCTTTTCATATCTGTAGCTTTCAGGAAACTTTTCAGCTGCATCTTCAGGGTCTCTCGACTCCCAAAGCTTTTGTCGGGTCTTTCTAATGCTCTTGTACTCCGAATCATATGGTTTAGCGATATAAGTCCATACAGCTTCTTCAAATTCCCCTCTTAGAATATGACGCCCCACTTGATGGGTGATTGGACGTGCTGAACCGAATCTTTGGTCTCCAAAGTAGTTAGGGAACTTACCGTCAAGATCATCTATAATTTTCAAAGACCTGTTTCGAATGTCTTCAATAGGAAGATTTAGATCTCTTACAAGTATTTCAAATCTGTTAGCGGTGAGGTTTCCAAGCCCTATATGATTTCCTTCGCCCACTACTTCAATATCGAATTCATCAGTGAATATCTGTCTGACGTCTTCTTCACTTACGCCTTGAATTGATATGTATTGTTCTGTGACTGCTCTTTTATCTTTATTACCTGCATATCCTATTCTGTCTCTTGATATGTGCAGCATGTTGGAAAGCTTTCCTATTGCTTCTAGTGTGGTCATATTTTGTTTTCTTAGTTTTACTATGATGTGATCTCCTTCTCCAGTATCGTGAGATGCAAGTTCCTTGACCACGAAATCATTTACTTGTTCTTTGAGTGCTCCCTTAATTCCTGGAGTATCACTGTAAAAGTTCCAGTCCATCGCTGTCATTTCTATCTGGTTTTCTTGTTCGTCTTCCATTATTGTTACCTCAACGTCTTAGATTATATTATTATTGTTTTTAGTTTATCAGTTTCAGGTCTCCTGTGATTGAATCTACTTCAGATTCTTTTGCAGGACCTATTGCAACTGCTGTTTTTGTACCAGGTTTTAATTCTGTCTTCCCAGCATCCTTTATCATTGCTGCATTGAGGCCTGAGGATTTGGCTCTTTGAAATCTTTCAATCATTGTTGATTCATCGGTGGAAAGGACGATTTTTTTGCTTCCTTCATCTTCCCAAGCCTGTTTCTTTTCTCCATCTGCTTTTTTGTAGGCCTTTAGGGAAGCGTGACATGCTTGGGCTATCATTTTTCCTTTTGACATTTCCAAGTCCTCTCTCAGTAGTACTGCTTGTTTGTATTCTGTCATATTTTTTGGAATTTGAAGATCTTGGATTTAACCCTTTCTTCCCTGTAGTACATTTAACTACCAATCATTTTAATACTTTGTGGTAACAACACCAATGTTCTAACTTGACATTGGATCAGCAAATATCCGTAATGGGTTCGCCCAGATTCGAACTGGGGATCTTCGCCTTGTAAGGGCGACGTCATAACCAACTAGACCACGAACCCCTTGTCGACAACAATGGATTCAATGTAAATTCTTAAAATACCTGTAGTTTAGCCGATTTCTTCCTCAAGTATGGGATCATAAACCCTATCCTCAGTAGAGTAGTAAGGATAGAAAACCCTTTCAACATCAGCATCTTCAAGATGATCAGCAGCATCATCAGATCCAATCTTGAAATCCATAACCTGAGAATCAGTCACATCCTCTTCACTTAATTCTATATCCAAGACAGAATCCCTCAACACCAAACCATCCTCCCTCAACAAATCCTTTTCTCTCAGAGAATTCAACACAGTTCCTAAACGCGAAACAGTTAAATCAAGTTCATTCACAATGTTTTCTTTAGAAACATTCTGTCTAATCTTGTAAAGCACATCTTCCTCTTCCTCACTCGGCTTACCTCTCTGTGCCTTGACCTTGTTCTCAACACCATCTATCAACATCTCCCTCTCATCATTTTCAACCCGGTAAAGCGGGTAATAAGTAGTTTCAAACTTCTCCCCAAACTTGCTCTCAACGCTTGAAAGCTTCTTCTGAGGCTTAAAAACCTTTATCGTCTCTTTCTCCTCATAACTATCCGCAGTCTGAGTCTCACCCCCGTGCTTGGACTTCCTCTGTCTGACATCAGTCATCACTGGGAACTGATTTCCAAGAACAAAGCAGACACCAGGAGGAAGCGATTTAATCATATCCTGTACTTCAGAAGTTACGCCTTCAAAGGACTTGGAAATCGCCTTGAGATCATTAGGATTTGTGACTTTGAGTATAAATTGTGTGTTACACTGGCTGAGCACGTTTTTATCGATTCTTGCAGGTCTCTGACTGATAACTCCGATACCAAGCCCGAACTTTCTACCCTCTGACGCAATTTTTCTCATAATCGGGTTGGAAATCGCTTGACCGAATCCTTTCTCAGGTATAAAGTTATGAGCTTCCTCAAAAACCATCATGAATGGAGGCACCTTATCCCTCTTCCTCAAGTCGAATAATTTTTTAGCGAGAAGATAAACCGCCATCTCAGCTGTGTCTGGTTCAACCGCCTTCAAGTTAACTATAGTAGCTCTACCTTTTTCAACAAGATTTTTAGGGTCAACCGGTTCATCCGAAAACAGACCTGACTCCTCAAGCTGCTCAAGATAGTTAAGCAGATTCCATTTAGCGCTTGAATCCTCCTTTTGCACCGCATCCTCTATATCAATTAGAGAATAATCATCGCCTTTATCCCTTAAACTCTTGAGAGCATTGTAAAGCACACCCATCTGAGAATTAGTCAAGGAATCAGGTATAAGCGTCTGAAGTTCTTTTTTCTCAAAGTTTAGAGATGAAAACTCAAGCGGTAACGCCGATTTATTGATATCAGTATTAGGAGAATACTCCCTCACGTTGTAGCCTCTAGATTCTTCATCGTTTTCAGGGTTAGGGCTTTGAAGAGAGGAGAACTCTCCGTGAGGATCTATAATCATCACAGGAAAGTCTTGCTCAAGCATTTCCTCGACTAAAACACCGTGAAGATAAGATTTTCCTGCTCCCGTCTGTGCAAGTACGGCAAAATGTTTGTAGAAATCTTCAGGATTTACAAAAATATCTATATCTTCGTTAGTTTCAAGATTACCGACTTTAAGACCGTCATCTTTCAGCCCCAGCGTTTCTGAGATCAAGTCCTGATCTGCCGAATATACTATTGAGTCTGGTTCAATTACCTGACGGGGTGCACGAGTCATTCCTTTATCTCTGTAACCTATAATATTTGCATCAGCGATTGTCTCCCCATCTGAGTGTTTTGTGACTTGATCTACTTGTGCAAGTATCCATTTTTCGTTGCTCTTTACTGAAACGAAGTCAAATTTTCCAACTTCCTCTGTTGCTCTGAATTTGAAGTTAGTTGTGTTGACCTCTCCTTCAATAGTTCCCAGTTGCATCTCTACATAACTTGAGGGAGGATGGCTTTTTGTAATTTCACTTAACCCTGATGGTTTACGGATCGGATTTAAGAAGTTGAACCACTCGTATCTAATTATGAATTTAGGTGGATACCTGCCTGATAGATTTGAATCAGAGTTCAGTAAAAATATTCTACTAGTTCTTGTTTCAATAGCACTGATAAGTGTTTCAGCAGGAGTCCACAACTTGACAACTCCTGAAGAACCAATGCGCGTAGGACTTGTGGAGATCGAAACTGAATGTATGGGAATCGAAACGGGAGTTTGCATTGGCCTGGAAAAACAACAGCATACAACGTATAATTATGATGATTATGAGCAGGCTGAGCCTGGCGAACCAAACTACTACAGAAGAGTTGAATCAGAGTTAATGGCTCAAGCATACAACATCTGTGAAGCAGAAAACACCACAGAGTATGATTGGGCTTCTCAGGCAGAATACGAAAACAAGACCGGCAGCGAATGGAGATCAATGGAAGAAATACAACTGCTTCCTTGTGAAAACACGCTGTACAGGAAACTCAACGCAACCTCATAAACAACCCATAATTTTTCTCCTTTAGAAGTTCGATAATTTCCTGACCTGTTGAGGTTATAAAAAATTCTTCTTAAAAGGCATGTTTATAGGAGGTTAATTAATTATGTCAGAACACGTAAACAGAACTTTTGTAGCTTTAAAACCAGATGCAGTTAAAAGAGGAATTACAGGAGAAATCATTTCCACCATAGAGGACACAGGAATGAAGATTATGGGCATGAAGATGGTTCAGGCAACTGATCAGCTTCTAGAGCAGCACTATGAAGAACACGTTGAGAAACCTTTCTATGATGGGCTTGCAGAATACATGAAAGACGGTCCGATCGTTGCACTTGTAGTAGAAGGAGTACACGCTGTTGAAAACATGAGAAAGATAATCGGAGACACTGATGCATCAGAAGCACACCCATCAACCATCAGAGGACAATATGCACATATGTCAATGGACCACGCTGATGATGCCGGCAACCTATACAGAAACATCATTCATGCTTCAGCAACAAAGGAAGAAGCGGAAAAAGAAGTTGGAATCTGGTTCGCTGAAGAAGAGCTTCACGACTACCAAAATGCATTTGAGAATGAAGTCCGATAAATAGTTTCATGACAAGACTTTACAGAACTGAAGAGGATAGAATACTGGGAGGAGTCTGCGGAGGAATAGCGGAAAAATACGACTTAGATCCCTCACTTGTTAGACTCGCAACAGTACTTCTGTTCCTAGCAGGTGGCGTGCCACTCGTACTCTACCTAGCAGCCTGGATAGTAATACCTCCAAAGAGTGAAGTAGAAGATCTTGAGGAAGATGAGGACTCAGAAACTGAGGAAAAGGAGGAATAATTTCCTCTAATTTTTTCCAAAATTTTTCTTTAAATTCCAGTTTACTTGTTAAGATGTTTCTGCAATTTTTCAAGATCTAGTTCAAATCCAGATGCCGGCTTCTCTAGACTCCAATTGCTCAGAACATCTTCCGAAAATTGCCCTATAAACCCTACTTCTTCATCGCCAATTTTAATTTTTCCAGACCTATTTTGCTTGAAGAAAGGCTTAGATGCTTCTTTAACCTTAAGCTGAATACCTAGATCTCTTTCAATTA
>Ga0102942_1000290_pt1 | contig 18530 bp, 23 predicted proteins | sample SalPon2_C_H2O_MG_FD_78171 | JGI IMG/M metagenome (GOLD analysis project Ga0102942, IMG submission 78171) | Salt pond water microbial communities from South San Francisco under conditions of wetland restoration - Salt Pond MetaG R2_C_H2O_MG | ecosystem: Environmental > Aquatic > Non-marine Saline... | reverse complement strand
GGCCAGGTTTTCCCAACCTACTCATCCTGTATCACATATACAGGATATTCGGATTAGAGAAATTGATAAACTTACTAGTCACACAGCTAGAACTGGACACCTTGATTCTGTGCTTGGCGGTGTGCTCTGTGTGACTCATATCCCTTACTTGTCAATAAGCATTTATAAATGTTTGGACGTAAGTAGGTAGTCTTAATTTTGATCGTCAAAAACCTAGTTATACCAAGCTAAGCGATGATATCTAAGAAAACCCCTATTTCTCATAGTTCAGAATTCGGTGCCATGGGTAAAAACGAGACTTTCCAGAAGAGAACTCAACTTTTGCCTCTGTCCCAGATTCAACCTCTATAACCTTTATTGAATCAGCTGATTGATCAAATGTTTTTGAACCTGGCTCTCTATATCCTTCTATAACCTTAAGTTTGGAAACTTTCTTTTGATCGTCCATAAACAGTATATTATCAATTTTTATTGAAAAATTTAACCTAAAGTGTTTAGAATAAGAAAGACTACATAGGAAGCTGTCGCTGAAATAACAGGAGTCAGGATCCACATAGATACAACGTGAGAAATGATATTAGGATCAAACAATTTTTTATCTGGGAGGTCATCTTTAGACTCCTCTCCAATTTTCTTACCAGTGTCTTCCTTCAATGCTCTCGGTTTCATTTCAGGTTTCTCGCCTTTCAAAGTGTCTTTAACCTTAACTGTTCTAGAGGCACGCCCCCATCCTAGTCCTGTGATACACATTGTTGAAGAAATTGCCAGTGAAGCAGGTATACCCATCAAAGAGAGTATGGAAATGATCGAAGCTGAAACGCTTGATACAACCAATGAAGCAAGTAATGGAAGATCTGTAATCCCGTCTCCAACAGTTTCGAGAGTTTTTCTTGCAATGGTAAAACCTCCAATACTCATTGCACCTACGCCTAGAAGGATACCTACCTCAATATTCAGGCCTATGACTTCGCTTCCAACTAATGGTGCAACTGCGTTTGCAACGTTAGAGGCTCCAGCAGAAAAGGCCATGTAACAAGCTATTATAACTACAAGAATACTAGATACTGCTTCTCTGATTGATGTATTTTCTTGGAGTCCTGTTGGTAAGTGGTGAGTATATTTGAACAGGTTTCCATCACTTGAATCTATTTTGAATAATTTTTGCATATGCACATAGAGGTATCTCCCAATTACTGCGCCAATTAGAAATGCAACTGTAGGGGCTACAAGCCACCATGAAACAATTCTGCCCATTACTGCCCAGTTAAGTGTGTTAGTGGCAATCCCTAATCCGGCTATTGCGCCGACTGCAGTCATAGAAGTAGATGCAGGGACTCCAGCTAGATTTGATATCATTAGACTCAAACCAATAAAAAATAGGATTGTTAGAGAAGCAACAAGAGTAAACTCCGATTGAGGTACAATCTTTCCTCCCATAGTGTCTATAACCTGTCTGCCTAGAGTCCATCCTCCAAGTAAGGCAAAAACAGTCATCAAGCCTGCAGCACTTTTCTTACTGACTAACTTGCTTCCAACAGAAGGTCCAAAAGCAACCCCGGTAGAAGATCCACCAATGTTGATTCCAACGAAAACGGCTGCTAGAAGCCCAAGTGCAGTTAAAACTGTTTCAATCATTCAGTTATCATCCAACTGGTCCGTTTTCAAACATTCCATAGTACATGACTAACATAGAAACTGCTGCACCACTTCCTGCGGCGTAATGTAAAGGAATTTTAGTCAATATTCCGAGAAAGGCTCCTGCAGAAAGACTTGCAAACATTCCTGCTAGAACTTTATCGTATGTATCAATTTTCGTCACATGATCACCTATAATTTTTTTGTTAAAGTCTATTCTAAAAAATATAATCCTTGCCTAGTATTAAAACAACAATTTAATCTTCTGAAGGTCTATACCTGTCGTTTTCTACACCTATTCCAGCTAAATAAAGATGTGCAGCAAGCTGGTGTGAGCAAAGGTCTCCATGGAACTGGCAGGGACAGAAACTGTCTCCAGTATCAATATCTACGCCTACATTATATGTTTCAGAGTTTCCTTCAATTTCAAACTGGTAACGATCATCAGATTTAACTTCCACATTTATTTTCTCCTCATCGATGATTCTCCTAGCCTTGCCCCATTTATGCAGGTTTTCTCGTTCACCCCTAGAAATTTCCACATCTTCCGACATACTCAAAAAATATTTATTTCATCTTTAAAACTCGGAACCCCTCCCAATGAATATGCTTTGATACAGAAACCAAATACTGAATTTGAAATTTTAGGGTATTACTTATCGTTTTACTGCTAATTTTCTACTATGTTTGAAGAATCGGATCTCAGTTACGCCTTAAGACCTGGAATAGTAGAGGCAATGATCCGCCACAATAAAAGTTCATTTAAATCCAGTCAGATTGAGACGCTAAGGGAATCTACAGAAGTTGGTAAAACAGCACAGGCATTAGTTGAAGAAGGATATATGACCATAATAGACGACGCACAGCACAACAAATATGCCTTCAGTGATGAAATAACAAACGAGTTTGAAAATAGAGATCACATAGAACTTGGGAAAACAATGAGGTATGCGAAGGATAAGTGGCAAGACATTCTTGAAGAGAAAACAAAGGAGTATGACTTAGAAAATATTAAAGAGGATATACCTGAAGCAATCTATATTTCCGAGACTAATGGAGGTATCAAAAAGCTACAGGATCTCAGAAACCATCCTCTGAGCGATGACACCAAATCATACTTGAATGAAATAGGAGTTATAAACTCAGAAGAGGATATGGAAGTAGTAGCAGATGAAATAGATATCGTTATGATGAAAAATTATTTTGAAAGTCTTTGAAATTACTCGTTTTCTGTATCGCGCCAATCACCTATGAAATCATCTCTTTCTATTAGTTCCTGAGTCTTACCATCTACAAATGTTGTTATATCGCCGGTGGAGGAACTAAGTGCTTTGGAAAATAAAACCTCATCTAACACTGACATTCTTGCAGCTGAAATATGTTTAGCGCCCATTCCAAGTGTAACATCTGCTTCATCTTTAGTTTTTTCTGGAGGTTCTAAATATGCGTTTACGGTGTTTATCCTGCCGTTTCCTGAAACTATAATTGCTCCATCCTGTTCACAAGTTTCTAAGAATGGTTCATACAATTGAGTGTGAGGTTGCTCATCCAAATACATCGGATCACTTCCTTCAAATCCGTTTGCATCCATAGGGGTGACATATTCGTCTATAGCGTCTTCAGTTAGGTATAATAGGAATGTTCCTGGACCTGTTTCCTCGTTAACATAACCTGATCCATTGTGCCCTGGCTGCTCAGAATCATCATAAGAATGGTTAGAAGATATCCATTTTAGCACTTGGTCTAGATTTTCTTCAGCAACTGTTACTCTTGGATCGTCGTGGTAGGTGGCACCCAGGCTATCGGACATATACATTAAATTGTATACTAATATTTATTACCTTGTCCTAACAATGGATTTTTCTCATAATTACAAGCCTCACGTAATTAAAAAGGGAAAAACACAAAATACGTTGAATTATGTTGAACTGTCTTTCAGCTGGTGGAACGTAGCTAAAAAGATGTCAAAGCGCCAGCACGACATCCATTCAAAACCACGATCCTCCAATAGCTGGACAACCCAACCAGTTGATATATTCTTGAAAACTGTGTTACTGTCGAATCTTTTTATCAAAGCCCCATCCTGAGATTGCTTCTTCTGGATTAATCTCAAAACTATAATACTCGTTGAAAAGTTTAACAGCGTCTTGAGCATCATTAACAGTGAAATTATCTACTTCTCGTATGGCAACATACTCAATAACCTCTTTCAAATCTGAAACGTCTTTAACATGTGAGATAATCTTGTTTCCGTGCTTGAAAACAAGCTCGACATCCTCCTCAACTCTCTGACTGTCTTGAGCTGACAACCTAAGATTGCCTTCATTACCGTGGTTATCCCACTTACCGAAAATAACAAACTCCGAATCCATAATTTACCTTCTCCTAATAGACTATAGGCGAGTAATGTTAAATCAGGTTTGAGAAATAAATAACAATTTGCGGCGGACACATAAAAACATGTAAGTGGTGGTGCGGGCTTATTATACCCCTTTTTCATTCAGATAGTCTTTATCTATTTCCCGAATTAAATATTGTGATAGCTTCATGCCAGATCAAGGATCAGAGAAGATACAAGAAAAAGGTGAGATTACAACACCAAAGTCCTAGAGAGGCTTCAGCCAATGTTTTCTATTAAAAACTAATTTTTCCTGTTATTTTATTTTTAGCTCAAGAGAGATGTAGGATGGTGTTGTTGCCCTTCCTCTTAATTTTGATGTATATTTCAAGGACTAATCATTCTATTAAATTAAATTTGGTCTTAGAAAAATGTTCTTAAGCCCTGTATTGACATATTACCACATTTTCCAGCACCTATTATATCTTTTAATTCCTTTAAATTGCAGTTTCTAATATCTCCGTCTTCAGATACAAGAATTACTTCTTCATGGTCTTCTGATAGTAGAAGTGCTTTGTAAAGAATTATTGCATCTGTCTTAACATTCTTCTCTTCGTTTATTTCTGTTTCTATCATAGACAATTTTTCTTGGTCTAATACACATTCATCTTCTATTATAGTCATATTATTTACTCTTCTCTGCATTTGAGATATTTTCCCTCTCTTAAAATTAGAAACATCTTTCTGAACATTTTCAGGGTTATACAGACGTTTTACTTCATTCCAGAAGTTTTCATGTACGTTATTTAAGGAACATCGGTCTTCAGCTTTTTCAAAAGAACCTGTCGAAGATGCAACCCTGAGCAGAGGTCTCATACGTCCGACTTGTTTCTTCAAAACTCTTCGGTATTCGCTGATAACCTCCTGAAGAACTAATTGTCTGTGAGAATCATCTAATCTCAAGTCTAAATAATCTTTAGAAAGCTCTTCCTGGTAATTGTTTTCACTGCCTACAATACCATAAATGAGTATATTTGTATCTGGAGAAGATTTCTGCATGTATCAAACCAAGGATGCGTTTATTGTAATTTCGTTTACTTCATCATTTTGTGGAACAAAGTGGTTATTTTTCTCCATTTGAGTCTCAAGGCTGTCCATAGCTTCTAGTTCATCTTTATCAAACTCTTTGTAGCTGTTCAAGTAAACTAATCTATCTATACCATAGTAGAATCCTTTCAAGTATCTTTGAGAGTTTTCTTTTAGTTCTGAAACATTATCATCTACAGATGTTTGTGTCATATCCCTATAAGCTTTAATTGATCTGGTGATCAGGGAGTGTGTATATTCAAGGCTGACAGGATCTACATCCTGCTCCATTAGATCCCATATGTTCTCATCAATATCTTTTTCTATGTATTCTAGGGCTGTATTTACTTTGTCGAGGAGCTTCATCCAAGTTTTCTCATTCCTGTTGTGTAATGATATTCTTTTGCTCATCACAAAATCAAGTAAATCTTCTATTTCCTCTGGCAAATCTTCTTCCTCTTTAAGCCTTTTTGAGGCATTATATAGAAGCTTGACTATATCATCAGTGTCATTTTTTTCTGAGCCTAGTTCTTCAGCAAAACTCTCGTAAGTGTTTAATCGAGAATGAAAGGTACTCCCTAATGCTACAGCCATAACTCTTATTTACTAGATCATATTTAAAAGGTATTCTACTATATTAAGTATTCATTTTTCAAACTCTTTCTCTAATTCATTTAGTTTATTTCTTAGAGCTGATATCTCATCTTTCTTCATACCTACTCTATTTTCATCTCCGTCCGCAGGAAATGCTGTTGATTTAAGTGCTGATCCACAGCTTTCACATGAGTTTCTGTAACATCTTGCTTGGCTGCCACATGATGAACATTTTTGTGGTAGGAGATCTCCGTCACGCATTAATTTCGCTACTTCATGTTCAAATACTTCTTCTTCCACTCCTCAGTATCTTCTAACCCTGTTAAAGCCATTTCAATATTCTCAAAAGTCTTCTTCAGACAAGTAGCATACTTGAAAACTCTTCCATCACTCTTCTTATCTAGTTTGTACCATTCAATCATTCCCGAAGCAATTTCTCTATTACCTTCATTTATTTCATCGCTTTCTCTAATATTTTCTATAGCCGACTGAAGATTGCCACTATAGTTATGATACTGCTGCATCTCACTCATGAAAAATACACTCGCATAAGTTCTCCAGGGTTAGAAATGGTTGAAAAGATATCATGGAGCTTCCGGTATTCCGCACCATTACATGGTATAAACTGCGGGGGACAAGATTCGAACTTGCGAACCCCTAAGGGACAGGATCCTAAGTCCTGCGCCTTTGACCACTTGGCTACCCCCGCATCTGTTGGTCAAGAAATGATTATGTGTTATCCTATACTATGTGGGGTGTGGTTAATTTTTATTAAGTATTGTAGTGCGTATTTTTTGCAGTACGACAATGGATTTAAGTATAGGTATTTAAAGGCGGTTTTGTGGAGGGATTAGGTTTTTTGTTTGAATACGATGTTTTCGATATTTCCTGGGATGGGGGCAGATCGCTTAGAGTTATTGATAACGAATTTACAGTTGCAATAGATCCTCAGCAGGGATTTTCCCCGAATTTTGAAGCTGCAATAGTATTGATAACATGCGAAGAAGGTTTCGACCAAACAAAGCTTGCAGAAGTCTGTGGCCGTGGTACTTGTGTTGTTTTACCTGAAAGTTTGAGTGATAGAATGGTTCCATCTCAGGATGTTGAGTATGTAAGTCAAGGCGAAGAACTAGATATCTACAATGTATTTATACAGGCTAGAAAATCTGGGGAAAGTCTTACTTATCGTTTCAGTATGCGAAACTCATCTTTCCTCGTATCTGCAGATTCAACGATGATTAAAGACGTACTTGATCTAGAGGATACTGTTGACCTAGCATTCCTTTCCGCTAGAGAAGATGAAGATCTCGATGAAATTGTAAGGAGTGCCGTTAAGATAAAGCCTAATAGACTAATGCCTTACCTGTTTGAAGGAAAGAGAAGCCTTGAAGGATTTAAAGCAGAGCTAGAAGATAGAAACATTGAGTGCACACTGGAAGAATCTTAGAAGAAAAATTAAGAGAAAAACAGATGTTAAATTAACTTAGTGAAGCTAAAAGTTCTAGTGCGCCAAACATCAGAGAATTTCCGAACGTGTATGTTTCATATTTGATCTTGTCGTTCTTCATCATCTCATTAAGCTTCTGAGGAGGTTCTTCTGCGTTCTGAAGTGATTCAACGTTCTCCTGTGTAATCCATATCTTCAGAGTAGGTTCTTCAAAATTCCCCCACTGAATATCTTTGGTCTCTACACCGTTTGTTTTAACACCTATAATGTCTTCTTCAAGCATCTCTGAACCTGTTTCAAGCTGTGTTAAGTTCACTGTAATGGTTTGATCTCCTATTACTGTTCCTACGAAACTTGGAATCTCATCTGAGTTCTCATTATATTGTTTTTGCATTGCAGTGAGGTTCAAAGTAGGTGCTTCCTCCTGTAGATTTTCAGCCTGCATTGCAGTTGCATTCTGGGAAATATTTGAATTTTGAGAGATACCTGTAATTGTAAAAATTAGGATTGCAACAGTAAATAAGGTCGCTTTTTGTTCCATATCAACTAATGATAAAGGATTCTTGTTAAATCTGTTTCCCCTTACTTCACTGTAACCGACTTAGCAAGATTCCTCGGTTTGTCAGGGTCATTTCCTTTTTTGACAGATGTTAAGTACGCTGCCATTTGGAAAGGAATAATCTCTATTATCTCAGAGTTCTCGTCTTCTGGAACGTTTATGTGGAATCTTGACTCCTCGATTTTCTCGTTACCCACTGATATTATGTCTGCTCCTCTGGAATGTGCTTCTTTCATGTTGCTGTAGGCTTGACTGTAACCTTCTTCCTTGAGAAATGCGACTACAGGAGTTCCTTCCTCTACAAGTGCTAGTGTTCCGTGCTTGAATTCTCCTCCCGGAAAGGCTTCTGCATGTATATAAGAAAGTTCTTTCAGCTTTAGATTTGCCTCTCTAGCCATTTCATAACCTTTATTTCTCCCGATAAAGTATACATGCTCCTTCTGTGTTAGATAATCACTAAGATCTTCTACAGTTCCACGATTATCTTCTATAGTTTGCTCTATCTTTCCAGCAGTTTCCAAAAGCTTGTCACGGCCTTCATCAACTCCAATGTCTATAGTGTAGCTTAACAGTTTTAGTACTGCTATTTGGGCTGTAAATGCCTTTGTACTAGCTACTCCTATTTCAGGACCTGCGTTTACGTATAGTTTATGGTCTGCTTGTCTTGCAAGTGTTGAACCTACAACATTGACTACCGCAAGCACGTCTGCATCTGTTTCTTCAAGCATAGATAATAGGTCTGCTGTTTCTCCTGACTGGCTTACCGCAATCACTAGGTCGTCTTCTGTTACTTCGCTACTTCTGTATTCTAGTTCGTGAGCTTGTTCTGTAAGTGCTTCCACACCTGATTCCCGCAGATATTTTGCTCCTAGACTTGCTGCAAAGCTTGCAGTACCACAACCTGTTAGGTAAACATCGTCTGCTTCTTCAATCATTTTTTCAGATTCTTTCATGTCGCTTTTATCTTGGTATACGGCTCTCTTAACTGTTTTTGACTGTTCCTTTATTTCTTTCTCCATAAAGTGGTCATGTCCTTCTTTAGATGCTTGCTCAGCATCCCAGTCAATACTCTGTACATCTCTCTCAACTTTTTCTCCAGAATTGTATACTTCATAACCTTCCTCTATTATAGCATAATCATCGTCTTCCAAGAAAACAGCATTTTCAGTATATTCTAAGAAAGGAGTTACGTCGGATGCAAGGAAGAACTCTCCGTCATTTACTCCCAGTACAAGTGGAGATCCCTTTCTAAATGCAACCATTTCACCGCTGTCAAGCATGGCAGCTACAGCGTAGGAGCCCTCTAGTTTTCCCATTACATTGTTTACTGCCTCTGAAAGTTCTTCTACCTTATCTATCTCTCTTTCAAGGAGGTGTGGAATTACTTCGGTATCTGTATCTGACTTAAAGTCTACGTCTAGTTTTTCTTTGAGATCTTTGTGGTTTTCAATTATCCCATTGTGTACTACTGCTACTTTGTTATTTTCTGATACGTGTGGGTGTGCGTTTTCCTGTGTGACTCCTCCGTGTGTCGCCCATCTTGTGTGTCCTATTCCTGAGGTTCCGTCGATGCTTGGTTCTGATACTTGATCTACTTCGCCGACTGCTTTTTCTACTTTTATGGTTGGGTTTCCTGCTGTGGCTATTCCTGCAGAATCATAGCCTCTATACTCGAGTCTTTTCAGACCTTTGTACACTTTTTCGGCTGCTTCTTCTTCACCGTGGTATCCTATTATCCCACACATCTCTATCCATAGTTATCTTGCAACCCTTATAAATACTTTCTGAAAGTGTCGAAAACCAGTTAGATAGAGGTCTTAACGGTTTAGGGATTTTAGAGTTAAATCTTATAATTGGTCTTAGATTTCGTAGAATGCAGTAAAACATTTATTACACCGGTTGCAAGTTGATTAAATATGTACTCGATAATCCGAAAAAACCAGGAAGACCACTCATTGATAGGAGCCGAAGCACTTGACAAAGAAAAGATAAACGCTCTTTCAGATGAAACTCGGATGAAGATACTAAAGAAACTTGCAGAAGACTCTTCATACCCTAGGGAGGTTTCTAGACAGCTTGAAATAGATAAACAAAAAGCTTACTACCACTTCGACAAACTAGAAGAGGCAGGGCTGATAGAAGAAATAGAAACTGAAAAAGTATCTGGGGGATCAGCCAGCATATACTCCCCTCGCTCATCTGGATACGTACTTGATTTGGGTGAAGAAGCGGAAAAAATATCCTGGAATCATTCCAAAGAAAGTTCTAAAAACTTCTTAGAAAAATTTATAGAAGGTGCTGAGCTTGAAGGTGTTATTGTTGTGGGTTCTCCTGATCAGCATGGACCAGATCAGGTTCAGGCTAAAGATGGTCACCTAGCGGGTGAGATAGGAATGAAACTAGGAGGTTTCTGCGAATCGCAGAATAGTGTGGTAAAGCTTGATACTGAGATTCAAAGGGACTCAGAATTCGATCAAAGCATGGTCCTGGTTGGAGGCGTCCTAACAAATACTGTAACTAAAAAATTCAATGAAGATTTTCCTGCAAGCTTCGAAGGCGAAACATTCCCATACAGAGAGATAAAAACGCCAGAAAACACTTACAGCGAAGAGACAATAGGCGTCGTGGCTAAAACCAGTAATCCAGAAATTTCTGAGAAGGATATTATCATGGTTGCAGGTGTGAGGAACCAAGGTACGGAGGCAGCGGTCAGAGCCTTCAAAAACCTGGAAGACATACTAGAAGATTACAGGGGAGGAGATTTCTACCGTGTCGTCAGAGGACTTGACATGGATGGAGATGGGGAGATAGACGACTATGAAGTGGTAGAATGACAAAAAAGGAAAATAATAGACAAGACTGGATGGTATTCCAGCAGGATGTATTAGACGTTCTTAGACAATATCAAGGTTTTTTCGACTACACTGAAAGAGTTGGAAGCCTAAGCGATGATTCAAGACCTGATTTTGTAGCAAGAACTAGCAGAGAAGACAAAAAAGAAGTATGGATAGTTGACGCAAAGAAAAAACCAGAGATAGGGCAAGAAGACAAGAAAAGAATGAAAAAATACCTGGAAATGCTTGAATCTAACCCTATAGATCTAGGTCTCGAGATAAGTGAAATATCTGAGTACAGTTTTAGAGGGATTTTCGTGACAAGCAGAGAAAATCTTCAAACAGATGACTTTGAACAGGTTAAGTTTTCAGATTTGCATCAGTTCCTTCAGAAAGAACTCGTGTACTCTGATACAGAGAAAGTAGTGAGAGACGTAGCCAAAATGGCTGAAAGAAAACAATTGAGCCAAAATCAGGCAAGATTACTGTTTAGAAGTCTTAAACCATTTGAAAGAACCAGAAAAACAGCACTTAACAGGCTTGAAGAAATAGAAACAACTTATACAGGATTCAAGCTTGAAACACCTCCTTTCGAAAAAGAATTGCCTGTAGAGGCAATACTTGAACACAGGGATAGAGAAAAAGTTTTCATGATAGACATTCCATATTCCAGAGATGCTCTTGATGAAATAGGTGAGAAAGTGGATGAACTAAAGAATGTTTTTGAAGCACCGGAGAAAGACGTCTTCTTTGCAGCTGTAAACACTTTCAACCAGAAAAAGAACTCCCGGTTTATCTATAGTGTAGATGAGCTTGAGGAAGAGATATCTGAGACTGCAAAGGTTCTCTCGCCAGAAAAAGTGGCTGCAATGTTCACACCTAAAGTTTCCACAGAGAAAAAATGGGAGGATGGTTACCTAGAGATAAATGACACACGAAAACTAGGTTTCAGGCTCAGAGTCTACACTCAGGATGATTACAGTTTCAGGGTAGAAGCTCAGATGAACAGAAAAGCCGTGGAGGAGATGAAAGAAAGAATGATGAATTCTCGAAAAGAGCTTGGTGAACTGGAAGGTAAAAGATTTAGACTTGAGTTCCAGTTGACTGAAGAAGGATTGATCCGACATGCAGATAAAGAGGAGAGTCTTCAGAATTTCAAGGATGTTGTTAGGACAGTTTACCAGTCATCAATAAATCCAGTGCTCAGCAAAAACGTGAAGGCTACGGTTGAGTAAGTATTTTTTCAATAAAAAATATAACAGACATATCTTATTTTAATTATGTGAGGACAGAGGATTATAAGGAGCTGAAAAGACTTGAACAGGTTGTTGAAAAGCTTGATAGAGATCTTGACTCTGTTATTGTAGAAGGATTCGACGACAAAAAAGTGATGAGAAAACTTGGTTTTACCGGAAAAATATTTCTCTCAGCTGAGATAACTATTGAGTCCTTAGTTGAAGATGTTTCACGTGGATCAAACAAGACTGCTGTTCTTACAGACTTTGATTCTCATGGAAAAGAACAGAACAAAAAAATCAGGCAAGCCTTAGAAGGTGAAGTGAATAACTCCATAAGTGCTAGGGAAGAGTTTGGTATTCAATTAACCTCCAATGATCGGCATGCAGTAGAAGATGTAAGACCTTTGTTTGAGGATAAAGACCAGAAGTTTGTGGATGCAGCACTAAGCAGATTATTTACCTTTGAATAATTCTCTATAAACTTTGTCTATCTTTGCAGCTATTATAAAATCGTTTTCATGAAGTCCATCGACTTCAGGCGTCTGAAGAACTATATTTACTTCTCCATAGGACAGAAAAGTGTCTGGAACGTGTCCTTCATCCAAGGCAGTCTCTGAAACCTTTTTTATGAAACTAACTGCGGTTTCGTGTTCGGGAAAATTAAATACTCTTGAAAGGTATTTATCTCCTAGAACTTTCCATGTGTTCTCAAGTTGTGCCATGTAATGAGTAATATCATTACCTTCTAGAGCCTCTCCGTTCTCATCTGGTAGAATACATTTTTTCTGTGAAAGATGGGTCATAGTGAATTGATGGGTTTGCTGGAATAAATTACTTGACATTGTTTAGAACTGTGAGAGAGATGTCTGGTTCTTCTTGAGTGCCTTTGCATTGTATCCGTGTTCTCGCTTAAGGTAGGATGCAAGCTCCTCGTCAAACCCGTGCTGCGTATATACTTCTTCAGGGTCCACAGTCTGTACTAATTCGATAAGTTCATTGAAATCACAGTGGTCCGACAGAATAAAAGTTTCATCATAATCTCCTCTGTACTTAAATGACTCTTGTGATGCCCAACCGCTGAATCCTGCTTTCAAACCGCCGAATTTATCCTTGTTTTTGGCCATCCAGTCAGCTTGAGAACTTCTGGAAGGAGCAATTAGTATAGCATTTTCTTCCTCCAGTTTTTTCTTATTCTCTCCATAAGGTACTGCAGAGAACTCCATATCGCTGGCTTTCTCTACTGCATCATTCATCTTCTTAACTGCTCCATGAGCTAGAACAGGTCTTTCAGCTACGTCTTCGATTATTTTCTGGATTTTCTGCGCCTTACCAAGAGAATAACCGAATAAGTAAAGTGGTTCATCTCTGTTATCATTTACAAAATCCTTGATGCGTGACTCAATATCATTTTGACTGGGAAAAGTGTATGCAGGAATCCCATAAGTGGATTCGACTACAAGCACATCCGCACTTACTGGTTCAAAACCTTTCAGGTATACAGTGTCTCTCATTGAAACGTCGCCAGTGTACAAATACTTCTTTTCTTCTCCGAATCTTGCAGCACTGGATCCAAGTATGTGTCCAGAAGGGATTAACTCAACACTGTGGTTTTCGGCTTTTTGAACCTTTTCTCCTGTACGAGCTTCAGCAAGCTTCGCTGTTAACTCAGAACAAACAACCTTTGAATCTGATTGATGCAGATGGTCAAAATGCGCGTGAGAAACAATATTCACATCGCCAGCAGATGATCTCGAATCCGCCACATATTTCTTTCCATCTATTTCAAAATGGATTCCATCTTTTTCACGAATCACGGATAAATTTTCATGGTCAATTGTTTAGTAATCTCCGTATTCATGGGTAAGGACTTAAAGATAGAAAGTTTGCTATTTTATGGTGATTAAATGGTAGATGTGGGTGATGGAGGACCTGAAATCTTCTACAGAGGAAACAGGTTGCAAGAAAATTCCAGAGAGATAGCCTCTATAGGTCCATTGACAGAAGATACAGAAATAATGGAGATTCCAGATATTATTTCTGAACAAACTTATCTACCTGATAATATTACAGTAGAGACTTTAGGAATTGATAGACTTGTTGATCTTCCTATTGAGAGACATTCTCTGAATAGAAATTCTGTGCAGAGCAGATTCATGACTCCAATGGAAGTAGAGGACGGGTTTTATTCAGAAATGTCCAGTCCTGTTCAAAAACCCAAACTTGGTCCAACAGTAAATTTAACCAATAATCAGGATTCTGAGTTAGCAGCAAACTACCACACAGTACAAGCCAATAAATGGTTTAATCAAAATGTTTGGAAGATATTTCATGAGAAAGCTGACAACGAATTATTAGATACTATTTATTCTGATGCATTTCAACGCCTTCGATTTATAGATCAGCATGGTCCTCAAAGCTATAGGAAAAATAACCCTCAGGTTGACAGATTTGAGCACTCACTTGGAGTAATGATGCTTCTCCGTAAATTTGAAGCTGAAAAAGAAGAACAACTGGCAGCTCTTATACATGACATCGGTCATGGACCCTTCTCACACTGGTCAGAATATGTTCTGGACAGCGAAGATTATGAGTTCCATGAAAAAAATGAACTCATAAAATCCAGATTAGAGTCTGATGGAACTGCGAATAAACTAGAACAACATGGATATAATTTAGATCATCTTCTTAACAAAGAAAATTTCCCGCTGCTTGAACAACCTAAACCCGATCTTTGTGCAGATAGAATTGACTACTTCCTTAGAGATCTTTATTTTGTTGCTGGACAAGAAGTATCTTCAGAGATTCCCGGACCATTGGAATCTGAACCAAGTAAAGAAGAGACGAAAATTGACGTTCAGTGGCAGGAAATAGTAAATTATGTGAATAACATGGATGTCCACGAATCAGAGGATGAAGAAATATTTGTAGTCGAAAATCCTGATGTTGCTGTTAATCTTGCGGAAAGATATATAGAGCTAGACAGAATGATTTGGTCAAACCCCTTGAACAACATGGCACAGTATAGGGGAGTGGCAGACGCTGCAGTCAAAGCATTGTCGCATGGGGATGTAAGTGAAGAGGAATTCTTTGCAATGAAGGATCTTGAAGTTCTTAATAGTTTTATACCTCGTTATGAAGATTCAAGAGAGCATATGCAGATTGTAAATGATTATTTTACTAAGGAAAATCTTCAAATTGTAGAAGATGAAGATGCGGATCTAAATCTTGAAACTTACGGTAGATGGGTGGATCCGAAAGTGAGGGAATACGAAGATCAACCTATCGCAGAAATGAGAAGAGCATCAGACTACAGTCCTTTACTTGAGGAAATAATTATGGAGCAGGAGAAAAGGTCTGAAGAAGGTGTTTCCGTTAATGTTGAAGGTGTTGATTATCAGGAATTAAGAGGAAATTGATTAAGTTTAGTTTAAACATTTCTTAATTGACTTCCTTATCTGTTGCCCATTTTCTCAGTTTATCCATGTCTGTCTCTCCGCATATCCATTCATCTGACTCGGTATTGTAGAAGAAAGGCACTCCGCCGCATTTACCATCATCAAATTCAACTTGTTTTTCTGCATTTTCTCTGTTATTCCATACCTCTAGGCTCTCTACTTCTACATCCTCTTCAGCTTCAAGTTTCTCGATTTTAGGTTTCATTTTTTCACAGTGAGGACAACCTTCTCCATAAAATTCGTATAGTGTCATGATCTTTAATTAGGTTTATTCTGGTTATTAATTAGGCGCTTACTCTTAGAAAAGCCTCAAATTTTGCCAGCGTTATCTTTACCCCACTCGAACATTGGCTCAATAACTTTCTCTAATGATCGACCTGTCTCGGTTAGTGAATACTCTACTTCTTTTGGCTTCTCATTCAGAATTTCTCTATTCACTATACCCCTTTCTTGCAGGTCTTCAAGGCTATCAGAAAGAACTTTGTCAGAGATGTGGTGTACTTCTCTTTGAAGCTCATTGAATCCCATTGGTCTCTGTAATAATCTGTGGATAATTACAGGATGCCACTTTCTACTTAATAATTCTGAGGTAACTGTTACAGGACACCATTCCTGTGTTTCACACCATTCCGGCATTTCATGCTGAGTCATAATCCGATATTAAATCAATGTTTCAATTAAGGATTTATTTGTCGCACTTACCTTCAAGAATTCTCACAGATTATAAAGGAAGGTTACTAATAGTAACTTATGACTGAACTTGAAGATGCACGCAACAATTTGAAGGATGCATTAGAAAAAATCGGAGAAGAAGAATACCACTCAAGACTTGAGAACCCGGAGAAATTCATCGAGGTAAACTTCCCGGTAGAAATGGATAATGGTGAAAAGAAAAATTTCAAAGGTTTCAGAAGCCAGCACTCCACAGTTAGAGGTCCTGGAAAAGGAGGAATAAGATTTGCTCCGCAAATCAACGAACAAGAAGTAAAGGCGCTTTCAATTTGGATGAGCCTAAAGTGTGCGATCGCTGACATCCCATACGGAGGAGCCAAAGGAGGAGTAATAGTAGATCCTTCAAATCTAAGTGATTCAGAAGAGGAAAGACTCTCTCGAAGCTACATTGACGCAATTTCAGAGATAATAGGTGTTGATAAAGACATTCCGGCACCAGACATGAATACCTCAGGAAAACACATGGCTTGGATGATGGATGAATACAGTGAAGACAATAGAAACCATTTGCCTGGTGTAGTTACAGGAAAACCTGTCGAAGCCTTCGGAAGTAAGGGCAGGCCTGAGTCCACAGGATTTGGAGCAGTTTACATAATAGAAAAAATAATAGAAGAAGAAAACCTTGATCCAGAAAACCTTACTGCCGCAGTTCAAGGATTTGGAAATGCTGCAGCCCCAGCAGTAAAGAAACTCGACGAAATTGGCGTAAGTGTCGTAGCTACTTCAGATTCATCTGGCGCAACATATCAAGAAGAAGGTTTTTCTTACAAAAAGTTGACTGAATGTAGGGAGAAAAATGGAACAGTATGCAAGGTAGGAAAAGAAATCTCGAATGAAGAGCTTCTAACTCTTAATGTAGACTTCCTGATCCCAGCTGCAATTGAAAACGTGATTACTGAAGAAAACGCAGAGAAAGTTTCTGCAGACTACGTGGTGGAGATTGCTAACGGTCCTACAACACGTGAAGCCGATCAAATTCTGGATGAAAAAGATGTAACTATGATACCAGATGTCTTGGCTAATAGTGGGGGCGTTACAGTTTCCTATTATGAGTGGGTGCAGAATAAGACAGGTGAATACTGGAAACGGGACAAAGTCTTAGATAAACTTAGAGAAAATATCCAAGAAGCATATAAACAGTTTAGAGAAGTGAGAGATTCCAGAGATCTCTATGGAAGGGAAGCTGCATATATTATAGGTGTTCAAAAAATCCTGGAGACAATGAAGGCTAGAAAATAAGTTCGAAACAAGCATTTGTTCTTTTTCTTTATTCCAAGTTACAAGCCTCTGGGTTGCCTGACTTAGTGATGTAGTATATGAGCATTAATATGGCTGCAGGTGTTATTAGTTGTCCATTGAAAGGTAGAGATGCTAATGCGCCCGTCAGTCCAAGTAAGCCGATTAAACCTGCTCCACATCCTACGCATCCGCTGGCAACCATGCCTGGAATGATGCTTGCTAGATTTTTGACTCCAGAACCGAATGACTGGAATTGAAGATACATAAGCACTATTGCAGGTCCTGTTAATGCAGCATAAATGATAGTCGAAGCCATTTGGACTTTGTTAAGAGAATTATAAAGAAAAACTCGTGCGACTGCTTCAGGCAAAAGAAAAATATCTTGCATTAACATCTGTTTTGAGAATATAGGTCTTGCAGCCAAGTTCATTAACACAAATACTGTTATTGCTATAGAAAAGCTGGCTAAACCTCTCTCCTTAGTCTTGAATGCTGATTTTATGCCTCTCTGAAATTTTTTGGTTTTCTTCATCTTGTTTTCCCTACTCTTTTACTGTTGTGAAACTGTTTTCGATGTTGAATATTCTTCCTTTGTTATCTGATACTCCGTAGAACTGGTGGTAACCGTTTTTCTGTTTTAAATCTGCTGTAAAAATGTTTTCAACTGTTCTTCCAACGTCTTTATGGCTCCAGTAAAGGCTGTAGAAGTATGGTTCGTTTTCCATCTCTGGCTTATCTTCTTTGTTTACTCCCCCTATTCTTATGCTGATTCCTAGTTCGAAGCTGCCTTTATTTGTTTCGTCCCTAAGTATTCTCTCCGTCATTACTTTGTGCCATCCGTATGGACTGTCAGGATTCTCTTCTCGAGGATCCAATAGTTTTTCCGGTTGTTCTTTTCTGAGGTCGAAGTCTGAGTCCGGATCTATACTGCTCTTGTAAGGTTCAGGAGTTGCTTCAAAACTAGGGTTTACTGTGTATGCATCTATATCTCCGGTCCCTGTGTGTATGCTGCTTCCATTGATGAAAATCGGTACTTCCGCATTCTTTGAAGCCTCTAATACATTCAAATACATGTCCATGTTTCCTTTCCATGCCTTGTGAGTGTCGAAGTTCTCCACAGGAATATTCCAAGCAAGATGAAATACTGCGTCCACATCTTTCTCGACCAATAACTTCTCGAGTCGCTTGACATCATCCTCTTCAAGTAAATCAATTTGAGCAGTTTCAGTGTAACAGTTTTCATCGTCTCTGATTGAACGACTGACCCCAATAACTTCATGTCCTTGTCTGCACAGGTAATCTCCTGCAGCCGTTCCAACTGTTCCACTTGCACCGGTTATCAGTATCGTTTTGGACATAGTATAACTAACCTG
>Ga0102942_1000289_pt1 | contig 18566 bp, 22 predicted proteins | sample SalPon2_C_H2O_MG_FD_78171 | JGI IMG/M metagenome (GOLD analysis project Ga0102942, IMG submission 78171) | Salt pond water microbial communities from South San Francisco under conditions of wetland restoration - Salt Pond MetaG R2_C_H2O_MG | ecosystem: Environmental > Aquatic > Non-marine Saline... | reverse complement strand
CAAAGCCAGGGTTTTATTGGCTGCGGTGTTGTTTTCTGTAGGCCTGTTTTTGTTCTGGCCTTTAAGCCCTGAGCTTCCGGAAGGTTATGCTGGTGCAGGTAGCGATACTGTTCATCAAACTGGCATGGATGCTGCTGCCTCATTCAATATTACGGACACAGGTGTTTCCCCTGCTTCACAGAGAGTTGAACTCGGTAAGGCTGTAGGCTTTAGAAACCAGATTGATTCAACTGTTTCAATTAGTTTTGACAGAAGTAATGACACAGTCTCTATCCCTTCCGGAGGTAGCAAGACAGTGTTTATCAATGGTATAACATACTTCCAGGTAGACGGAGAAGATGATTACTCAGCTCGTGGAAGAGTTAATATTCAGTGATATTATTGAAGTGTTTTTCTTATTTTTTCTAGGTTGTAAAGTGTTATGTCTTTTCTTTCTTCTGTTTTTTCTCTCATTTTTTCGGTAAATCCATTTTTGCTGAATAGAGAGTATTTTTCTGTTCTTGTTTTTTGGTTTTGCCATCTAACCTTCTGGCTTTTTTCTTCTAGTTTTGTTAATAATTCTGTTCCTACCTTTGTTTCGGTCCATTTGCATTCTCCGAACAGTATTTCTTCTTTTTCTTCGTTTAACGCTACTATGTCTATTTCGTCTTCTTTGCACCACCAGCGTCCTACTTTTTGGTAGTTGCCGGTTTTTCTAATTGTTTCTCTACTTATTTCTTCGAATGATTGGCTGATGAGGTGTTTTAACTGTTTTTTTATGTTTTTGTACTTGACTTCTTCTGATTGTATTCGGCTTCGTTCTGGGAATATTATTTTGTACCAGAACCTTGTGAAGTTGTCTTCTAGGTAGTATCTTTTGTTACGGGACTTAGTGTTTTTTTCTGTTATAGGCCTTTTCTCTTCTATTAGGCCTATTTCGTAGATTTTATCTAGATATGTGTAGATTTGTCGTGTTTCCATTCCTATGTCGTTGGCTATTTTTGTTGCTCTGTGGTTTCCTTTTGATATTGATTGGAGTATTGCATTATAGTTTCCTAGCTCTTTGAATTCTTGGCTTAACAGGAAGATTCCTTCCTCGAAAAAGAAGCTTTCTGGGTCAAGCATCTGGTTGATGACTTCAGGGAATTCCTTGTTGTAATCGACTTCTTCGTAGTATTTTGGTATTCCTCCTAGAATGGAGTAAAGCTTAATTGATTGCTTGGAAGTGTCAAATAATTTTGCTAGATGTTCTATGCTTAATGGTTTCAGGTTGATTTGGCCTGTTCTGCGTCCGTATACAGGTGAGGACTGGCTTAGAATGCTTTCCTTCATTAATCCTATCAGTGAACCTGATAGTACTAGGCTGGTGTTTGAGTCTTTGAGGAAATTGTCCCAGAACTTTTGGAGGTAGGAAGGGAAAGAATCGTTTTTGCGTATGATGAAAGTGACTTCATCAATAACGATGCAACTTTTTCTTTCTGCATCCATGTTCTGTTTTAAATATGTGAATAAACTCTTCCAGTTGGAGATATCTGAGTTTCTTAGAAATTCATCGTTGATATGATCTGCCATCAAGTTTTTGAACTCTTTAACTTGTTGGTTTACTGGTTCTTGTGCCGCTAAGTAGTAGACACTGTCTTTATTTTTGATAAATTGTTGGATTAAAGTTGTTTTGCCAACTCTTCTTCTGCCGTAAATTGGTAGGAAACCTCCTTGTTCAAAAGTTTGTTCAAGCTTATCTAACTCCTTCTTCCGGTTCAGAAATTCCATGATTATACATTAAATGTAAACATATTTAAACTTGACTAAAACAGATTAGACTAATGTAAATAATATTATATTATTTTGAATTGAACTGAATTCAATTAAGCTGCCACTATAACTTGTTTTTAATTCGGATCTAAGTTTATGCATTAGTGGAAGGGTTCATCTAAAAATTTACAAAGTATGCCTATTCAATTATCGATACAGTTGCTTGGACAGTAGAAACCTCAGTTTAATTATAAAAGGAATTGAATAAAGAAAAATTAGGATAAGAAACTATTCTTTGAGTCCTTTGACGAGTTTTCTGTCGTCGATGACCCAGTATTCTATTTCGTCTCCTTCTCCTGCTGAGAGGTCGTCTGGTAGTTCCATTTCTTCTGTTTCGTATGTGTCCATATCCATGACTTGTGCGATGCTTCCGTCTCTTGAGACTACTTGTCCTATTTTTTTGTCGACGTCTGGGCTCATCATCATTGTGTCGCCAGGCTTTGTAATGTGTCTGTCTTTGTCGTCGAATACTCCTCTAGCTTTGATTTTTGCTTTGGCGGATCCGTGTTTTCCTGGTGAACTCATTGAGATTGATCGGACTTCGCATGGTTCGTCGTCGATCATTAGGTATGTTCCTTCTGATGCGTCGCTTGCTTCCATTTGTGTTGGCATAGTAATCAGCTTTTAGTATAAAATTTTGAGAAGACTTGGATGGCCTATTGTGTGGCCATGTCTACGTCTTCTGCTTTGACTGTGTTTCTTTCTGCGTGTTCTGCCATCTTGATTGCATCTCTAGAGATTTCTTCTCCGAGGTCTTCGAGTGCGTTTCTTAGTTCTTCTACTGCGTCTTTTGAAACTCTTTCTGCTCCAGCGTTTCTTAGAATCCGTTCTACAGGTGCATTTGGTAAGCTCATCTTTTGATCACAAAAATAAAACATCGGTTAACACTTTAAAATATGAACGGTGCTAAACCGGAAAAAGCGGTGGTCGACGCAAATGTACTGATTCACTCGAGAGGACAGTTTCCTTTCAAGACTGTGTTGATGCCGCCCAGTGTCCATCAAGAAGTAAAGTCTGATATGAGCCAGATGAAGATGCAGAAACTTGATATCATAACTATGGAGCCATCTGGTGAGTCAGTTAAGAAGGTGGGGGAAAAGTCGGATGAACTTTGTTCTCCTACAAGTGATCAGGATGAAGAGGCTTTAGCCTTGGCTATAGATAAACAGGTCATGCTTGTTACTGATGATAAGGCCTTGCAGAATCTGGCACTACATTTAGAACATGATTTTGATTCCTTCAACACAGAGAAGGTGAGTGAGAAGAGGCGTTGGAAAAGTCTATGTGATAACTGTGGGGAAGAGCTTTCTAGTCCTCCTTGTCCTCGTTGCGGGAATCGTTCTCTACGTCGGAAACGAGTTCAGAGTAGCTAATTGCAAACTCCTTCGTTAATATTAACAGCACTGGCCCCAGAATTAGTCCTTTGAAGCCAAGTACCAAGGGTCCGGCCAAGAAGCCAAGGAATACTATTAGAGGGTGTTCGTCTAGTCTCTTAGAACCGATGTATGGCCTGAGAAAGATTTCCGGCATTATTTGCAGGAAAATAAATCCAAATGCTATTACTAGTGTTCCTTTAAGAGGCCCTGTTCCTGTTAGGATAAAGTATCCTCCTAGTGGTACGTATATCATGAAGTTGGCCACCAAAGGCAGGAGGGATGCTACTGCTATGAGAACTATCCAGAGCGGTATTAGGGGGATTGGACTTGTTAATGCACTTATGGTGTACAATCCTAGACCCATTAGCCCTCCTAATATTACTGAGACTATTGCCTGTGTTAGGAAGACGCCTTGGAAAATGTCTTCAACAGATTCAATAAGGTTTTCAATTATTCTTTTCTCAGTCTCTGGAAGACTGTCAGTTATCTTATTCATGTGCTCTGCAATTCTTTTCCTATCTTTGTAGAGGTAGGTTGATGTAACTAAGAATATACCAAGATCTATGATAACGGAAGGTAGTGAAGCGAATAAGCTGATAAGCACATCGCTTATTGAGTCGGAGAAGTTGTTTAAATACTGTCTTATGTTTTCGATAAATGTTTCTGGGAGATTAAAAGGCTCCAGTGCTTGAATTGTCTTGTCTACAAGTGAACCTGTGAACAAGTTTAGTTGTGCCAGGATTTCGAAAAAGTTGTTTATGAAAAAGTACAGGCTTATGAGTACAAAACCAAATACTGAGGAAATTATAATGGCCGAAGAAAGAAATTCGTTTTGTATGTAAGGGTCAAGTTTTTTGTGTACTGATGCAAGTACATAAGATACTGCAGCTCCTATAAGAATTGCATCAAGGAATGGAAAAACTATAAGCATACTGCCTACAACTAGTAAGGCCACTACAAGCAGGGTTTCTCTCTTTGCTCTTAGTTCCTCATTCATATGTTAGATATTTGCTTTCCAAGCTATTAAATCAGCTTTGTTTTTCAAAAAACCAGCTTAGATATTTTGTCACTAAGAAGTAGTCTTAAACTGGAAAAGGTATTTAAAAGTTGCGCCGGGTTTTAAATTTTACTAGGTGTTCTAAAAACTATGCCAGAAACTCCACAAAATATACCACGAAGACAGATCGACGACTACGAAGTACCAGAAGAATGGGAAGAAGACGAAGAAGAGGAAGAAGAAACTCCAGAAGGAGAGTTCCCGGATGAAGAAGGAGAACCACAAGAAGGAGACGAAGGATACGAAGTCGTCCAAGAAGAAGCAGAAGAAGGAGACACAGTACTAACATGTCCAGAATGCGACGCACAACGCTTCGAAGAAGACTCTGCAAAAGGAGAACTAATATGCGTAGAATGTGGAATGGTTATCGACGAAGACAGAATCGATGAATCCGCTGAATGGAGAGCATTCAACGCAGAAGAAAAAGAAAAGAAAGCAAGAGCTGGACAACCACTAACATACACCAAACACGACATGGGAGTCTCAACAGAAATAGGAAAAGGCTCAGGAGAACTATACAAAGTCTCAGGAAACAAGAGAGCACAATACTACAGACTCAGAAAATGGCACAAAAGACTAACAAAGTCTAAAGATCGTAACCTTGGCTTCGCTCTATCAGAACTAAACTCCATGATCTCAAACCTGAACCTTCCAGAATCAGTTCACGAAGAGACAGCACGACTGTACGAAAAGGCAGTTGACCAAGGACTGGTCAGAGGAAGAAGCATGGAGTCCATCATCTCAGCAATAATCTACATCGTCGCAAGAAAACAAGGAACTCCAAGAACTCTGGATGAGATTTCAGATGCTTCTGGAATCGAAAAAAGAGAAATCGGACGAGCATACAGATACGTAGCAAGAGAACTAGGACTCAGAATCCTACCAGCAAAACCACAAGACTACGTACCAAGATTCGCAGGAAAACTCCAACTAAGTGGTGAAGTCCAAGCAAGAGCAAGAAAAGTAATCAAAGAAGCATCTGAAAGAGACCTGCTCTCAGGAAAAGGACCAACAGGAATCGCAGCAGCAGCACTATACATCGCAGCAGTCCTAGAAGGAGAAAAACGAACACAAAGAGAAGTAGCAGATGTAGTCGGAGTCACAGAAGTCACAATCAGAAACCGCTACAAAGAACTGGCCAAGAAGCTCGACCTAGAAGAAGAACTCGAAGAGAAAAGTAATTAGTCTTTACCTAACAAAAATTAGGTTTCCCCTTCTCTCTTATTCTTCTACTAGTTTCTCTATTCCATCTATCATTTGGAACAGCAATATTCCTCCAAAGAAGGAAGACCACATAAATGAAATTTCGAATATTGTTGAGATTAGGTTGTTTATTAGGTTAGAGTATGGCCCTTGATTCCTACCTATTGTTTCACTTGTAAAATAAATAATGCTTAAAGCTCCGGAGTATAGTAAATACTTTGAGGTTATTACTGACTTCTTTTTGACATAGTTGCTCGCTCTATCAAATCCACTTGCTAATATAAGAGTAATCGATCCTACTGCGAAAAATAATGAGCTAACTTGAATGGCTTCACTGAATGAATAATTTCGTAATACATACAAAGTTCCTATTGAGAGGAAAGAAGCAGGTACCACCTGTTGAATCTTTATCAAATCTCCGTCTTTCGTTCTCATCAAAATCCAATTTTATTTACTGACTAATTTAATTCCTTAAAGAAATCAGTTTTCTGTTGAAGTATTATTGCTTTTAGTCTGCTTCGATATCTTCTTGGTATTCTCCATCTGCAGTTACATCTTGTTGGTCTTGCATCGTTATTCCTCTGGGCTCTTTTTCTCCGTAGTTTGACATGTATCTTAGACTGAATATTTCTTGAGCGCCCATTCTTACTCTTCCAAGGTAAGTTTCCTCATTTTCATTCGACTCAACAGTCAACTCAACAACTCCCTCAACGGGTTCGTTTCCTATAACTCTAGTTTCGTAATCGTTAGAATACTCTTGGTCAAGTTTCGCCCAGAGTTCTACACTAGCCTCTTCATCTGGAACATTGTTTACATCTTCATCAATACCTAGGGCATTGAAAATGTTGCTTATTTCAGTTGAACTAGCTTTTTCTAGTTCTTTAGTTTCCTCTAATTCTTCATCGGTGCCAAAATACCTAGGTTTTTTTCTACGAACCATCTATTGTATAAATATTCTAACAACGGATTTAAAAAAGTTTCCTCGCCTTGTAGAAAGAGTTTTGCTTACTTTATTCTTGATTTAACTCTTTTATTTTGTCTAATATGTCGTCTATCGGTGCGTCTGTTCTGAACCCTGTGGGTGAGAAGTGTGTTCTTGATACAGGGTAGCCTTTGTCTCGTAGGCTGTCGATGAACTTTTGCTGTTTAGGTACGGATGACTCAATATGTGAACATAGGCTGTGTAGGTCGTAGAAAGGAGTGAGTATTTCTGCTTCTCCATGTACCTTTTCCAGTATTTCTTTTGAGTCTTCCCATTCTTCAGGTGTTTCTTCTATCATTTCTTCTGTGAATCTTTGGTCTATGAATTTTCCTGTCCATAGTGGTCCGGCAACTTTCAGTTCGTTGCTTCCGCAGTTTTCACATTCATTTTTTCTCTCCAGTTTTCGCCATCTGCATTCTTGACAGAAGCTTAGGTATCCTATGTTGTCTAGGGCTCTGTTTGTTCTTTTCTTTGATTCTGTTACTCTGCCCATGACTCTTGTGTAGTGTTGTTCGTGCCAACAGACTTTGGGGTCGAAGCATTTGTCGTATCTTGCGTAATTTTCGAATACCTCTTTGAGGTAGATGCGTAGGCCTGTTTCGTGCATAAAACTGTTTTTCAGTGGTTTGCTCCCATATCTTCTCTGACATACTGTCGGGTAGTTCCCCGCTGGCGCTGCATTATCTGTCGCAGTAAAACCAGTGAATCCATTGTGGTGTGTTGATCTAGCTGCTGAATCAAGAAAATCTACAAAACTGCCATATGGGTCGATGTCAATATAATGAAAGAAGTTCTTGCTTTGACTTAGAAAGACGTTTGTGTCTTGTTCGGATACTTCTCCGTCTAAGTTATTTTCTTTTAGTCCTTTTTTGATTGCTTTTATTGCTGATGGGTTTGCGTCGTTCATCCACACCTTTCCCAGGTCTGTGTATCTCATTCCTCTTATTCCTGAGGCTGATAGTGCGTCGGCGATACGCATCTCCTCGTTTATTTTTTGGGAGAATACTTTGGCTGCGATGTATGATAGGTCGCGGTTATGTTTCATATCTTCGTTGAAGAAGACTTCTGCATCCATCTGTGATTCCTTACTTGAGTAGAATACTGTGTCTCTTTCGGTTCCGCGCTCCATACAATAAAAATTGTGGCTGGCAAAACCTTTTTAAACAAGTCCGGAGCGTGTCGGTTGATCGTTTTTATAAACTTTTCAAGAGGTTGTAATAGATGCGGTGATTAACAAGTGGCTCAAGTAGTTCAGGAAGTAAAAGAAGCAGAAGAAAAGGCAGACCAGATAATCGAAGAAGCCAAACAAGAAAAAGAGCAGAGAATAGAAAATGCCGAATCCAAGGCAGAAGAAAAAGTAGAAGCGGCCAAAGAAGATGCAGAAGAACTCAAAGAGTCACGAATGAAAAAATTCAGGGACAACTTAGAAGAAGAAAAGGAAAAAATAATCGCTGATGGGGAAGAAGAAGCCCACGAAATAAGAGAATCTGCAAATCAAAACAAAGCTGAAGCCAAGAACTTTCTACTAGGCACATTCACAGAAGAATTCCTCTAAAGGTGAACCAGAAATCAAACCTGCAGAAATGACCAAAATATCGATTACAGGATCCAAGAAACACCTTGACAGAGTTATCGATGAACTTCACGAACTTAAACTGATGGATATCGATCAGTATGAAGGAGAGTTTGACACAGGACAACCAAGTGAAGAAGCAGAAGAACTTTCAGAACTTCTTGTAGATATCAGATCTGTGTTGTCTAAACTACCGGAAACAGATTCTGAAGAACAGACAACTACTATTGAGTCGGTCCAAGAACAACTTCCAAAAATTAAGGAAGAAATTGGGAACTTAGACGCCGAGGTAGAACAGGTTCAAAGAGAACTAGATGGAATAAACGAAAAGAAAAAGTTCTTTAAGAAACTCAAAGGTTCAGGCATAACAGCAGAAGACTTACAAAGTTCTGAAAAACTTGATCTATTTGTTGGCCGCCTCGATATCGAGAAATTAAAAGAAGAAGTAAAAACTGACAGATTCGATATCTTTGAAGGAACTTCAGCAACAGCAGTAATCTATTCAAAAGACCACGCAAATCAAATTGAGACAGCAATTCGTAACAATAGCAAAAAACAGTTTACTGTTCCAGGAACAGAACTTACAGGCACCTGTGAATCAATATATAATAACCTAGAACAAAGAAAACAAGAACTAGAATCAAGAAAAAAGTCTATTGAACAAGATAGGCAGGAATTGGCTGAAGAATGGAACCCAAAACTATATTACATAGAGAACTTCCTTACACAGAAAATCGAGAAAGCTGAGGCGCCTATCAACTTTGCCACAACAGAAAGAGCTTTCATGGCATGGGGATGGATTCCAGAAAGAGAGTTTGAAATACTTGAAGAAAAACTTGCTCTCGTTTCCGAGGGCAAAATACATGTACAGAAAGAAGAAGTGGGAGAAGATGAGGAACCGCCAGTCAAACACGAAAACAACCGTGCAGTACAACCATTCGAATCACTGACAGATCTAGTATCAGTTCCACGATATAATGAACTGGATCCCTCCGTAGTACTGCTTTTGACTTTCCCATTGTTCTTTGGATTCATGATAGGTGACGCAGGATACGGTTTAACAACTTTAGCTGTTTTCTACGCTGGTGCTAAAATGTTTCCGAAAGGAAAAGAAATTTTCCACTCACTCATGTACGCATCAGTCAGTACAATAATATTCGGCCTGGCGTTCGGTGACGCATTCGGATACGTTATATTCGGCCACCACAGCGAGCTAGCAGCCGCTACAGGCATTCAATTGTTTGAGCAGATTCCGATCTTGTGGCACAGAGCGGAACACTTAGGACAAGTATTCACAATTTCGGCCTTGATCGGTTTAGTCCATGTCAACCTAGGCTATGGAATCGGATTTTACAACGAATACATCAAACACGGACTAAAAGAAGCATTCCTAGAAAAAGGCAGCTGGTATGTACTACAGGCAGGTGCAGCACTCGCATTCCTAGTCAACCCAACAGCTGGCCTACCAGTAATGATTCTAGGCGTGCTACTAATCTTCTTGGGCGAAGGCGTAGAAGGAATGGTTGAAATACCATCACTGCTCGCGAACATCCTATCATACCTAAGAATATTTGGAGTATCCGTAGCAGCAGTTGCACTAGCAGCAGTAGTAAACAGCATCGCACAAACAGCATACGGCGCAGGCGGACTATTCGGACTAGTATTTGGAACAGCTATCCTAGTATTCGGCCACGTCTTTAACACATTCATTAAAATCATGGAAGGCTTCCTTCAAGGAATCCGTCTTCACTACGTGGAGATGTTCGGCAAATTCTTTGAGGGCGGCGGTAAAAAATACGCTCCATTCGGAGCAAAGGAACCATAAGGTTCCGGTTAGCAGAAGATCTCTGATCTTCAAAAATTATATTTTGAGGTGAAATCTACACAATGGCAATAGGAAGTTTCCCAGCAATCAGTGCAGCACTCGCAATCGCAGTATCAGCAATCGCTACTGCGTACGCACAGGCTAAAATCGGATCAGCAGGAATCGGAGCTTTGGCTGAAGACGACAGCCTATTCGGTTCAGTCCTGATCCTAACAGCCATCCCGGAGACAATCGTAATATTCGGACTCGTAGTCTCACTGGTTGTAGCAGGATTCATTTAAAATCAACTTTCCAAGAGGCCGGCAACGGCCTCTCACACATACAATCTTAATAAAAAACACAGAAAACGAAAAACGAGAAAAACATACTATGGGACTAAAAGATGTAAAAAACGACATTTTGCAGGAAGCACGAGACAAGGCCTCGCAAATAAATGAAGAGGCTGAACAAGAGGCAAATCAAATCCTTGAAGAAGCAGAAGAAAAAGCAGAAGAAATAAAGGAAGAAGCAAGAAATGAAGTCGAGGATCAAAAAGAGACGGAGAGAAAGAAAACTGTTTCGGGAGCAAACATGGAAGCTAGAAACACAAAGCTAGCAGCCAAACAGGATAAACTTGAAGAAGTCTTCCAAGAATTTGAGGAAGAACTCAGGGATCTGGACCAGGATGAAAAAGAAAATTTTGTGCAAAATGCTATTAAAGAAGCAGAGTTTGAAATATCAGAAATTGAAGCATCTGAAGAATTTGTTGATGTGATTGACGAGAGTAAACACGAAGTTTCTGATAATCAAGAACTAGATGGCTTTGTACTGGTTTCAGATAACGGTGAAAGAAGAAAAAACTTCTCAATCGACAAAATCGTTGAATCATACAAGCAAGAACACAGAAAAGAAGTTGCTGAAAAACTGTTTGAGGACTAAATCTATGAGGCTGAATAAAGACTATCCGTACATGTATGCCAGAGTATCGGCGAAGAGAGCAAAGCTATTCGATCAGAGCGACTACCAAAGCCTCGTCAAAATGGGACCAAATGAGATAACCCGCAAACTCGAAGAAGGAGAATACAAGAAAGAAATTAACCAACTAGGATCAACATATAATGGTGTCCAACTGGCCGAACTAGCACTAGCCCGAAACATGTCACGAGAAATGGGAGAACTAGTTGAAATGGCTGATGGAAATCTCCAGACAGTCATTAAGACATACCTCAGAAAATATGATATTCTCACACTCAAAAGAATACTAAGAGCCCGGAAAACAGGAGAAGAAAACTTTGAAGATTATCTTACTCCAATCTCGGCTCTAAGCACAGAAGAAATTCAGGAAATGAACGACAAAACATTCCAAGAAATCAAAGACTCGATTGGATTCGAAGGTTCAAATGTCAACTATCAGGAAAGACTGGAGGGATCAGAGACACTGGCTGAAATCGAGACAGCACTTGATCAAGCCTACTATGATGATATAATGAGGCTGGCAGAAAATGCCAGAAACAAACAGCTACAGGACTTTATCGAAGAAGAAGTAGAATACGAAAATCTTAAAATGGCCTTAAGACTCAAGAAATACGATCTGCCTGCTGAAGACATCCGCGAAAGACTACTCAAAACAGAAAACGGAAAGAAAGTAGAAGAAGTTATTCAGAGAGACTTTGAAGATGCACTTAATTATGTAATCAATGAACTGGGACTGAACGTCGACCCAGAAATTGAATCAGTCGAACACGCAATCGAAGTTCACAGACTAAACAATGCGATCAGAATGCTTCACACACAGCCACTCGGCCTCTCTAGCATCCTAGGATATGTCGTGGCCAAGATTACAGAGGTCAAAAACCTGCGTATGCTTCTCAGAGCAAAAGAAACAGGAATCCAAAATCAAGAAACAATTGAGAGACAGTTAGTACTCGCAAAATAGGTGAAGAACTATGAATCAAGAAAAAAAGAAAAATATCGCAGTAATAGGCAGCGAAGAATTCACATTAGGATTTGAGCTTGCAGGAATCACAAAAACATACAATCCAGAAAACTACAGCGAAAAAATCCAAGACTTGGTTAAAAGAGACGATTTAGGAATTCTCGTGGCCGAAGAACAAGACATGAAACAACTACCAAAAAGAACAAGAAACCAAGTCGACAGCTCAGTAGAACCGGTTGTAGTAACTCTAAGCGAAGAAGCAGAGAGCGAAAGAATGCAAGAGAAAATCAAGAAGGCGATCGGAGCAGACATAACTTAAAACGAATACTATAGGTGACAAATTAAACATGACAAACAACGAATCTCAAGGAGAGATCTACAAAGTAACAGGACCGGTTGTAATCGCAACCGACATGAACCCACAGATGTACGACGTTGTAAGCGTCGGAAAAGAAGAACTGATGGGAGAAGTAATCCAAATCGAAGGAGAAAAAAGCTACATTCAGGTTTATGAAGATACAACAGGAGTTAAGCCTGGAGAACCAGTCAAAAACACAGAACAACCGCTATCCGTAGAACTAGGGCCAGGACTACTAGGTTCAATCTACGATGGTCTACAAAGACCACTTCCACAACTAGAAAGACAGAGTGGAGAGTTCATCGCAAGAGGAGAAGAAGCACCTGGAATCGATCTAGAAGAAAAATACGATTTCCAACCTACCGTAGAAGAAGGAGACACAGTAGAACCAGGAGACCAGATCGGAAAAACAGAAGTACAGTATGGAGAACACCAGATACTTGTCCCACCACAAATGGACGGTGGAGAAATCAAAGAAATCAATTCCGGAAAACACAACGTCCAAGAAACAGTAGCAGTACTAGAAAGTGGCGAAGAAATAAGTATGCGGCAAGAATGGCCGATCAGAGAAGCAAGGCCAGCAGCAGAAGAAAAACGCCCAGAAGTACCATTAATCACAGGACAAAGAGTACTAGACGGCATGTTCCCAATCGCCAAAGGAGGAACAGCAGCAATCCCAGGACCATTCGGTTCAGGAAAAACAGTAACACAACAATCACTTGCTAAGTTCTCCGACGCAGACATCATCGTATACATTGGATGTGGAGAAAGAGGAAACGAGATGACAGAAGTCCTAGAAGAATTCCCAGAACTAGAAGACCCACAAACAGGCGACAAAATAATCAACAGAACAGTACTAATCGCAAACACTTCAAACATGCCTGTAGCAGCAAGAGAAGCATCAATCTACACAGGAGTAACCATCGCAGAATACTTCAGAGACATGGGGCTGGACGTCGCACTGATGGCAGACTCAACCTCTAGATGGGCTGAGGCAATGCGTGAAGTATCCGCAAGACTTGAAGAAATGCCTGGAGAAAGAGGATACCCAGCATACCTAGCAAGTCGTCTCGCAGAATTCTACGAAAGAGCAGGAAGAGTAGAACCCTTATCCAACCAAGACCCAGGTTCAGTTTCAATCGTAGGAGCAGTTAGTCCTCCGGGTGGAGACTTCTCAGAACCAGTGACACAAAACACATTGCGTGTAGTCAAAAACTTCTGGGCACTCGACTCAGATCTAGCAGAAAAACGGCACTTCCCATCCATCAACTGGGACGACAGCTACTCAGGATACAGCGACAAACTAGCAGACTACTTCCAAGAAGAAGTAGAAGACGACTGGTCAGATAAAATTCAGAGAGCAAGAGACCTGCTTCAGAAAGACGGAGACTTGCAAGAAACAGTACAGCTAGTAGGAAAAGACGCACTACCGGACAGAGAACGCCTAACACTGGAGATTGCAACAATGGTTAAGGAGTTCTTCCTGCAACAAAACGCATTCCACCCGGTCGACCAGTACTCAAGTCCAGAGAAGACCTACCACATCCTAGACCTAATCCTAGAATGGGGCGACAGCGCTTATGAAGCACTGGAAGACGGAGCAGTCGTACAGGACATAGTAACACTCAGCTCCAAGAATAGAGTCTCTGAAATGCAGACAAGCGAAGAATACCTCGAACTCAAACAAGAACTCCAAAAACAGATGCAGGATGAATTTGAAGAGGTGGTAGAAGAGTGAGCATCTTAGCTGAAACAGAATCTTATCAATCAGCTACTGAAGTTATTTCAGCGGCTATTGATTATAATCGTGCTACTCAGGATGATTCTATTCAGCATGATTGGCAATACAAGAAAAGTTTGAAAGAGGAGGTAAACAAGTATATTGGTGGCCTTGAAATCCAAGTACAGGACTATATGACAAGCGAGATAACCAATGATGCTGCTGTTGATCTAGATGCCGCTATAGGCAAAATAAGAAACCTCGAGAAACTTTCAAGGGTGGAAAACTAATACTATGACACAACAAGAATATCAAACGATCAGCGAAATTAAAGATCCACTTGTATTTGTGGAAAAAACCGAAAACGTAGCGTACGGAGACATCGTAGAAGTCGAAACTCCTGACGGCGAAGTAAAGACAGGAGAAGTACTGGAAACCTCCAAGGATGTAGTAGTTGTCCAACTCTATGAAGATACTCAAGGAGTAGGTAGAGACGGTAGAGTCAGATTCATGGATCAAAATGTCAAGATGCCAGTAACTAAGGACCTTCTCGGAAGAGTACTGGACGGAACAGGAGAACCAATGGATGAAGGCCCTGAAATTATTCCAGAAGAAGAAAGAGACATCATTGGAGAAGCGATCAATCCTTACAGCCGTGAACTCCCAGAAGACTTCATTCAGACAGGAGTCTCAAGCATCGACGTCATGAACACTTTAGTTCGTGGACAAAAACTTCCAATCTTCTCAGGTTCAGGTCTCCCACACAACGATCTTGCTATGCAGATCGCCCGACAGGCAGATGTGAAAGGAGAAGACACAGACTTCGCTGTAGTATTCGCAGGAATGGGAATTACAGAAGAAGAAAGCCAGGAATTCATAGAAGAATTAGAAGAAACAGGAGCACTAGAGCGCTCAGTAGTATTCCTGAACAAAGCTAGCGATCCAGCACCAGAAAGAATCATCACACCAAGAATGGCATTGACAACAGCAGAATACCTTGCATACGAAGAAGGAATGGAAGTACTAGTCGTCATGACAGACATGACAAACTACTGCAACGCACTAAGAGAAGTTTCCGCAGCTCGTGAAGAAGTACCGGGAAGAAGAGGATACCCGGGATACATGTACACCGATCTAGCCAACTTGTATGAAAGAGCAGGAATCATCGAAGGAAAAGAAGGAAGCGTAACACAAATCCCAATCCTGACGATGGTCGGAGACGACATCACACACCCAATTCCAGATCTCACAGGATACATTACGGAAGGACAGATAGTAGTTGACAGAGACCTAGACAACCAAGGCTACAAGCCTCCTGTAGATGTACTTCCAAGCCTATCCAGGCTAGAAGACAACGGTATCGGTGAAGGTTTCACTCGTGAAGATCACGGAGACCTATCCGATCAACTCTATGCAATGTATGCAGAAGGAAACGATCTAAGAGACCTTGTATCCATCGTCGGGGAAGATGCATTGTCAGATAGAGATGAAAAAATCCTGGAATTTGCAAGAAACTTCGAAAGTGAATTCATCAACCAAGGATGGAAAGAAAACCGCACCATAGAAGAAAGCCTAGACAAAGCATGGGACCTACTCAACATAATCCCGGAAGGAGAACTCACAAGAGTAGACCCAGAACTCAGAGAGAAGTATCTGAACACACAAGAAGAAGAGGAGGAATAACCTCCTCAGGTGATTTTTCATGAGCCAAGATGTAAAACCAACCCGTAGTGAAGAACTTCGCTTAAAGGAAAGGATTGAACTGGCTGAGAACGGTCACGAAATCCTTGAGAAAAAGAGAGATGGCCTTATCCACGAATTCATGGAAGTAATTGACGATGCCAAAGAGACTAATCAGGAGTTGGCAGATCTGTATTCGCAGGCCCGTTTGAAGATGATGCTGGCCAAGATTTACGACGGTGAGGATTCCATTAAGGCTAATGCCATCGCTGAGCGGAACGATCCTGAGCTGGAGACAGAGGCCCAAAACATTATGGGCGTTGTTGTCCCTGAGATTGAATCTGGAAGTATAAAGAGAGAAGTGCTTGACAGAGAGTACGGTATCAGCTCCACCTCCTCAAGAGTTGATTCAACAGCCGACAAATACGAGGAATTACTGGAAAAGATAGTTGACGCAGCTGAAACCCAAACCAAAATACTCAAACTGTTGAATGAGATTGAGAAGACGAAGAGAAGGGTTAACGCTTTGGAGCATAAGATTATTCCAGAAATGCAGGATGGCCTAGACACAGTATCACAAGTATTGGAGGAGAGGGCAAGAGAGGAAACCTTCCGTATGAAGAAGATTAAAGAGATGCAAGAAGAGTAGATTCAAGTTAGTTTATTATATAACCTTGCTGCAACTTCTCTAGGCACCCATCTCAACTCTGAATTAACCCAGGGTTGAGAATCTTCCGGCCATTCAACTTTTGGAAGCACAGGCTCACCTTCAAATCCAATATTCTCTGCAACATTTTCTATTCTCTTCATATGGGCAGGATGGCCTATATAAGCAGTATTTCCTGCGTCATAATTGTTTTCTAAAGCAATCTCATGAGACTCTTCAAATATTTCTGAAGTTGTGTATTTTGATACCATTAAGGTATTATCATCTTCTTCATAGCTTTCCCCGACAGAATGAATTTCCTCATAACCTCTTCCTTCTAGGATATCTGCGACCTCCGACTGAACAATTACATCTGCTTCTTGACTTTTCTGAAGCAGGTCTTCAACTGCATCTGCTATTCTACTGTTATAGGAATCTTCATGAGTGTCTGCGCCGAATGCGGCAGCTATTATTAGCTCAGTGCCGTCTACTTCTCCAGCTCTATATTCTCTACCATTCAATTCTATTGTGTTCAGATCTTCCCGTTCATAATCTGTGAGATCTCTGAATAAGTCAATCACAGGATCGTGTTAGATCGTTTAGATTAAATTAATTTACATGTTGTCTCCCAGTACAAACTGGGAAATTAATATTATGGAGTACTCGAATGAAGGAATATGAACATAGGTTCTTTCATCAAAAGTTATCCTGAGAAGTATGTGGGTAAATTATTCGCGAAGGTTTTTTGGCCTCCACCAAGTGTTGCAGTACTGGCTCATGGTGAAAACGATGATATATTGACTTTGAACTTAGGTGGATCTCACAGATTGCCTGGTGGTTTAATGGATAAGGATGAGGATTTGAAGGAAGCTGCAAAAAGAGAGGTAATGGAAGAGACAGGTTTTGAAGTTGAAATAGGAGAGCTGCTAGATGTTGAAAAGAATGGTAGTGGAGGTCCATCACTATTCTTCGAAGCAAAAGTGGTGGGTGGAGAGAAAGACGGTTCTTGGGAAGGTGAACCGGAGTTTGTCAGTAAAAATGAGGTAAGGGATAAGGTGTGGGAGTTGAAGCACTCACATATTCATGAGTACTTGTTCCCTGAGTAACTTATTTTTCCTCCTCTTCGCTTTCTTCGTCATCTTCTATTTCTTTTTCTGCTTTTTGTTGTAGGTTTGGCACCATTTCTTCTGTGTCTGCTGCTTTGGCTACTGATGTTGTGTCCATGTCTGGAGCCATTTTTTCTGCTTCTTTAGCTTTCTCTTCCTTCATCTTCTGGTACTCTTTGCCTACTTTCTTGACGAATTCTCTTGTGTCGTTCTTCAGTTCGTAGATTTCTTTGTCTTCTACGTCGTCCATTTCTTTTTCTTTGACTTTTTGGACTACATCTTCCCATCTGTCAAACATTTCGATGTGATCTTCGTCTACATCAAGGTTTTGTTCTACTACCTCTGGCAAGTCGTCCTTGTCTTCTGGTGGTTCGACATCCTGTGCTTTGAGTGCTGCCACGTTGGCCTTGAGGAACTTCTTGTAGTCATCAACCAGTCCTTGAACCTTCTTTCTTGCCCCCATCTGGGAGACAAGTTTGTGCATTCTCCGAGTAAAGTCATCGCTCTTTTCCATCATTTCGTCTAGCTCTTCTCCTGTTACGTCCTGCGGGTTCTTTTCTCCTTTATCTCCAAAGTCGTAGATTTCTTGAGCCATTTCTACATATTCCTGTTCAAGCATGTCTTTTCCTACGAACATTTCTTCCAGTTTTTCAGGTACTTTTTCTTTTGGTGGTGGGTTGGCGCCTGATAGCATGATTGGTGCTTGTCCTGCGTTAGCCATAGCTTGTTCGAGTTTGTGTGGGAGTGAGGATTTCATTGTTTTTTCTGCTTTCTTGTATCCTGCTGCTCCAAGTTTCAAGCGTTTTTTGACTGATTCTTGTGTGCCTGAGATTTTGCCTCTTTCTAGTAGGCGTTTGGCTGGCATGAAGATTCCTGTGTCGTATACTGGTTGGCCGTTTCTTACTGCTTCTATGGCTAGTGGTTCTCCTTTTCTCAGTGAGTCCCAGAATTCTGTTAGGAAGGGGAAGTACTGGATTGTAATTCTGTCATCTGTTTCCTTCGCAAGGTCTGTAACCTTCTTCCTAATCTTCTTTTTGGCATCGTCTGGCACATCTTTCTTCAATTTAGTATCATCTAAAACAACAAGTGTATCAATATCAGAGTCGTGTCCGTGCTCTCCTTTAGCTACACTACCCCATACGGCAACAACTTTTACTTTATCGCCTAGTTTTTCGTTCAGTTTGTCTTAGAACTCTTGAGCGCTATTCATCCTCCTCTCCTGAGACTTCTCACGCATCTCCTTCATTTTATCCTTAGAACTCATGCTATCACAAGTTGTGGTTAAGACCGCATCCTTTTATACTTTACTGAATATTTGTTACTGTAAGGTGAAT
>Ga0102942_1000285_pt1 | contig 18635 bp, 13 predicted proteins | sample SalPon2_C_H2O_MG_FD_78171 | JGI IMG/M metagenome (GOLD analysis project Ga0102942, IMG submission 78171) | Salt pond water microbial communities from South San Francisco under conditions of wetland restoration - Salt Pond MetaG R2_C_H2O_MG | ecosystem: Environmental > Aquatic > Non-marine Saline... | reverse complement strand
TGCCGTCGGACTTCGAGTAGCCGGCCTCGCGGAGCAGCGAGGCGGCCTTCTCGGTGTTGGACGCGTTCGGACCGTACCCCTCGAAGCCGTCGAAGGCGTCGCCGAGCCAGGTCTCCTGGTCGGCCGGCGGGATGCCGGTGACCTTCGGCGCGGGGTCCTTCGTCCGCGGGCCGGCGTTGTCGGCGACCTGTTGCCGGTTGATGACGTGCGCGACCGCCTGCCGGACCTTCCGTTTGCCGAAGTCCTCGTCGTCGTGGTTGAACAGGGCGCCGTAGCCCCACTTGGCCGGGAGCTGAACTTCTTCCACTCGGTCCGGGAAGTTCGCGACGATGGTCGGCGGCGTGAACAGGCTCGTGACGACGTCGAGCTCGCCGCCCAGCAGTCCCTGCTGGAGCGCGGTGTTGTCCGTGCGGGAGAGGAGCTCGTACGTGCTGAAGGTGATGTTGTCCGCGTCGTAGAAGCTCTCGTTGCGGGTGAGCGTCCATCCCTGGTCGCTCTTCGACTCGAGGCCGAACGGGCCGTTGCCGTGGACGTCTTCCTCCCACTTGAACTGCTGCACGGCCGACGCCTCCTTGTCCAGGAACTCGTTGTAGACGGGCTGGTACCCGTGTATCCGGAGGTCGCCGTTCGCCAGCGTGTGCTTGATTATCTCCGGATTCGTCGGCCTCGAGAGGTTCAGGACGACCGTCTTGTCGTCCTCGCCCTGCTCGACGCTCTCGACGTAGTCCCAGAGCGTGGCGCCGGTCTTCTTCATCAGCTTGAACTGCGTGATGACGTCGCCGGCCGTCACGTCGTCGCCGGTGTCCCACGCGAGGTCGTCGCGCAGGGTGAGCGTGACGGTCGTGCCGTCGAACGACCAGTCGGAGAGGCCCGCGAGCTCGAACTCCTGCGTGGAGAAGTTGTACGCGGCGAAGCGCTCGAAGATGTGGTTCCCGGCGATCCAGTCGTAGTTCTGGGTCGCCATCGGGTTCACGTGGAGGTTCGACGGCACTCCGTTGTTGGTGGCGCCGACGAGGGTGGCGTCCGTCACCTGCGTCCCGTCGCCCCCGTCGGAGGAACCGCCGTCGCCACCGTCGCCACCGCCGTCGCCGGTACATCCGGCGAGGGCTGCGGCCCCGGACGCGCCGGTCAGTGTAACGAAGTGCCGCCGGCTAATCATATCGCGATAGTCATCGGTGGGGTCTGACATAGACTGATCAATCCGTTCGGTCATCTATTATTAAATGTTATGGTCAATAGTCGATTATCACGGATGTCGGCCGTCGTGTCGCGGGGTCGACCGACCGAAAACGCCGCAATTCGGTGTGTACGGCCCCGAATCTGGCGGGCGGCAAAAGAATTAACTCGCGATACTCGTTACCGATGACAATGCGTTCAGATGAGCCGCGAGGCCTTCCTCGCCGTAGCTTCGTCCGTGCCGCGGTGGCGATCGGTGGCACGAGCGCCCTCTCGGCGTGCCTCAAGACCGAGCGAGACCGGATCGACGGGGCGGCCGAAACGGCCCAGTCGGCGTCCGGCGACGCCGGGCCGTCGTTCCCCCGAGGTGACCTCGACGCCGTCCCGGACGGCCAGCACCGGTGGGGGGAGTCGCTCGTGCGCGACTCGCACGGGAACACCGTCCCCCCGCAACAGCTCGTGGCCGTCGGCCTGACGTACGAGGGGTCGGTGCCGCCGACGGACGACGAGCGGGCGCGCGTCGAGGAGTCGCTCCAGTTGCTGGAACGAGCGTTCCAGTGGGGGACGGGCGGGAACGCCGGCGCGGCGTTCCACCGCGGCCTCCTGTTCATGCTCGGCTACGCGCCGTCCTACTTCGACCGGGTCGGAGCGGTCCCCGACGGTCTCGCGACGCCGGAGTCGGTCCTCGACGCCGTGGGCGAAGACCCCGCGAAGGCGGACGACTACGACGCGGTGCTGGTCCTGACGAGCGACATCGGGTCGGTCCTCCTCTCGGCCGAGGAGGCGCTGTTCGGCGAGCTCGACGAGGTCAACGGCCTCCCCGTCGAGTCGACGTTCGACGGCGTGTTCTCGAAGGCGGGCCGCCACGTCGGCTACGTCGGGAAGGGACTGCCGGCGGACAAGCTCGACAACGAGGACATCCCCGAGGACGCCCCGCTGTCGATGGGGTACAAGTCCGGGTTCCGCGACAACCTCCCGAGCGAGGACCGCGTCACCATCGACGAGGGGCCGATGGCCGGCGGGACGACCATCGCCTCCTCGACGCTCCGGATCGACCTCGACCGCTGGTACGAGCAGACCCGGGAGGAACGCACGGCGGAGATGTTCTGCCCGGCGCACGACCCCGACGAGATCGGCGAGACCGGGGACAGGCTCGGCGGCGACAGCGGCGTCACCGAGTCGGACGCCGAGAACGTCGACGCCCACGCCGCGGAGTACGACCGCGTCGGACACACGCAGAAGGTGGCCCGCGCCCGGGACGACGACTTCCAGGCGACCATCCTCCGCCGGACCGAGGGGGTCGCGGACACGGTCCGCGACGGGGCCGGATTCCAGTTCAACTCGATCCAGGAGACGATGGCCGACTTCGTCGAGACGCGGAAGACGATGGATCCCGACGAGTACGACCACGACGTGCCGGCCGAGGACCACGGCATCGACGACTATCTAGAGACGCTTCGCCGCGGGAGCTACCTCGCGCCGCCGCGCGAGAAGCGCGCCCTCCCGGTGATCTGACGATGGGAAGCGGTCTGCGCGCCGCGTCGGTGGCCCTGTTGATCGTCGTAGCCGGCTGTACCGCCGGCGGCGCGTTCGGCATCGGCGGCGACGACGCCGGACGGGAGGCGCCGCGGCTGCAGTTCGAGGACGCGACGGCGGCCTCGGGCCTCGCGTACGAGGCGACCGGAACCGGCGTCGGCAACGGGAACTCCGGCGCGTACGTCGCCGACGTGAACCGCGACTCGTGGCCCGACGTGCTCGCCACCGGCGGGTCGGAGCCGGCGCTGTTCGTGAATCGGAACGGGACCTTCGCGCGAAGCGACGCGCTGCCGCCCGTGGACGGGGCGGTCAAGAGCGCGGCGTTCGTCGACGTCGAGGGCGACGGCTGGCCCGACCTGTTCCTGTTCACCCGGGCGGGGACGGTCGAGGCGTATCGCAACGACCGCGGGAGCTTCGAGCCGGCCGACTACGGGATCGGGAACCTCTCGTACCCGCTCGGCGCGACGGCCGCGGACTACGACGGCGACGGCGACGCGGACCTGTTCGTGTACCAGTCGGGGTCGTGGCGCGAATCGAAGCCGGCGGGCTACTTCAATCTCAACACGACCGTCGAGAGCGACAACGGCAACCCGAACTACCTCTACGAGAACGTCGGCGGCACGTTCGAGCGCGTGGAGACGGACGACATCGAGGGGGACCACTGGAGCCTGGCGGCGAGCTTCGCCGACCTGACGGGCGACGGCCGCCCCGACATCCACGTCGCCAACGACTACAACGACGACACGCTCTACGTCAACCGCGGCGGCGGCGACTTCGAGCGCCGGTCGCTCGGCGGCTCGACGGCCCGGAACGGGATGGCCTCCGAGGTGGCCGACGCGACCGGCGACGGGCGACCCGACGTGTTCGTCTCGAACATCTGGTTCCCCGACCTGAAGGCGAACATGGACCCCGAGCGGTACGACCGGCTGAAACGCCTGCTGGAGTTCGTGATCCACTCCAGCCGGACGAAGGGGAACACGCTCCTCGTCAATCAGGGGGACGGCGCCTTCCGGGACCAAGCCGACGGCCTCGGCGTCCGCCGCGGGGGATGGGGGTGGGCCGCGAGCATGACCGACTTCGACAACGACGGCGACCGCGACCTCGTCCACACGACCCAGCACGTCATCAGGGTCGACCGGGATGACCCCGTCTACACGTACCCGACGGTGTTCCAGTCCAACCGGAGCGCGGCCGGCGACGACGGCGCGTTCACGCGCGTGAACGAGACCACCAACGGGATGCGCGAGACCGACGGGCGGGGGTTGGCGACGCTCGACTACGATCGCGACGGGGCACAGGAGCTCGTCGTCGCCGCGTACGACGACCCGTTCGTCGTCTACGACAACGCCGCGACCGGCGACCGAAACAGCCTCCAGTTCCGGGTCGTCGACGAGTCCGGCGCGACGGCGCTGGGCGCCGACGTCACCGTGACGACGGACGGCGAGCAGGTGGTCCACCAGACGGACAACACGGACTACCTCTCACAGGACTCCCGCGTCGAGCACGTCGGGCTCGGCGGTCACGAGACGGCGTCCCTCCGCGTCGTCTGGCCGGACGGCACCGAGCGGCGGTTCGAGAGCGTCGAGGCGGACCGGCGGCTCCGGATCGCGAAGTCGGGGCTCGTCGCCGTCGGCTCCGACGCGGACGACTGAGCGACCGGATTTCGGTCATCAAAAATTATAAATCATCGTGGCTGTCTCTCTTTGGTATGCAGTCGAGTAGCGAGCAGCCCCTATATAGAGACGATACTGTCACCCTCACGAAACGGGTCGAGGACCTCCTCGATCGGATGACGCTCGAGGAGAAGGCCGGCCAACTCGTCGGCACGTGGGCCGGCCAGCTCAGCGAGTTCAAATCCGTCGACGACGTCGCCGACGAGGTCCGAGACCACCACGTCGGCGCCGTCGCGTCGTTCGGGTGGGGGGGCGCGGTGGACATGCGGCTGGACGACATCGTGGAGAACGTGAACCGCCTCCAGGAGGTCGCCCTGTCGGAGACGCGCCTCGGCATCCCCCTGCTGTTCAACGTCGACGCCGTCCACGGCCACGCGTACGTGGCCGAGGGCACGGCGTTTCCGAACGGACTCGGCGTCGGAGCGACCTGGGACGTCGAGGCGGCGGAGCGGGCCGCCGGCGTGACGGCGACGGAGGTACGCCGGTCCGGTGCGCACCAGAACTACTCCCCGACGTGCGACGTCGCCCGCGACCCCCGCTGGGGGCGGGCCTTCGAGACGTTCGGCGAGAGCCCCTACCTCTGCGGGAAGCTGGCGGCCGCGAAGGTCAGGGGGTATCAGGGAGACGGTATCGAAGACGCCGACTCGGTCGTCGCGACGGCCAAGCACTTCCCGGCCTACAGCGAACCCGCGCGGGGCGAGGACGCCGCGCCGGTCGAGGTGTCCGAGTACGTGCTGCGGAACGTCTTCCTGCCGTCCTTCCTCGAGGCGCTGGACGAGGAGGTCGAGTCGGTTATGCCGTGTTACAACGCCATCGACGGCGAACCGGCGCACGGTTCGCGGCGATACCTCACGGAGCTGCTCCGGGGGACGCTCGGCTTCGACGGGACCGTCGTCTCCGACTGGAACGGCGTCCGGATGCTCCACGACGACCACGAGGTAACGGGGGACCATCGCGGCTCGGTCCGGCGGACGCGCGACGCCGGCCTCGACATCGCGTCGGTCGACGCCGTCGACCACGCCGACCACCTCGTGTCGCTGGTCGAGGATGGCGAACTGGCCGAGTCGGCCCTCGACGAGAGCGTCGAGCGCGTCCTCGAACAGAAGTTCCGGCTCGGGCTGTTCGAGGACGCCTTCGTCGATCCCACCGAGGCGCGGGACGTCGTCGGCGCGGACCCGCACCGCGAGGCGTCGCTCGACGCGGCCCGGGAGTCGATGACGCTCCTGAAGAACGACGACCTGTTGCCGCTCGACGCCGACGCCGACGTGCTGGTCGCCGGCCCCAACGCCGACGACCCGGTCCACCAGTTGGGCGGCTGGAGCGTTCCGGACCCCGACGGGACGGACGTCGTCACCGTCCGCGACGGGGTTGAGGCGGTCACGGACGGCGACGTGGTCTACGAACAGGGCGCGACGATGAACGACGGACTCGACGTCGACGCGGTCGTCGAGGCGGCCGCCGACGTCGACGTGGCCGTCGTCGCCGTGGGCGAGCCGTGGTACCTCCACGAGTTCGGCCCGTCGGCCGACACCGGCACCGAGCCGGACGAGTTCCCCAACCGGCACTCGCTCGCGCTCCCCGACGCCCAACGCGACCTCGTCGAGGCCGTTCACGAGACGGGGACGCCGGTCGTCGGCGTGCTGGTCACCGGTCGACCGCTCGTCGTCGACTGGATGGCCGACAACGTGCCGGCGTTGCTCATGGCGTACTACCCCGGAACGATGGGCGGGCGGGCCGTCGCCGAAACGCTGTTCGGCGAGAACGAGCCGGGCGGTCGGCTCCCGATCACGATTCCGAAGTCCGAGGGCCACCTGCCGGCGCGCTTCAACCACTTCCCGCATCCGACGCCCATCGGGCAGGACGAACACCCCTCGTCGTACGACCCGCTGTTCGAGTTCGGTCACGGCCTCAGCTACGCCGACTTCGAGTACGGCGCGGTGGCGCTGGACGACGCGACCGTCGGGCCGCACGAGACGACGACCGTGCGGGTGCCGGTCGAGAACGTGAGCGACCGGGCCGGCACCGACGTCGTGCAGGTGTACGTCACCGACCGCGCCAGTTCCTCGGTGACGCCCGTCCGCGAGCTTCGCGGCTTCGAGCGCGTCTCGCTCGACGGGGGCGAGTCGACGACGGTGGGCGTGGAACTCGACGCGGCGTCGTTCGGCCGGGTCGACGCCGACGGGGTGCGACAGACCGAGAGCGGCGACTATTCGGTCCGGGTCGGCGAACAGACGGTCGAACTGCGCGTCGAGACGACCTACGACTGACCGGCGCCGTCGAACGAGATCGCTTCGAGGGTTATCTTCTGCGCTTCGAGGTCTTCGAACACGGCCCCCCAGCCGCCGACGGAGAGGGTTTCGGTGCCGGTGTCCAGCCAGACGACGGAGTACGTGGAGAGCCGTTCGAGGGACGGCGCGCGGTCGGCGAACATGTCCGGGTAGTAGATGCTCGCGACCGTTCCGGTGACGGTTCGGTACTCTCTCGTCTCCACGTCGAGGCCGTCGATGGTGACCGCGATGGTCCCGCCGTCGTGGTACAGCCCGCTGATGTCGCGAATGAACTCCTTGAGACTGATGTACACCTTCGGGAGGCGCTGGTTCGACGACAGCGGGTCCCACGAGTACCAGAGACAGGTCTGGAAGTACCAGTGGTTGATGAACGAGAGGATGTTGTCGTTGATCAGGATGCCGTAGCTCTCCTCGGCGCGCGAGTTCGGCGCGAAGTAGGTCCGACTCCGGTCGAGGACGGCGAGGAACGGCCCCGGGATCTCGACGACGCGCATCTCAAGGTTCGGCTCTGAGAGGTCCCATCCCTCGCTCCGCTCGTCGATACCGGGCTCGTAGTAGACGGCGACGTGGACGATCACGTCCCGGTCGGCGGCCGCCTTCAGGTCCGTCCGCAGCGACTCGAACTGGTCCGGCGTCAGCGCGACTTCGACGGCGACGTCCGCCTCGCGGACCTGGGTCCGGACGTGTTCGAGCACCGTCTCGGCGTGTTTGACCACGCCGACCCGGTGGTCTTTGAGGTCCGGCTGTTCCCACCGCTCTTCGAGTTCTTCGGCGGCGTCGGTGAACAGGTCGCCGCGTTCGCGGAGGTGCGCGAGGATGTCCACGGGGTCCGACGGTTCCGCGTGTAGCCGGTCCTGGTCGATGGTCTCGACGAACCCCTTCGTCTCCAGCGAGCGAAGCGTCTCGTACACCTGCGAGGTGGGCACGCTGGACTTCTTGGCCACGTCGACGGCCGGCAGGCGACCGTGATCGACGAGCGTCAGATACGCCTCGGCCTCGTACCCGGTGAGGTCGGCGTTTTCCAGCGCCCGCTTGAGTGTGTCCCGGTCCATGGGTACCCGTTGAGCGCACCGTATGAATTTCTATCGCACGACTCCGTGAAAGCATATGGAATCAGATACGAGTTCGGACGCCGGGTAGGCGACTACTGATAGATTTCTTGACTGAGAGCGGAAGTCGACGGATACCGCTTTTTCAACGTTTAAGGCGTCTTTAAGAAGTTATAGGATTGGACCGAGCAAGAAAAATACGATATTTGATAGGACAGACATCGGTCTGTAGCGGCCGAATAAATATCTTGAACGGCAGTTCCCGCGACGCCTCCCGCCCGACGACGGCCTCCCGCCGATCCGGCGTCCGGCGGTCCTGTCCACCGGCTCGCAGACGCTATCCATAACAGCAGTACGATTGTTATTTTTCCAGCGTCGAGGGGCCGACACGACGGACGGCGCCCGCGGTCGCCCCGCGACCGGTCGACGCGTTCCGGGGGGCGGCCGATCGCGGCCGCCCTCGACCGACCGTGAAACGCGTTCGCACGCGGCGGCTCGCGCGGCGCGGAACGCAGTCGTCGGCGGTCGCGTGACTCCTGCGTCTCACCGGTCACATCGCGGCGGCCGTGACGGACGCTCGCGAACACGGAAACGTTCAACGTAAGCGAATAGGTCCAGTAATACTCTACTTCTCGACAGTAATTTTTGTTCGGTTCGCGCAGGCCACTCTCCATCGCGTCTACAATTTAAATAGCTTATTTATGAACTTCACAGCATAAATAAGCCATATACGCCAATTTTTGCGTAATAAGTCTACGAAATAGACGGTAATTACATGGGGGCGATTCACTTCGTTGAGGACCTAAATCGCCGGACGTATAAGATATCAGAATAGCATCTGAAGTTGGTACGACAGCCCAGAAAGAACCGGTGGTCACGGAGCGCATCGCGCGGCCGGGTACCGAGTCGCTCTTCGCCCCGGGCGGGCCACAAGGCGTCGGGGACGCCGACCGACGACCGCCGGGACTGCGACCCGACCCGCTCAGTACCGCTCCTTGTCCCACCGCAGGTCGTCGTACGTCGCCTGCTGATCGCTGTCGAATCGCTCCTCGAACTTCCGGCGGAGCGCGACCTTCTCGGTGGCGGCGATCCGGGCCAGCTCGTCCGCCTTCGCGACGGCTTTCGGTGGCCCCCGGGTCGTCGCCACCTCGGCGAGCAGCTGTCGAGTGAGGCGGTCGCGCGTGTCGGCGTCGCGGGTGAACGCGTACGGCGCCTCCAGCTTGTACGTCACGTCGGTCCGCGGGTCGTAGACGACGGCGAAGGTGGGTTCGTACAGTTCGGGGTCGAGCTCGCGGTCGATCCCTAACGCGTCGCCGTCGGCGGCCATCGTCGCGTCGGCGCCGCCCCGACTGCGGAACCACGTGGTGAACGTCAGCGCGTCGTCGAGTCGGTCGCCGCGGCCGCCGGCGCCGACGTCGCCCGCTCCGCCCGACCGGTCCGGGTCCGCCCGGCGCTCCAACAGCCGCGTGAACAGCGCGGTGTCGTCGGGCCACGGCGACTCGACGCCCTTCCGCGCCAGCGCGCGGACGATCGTTCCACTGGAGGGGTTCTTGACGAAGCCGGCGAGCGGGACGTCGCGCTCGACGAACCGCTCGACCAGCCGGACGTACTTCTCGACGACCGCGCGGGGCTTCGCCTCGCGGGCGAGCGCGCCAAGTTCCGGGTTGCGGTCCTCCCACGTGAACAGCTCCTTCGGGTAGATCGGCCCGTCCAAGACGAGGAGGTCGTCGACGCGGTCGGCGTGGTCGAGCGCGTGGGTCCCCTCGGCGAGGTACAGCGCGAGCGCGTGGACGACCCCCTCGGCGTACCGGTTCACCCGGGGCGCGTGGAGCACGCGCTGGCGGGTGTGGCCGTCGTCGCGCCGCCGCCAGTCGCCGTCGAAGTCGGCGGTGGAGTCGCCGGCGTGGACGGTCGCGACGATGGTGCGGTCGCGGTGCAGGTCCAGGTCGGTCGGGTCGCTCGCCATCGCGGCGTGCGCCACGTCGACGACGAGGCCGTTCTTGAACGTCGTCGGGTTGATCGTGCCGGAGTCGAGGCCGTGAACCGTCTCGAACGGGCGCTCGGCGAGGGCCGCGTCGTCGACGGGGGCCAGCCGGCGCTCGTGGTCGCCGACGGGCTCGATCACGACGCGCCCGTCGCGGCGGAGCCCGGGGAGCCAGTCGCGCCACACCCGCCCCGCGAGGTCGTCGTGGTCGGTCGTGTCCACGTCGTTCGCGATCCCGTACGCGAGCTGCGCGATGTTCTCGACGTGGATCGGGTCGAGCGTCACGGCCGTACCGCGGTTCGGAGAGCTATAAAACGCGTCGGCTCGGTCGGGTTCGCCGGCGCCGAACGCGGACGGCTACTCCTCCCGGGCGTCTTCGCTGGCTCGCTTGGCAACGACCCTCCCATGCAATCGGTCGAGTCCGAGCGTGAGGAGAAAACAGCTGCCGCCGACGTACAGCAGCGACTGCGGCTCGGAGACGAGTCGACTGATGAGGCCGTTCCCGTAGCCGATCACGCTGCTCAGATATCCCAGTACGGACGCGGTCCAGCCGAGGCCCATGAGGCCGCCGAGTTGGTCAAGTAGGTCTTCATCGGAGTCGTGTAGTAGATTCAGCCGCATGACGGACTTATCATCACCTTAACCCTTAGTACAGCGAGGAGGTACATAAATTATTTTCACAATAACATGAATGTATTTATTGTGTGACTGTGTCGTTTTTTCGGATGTCCGCCTCGCGGCTTCGAGCGATCGCTCTCCGTCCCAGCCTGCGTGGCACGGGTCACGGCCGGGGGCTCCGAGGCGGAGTATTGGCGCCATAACGGGTTGCTCGCCGCCTGCGAACCCGTCGTCGATATCAGGCGTAATATTTGGAGGGGGTCATATTTTAACTAGGACGCCAACCGCAGACCATGACCGAACCAGTGACCGGATCCGCCCCGGAGACCTCCGGAGCGTCCGGGACAGGGGAAAAACTCCGGGAAGCCTTGAACTACATCCCCGACGGCACGTCGATGCCGAAAGAAATGTGGAGCGGTCGGCACCGCAACATTCTGATCGCGATCGTCGTACAGGTCCCGTTTCTGCTGGCGTTAGGGCTGTACGAGGGGACCGAATCGTTTACCGGCGCACAGATCCCCGCCAGCCCGCTGTGGATGCTTGGCGGGTTCATCACCATCATTGTCGGAACGGCGGCGCTGGCGAACGTGTCCCGGCTCGGCCGCCGCCAGCGGACGGTGCTCACGGCGTTCAGCCTCATGACCGTCTCGATGGCGCTGGTGAAGCTCTCGGGCGGATACATCGAGGCGCACTTCAGCTTCTTCGTGTTCGTGGCGGTGCTCGCGCTGTACGAGGACTGGGTCCCGTTCGCCGTCGGCGTCGGGTACGTCGCCATCGGCCACGGCGCGTTCAGCCTGATCGATTCGAGCCTCGTCTACAACCACGCCGCGGCGATCGAGAACCCGATCGTCTGGGGCGGCATTCACGCGTTCTTCGTCCTCATGCTCGTGGGCGCGCTCATGGTCAACTGGTACTCCATCGAGAAGTCGCGCGAGGAGGCGCAACAACAGCTCGACCTCGTCGCCGAACAGAAGTCGGAGATCCAGGACGTCGAGGAGGCGAAGGCCGAAGTGGAGCAACGCCGGGAGGAGGTCGAGTGGCTGAACCAGCACCTCGAGACGAAGGCCGACACGTACAGCGCGGCGATGGACCGCGCGGCCGACGGCGACCTCACGGTCCGCCTCGACGCGGACAGCGAGAGCGAGGCCATGGAGCAGATCGGCGCCGCGTTCAACGAGATGATGGACGACATCGAGTCGACGATGCAGGACGTCCAGTCGTTCGCCGGCGAGGTGTCCGCGGCCAGCGAGAAGACGGTCGAGGGCGTCGACACCGCGGAGGCGCGGAGCGAGGACGTAAGCCGGTCGGTGACGGAGATCGCCGAGGGCGCCGACGAGCAGCGCGAGATGCTCGAACAGGTGTCCGGCGAGATGAACAACCTCTCGGCGACGATCGAGGAGGTCGCCTCCTCGACGGAGACCGTCGCGGACGCGGCCCAGCAGACGGCGTCGATCGCCGACGAGGGACAGGACACCGCGGGCGCGGCCATCGACAGCGTCAACGAGTCGCAGGACGCGATCGACGAGACGGCGGAGAAGGTCAGGGTCCTCGACGAGCGGATGGCGGACATCGGCGAGATCGTCGACCTGATCAGCGACATCGCCGAGCAGACGAACCTGCTCGCGCTCAACGCCAACATCGAGGCCGCTCGGGCCGGCGGCAGCGGGGGCGGGAGCGACGGGTTCGCGGTCGTCGCCGACGAGGTCAAACAGCTCGCCGAGGAGACGCAGGAGGCGGCCCAGGAGATCGAGGAGCTCATCGCCGGGACGCAGGCGCAGACGCAGGCGACCGTCGAGGAGGTCCGGACCGCAGAGGAGCACATGGAGGAGGGCGCCGAGGCGGTCAGGGACGCCGCCGACGCCTTCGCGGAGGTGGCCGCCAACGCCGGGGAGACCGACGACGGGATCCGCGAGATCAGCAAGGCGACCGACGACCAGGCCGCGAGCACGGAGGAGACGGTGTCGATGGTCGAGGAGGTCGCGGGCATCAGTCGGTCGACCGCGGACGAGGCCGACGACGTCAGCGAGGCCGCCGACGAACAGCTCACGGCGATGTCGCAGGCCACCGCCGAGGCCGGGTCGCTCGCCGAGCAGGCCGACCGGCTCCGGGCGCTGCTCCGGAAGTTCGACGTCGGCGGGGAGTCGCTCGACGACCCGGCGGCGTCGGGTTCGCGCACCGTCGCGATGGGCGACGGCGGGCAGTCCGACTGAGGCGACGAGCCGGAGTCCGATTTACCCCACGACCGCGGGCACTCTTATCACGCGTCGACGGCGGCCTCCAGCACCGGGAGCGCGCGCTTCACCTGCGCGCCGTCCTCGACGAAGACCAGCGTCCGCGGCGGACGGACCGCCTTCGGCCTGACGCGGAGCCCCGCCTCGTCGGCCGCGGCGGCGGTGACCGTCGGGAGGTCGTCCGGGCCCTCCGCGTCGGCGGCGACGAACTCGACCCGGACGCGGTCGGGCTGGACGTACACCTCGGCGACGACGTGCCCGTCGGCCTCGGTCGCGTCGCCGTCGACGGCGCGGACGATCCGGTACGCGAGCGCGCCGTCGGCCGTCGGCTCGACGTCGGGGTCGGCGTCGGCGAGCGAGAGGGCTCGCAGGCGACCCTCGTTTCCGGACACCTCCGACGCGAGCAGTTGGCCGATCCGGACCCCGTCCGTCAGCCGGTCCGCGACCATCAGGCGTCACCCGCGGCGTCGGCCGCGGCGTCGGCCTCGTCGCCCGCGGCCGAGAGCTGTTCGCGCACGTCGGCCGCGAGGTGGTCGACTTCGGCCCCGTGCTCCTTCGCGACGAGGACCGCGGCCGCCTCGATGGTGACCGCGAGCGCGCGCTGTCGCTCGTTGATCGCGGCCACCGCGCGCTGCTTCTCGACGCCGGCCGCGACGATGGCGTCGAGCGCGGTCTCGAAGGTGGACTGCTCGCGGAGGATATCCTCGTCCGGAGTGAATCCTTCGGGGACGAGCACCTCGTCTGGGTCGAACCGCGCGACGAGGTCGCCGTCCTCCTCGGCGACCAGCCCGCGACCGACCGCGACGTCGACGAGCCGCTTCGCCTGGTCCGGCGAGAACCAGTCGCGGTCGAGCGACAGCGCGACGACGAACTCGCCCTCGCCCAGCCGCTCCTTCGCGCGGTGTTTGAACGGGACGGCGACGGCGACCTCCAAGCTCATATTCGATCGGCGGGGCGTCGACGGCGGTAAACCTACCGAACTGCGAGCCGCCCTCGGTCGGTCTCGCGCGGCGCTCACGACGGTCGGCTCGCGGCCGACGGCCCCCGCCAACCGTTATGTCGCCCCAGCGTGATGTCGCACGCATGGAGACCCGCCCGCTCGGTGACACCGGCCACGACAGCACCGTCACGACGTTCGGGGCGATCGCGCTCAACTGGCTCGAACAGGAGGGCGCGGACCAGCTGGTCGAACACGTCCTCGACTACGGCGTCAACCACTTCGACGTCGCCCCGACGTACGGCGACGCGGAGCTGAAGCTCGGGCCGAAGCTCCGCCAGCACCGCGAGGAGATCTTCCTCGGCTGTAAGACGCAAGAGCGGACCTACGAGGGCGCGTGGCGCAAGCTCGAGCGCTCGTTGAACCGCCTCGGCGTCGAGAAAATCGACCTGTACCAGGTCCACGGCCTCGAGTACGACGAGGAGCTGGACGCGATCACGGGTGACGACGGCGCGCTCGCGGCGTTTCGCGAGGCGAAGGAACAGGGGCTGATCGACCACGTCGGGCTGACGAGCCACGGCGACCCGGGCCTCATCCTCGATGCGCTCGACCGCATCGACGACCTCGAGTCGGTGATGTTCCCGCTGAACCCCGTCGTCGCCGGCAAGGACGACGACGAGTACGACTACGAGGCGGTCCTCGCCCGCGCCGAGGCGGAGAACATCGGGACGCTGGGGATCAAGGCGTTCGCCGGTGGCTCGTGGCCGTCGACCGACGAGCTCCCCGAGGCGGACCGACCGTTCGCGAACTGGTACCGACCGGTCACGGCGCCCGACGAGATCCGCGAGCGGTTCGACTTCGCCGCGGCGCAGGGGCTCACCAGCGTGATCAGCGCCGGCGACCCGAAGCTCGTCACCATGATCCTCGAGGCCGCCGCCGACTACGACGGGATGGACGAGGCCGCCCAGCGGTCGCTGGTCGAGCGGGTCCGCCACGACGACAGCCCGGTTCCCGAACAGCTGCACCACTGAGGGCGAGCGATGGACGTCCCGAAGACGGTCGCGACCGCGCTCGACGACCGGTCGGTGGCCGGAAAGCGCTGTCTGGAGGCCGGAGCGGGCGTCGGCAACGCGACAGCCGGACTGCTCGCGAACGGCGCCGACCGGGTGTACGCCGTGACGAACGATCGGGACCACGCGCGGACGACGCGCCGTCGCGTCGGCGAGGTCGACGACAGCACTGCCGGCGACCGACTGGCGGTGCTTGAGGCGGACCTCCGAGCGGTCCCGCTGCCCGACGATTCCGTCGACGTGATCACCGCGCACGGCCTCTGTAACGTCCTCGAACCCGCGGCGCTGTCGGCGGTCGCCAAGGAGCTCTCGCGCGTCGCAGCCCCGGGCGCGGGTCTCGTCGTCGACGACTACGACCCGATCCCCGACGACGCCGCAGTCGGCGACCTGTTCGCCGTCGAGAACGCCGCGTCGGAGTTGGCCCGCGGCCGCCCTGCGCTCACCTTCTATCCGGCGGCGTTCCTGCGACGGTTCTTCGCGGGCCACGGCTGGGCGTTCGAGCGGGAGCGGACGCTCCTGGAGCCGGTCCCGTGGACCGAGAGCCACGTCGCCGCCCACGCCGACCGGGCGGTCGCCGTGGCCGCGGACTGCCCCGGTGAGTCCGGCGAGGCGCTCGCGGCGGCCGCTCGTCGGCTCGCCGCCGAAATCGAGTCGGAATCGGTCGGGCGGATGTACGGTCTCGCGTTCCGACTCCCGGTGTGAAGACCTCGAAAACCAGCGGGCCGCGTCGTCCGCCCGCCGCAACGGTCCGTCAGTCGTCGTCGGTCGCCATCGCCCCGTCGGTCGCCGACGCCGCGGCCTCGTTCGGCGTCGCGTTCAGCGAGTAGCCGGTCGCGGCCATGGCGAACAGCACGAGCGGCGAGAGGAACGCGAACAGGTAGTACGGCGCGTACTCCAGCGTCGGCACGCCGGTGACGCTCGCCATGTAGACGGCGCCCGCGTGCCACGGGAACAGCGCGCCGGTCGGCGTCCCGGCGGCCTCGACCGCGCGGGAGAGCTGGTCGGTGTCCATGCCGAACTCGTCGTAGGTGTTCCGGAGCGTGACGCTCGGGAGCACGATGCTCATGTACTGCTGGGCGGTGAGCGCGTTGATGACGACCGCCGAGACGCCGGTCCCGGCGACCAGGGCGCCCGGGCTCCGCACGGTCGAGGTGAAGGCGTGGGCGATCACCGCCAGCACGCCGGTGCGCTCCAAGACGCCGCCGAGCGAGAGCGCCGCGACGACGACCGTGATCGTCCACGCGGAGCCGGTGAGCCCGCCGGTCGCGAGCAGGCCGTTCACCAGGTCGGAGCCGGACTCCGGCGCGGTGCCGTACATGAACGTGTCCCACGCGGCGACGAAGCCGACGCCCTGCACGAGTATCGTCGTGAGCACCCCGGCGAAGACGCCGGCGACGAGCGTCGGAAGCGGGGCGTACCCGCGCAGCGCCAGCCCGAAGGTGACGGCGAGCGGGACGAACGCGAGCAGCGTGATCGCGTAGGTGCCGGCGAGCGCGCCCTGTATCTCGCCGATCCGTCCCGCCGGGATGGCGCCGCTGGTGCGGAGCCCGAGCGCGAGGAAGCCGAGCACCGCGAGCCCGAACGCGAGGAGGGTCCCGGTCCGCATCCGACGGATGTGCGCGTACAGGTCGGTGTTCGCCACGCCGGCGGCGAGGTTCGTCGTGTCGGAGAGCGGCGACTGCTTGTCGCCGGCGTACGCCCCCGAGAGGACGGCACCGACGGTCATCGGGTCCGGGACGCCGAGGCCCGCGCCGATGCCGACGAAGGCGACGCCGAGCGTCCCGACGGTGGTCCACGAGGAGCCGATGGCGAAGGCGACGACCGCCGCGACGACCGCGGCGGCGGGGAGGAACGTCGCGGGCGTGAGCGTCTCCAGCCCGAAGTACATGAGCCCCGGAATGGTCCCGGCGCTCACCCACGTGGCGATGAGCCCGTAGATAGTGAAGATGATGAGCAGCGCCTGCAGGCCCATCACGAGCCCGTTGGCGATGCCGTCGAACAGGTCGTCCCAGTCGTAGCCGAGCCAGAGGCCGAAGGCGCCGACGAAGGCGATACTCCACAGGAGCGGTGCGTGCGGGTCGAGGCCGAGGACGGCCGAGCCGACGCCGAGGAACGCGACGACGGCGACGACCGGGACCAGCGCCGCCGCGAGGCTCGGGCGGCGGTCCGGGTCGATATCCTCGTACGTCGTTGGCGTGAACGAGCGTGCCATGGGCGGTCGTATTTCTCTGAAGCATAAATATGACTCGAAATATGCGCGAGTACGATAACGATCGTTCATCGGCGTCGGCGGGGCGGTTCGCGCTCGTCCGCGCGCCGCCGAGGCGCGACGCGTCGGATCGCGTCTCGGGGCCTCGGACCGTCTCTCGGCGCGTCCGACCGTGCGTCGCCGTGTCGCGCGGGTCGACGAACGGACGGTCTTATACGCGTCGGTGGGCAAAGACGGTCAACATGATATTTGAGGGCCTCCCGACGACTCCCCGATCGGAGGAGCTCGTCGACAAGGCGTTCTCGCGGGCGGCCCGCGCGGGACGCGCGAAGCGCGGCCACGAGGCGCAGGAGTCGATGCTACGGACCGCCGGCAACGTGCTCTCGGACAACTTGGAGAACGTCGTCGTCGCGTGGCCGGACTTCGGCTTCGACGTCGACCCGTTCTACTACGAGCTCGCCGACGCCATCGTCGACGTCGACCGCCTCCGACAGGCGCTCTCGCAGGTGATGTGGGCCAGCCGGCAGATCGAGGACCTGCGTGACGAGTACACCACGAAGATCCGCAACTCCGACGTCGACACCGCGCGGAAACACCGGAAGCAGGCGTTCGCGCGCATGGCCGACGTAATGGACCAGATCGAAGAGGACCTCCGGTACATCGGCGACTCGCGGGACCAGCTGAAGGTGCTCCCGGACATTCGCCCCGACGAACCCGCCATCGTCATCGCCGGCTACCCGAACGTCGGGAAGTCGTCGTTCGTCAACCGGGTCACCCGCGCCTCCAACGAGATCGCGGAGTACCCGTTCACGACCCGCGGCGTCCAGATCGGGCACTTCGAGCGCAACCACGTCCGGTACCAGATCGTCGACACCCCCGGCCTCCTCGACCGGCCGGCCGACGAGCGCAACGACATCGAACGGCAGGCCGTCAGCGCCCTCGAACACCTCGCTGACGTCGTCGTGTTCGTGCTCGACCCCTCCGGCGACTGCGGCTACCCGCTCGACGTCCAGCTGGAGCTCCGCGAAGAGGTCCGCGAGCTGTTCGGCGACGCGGTCCCGTTCCTGACCGTGGCGAACAAACACGACCGCTTCGAGGCCGTGCAGGCCGAGTCCGTGGACGCGACGATGAGCGTCACCGAGGACGAGAACGTCGAGGCCGTCCTCGACATGGCGGTCGACGCGGCCGCGTTCGAGCCCGACCTCCCGACCCGAGACGGCGAGGAGTAGGGGCGAATCGGGCGGTGCGGAGTCGGCCCGGTCGGCCCGGTCCGATCGGGAGCGGGCCGACGCGCCCGGCGGCCCCGAAAGGATGCTTTCAAGCGGGGGCTCGCCGAACCGACGCGTATGTACGACGGTCTCAAGGGATTCCGCGACTTCTACCCCGGCGAGCAGTCCGCCCGCCGGGAGGTGACCGACGCGATCGAAGACGCCGCGAGCCGGTACGGCTTCCGCGAGGTCGCCACGCCCGCGCTCGAACGGACGGAGATGTACGTCGACAAGTCCGGCGAGGAGATCGTCGAGGAGCTGTACGCCTTCGAGGACAAGGGCGGCCGCGGCGTCTCGCTCACCCCGGAGCTCACCCCGACCGTCGCCCGGATGGTCGTCGCGAAGGGCCAGGAGCTCTCGAAGCCGATCAAGTGGGTCTCCACCCGCCCGTTCTGGCGCTACGAGCAGGTCCAGCAGGGCCGCTTCCGCGAGTTCTATCAGACGAACATCGACGTGTTCGGCTCGTCGGCGCCCGAGGCCGACGCCGAGGTGCTGGCGGTCGCCGCCGACGCGCTCACGGACCTCGGGCTCACCGGCGACGACTTCGAGTTCCGCGTCTCGCACCGCGACATCCTCGGTGGGCTCGTCCGGGCGCT
>Ga0102942_1000282_pt1 | contig 18677 bp, 18 predicted proteins | sample SalPon2_C_H2O_MG_FD_78171 | JGI IMG/M metagenome (GOLD analysis project Ga0102942, IMG submission 78171) | Salt pond water microbial communities from South San Francisco under conditions of wetland restoration - Salt Pond MetaG R2_C_H2O_MG | ecosystem: Environmental > Aquatic > Non-marine Saline... | reverse complement strand
AGGCGGCCGCTTCCGAACGCGCTCGTCGCGACGAAGATGGTGGCGACGTAGAGCACGGCGACGGTCAGCACCGAGCCGACCATCGCCAGCGGGAGGTTCCGCCCCGGGTCCTTGATGTCGCCGGCGACGGTTGCGACCTGCGCGAACCCGAGATACGAGGTGAAAACCAGGGCGGCGGTGGTGAACACCGGCATCGCGCCGAACGGCGCGAACCGCTCGGGCGTGCTCGCCGACCCGAACACCCCGAGAGCGTCGAGGCCGCCGAACCCCAAGAAGAACACCAGGATCGTGAGCAGCAGCCCGACCACGTAGCTCTGGACCGCGGCGGCGCGCTCGGTCCCGAAGAGGTTGAGTGCGGTCAGAAACGCGCCCGTCAGCAGCCCGAGCGGGATCACGACCGGGATCGACCCGACCGCGACGCCCGCTTCTGCGAGCACCGCGGCGACGTAGCTCCCGAACCCGACGAGGTAGAACGCGGTGGCGAACACCAGCCCCAGCCAGATGCTGATCCCGACGATCGCGCCCGGAAGCGCCCCCAGCCCCCGGGAGATGAAGTAGTAGCCGCCCCCTGACTTCGGCATCGCGGTCGCGAGTTCGGAGGTCGGCAGCGCAACCAACAGCGCGATCACCGCGCCGATCGCGAACGATCCGGCGGCGGCGGGCCCCGCACGCCCGGCTGCGAGCCCGGGAAAGACGAAGATCCCCGCGCCGATCATCGTCCCCACCCCGATCGAGATCCCACCCGATAGCCCGATCGTGCGCTCGAGTTCGGTCCCGGCGTCGGTGGTGGTCGTCTCCTCGGCCGCGGTCGGCGGCGACACGGTCGTCGGTGCCTCACCCGCGCGGTTCTCGCCGGCGTCCGGCGGCTCGCCCTCGGCCGCTGTCATACGAGCACATCCTGTCGGGTAGGTAATATATCTGTGGCCGCGTTCCGTCCCACAGGTCCGGGGACACACCCGGGACCGACGCCGGAGGACGTTTGTCGATCGACCGCCTGAATCACTTATGACGAGCCAACCGTGTGAGGGCTGCGGCGAGTCGGTCCGGATCGCCGGCGGGATCGGCGACTTCTGGTCGTTCGAGGCCGGCTCTTCGGACGGAATGACGCTGGAACTCGACGACGGCGGCGAGTTCTTTCTGTGTCACGACTGCATCGCTCGACTCCCCGACGATCGGACGGTGACGAGCGAGGACGTTGAGTCGCTGTAGGCCGGTGCCCGGTGCCGTTCGTCCGCCGGCCGTCGTCTCAAGATTTTTATCCGAGAGTGGCGGAGGCTTCGTGTGGACCCGGACCTGATTCCCGAGTCGTTTCCCGCCCCCGAGTTCCGCGGCGCCCAGAAGCAGGCGCTGTCGGACGTCCGCGACGCCTTCGCCGCCGACAACGACGTCGTACTCGTCCGCGCGCCGACCGGAACGGGAAAATCGCTTCTCGCGCGGGCGATCGCGGGCGCGGCGGCAACCACCGACGACGTCGCGCCCGCCGAAGCGACCGGGGCGTACTACACCACGCCGCAGGTCTCCCAGCTCGACGACGTCGCCGCCGACTCGCTGCTCGACGACCTCAACGTGATCCGGGGGAAGTCCAACTACACCTGCATCCTGAACGGCGAAACCGACACGCCGGTCGACCGCGCGCCCTGCGCCCGACAGGCTGGCTTCGACTGCTCGGTCCGTCACCGGTGTCCGTATTTTTCGGATCGGTCGATCGCGTCGAACCGCTCGATCGCGGCGATGACGCTGGCGTACTTCATGCAGACCGCGGGCTCTGAGGTGTTCCGGAAGCGCGACGTGGTCGTGATCGACGAGGCCCACGGGCTCGCGGAGTGGGCCGAGATGTACGCGACCGTCGACCTGAAACCGCGGACGGTCCCGGTGTGGGACGACGTTGGGGTTCCGGACGTGACGGCCGCCGCCGACGCCGTCGAGCGCACGATCCGGTTCGCCGAGACGCTTGCAGGCGTCTGCAAACGAGCGAGCGACGACCTGACTGGAGAACCCGAACTCACGCCCGACGAGGCCGCCCGTCGCGACCGGCTCCAGGAGCTCCGCTCGGAGCTCAACTGGTTCGTCTCCGACGCCCGCGACCCAGAGAGTCCGACGACGTGGGTCGTCGACCAGCCCGACGGCGAGGGCGGCGCGATCACAATCAAACCGCTGGACCCCGCGCGGTATCTTCACCACACCGTGTGGGACCGCGGCAACACGTTCGCGTTGCTGTCGGCGACCATCCTGAACAAGGACGCGTTCTGCCGCGGCGTCGGCCTCGACCCGTCGAACGTGGCGCTGGTCGACGTCGAACACACGTTCCCGGTCGAGAACCGGCCGCTGTACGACGTGACCCGCGGGAAGATGACCTACGAGAACCGAGACGAGACGCTCCCGAAGGTCGCGAAGGCGCTGGTACGGATCGCCGCCGCCCACCCATCGGAGAAGGGGCTGGTCCACTGTCACTCCTATGCGATCCAGTCGGCGCTCCGGAACCGACTCGCCAGGTTCGGGCTCGGAGGTCGCGTCCGCGCTCACGACCGGGCGGACCGCGACGCCGCCTTAGAATCGTGGAAGGCGACCGACGACCCCGACATCTTCCTATCGGTGAAAATGGAGGAGGCGCTGGACCTCGCGGGCGATCTCTGCCGGTGGCAGGTGATCTGCAAGGCGCCGTATCTCAACACCAGCGACTCCCGGGTCGCCCGCCGGCTCGAGGAGGGCCAGTGGTCGTGGTACCACCGGACGGCGCTCCGGACCGTGATCCAGGCGTGCGGCCGGGTCGTCCGCGCGCCCGACGACTACGGAACGACCTACCTCGCGGACTCGTCGCTCCTGGACCTCTTCGACCGGACCCGCGGGGAGATGCCGTCGTGGTTCCGCGACCAGGTCGACCGGCTGTCGGTGCCCGATCTGCCGGCCTTCGAGGCGGCCGCCGACGCGGCGTCGGCGTCGCGCTCGGATCGGACCCGGGGGTCGTCGGGGTCGACCCCACGGACCGGACGCGACTCCGGGGGCGCCGGGCGTAGTACACGTACGTCCGCCGGAACGGGCGGTTCAGACCCCGAGGAAAGCGGTTCCGGCGGCTCCGGATCCGACGGATCGAACCACCCGCTGTCGGACGTGTGGGGCGACGGGTGAACGGAGCCGGGCTCAGAGAATCAGCGCCGCCCCGTACGCGACCGACGACCCGATCATCAGCACCACGAGAACAATCGCGAGCACCTGCTGTCGGTCCATAGTAGACCGTACACCACCGAGCGATTCAATTCTTTCGACTGTGGGCCGTCAGTCGCTCGCGTCGGATTTCTCGCCGTCGACCGCGTCGGTCGGGAGGATGTGGAGCCCCGCCCGACTCGACAGGACCGGGACGGTGTCGTCGTCGGCGTCGACGTACGACGGCCGGGCGATCGTCTTCGACTCGTAGGTGTCGGGGTCGAGCACCTGGATCGCGTACTCGTCTTCGACCGCGACGACGGTGGTGTCGACGGCGTCGTCGGCGGTCCCGAGTCGGCGGGCGTCCGGAGCATCGCCCTCCTCGAACGCAGCCTCGTAGGCGTCGCCGGTAGCCAGCCGGACCCCTTTGAGGTTCCCCCGGACGCTCCGGACTAACACGGGGCCGTCGCCGTCGTCGGGGCCGATCACGTCTCCGGGGCTGAACTCCGGGAGCCGGACCGCGTAGGTCACCCGGTAGACCTCGTTGCCGTCGCTGTCCTCGGTCACTAAGGTGGGATACTCCTCGACCGACCCGCCGAGTTCGCGGACGATCCGTTTTGCGACGCCGGCGCCCATCTGGTTGGTGGAGATCTTGATGTCGACGCCGTCGTCGACGCCGAGGGTCTCGGTGATGAACGCGTTCCGGTCGCCGGTGGCCTCGCGCTCGGCGATGTACGCTTCCGCGATCTCGACCGCACGGGCCTCCTCTTTGGGGGTCGGCACCCGCTCGCGGGCCCGAAGCTGGACGATGCTGGCGTAGTAGCCGCCCGCGATCCGGCCGCACCGATCACAGGTTTGCTTTGCGATGTGGACCGGCACCGTCACGCTCTCGTCGCGGTGTCTGTCGCGGACGATTCCGCTGAAGCTGCAGTGCATCCGGATGGTGTTCTCATCGACCTGCTCGGGCTCGACGCCCCACCGGACGTCCTCGGCCTTGAGATGGACGCCCAGCGAGTCAGTCACCCGCTCGACCGCGACGTCGGTGTAGTCCTCGGCGTCGATGTCGACCCACCGGTTGCCCTCGTGGACCGCGCCGCACCGCGAACACACCCGGACCTCGATCCGGTCGGGAGCGTCGACCAGGTCGAAGTCCTCGAAGTAGCAGTCGTCACACAGCACGGCGTCCCGTTCCCGGGGTTCGCCCGGGCGCGGCTCCGCGCGAGCAGCCACCGGGTCGCCGCACCGCGGACAGAACCTTCCGGAACTCATTGCTTGAGGTAGGCGACAGGGCCGCTTAAGCGCGGCGAACCACCTCACGCGCACACCGCCCGCGCCAACACCGTTTATATTCCCGAACACGTACCCCCGGGTATGGAATGGAAACCCGACTGGGGACTCAGAGGCCGGATGGTCCTCACGATGTTCCTGCTTTTCGCCCTCTATCTGGTCTTCGTGGGGGTCCTATTTCGAACCAACTCGTTCATTTTCCTCCCGCTGATGGGACTGTTCGTGCTCGCGCAGTTCTTCTTCAGCGACCGGCTCGCGCTCTACAGTATGGGCGCGAAGGAGGTCTCAGAGGATGAGTATCCGGAGCTTCACGCGACGGTGTCGCGGCTCAGCCAGCAGGCCGACCTTCCGAAACCCACGGTGGCGGTCGCCGACTCGAAGGTGCCGAACGCGTTCGCGGCCGGGCGGTCACAAAAGAAGGCCACGGTGTGTGTGACCACGGAGCTCCTCCGGACGCTCGACCGCGACGAACTCGACGGCGTACTCGCGCACGAACTCGCCCACGTGAAGAACCGCGACGTGATGGTGATGACCATCGCGTCGTTCCTCTCGACGGTCGCATTCATGATCGTCCGGATGGGCTTTTGGTTCGGCGGCGGCCGGAACCGCCAGGGCGGCGGCATCATCGTCGCGATCGTGGCCTCGCTGGTGGTGTGGGTCGTCTCCTTCTTCCTGATCCGGGCGCTGTCGCGGTACCGGGAGTTCGCCGCGGACCGCGGCGGCGCCTTGATAACCGGCCAGCCCTCCGCGCTCGCCTCGGCGCTCCTGAAGATCGACGGTCGGATGGACCGCGTCCCGAAGGAGGACCTGCGGGAGCAATCGGAGATGAACGCGTTCTTCATCCTGCCGGTGAAGGGCGGTGCGATCACCAAGCTGTTCAGCACCCACCCCTCGACCGAGAAGCGCGTCGACCGGCTGCGGGACCTGGAACGCGAGATGGAGACCCGATAGATGCCTGATGCGATTCACACCGGACAGTCGACGCACGGAGGCGCCCGCTGATGGGCCTTCTGGACACGATCCGCGCGGTGTTCGGCACCAGCGCCGAGGCCGGCGCCACCCGCGACGCCGACCCGGAGGACCTCTTCGGGATGAGCACCGCCTACGTCACGATGGAGGCCGACCTCGGCTTCCGGTCGGTCGAGGCCGCAGCGCTGTGTTTCTCCGGCGTCGACAGCACCGACTTCGCGGAGACCGTCGAAGACGTCGAGGCGATCTTGGGCGCCGGCGGGGAGGAGACCGGCACGGAGTTCCAGATTCGAAAAGACAGCCACGGGTGGGAGTGGGTCGTCCTCCGCGACGACGACCCCGAGGATCTCGTGACGAGCGTCCATTTCGCGGCCGACGAGTTCATCGAGCGGGGGTACGGCTCGCGGCTGTTGGCCGCCGTCTTCGGGTTCGAGTCCGAAGGTGACCGCGTTTACTGGATCTACTCGTTCCGCCGCGGGGCGTACTACCCCTTCGCGCCTCGGCGGGGGAAAGAGCGGAACAACCAACTCGAGTTCAAACTCCAATCGGTGCTCGACGGCGAGCTCGGCGTCGAGGACGACGAGTCCTACTGGTACCCGATGTGGCCCGACACCGCCGGCGGCCACCCCTGGGAGTGAGCGCGGCAGGGACCCGCACCGCCCGAGACGGCCGTCAACCCCCGGGAAGTATTTATCTCCCTCGACAGAAATCTGGATTCGATGCCCTCCAGTACGCCCCGCCCGACCAGACGTCGGCTCATCCGCTCGGCTGCCGCCCTCGTCGGAGCCGGCGCCGTCGCCGGCTGCGGCGGCACCGCAGAATCGTCAGGGACCGCAGTCAGTAGCCCCGAGGCCGACCCGCCCGACGACGCCGTGACCGACCCGGCATCCGTCGTGTTGCGCGCGCCGCTCGACGAGCCCGTCCTCCAAGAGGCGGGCGACGGCTCCGACTCCGACAGCGACGGCGAGTCGGACCCTCGGGCCGGCGAGTGGCGCCACAACCTCGTCGCCGACGCCGAGACCGCAGCGTCGATGTCGGTCGTCGACGTCGACGGCGCCGCCGAGGCCCGCCGGTTCCTCGAAGAGACCGACTTCGACGCCGAGACGGTGTACGTCGAGCGCCACGCCGTCGGCGAGTGTTACGACCAGCGACTGTGTTGGGTCCGCTGGACCGACCAGCGGATCGAGACCAGCTACGCACGGGTACTCCGCCCCGCCGAGGCGGCGTGCTCTGCCGACGTCAGGGTCGGGGTGACCCACCTGATCCGGCTGTCGGCCGCACTCGACCCCGACCAGATCAGCCGGTTCAGTTCGAGCGGTGGGAGCCGCCCGTGTCGGACGCCGCCGGGTTCGGAGGACGGCAAGCCGGGGGACGGATCGTGAGCCGCGATGCCGACGGATCCGCGCGAACCCGCCGGGAGGTGCTCTCGTTGTCGGCCACGGCGGTGCTTGCCGGGCTCGCCGGCTGTGGTGGCCGGCTCTCCGAGCGGCTCCCCGGCCGTGAACCTGCGACGATCGACGCCGCGGCGCTGTCCGAGGCGACCCGCGGCGAGACGCCGACCGTCCCCGACACGCTACCGGTCGACATCGAGGCGTCCTTCGTCGACAGCCACCGCGGCCTGGCGCGATCGAAACTCGACGCCACCCCCGCGCCGTTCGACGAGGAAACAGTTCCGAACGGCGTGATCCGCGAGCGGCTGAACGACGCATACGACCACGCGCTGCAGTCGGTCCGGGACGCCTCCGGGGCGCCGACCGGGCACGAACGGCTCGACCACGCCGTCCGCGCCCGGACCGCGGCCCACGAGGTCGTCGCGGCGTGGGACGCGATCGAGTCGGAGTTGGTCGTCGACGACCTCCGGGCGGCGATTCCGGCCGTCCGCGACGACGTCGACGCCCTCGAAGCCCGGTGGTCGCCCGTCGGCGCCGATCCGGTCCGAGCGGCGGTCGTCCATCGGGAGATCGAGCGTGGACTGCGCGGCGCACGGCGGTGGCTGTCGATCCCCGACGGACAGCTCCGGGCGGCGACCGGACAGTCGCTCGAACTGGCGGACGTCGCTGTCGACATCGAGCGTGCTCGGACGGACACCGCGGTCGGGTCGTACCTCTTCGATCGGTTCCGGGGGCGTCTCGACGAGCCGACGGACCTCACCGATCGCCTCACGACCGCCCGTGACGATCTCCGTAGCCGGATCGACCGGCGGGCCGACCCGCTCCCGTCGGACAGGGTCGAGGACCCGACGTCGCTCGTCGACCGCGACGTCGAGACCACGGCCGGGGTTCGTGCGCTCGCGAAACTCGCCTCGGACGCCCGGCGTCGGATCGAAGACGTCGCCGCCGACGGCGGCGACCCGCGGCTGGCGAGTGACGTCCTGTCCGCAACCACGACGCTCACCCACCTCCGGGCGTTCGAGAGCCTCCGCGACCGCATCGAGGGCGGCGACGACGTCGCCGTCGCGTCCGCCGACGACGTGGGGGCGATCAGGTCCGAGGCCGTCGAGGCCATCGAGGCGGCGCGGGACGCCGACCGCGCCGAACTGATGGTCGACGCACTCCTCCCCGGTCTCACCGGGAACATCGGGTGGATCGACGACCAATTCGACCGTGGTTCCGGGAGCGTCCGCCTCGAATCGGTCTCGACCGACGCGATGCGGTACGTCGTCGTCGCAACCCTCTGTCGGGCCCTCCCGGCGACGGCCACCGAGGCGACCGGGGTACTCCGCGGATCCGAGTGAGCGCCGGCGGTCGTGGCCTTTCCGTTTGAACCCCAGCCGACGCGCCGTCGGTACCCCAGTACCGTCCCGCGTTTTCACTTCCACCTTGCTGTTAACGAGGGTTTATGTACGGATAGGACCCAACACCGCATACGATGCCACAAGACGATCTCGAGAGCCTTCCCGGCGTAGGTCCAGCGACAGCAGACAAACTCACCGACGCGGGGTTCGAGAGCTACCAGGCGATCGCCGTCGCGAGCCCGGGGGAGATGTCGAACACCGCCGACGTGGGAGAGTCGACTGCTGCGGACATCATCAACGCCGCCCGCGACGCCGCCGACATCGGCGGGTTCGAGACCGGATCGACCGTGTTAGAGCGCCGCGAGGAGATCGGAAAGCTCTCCTGGCTGATCCCGGAAGTCGATGACCTGCTGGGTGGGGGGATTGAGACCCAGTCGATCACCGAGGTGTACGGCGAGTTCGGCGCGGGGAAGTCACAGGTCACCCACCAGATGGCGATCAACGTTCAGCTCCCGCCGGAGCACGGCGGCCTCGGTGGCGGCTGCATCTTCGTCGACTCCGAGGACACGTTCCGTCCCGAGCGGATCGACGATATGATTCGCGGACTTGACGACGAGATCATCGCGGAAGTGCTGGAGCGCCGCGAGATCGAGGGCACGCCCGGCGACGACGAGACGATGAAGGCGCTTTTGGACAGCTTCTTAGAACACATCCACGTTGCGAAGGCGTTCAACTCCAACCACCAGATCCTGCTGGCGGAGAAGGCCAAGGAACTCGCCCGCGACAACGAGGACGCGGAGTTCCCCATCCGGCTGCTGTGCGTGGACTCGCTGACCGCCCACTTCCGCGCGGAGTACGTCGGCCGCGGTGAACTCGCCGAGCGCCAGCAGAAACTCAACAAACACCTCCACGACCTGATGCGGATCGGCGACCTCTACAACACCGCGGTTCTGGTGACCAATCAGGTCGCCTCCAACCCCGACTCGTACTTCGGTGACCCCACCCAGCCCATCGGCGGCAACATCCTGGGCCACACCTCTACGTTCCGGATGTATCTCCGGAAGTCGAAAGGCGACAAGCGGATCGTCCGGCTGGTTGACGCGCCGAATCTCGCCGACGGCGAGGCCGTGATGCGGGTGCAGGACGAGGGGCTGAAGCCGGAATAGAACCCACCTTTTTACTGCGTCGGGTGCGCCTACGGCGCACCGCTCTTCACGGGCGACCTACAAGTCGCCCGCGGGGAAGCGAGACGGCTCCGCCGTCTCGCCCTCCTTGTAAAAAGCTGTCTCGCTGAGCGGAGCGAAGCGAGGCTCGTGAGGCGCGTGCGCCTCACGGTGGATCAAAAACACCCGCTCGCTCGGCCTGCGGCCTCGCTCGCGGTGGATTACACTGACCTCTGCGTTTTTTGATTTACCTTCGGAACCTGTATATTTCCGAGGTGCTGTGCGAGAGCTCCGCCTCGTCTGCGCTCAATCTCATAGGCATCTACTTCATTTCAGAGTCCAATTCTATGAACTAGACGTTAGATAGGGCGTGCATCCTGTCCGAAGAAAGTTTACCAGTTCGACGGGATATTTGGACAGCCGTACTGAATGCACGGCATATCGTTTCCATCGGTCACACTACCGTCGCCACGACCAGAGCGTGTCACTCGGGTGCCACAATTTATGATCAATGGGTTTTGATTGTTTCTCAATGGATCTGCGGGGACAGTCATCAGCGATTGGGACGATATTACTCGTAGCTGTAACTGTAGTCGTTGCCAGTACGACTGGCACCTACTTTTTTGTTACCGCTGAGGACTCTACGAACGAATACAGCCCGAGCGTCATAGACGTCACACAGACGAACCCCGCTTCTCAGGGAGAAAGATCCGCTGAAATCGAAATCACATTTGAACAAATCGTTGAGGAACCGCCGGCCGATCAAATCGAGATCCTTGTCGACGGAGAGCCTGTCGAGGATGTCTCTGGTCTGAAACAGACCGACAACGGTGGATCTGATGGGTTCGGAGCGGGGGACACGATCACAATCAGCCAAACAGACCGGACAGCCTTACACAAGGGAACAGAGGTAGTCGTGAGACGCGCACAGTCGGGTCAAAGTACGCTTCTAGGTGAGTTGACTCTTGATGGTCGCAATGTGAATGTTGGCACGTTCGGATTCAGCCATTACACGCTCGCGAATTTCGCGGGAGGGAAAGTATGCGCATATTCCAGTGGTACGACCGTTGACCCGTCCCGCATCACCATCGAAGTATACAACGGGGCGAACTGGGTGAGTCCTCAGAGTTACTATGGAACGAACTTCGACACCTCGAATTTGCTTTCTACTGGTCAAAACGAGATCAATACTCCCGGAGATGATCTGGAGGACGACGACCTCCGTGTTGTATACGATAGTGTGAACGGCGAGACTGTCATCTACGAGGAACAGAATATCAACTACAACGCCTGCTAATTCGAATGGCACCGCTGCAGTGACACACTAGATATTTGATCTGTATTGCACATCCGCGAGCGAAGCGAGCGGTTCACGCCGACGAACGGCCGAAGGCCGTGAGTCGGCGGTGTTTTTGATCCACCGTGAGGCGCACGCGCCTCACGAGCCTCGCTTCGCTCCGCTCAGCGAGACAGCGTTTTGCAAGGAGGGCGAGACGGCGGAGCCGTCTCGCTTCTTCGCGGGCGACTCACAAGTCGCCCGCGAAGAGTGGTGCGCCGAAGGCGCACCCGACGCAGTAAAAAGGTGGGTTTTAGTCCTCAGTCGTCGTCCGGTCGATCTCCTCGCCGCGGTGCATCGCTGCCCCGTCCTGCGTGACCTGCCGAGCTAAGACCGCACATTTGATCCGCATCGGGGAGATGTCGACGCCGAGCATCTCGGTGATGTCGTCGGTGCCCATCGCTTCCAGTTCCGACAGCGTAGTCCCTTGGAGCCGCTCGGAGAGCATACTCGCCGACGCCTGGCTGATCGCACACCCGTCGCCGGTGAACGTGACGTACTCGATGGTCTCGCCGTCGTCCTCCAGGGTGACGTTCACGGTGATCGTGTCGCCACACGAGGGGTTCTCGCCGGTGTGTGAGAAGTCCGGATCCGGCATGTCTCCCTTGTTCCGCGGGTTTTTGTAGTGATCCAGGATCTGCTGTCTGTACATATCCGAGCCCATTCCCATAGTTAGGGGTAGTACGGTACTCCGTCGCAAAAGCGTTCCGCCGCGGGCAGCAGTGCCCTCCGACACGGCACCTGATACGGTCGGGTAGCGTGTCACCGACTACCGACCACACGAGTCGGTGACGACCGGTAGCCGACAACAGCACCCCGTACGAGCGGACCCCAAACGGACGGGGCGTAGCGTCACGCTCGCCAACTCCCGCTCGGTTCGATTGCCCCGCTTCGGATCGCGGAGGCGTGCCGGCGCGACCCCTTTCGTTTGGACGCCACCGCTCGCCACCGGTCGAGGACTACTCCCCGGCGTCCGGCGCGGTGTCGGCGTCGTCGCGGAGTTTGGTCCACTTTTTTTCCACGTCGCGGTTAGCGACGACGACGGTCTCGCCCGCCGCGTTCCGGAACCGGGTCTTTCGGAGTTCGATCGCGGTCACCGTCCCGGTCACCGGGTCGGATTTTACCTCGTCGCCGGGGGTAAAGTCCGGATCCCGGAGGAGGTACACCCCGGCGACGGTGTCGGCCAGCATATTCGAGAGCGCGTAGGAAACCCCGAGTGCGACGAATCCCGTAGCGGTCCCCAGGCTGGCGGCGATCTCGCCCATTCCGAGGACCTTCAGGAGTGTCAGCGCGACCCCGAACCACAGGAAGATGCTCACGACTGTCACGCCGAGGTCGGCGACGAGGCGCTGGTCCTCCGGGTAGGCCGAGTCGAGAGTCCGACGGAGCGCTCCGGTGAGGAGCCGGATTGCGGTGTACGCGATCGCGAGGAAGACGAGCCCGCTCAGGAGGCGGGGTGCGGCCGTCTGGAGCCCGTCGGCGAACTCGTTGATCGTCCGAACGACCGTCGTGACCAGGTACTGGACGGCTGTGGCCATCGGTACCGGTGGGTCTCGAGTGAGTCACAAAGGGTTTCGGGACGGGGCGGCCACGACCGGGCTCCGGACGCGAACGGCTGCCTGTGCTGACCGAGGGGCTCGAGAACGGTCACTCCGAGCGTCGGGTTCACGCAGTGCGCCGGACTGTGAACCTGAAACCCCCACCGCTCGGGATTACTCCGCGTTCACGCGGAGGAGAATGTCAAGCGAACAGCTGTCGGGCGTCGTCGACAGCGTCGACCAAGGCGTCGACCTCCTCTCTGGTGTTGTAGACGTAGAACGACGCCCGCGTCGACGCCGGGACCCCGAGTTTGTCGTGCAACGGCTGGGTGCAGTGGTCGCCCGCGCGGATCGCGACCCCGTGGTCGTTGAGGATGCTCGAGAGGTCGTGTGCGTGGACGCCCTCGAGGTTGAACGCGACCAAGCCGCCGCGGTCGTCGCCCGGCGGGCCGTAGATCTCCACGTCGTCGAACGCCGACAGCCGGTCGTAGGCGTACTCCACGAGCAGGTCCTCGTGGGCCTGGACGTTTCGCATTCCGATCTCTTCGAGGTAGTCGATCGCGGCGTGGAGCGCGATCCCCTGGGCGATCACGGGAGTGCCAGCCTCGAACTTCCAGGGGAGGTCCTCCCACGTGGAGTCCTCGTAGGTGACACTCCGGATCATCTCCCCGCCGTAGAGGTAGGGATCCATCTCCTCTAAGATGTGTTCTTTCCCGTAGAGTACGCCGATCCCGGTGGGCCCGAGCATCTTGTGTCCCGAAAAGGCGAAGAAGTCGGCATCGATCGCCTCGACGTCGACCGGTCGGGTCGGCGCCGACTGCGCGCCGTCGACGAAGATGTACGCGTCGTGGGCGTGCGCCAGCTCCGCCAGCTCCGCGGCGGGGGTGATCGTGCCGAGGGTGTTGGACACGTGGACCACCGACACCATCTTCGTGGAGTCGTCGATCAGTGCCGCGGCGTGGTCCATATCGAGGTGGCCCGCCTCGTCGACGCGGATGTACTCGACGCTCGCGCCGGTCCGCTTTGCGATCTGCTGCCAGGTCACCAAGGAGGCGTGGTGCTCCATCTCGGTCAGGATCACCGTGTCGCCGGGGCCGAGTTCGGAGAGCCCCCACGCGTAGGCCACGAGGTTCATGGCTTCGGTGGTGTTCTTCGTGAACACGATCTCTTCGCGACCCGCGGCGCCGATGAACTCCGCGACGCGGTCGTGGGCTCGCTCGTATGCCACCGACGCCTCCTGGCTCAGATGGTGGATCCCGCGGTGGACGTTGGAGTTGTAGCCGTAGTAGTAGTCGACGATCGATTCGACCACCGGCTTCGGGGTGTGGCTGGTGGCGGCGTTGTCCAGATACACCAGCGGTTGCGTGTCGCCCTCGCCCTCACCAGGCGTCTCGATGTCGCCGCCGACCATCCGATCGAGGATGGGAAAATCCTCTCGAATGCTGCCGACGTCGATCGGATACGTTTCCTGCGTTCCCATTACCAACTCGTAGGGGCCCCAGGACTAACACGGCTTCGGTCGACCCGGTCCGTCGAAGCCGAATCCTGGCGTCCGACCGCCCGAGGCCTACATCCGGACCAGTTGTGCGTGGAGCGTGCCGTTGATCGACAGAACGCGAGACTCGTCGACGATCCCGGCGTCGATCGCGACGGAGACGGACGCTTCACCCACGATGTTTGCGACGCTGGCCCGTCTCAGACTGGCGACAACCGCGTCGGCGTCGACCGCGTCGGCGTCGTCGCCGCCGTAGAACTCCTCGGTTACGTTCAGCGACACCTCTCCTTCCTCGTACGTCTCGCCCAGACACGCTGCGTCGCAGACCGACACGAGCAGACCCTCCGCGGTCTGCCGTTCGCGGAGGAGCATCCGCGTCACGTCACCGATCCCGCTGCTCGAGCAGCTCCTGTTCGTGCTCCTGTCGGAGCTCTTCGGCCCGCTCTGCGATCTCCTCGGCCTGCTCGTCCTCGCCGAGCTCCTCTAAGGCGGCCGCCTTCTCCTCTAAGACGTCCGCCGTCTGCATTCCCAGCCGGATGGCGTTGTCGAAGGCGTTGACCGCCTCCTCGTTCAGCCCGCGCTCTCGGAGGAAGAAGCCGCGGTTGTACCACGCCTGTGCGAACCGCGAGTCGATCTCGACGGCGCGCTCGGCGTGCTCCAGCGCCGACTCGGTCTCGCCGGCGTTCCACAGCGCATACGCCAGGTTGGTCTCTGCGGAGGCGGCGTGCTCTGAGTCGTCGTCGATCCGGAGCGCTTCCCGGTACGACCCGATGGCTTCGTCCCACTCTTGGAGTTCGGCGTGGGCCGCGCCCTTGTTCACCCACGCCTCCTGTGCTTCTAGGGAGTCATCGTCGGCGAACTGCGCGGCGCGCTCGAATGTGCCGGTGGCCTCCTCGAAGCGATTGATCTGCATATACGAGAGGCCAACGTCTATGAGCTGTTCGACGTCAACCTGGTCGGAGGCGATGTTCCGCCGGTCGAGTTCGTCGGTGACGACACGGGTGTCGACGGGGTCGACCGTCGCCGGATCCACCTTCAGCTCCGGCGGGTCGAGAGTGAACTCCTCGTAGTCGGCGTCGAACCCCTGCCCCGAGGAGAACTCGTGGTCGTCGGCGTCGTCGTCGGTCATACTCCGGGTACGGCCGCGGAACGGTTAAGAACTACGTCACAGACACGGTTTAGCTGCTGCAGCCACTCAGCCGGGATATGCGGTGTTTCGTCAGCATCGACCTTCCGGACCGCCTCGCCGGCGCTGTCGCCGACGCACAAGAACGCTTCGCCGACGCCGACGGGCTTCGGTTCGTCGACCCCGACGACGCCCACCTGACGCTGTTTTTCCTCGGCGACGTCGACCCCGACCGGCAGGCCGGGATCGAGGCCGCCCTGGAACGGGCGGTCGAACACGCCACCGTGGATCCCTTCGAGTTGCGGGTCGGCGGGTTCGGGGTCTTCCCCGCGCTCGACTACATCAGCGTGGTCTGGGCCGGCGTCCGCGACGGAGCGGGTGTCGCCGAAACGACCCGGCTCAACGGGGCGATCGAGCGCGAACTCGAATCCCTGGGGTTCGAAGGCGACGACCACGCGTTCACGCCGCACGTCACACTCGCTCGGATGGACGACGCCCGCGGGAAAGAGGTCGTCCAGCGCGTCGTCCGCGAGACCGACCCGGATCTCGGGGCGTTCCGGGTCGAAGAGATCAGACTGACGGAGAGCGCGCTGACGAATAACGGACCGAAGTACGAGACGCTCAGTTCGATCGGAGTACGTGGGTAACCGCCCGAGTGTGACGGTCGTCGCGTATCGACCCCGGGAACGGATCCGGGGCCCGAGTCAGAATCCGTGCGGACCCCCCGCTCAGGATCGGGAGCCGTCGACGTCGATCGCGTCGACCGGACAGATGTCGACGCACAACATACAGTCGATACACTGGTCTTCGTAGGTAGGTTCGACCTTTCGGTCGGACTCGGGGTGGCCGGGCGTGTCGACCCACGTGAACACGTCGACCGGACAGCTCTCCAAGCACGCGCCGTCGGCGACACAGAGGTCGTAGTCGACCGCGACGTGGACGCCGTGGATCCCGAGTTGCTCAGGTGGGTCGACGGGCCCCCACACGTCGACGTCGTCGCCGAACTCCGTGTCGCCTGCCGACGAGCGAAGCTCCGCCAACTCCGCCGCGTCGAGCCGCTCGCGGTTGGTGTCGAAGTTCGGATCGATTCCCATTATCGGTCGGTAGTCGGTACTGGCTGAAAATCCCGTCGGTCGGCGACCTCCGATGTCGCCCGGAGGCGCTCGTCGGCGACACCGGAGCGGCGGGCACTGTTGCAGCACGGAGTGCGGATCCAGCCCCTGTGACGACGGCACGAGGTCTCTCTGTACCGGAGCAGACTCACCGCTCCCGACGCTGTCTGACAACCAGCGCGACCAGCGCAACGACCAAAATCACCTGTGCGGCTTTGTCGATATATCCCACAAGCGTGAACTCACCAGCTTTCACCACGTACCAGAGTGGAATCTGGACGGCAGTGTACGGAATTGCGATCACCGCGAGAACGGACCGCTTGTAGCCTCGGACGTATACCCCAATCCCACCGAGGAACCCGAGCCCGGCCAGTAAAAGCGGTGGCGCGGATTCGACGATACCGGCATACACGTGTGTCACTGCTGTAACTGCGAGTAAGACGATTATTACGACTTCGAGCCGCGAGTCAATCCCGGTCGAAGACGCTTCGGACACGGTTGGTTCGGACGATGATGCCACATCAGTATACTCCGACAGAGTTTACTAAAGTATTGTGATTACTATACAATAAAATGCGTCGGCTGAACCGAACAGCCAGCCGGCTGTCTTCGGGACAGTGCGTACGTTGACATCCTTCCCGGGCCAAACGGCGAGGACTCCGGAAGGGATATTCAGGGTGCGCGTTCCCTCGGTTTTCAAGTACGCTTCCGCGTGGCCCGTCAGAGATTACTGTCCAGTTGTGACCAAGACATACGTCACAGCGCGTACAGCCCTGTCAATGGGGTTTTCTTCCCGCGTACAGCGGGCGTGAGCGACGACTGGTTTTTCAGCCAGTGAGGTAACACGGTTCGTGTCAGCCACACTGTTAGCTGCCTACGGTGGGTTCACCGCGTCGTTAATCCCCTCAAACGTCCCGTGCGAGTGGGCGTGCCGCCACCGATCCATGATCGCTCGCGTAACAGTGGCGACCGCAGACACCCTGATACAAGACGGCTCAACGGGACGACTGAGCGCGTCGGGTGGCGGATGGAAGTGCCGTCTCGACGCGTCGGGTTTCGGGTGACAGTCGACGCGAAAATTCTGGTCTCGATCGTCTGTGTACTGGGCGGCGTAGTTTCCAGTGAGACTCCACCGGACGTCTATTCGAGCCACTGTTGCCGGTCCGACACCATCAGAAAGCTCGACCGACAGTGTCTGTGGATTCAACGGGTCGTCGAGCGATGCCGCCGCAACCAGTGGCTCCTGTGCGACGAACAGGTATCGAATCTCGCGCAAGGCCCCGGCATCGACAGGGCCGAACACCTCGGACTGCTCGTTCGGGTGCCCGTGTCCAGAGAGTCCGTCGTCGCTCATACAACGACAGATGTGTCGTCGTTGCGATCGTCATCTGTGTCGGTGCCAGTGAGGTGACCTGTACGATTGGCCTCACCGATAGCGAGCGCTGCTTGTGCGAGTGCGTACCCGCGGTAGTTTTTCGGGTGGTTGACTGGGAAGCTCCCGTCGGTGAGGCGGTGCGTCGTGGCTTGGAGTCGCACTGCGTTGATCGGCGTGGAGAATTCACCGGCACCCGTGACGCGAGCGGGCTCGAAGACGCGTGCGGTTTCTGTGCTGTCGACGGCGATGACGCCGACGTTGAGATTTCGTGCTTGTGCGCGGGCCGTGTCGGTGATACTGGGCGGCGGTGCGGCGACGTCCCCGGGGGTGACTTCGGAGATGCGTGTGCTTGCGTGATGCCGCGCTGGACGTCGATGGTCAACCGAGAACGAGCGGCCAGAGAAACCGGATAAGTAGGTACGTCACACCCGTCGTCAGGAGAATAACGACGCCATCGAGCAGCGCGCCCGCACGGAGCATGTGGCCGCGCTCGATATACCCAGCGCCGAAGACGATCGCGTTCGGCGGAGTCGCAACCGGGAGCGCGAATCCGTAACTGGCGGCGATGGCCCCAGTCACCGCCAGGAGCACCGACGCGATTTCTGCCGACGTCCCGAGTGCGTCGGCGTATGCCGGCCCGATGTTGATGAGGAGCGGCGCGAGTATGGCGGCCATTGCGGTGTTTGAGGCCAGTTCCCCGACCACGACGGTCATCGTGACCACGACGAGAATGATCGTGACAAGAGAAGTCGCTCCGAGTGAGCCAAGCGTTACCTCTGCGAGCCACACCGTCGCGTTCGTGTCAGCCAGCGCGTTTGCCAACGAGATACCGCCCCCGAGGAGCAGTAACGTCCCCCAGTCGATGTCGACCAGATCATCCCACGCCGTCGCGCCGCTGACGACGAGTGCGGGCACAGCGAGCAGTCCGACGAGGACGTAGAATAGCACTCCTTCGTGCCCGACGGTCCCGAACACGCTCTCTCCCGCTCCACCGAAGAGCGTGACGTACCAGTCGCCCGGGAGCACGTCTTCGAACACAAATCCCAGCCCACCGAGAAGCCAGAGGAAGGCGGTCGCCCCGAAAATCGCGACGGTGCGGCGTGCGCGAGTCGAAAGCGATCCCATCGACCGAAGGCGGTCGCGAGCCTGCTCCCGTGCGTGGCTCACGTCGTACCGTTTGGGAGGATAAACGACGTAGGTCAGAAGCACCCACGAGACCGGGAGCGTGACGGCCACCATCGGAAGCCCGATCGCAAGCCACTCGACGAAGGTGATCTCGAAGCCGAGCAGCTCGTTCAACTGACCGACGACGATCGCGTTCGGTGGGGTTCCGATCAGCGTTCCAACACCTCCGAGACTGGCGGCATACGCGACGCCGAGTAACATCCCGACCTGGAGATT
>Ga0102942_1000280_pt1 | contig 18762 bp, 21 predicted proteins | sample SalPon2_C_H2O_MG_FD_78171 | JGI IMG/M metagenome (GOLD analysis project Ga0102942, IMG submission 78171) | Salt pond water microbial communities from South San Francisco under conditions of wetland restoration - Salt Pond MetaG R2_C_H2O_MG | ecosystem: Environmental > Aquatic > Non-marine Saline... | reverse complement strand
TCGGGAGCGTGTCGCGATCGAAGAAATCGAGCACGGAGACGTCCGGTCGGGTCTCGGCCTGGCGTTCGAGGGCCGGCCGAGCGGGTCCATCGCCCGCGATAACGACGCTGACGTCGAGTCCAGCCGTCGCAGTGAGGATCTCTTCGAGCCGCTTTTCGTGGCCGTGGCGTCCGGTGTAGCCGACGAGTGGCCCTTCCGGGAGGTCGTGTCGATCGCAAAACGCCGCCACTGCGTCCGGATCCGCCGGGGCGAAGCGGTCGGTGTCGACGCCGTTCGGGACGACATAGACCGGAGTCGGCCCCGAATCGACGCTTTCGGCGGCGGTCTCGGAGGGGACGACGACGGCGTCGGCGGTTCGGAAGTACCACCGTTCGTATCGGTCTGCGATCCGCTCGATCGGCCCCGCGAACGTCCCGCTGATGTACTCGGCGTACTCGCCCGCAGGCGTGTGGTACGACGCCACGAGCGGCGCGTCGATAGCCGACGCAAAGCGCTTGCCGGCGAGCCCAAGCGCGAACGGCGTGTGGCTGTGGACGATCTCGGGTCGCGGCTCACGGACCCCGTTCGGGACGGTCGGTCGCCCGAGACGGAACCCCCGATAGAACGGGAACGGGACGCTTGAGACGGGGTACTTGCCGGCCGCCGGTCGGTAGTCGCCGTCGGGATAGACGACCGGCATGCGCCCGCCGCGCCGCCGCCAGTGTCGTCGCCACGTCCGGACCGTGTAACTCACCCCGTTGACCGTCGGGAGATACGTGTCCGTAAACGCCGCGACGGTCCGCATGGCCGCCGATTCGACGACCGGGGATTAATCGGTTGTGACTCCCGAGCTACTCCGCCAGCCGGCGGGCTTCGGCGTAAGCGTCACAGAGCTCGGTTCGAACCCGGTCGAGCCCGTGTTGGCGGGCCGTCTCCCGAGCGTTCTCACCGAGACGCTTCCGTCGCTCCGGATCGGCGACGAGCGTCTCCAGCGCCGCCTCGAACTCGGCGAGCGTCTCGCACTTCAGACAGTCCTGTCCGTCGGTGTAGAACTCCTCGAAGACGGGGATGTCGCGCAACACGACCGCCGCGCCACAGGCCATCGCCTCCAGGACGGCGAGGCCCTGGTTTTCGACTTTCGTCGGGAAGAGATAGACGTCTCCCGCGCCGTAGGCGCCGCGAATGTCCTCGACCCAGCCGGTGAACGTGACGTTGTCCGGCGGTGACCGAACCAGCCGTCTGACGGTCGGGTCGGCGTGGGGGCCGGCGTCATACGGGCCGAACCAGACGAACTCGTAGTCGGTCCGGGCTGCGAGCCGACAGAACGTCGAGACGCCCTTCCGCTTGAAGACGTTCCCGACGGCGAAGACGACCGGGCCATCGAGGTCGAACCGCCGTCGGTACGGCTCGCGGAGCGTCTCGTGGCCGGCCAGCGAGTCGACATCGACGCCGTTCGTGACCGGACGGATCGGCGCCTCGATCGGATACGACTCGAGGACGGATTTCGTGTACGCGCTCGGACAGAGGACGAGATCGGCCCGCGAGTACAGCCACCGGAGATACCGTCCGAGGGCCGGCCCGACCGCCGTCGAACCGCGGAAACTGCCGGCGAAATCCTCCCGGGTGACGTGGGCGTGTAACACCAGCGGCAGCCCGTTGCGGTTCGCGTGTTCGGCGACGGCGAGCGTTCCCGGGCCGACGAGATTGCAGTGTGCGACATCGTACGACTCGAAGGCCCGATCGCCGACGGCGCGTTTCAGCCCCGCCACGGTCGGCGATCCACCGCTCCACGGCGACGTCACGAGCCGGTGATCGCTGTCGGCGAGTGCCTTTCGCTGGTTGGCGACGGCGGTCGAGATGCCGCTCCGCCGGAGCCGGTCGGCGAACTCCAGGTAGTTCAGAACGCGCACGCAAGGCGCGGTTGTCCGGGACCACTCATAAACTATCGGTCCCGGACGGACGCTGACGAACCTTCCGGAACGTCGAGAAGGGCGGGGAGAGGGGAGACGGGACGGAAGGGGAGAGGCGGGACCGGAGGACGAGACCGGGCGGGACGAGACGGGACAGGACGGGGACGGAACGGAACCGTCAATCGACGGGGGAAAGCGAAGCGGCCTTTGGGCGGGAACGCGAACAGAGTCGTATGTCTACAGTACGCGGGGGTATCGCCAGGGAGCATCCCCGAGCGCTCGCGGCCGTCCTCACCGTCGTCGGCTACGCCGTGGTCGTCGGAACGCTGTACGCCGAAACCGGGATCTACCCGGAGATCTCCGAATCGACGGTCGATCTGTTGTCTCATGCCATCGCGATCGTCAACACGGCGACGGTCGGTTCGCTCATCGCCGGGGTCTATTTCATCCGCACCGATCAGATCAAAAAGCACCGCGCCGCGATGATTACGGCGTTCGTTTTGATCCTCGTCTTTCTCGTGATGTATCTGCTCAAGACGGGCGGCGGCGGCCGCAAGGAAATCGTCGCCGGCGCGCCGCTCCGAAGCGTCTATCTCGGCATGCTCGGGATCCACATCTTTCTGTCGGTTCTCGCCGTCCCCTTCGTCCTGTATGCGATCACGCTCGGACTCACGCGGACGCCGGCCGAACTGAAACGGACGGCCCACGCGCGGGTCGGTCGGATCGCGGTGACGGCGTGGCTCGTCAGCCTCGTCTTGGGGATCGTCGCCTACCTCATGCTCACGTTCTACTACGGCCCCGAACAGATCGAGTTCGTGCGGGGGATGGCATAGATCGATGGCCGACACTGATCCGACAGTCGACAAAGAGACGCTCCGAAAACGGGTCTGGAACGAACTGGAGGAACGCGAGCAGGCCCGGTTTCCGTTCCCGCCACACGGGCGTATCTCGAACTTCGCCGGCGCCGACGAGGCGGCCGACCGGCTCGCCGAACTGGACGCCTGGCGGAGCGCGGACGTGATCAAAGCCAATCCCGACGCGCCACAGCTTCCGGTTCGTCGTGCCGCCCTGCGCGAGGGGAAAATCCTCTATATGGCCGTGCCGCGGCTGCGTGACGCGAAGTGTTTCTTCCGGCTCGACCCCGAAACGATCGACGACATCGACAGCGCGACGACCGTCAGCGGCTGTTCGCGGTTCGGTGAACGGGTCGGTCCCGACGAGATGGAGCCGATCGATCTGATCGTCTCCGGAAGCGTCGCGGTGAACGAACGGGGCGCCCGCGTCGGCAAGGGCGAGGGCTACAGCGATCTCGAGTTCGGGATCCTGCGGGAGTTCGGCCTGGTCGACGACGACACCGTCACCGTGACGACCGTCCACGGGATCCAGTTCGTCGACGAGGTGATCGCGACGGCTTCGTACGACGTTCCGATGGAGCTGATCGTCACGCCCGAGCGAACGGTCCGAGCCGACATCGGGGACGGCAAGCCGTCGGGGCTCGAATGGGAGACGCTTGAGGAATCCCGATTCGAGAAGATTCCGGTCCTCGCCGAACTGCGCCCGGATACGCAGTAACGGAGACTGACGCGCCCGCGGAGGGATACGTTTTAAAACCCTCTGCGTCGATTGGGTGATATGGACGTCATTCACACGGCGATTTGGGTATCGGATCTCGACGAAGCACGGGCGTTTTTCGTGGACGCGCTCGGGCTCGAAGAGAAGTGGTCGTTCACGCTCGACGGCGTCGAAAACGTCTACGTCGGCGGCGAACACGGCGAAATACAGCTCCGATACGACCCCGACCACGACGAACCGGCTCCGGATCGTGAGACCATCGATCACCTCGCGGTCTCCGTCGACGACGCCGAGGCCGAGACCGAACGAATGGTCGCCGAGACCGGCTGTGAGGTCGTCGACGGCCCGCTGACCGTTGAGGCGGCCGGGGCCCGCGTCGCCTTCATCGAAGGCCCCGACGGCTACGTCGTCGAACTGGTCGAAGACCGCTCCTGAGTGCTGCCACACCCGGGCGGACCGCGCTCGTCCACAGATTTATTGATCCGTCTCGCACAGACGGTGGCATGGCGAATCCACCCTCACACGTCGCGATCATCGGTGCGGGCAACATGGGAACGGGCCTTGCCGTCCAGTTCGCCCGACACGGGGCGTCGGCGACAGTGATCGATCACCGCGAGTCGAACCTCGAAGCGGCCCGGGAAACGATCACGGAGGCGATTTCGTTCTTGGAAACCGAAGGGAAACTGACCGTCGAACCGGACGCGATCCGCGAATCGATCGACTACACGCTCGATACCGCCGCCGGCGTCGCCGGAACGGAACTCGTAATCGAGACCGTCTCCGAGGATCGCGAGGTCAAACGGGACGTCTTCGAAACCGTCACGGCTGCCGCGCCGGAGGACGCGGTGTTGGCCTCGAACACGTCCGGAATCCCGATCACGGAACTCGGCGAGTTCGTCTCCGAGCCCGAACGGGTCGTCGGCTGTCACTGGTGGAACCCGCCGTATCTGCTCCCACTCGTCGAAGTCGTCCGCGGCGCGGAGACCGCCGACAGCGTCGTCGATCGGACGGTCGCATACGTCGAGGGCGTCAACCGCGATCCGATCGTCGTCGAGCGCGACGTCCCCGGTTTCGTGTGGAACCGGATCCAGTTCGCAGTAATGCGGGAGTGTACCCATCTAGTCGCGGAAGGCGTCGCCTCCCTGGAAGACGTCGAACGCGCTGTCCGGGACGGCTACGCGCTTCGAACGGCCGCCGTCGGGCCCTTCGAGACGGCCGATCTCTCGGGGCTGGATCTCTTCGGCGACATCGCGGACGACCTCTATCCGCACCTCTCGACCGCCGAAACGGCCGGTTCGGTGTTCGACGATCGGATCGAGGCGGGCGATACGGGGGTCGCCTCGGGAGCCGGCTTTCACGAGTACGACGAATCGCTCGCCGAGGCGATCGAACGCCGGGACGAACGCGTTTCGGCCATCCGGCGCGCACGCGAGGCGACCGAAGACCGGGAGGACCGAAACCCCTAATGCTCCGTCCGGCAGCGAACCGTCGGTCAGTCGGTTCGCGGGAGCGCGTACGCCCCGGCGATGAAGAAGGCGACGGCGAGCACGGCGAGCACGGCGAGATTGAGGAACGGATCAGCGCCGACGATCCCCGCCTGGCCGGCCGACGCCGTCCCGGTGGCCGAGCCGTAGGTCGCGGCCCGCAGGCCGCGGGCGAAGTACGTCAGCGGCGACAGCTGCATCAGGGGAACGAACCACGCGGGCAGCAGATTCGGCGTGACGAACGTTTCCGAGAGGAACAAAAGCGGGATGGCGACCCCGTTCGAGGCGGCGATCACGCCGTCCTGTGAGTCCGAAAGCCGGCCCAACAGCGCGCCGAACCCACAGAACAGCGCGACGCCGAGCGCGACGTAGGGAACGATGAGCGGCGAGGCGACGAAGGTGGCGTCGGTCGCGAGTACGACTAATCCGAGGATCAAAAGCGACGCGAGACCGATGACGACGACGTTGACGAGCGTCTGTGCGAAGAGCCACTCGGCCCGCGACAGCGGCGTCGTGGCCAGTTTCTCAAAACGGTTCCCGTCGCGGTGACGCGCGACCTCGCTACCGACCCGTGACAGCGGCGTAAACAACACGACGACGGCGATATAGCCGGCGACGTAGTAGCCGGGCGGTTCCGCGAACACTCCGCCACCGGTCGGATCGGTCCGGACCAACACGCCGAAGATGAACACGAGGATCACGGGGAAGAAGAACGTGAAAAACACCGCCGTCCGGCGGCGGACGAAGGCGTGCCAGGCGGCTGTCGCCTCGGCTTTGATCCGGCTGACGCGGCTCACGCCTGCCCTCCCACCGAGACGTCGGTCCCGGTCAGTGCGACGTAGACTTCTTCCAGGGAGGGTTGCCGCCAGACGAGTCCCTCGTAACCGACATCGTTGTGCTCCAGCGCCTCGACGATCGTGGGGATCTCTTTCGGCCCCGCCGGTACTGCGACGTGTCGTTCGTCCGGGAGCCGTTCGTACCCGGCCGCAGCGAGCGTCTCGCCGACCCGGGCTTCGTCGTCGGCTTCGATGACGAGACGGCTGTCCCCGCCGTGGCGGGCGATCAGCTCGTCCGGCGAATCGAGCGCGACGAGTTCACCGCCGGAGAGCAGCGCGACCCGATCGGCGAGCGTCTCGGCTTCCGCCATGTAATGGGTCGTCAGCAGAATCGTCGTGCCGCCGTCGGCGAGCCCCTCGATGAGATCCCAGAGCTCGCGTCGGCCGGTCGGGTCGATCCCGGTCGTCGGCTCGTCGAGGATCAACAGTTCGGGCTCGTTGACCAGCGCCGTCCCGACACAGACCCGTCGCTTCTGTCCGCCGGAAAGGTCCTCGTAGAACGTTCCCTCGCTGTCGGTCAGGCCGACGTCTTCGAGCACCGCGTCGGGGTCTCTGGCGTCGTCGTAGAGCCCGGCGTAGTACGTGACGAGTTCGCGTGCCGTGAGCCGATCGGCGGGGGTGAACTCCTGTGGGAGCAGGCCGATCCGGCCGCGGGCGACCTCGGTCGGCGGTCGACCGAAGACCGAAACCTCCCCGTCGGCGTCCGTCGTTCCGGTAAGCGCCCGGATCAGTGTCGTTTTGCCGGCCCCGTTGGGACCGATGATCGCGAAGATCTCGCCCGCCGAGACGGAAAACGAGACGTCCGAAAGCGCGACCGTCTCCCCGTACCGCCGACTGACGTTCTCGGCGTTGACGACCATACCGGAACAGCGACCCGGGTGCGCCTAAAGGCTGCCGTTCTCGGCGACAATCGGACGACCCCATCGACCGTGCCGGCGGCCGCCGATCAGCGTATTCGAGGCAGAGCCTCCGGCCTCAAAGAGCGAGCGAGTAGGCCGGAGAGGAAGCCGACAACCCCACCAGATTTCACACGAGCGGTTCCTCGCGCCCCCCGAGGTAATCGAAGACGGCGCCCAGACAGAACCCGTAGGCGAGGTGACCAAGGAACGTGACGGCCACGTACACCGCCAGTTCGATCCCGGCGTAGCCGGTGTAGAAGGCGAGAACGAACCCGGTCCAGAGGATGAACCCGAAGAACGCGCCCTGTCTGGCCCACGTCTCGCCGGGGAGATACCGCCCGATGGAGGCGAAAAGCAGCGGCCACGTCACCATGCCGCCGGCCAAAAACAGCAGGTAGCCGATCACGACCGAGTACGCCGGGGCGACGGCACTCAGACCGATGAGATCGACGACCATCGACAGCGATTCGATGTCGAAGCCTCCAAGCGAGGTACCGATGAGCAACACGACCGTCATCACGGCCGTTCCGACCGCGCCGCTGATCGCACCGATCACCCCATCGAAGATGATCCCGCTCATCGAGTCGTTGTCGTAGCTGCTTGCACTGAGTGGATCGACGTCTGTTTCGCCTGGCATGAATGTCAATAACACACAGGGTTAATATAAGGATTGGGTCGTCGTCGGCCGGGAAAGACGTATGTCGGTGGGGCAGGATGTCGGTGTATGAACGCGAAGACGGCCTTTCTCGTCGCTCTCGGGCTGGCGGTCGTCCTTCCGTACGTCACCGTCGCACTCCTGGAAGGGGGCGGCAGAATCGGCTTTATCGCCGTGTCAGGAATTTTTGTTGCGGCGATCGCTCTGGTCGTGCTCAGCGACCGCGGCGACGACCGCACACAGCCGGACGACGCATAGAAGCAACCCAGAGTATCACATATTTAGAATATTCGGACCCGAATACGGCTTAATGCATTAGCCTCCGCGCGGTTGATGTAACTGTTTGTGGATGATGCTCCTTTCAGTGTGACTCATCATACCCACCTAATCAGAGATACGTCACGGCCTTAGCCGAGTCTCTCTGACGTCGCCCATCCCTGCTACATAACTGATACCGATTACATCCGTTGCGAAAGCTATATTTAATATCAGTTCAACGGTGTTTCTATGTCGATACATCGACGGACGCTCATCGCGACGATCGGCGCAGGAGCGGTAGGAAGTGTCGCTGGCTGTTCCCAGTTCGGGAGCGGTTCTAACCAGGCGGACGGCGATGGCTCCGACGGGTCGGACGGCGGAAACGGCGGCCAATCGGACAGCGAAGACGCCCAACAGCCGGGGGTCGCCGGCGAGACGCTCACGCTCACGACGACGACGAGCACCTACGACACCGGGCTCCTCGACGCGATCCATCCGGACTTCGAGGAGATGTACGGCGTGACCGTCGACGCGGTCGCCCAGGGAACGGGGGCGGCCCTCGAGACGGCCAGAAACGGCGACTCGGATATCGTGATGGTGCACGCCCGCGGCCTCGAGGACGAGTTCATGCGCAACGGCTACGGCATCAACCGCCGTGATCTGATGTTCAACGACTTCGTCATCGTCGGACCGGAAGACGATCCGGCCGGGATCCAGGGGATGGGTTCGGCGACCGAGGCGCTCACCGCGATCGCCGACGCGGAGGCCGCGTTCGTCTCGCGCGGCGACAACTCCGGGACCCACACCAAGGAACTGAATCTCTGGGAGGCGGCGGGGACCGAACCGGGCGGCGACTGGTATCAAGAGATCGGCGCGGGGATGGGCGAGGCGCTGAACAACGCCAACCAGCAGGGAGCCTACACGCTCTCGGACCGCGGGACGTTCATCTCCCAGCGCTCGGAGATCGACCTCGTCATCCTGGTGCAGGGCCCCATCGAGGACGGCCCGGAAATCCTCGCGAACCCCTACGGCGTCATGGCGGTCAACCCCGGCGTTCACGGGAACGCCAACTACGATCTCGCGATGGCGTACATCGGCTGGATCACCAGTCCCGGGGCCCAGGAGGCGATCGCGGACTACCAGATGAACGGCGAGCAACTGTTCTTCCCCGAAGCGGTCTCGGAGAACCCGGACTTCCAGCAGTACGTACCGCAAGGCTGGAGTAGCGACTCCTCCGACAGTTAACCGTGCCGCTCGAACCGGTCGTACAGCTGCTTTCAACTTTTCTCGATCTGCCCTTCAGAGACGGCTACGTCTGGAGTATCATCTACGTCTCGCTGTACGTGAGCGTCATCGCGGTGACGCTGAGCACGCTGTTCAGTATCCCCGTCGCGATCGTGATGGGTTTCACCGACTTCGCGGGCAAGCAGTTCGTGAAGTCAATCATCAACACGGGGATGGGATTCCCCAGCGTGGTCGTCGGGCTCGTTGTCCTGTTCGCCGTCTCCAACCAGGGGCCGCTCGGACCGCTGGAGCTGATATTCACCAAGGAGGCGATGATCATGTCCCAGTTCGTGCTCGCCACGCCGCCGATCACGGCGATCAGCCTCGCGGCCATCACCGGCGTCGACGAGAACGTCCGGGACGCCGCCCACGTCCTCGGCGGGACGCGGCTCGACGTGGCGCTTGTCGTCCTCAAAGAGGCCCGCTACGGGATCGCGACGGCGATCTTGGCCGGGTTCGGCCGCGCTATCAGCGAGGTCGGGTCCGTGCTCATCGTCGGCGGAAACATTACGAGTGCGGACGGAATTTCGAAGACGCGGACGCTGACGACCGCGATCCAACTGGAGGCCCGGCAGGGACGCTACGAGACGGCGATGGTGCTCGGCGTCGTGCTGGTCGCGCTCGTGCTGTTGGTGAACGCCGTCGTCGTTCGCCTCGGGGACCGGGAGGTGCGGCCGTGATGCTTCGAGCGGCCGGCGTCTCGCAGTCGTTCGGCGACGAGTGCGTGTTCCGGGACCTCTCTATCGACGTCGAGACCGGCGAAGTCGTCGCCGTCATCGGGCCGTCAGGCGTCGGGAAGACGACGCTGTTGCGGGTGCTCGCGCTTTCGCTCCGACCGGACGACGGGAGCGTCATTTTCGATGGGTCGGACGTGTGGGAGTTAGACGAAGCCGAACGGCTCTCGCTGCGGCGACGGGTCGGAATGGTCTTCCAGGAGGCGAGCCTGTTCGACGCCGCGGTCGCCCGAAACGTCGAATACGGGCTGCGGGTCCGTCGGTCGTGGACGGAGCGGATCCGGAAGGGGCTTCGCTCGATCGTCCGGTCGAACGGGACCGCCGACGCCGTTCGCGAATCCCTCGATATCGTCGGTCTGACCGAGAAGATGGACCAACGGGCCGAGTCGCTCTCGGGCGGCGAGGCCCAGCGGGTGTCGTTCGCCCGCGCGCTGGCCTACGATCCGGACGTCCTGCTGCTCGACGAACCGACGTCGGACCTGGATCCCCGAAACACGGCGGTCATCGAGGAGGCGATCGACGAGGCGAAAAACAGGGGAATCGGCGTCGTCGTGGCGACCCACGACATGCATCAGGCCGAGCGGGTCGCGGATCGGGTCGCGGTGCTACTCGACGACGGCATCACGGAGATCGGCCTGGCGGAGACGGTCTTCGAAGACCCCTCGGACGAGCGCACCCGGAAGTTCATTTCGGGGGAGCTGGTGTACTGACAGGCTCCGAAAAATCCGACTGTCTGAAACTGCCGAGCACTTTCCGAACGCGATGAAACGGCCACCATCAGTACACGAGTCGGCTAAGAGCCCTCACCGGCGAGGCCGTCTCTCAGTTCGACTTCGAACAGCCGGGCGTTGCAGCCGTCACAGGTCGTCGCGACGACGTCATAGTCGTAACAGCAGGAGCTGACGGCTTCGAGCGAGAGCGTGACTGCGCCGTAACAGACCGGACAGCGATCGAGGAACAGTCGGAGCGCACCGAGTAGTTCCGCCTGCATCGCGAGCGATCGCTCGTACCACCACGAGTCGTACTCGGGGAGTATGTCGGCCGCCGCGATGTCGGCGATACAGGCCGCGCGTGACGGCCAGGTCGCGATCAGTTCCTCGCCGTACCACATCCGGAGCGCCTCCGGGCTCTCGGCGATCTCGATTTCGGTGGCGTCGAATCCACCGAGACTCGCGACCCGCTGTGTTATTTCGGCTTCGACGGACATATCCGCCGACCCGATGTCGTCGATCGCGGTCCGCCAGGCGCGCTCGAAGGCCGGCAGCAACTGCAGATCGTCCCGTCCCTCGATCACGACCCCGACAGTCCGGAGCGTCTCGTCCGGGTCGAAGGTCGCATCAAGCCGGACGAATGGCCCCTTTCCGAACGCCGCCAGCAGCCGTCGGGGCAGGTAGCGTTTCGTCAGAGACGGCGTCCCCGGAACCAAGTAGCCGTTGAGATAGATCACGAAAAGCGCCCCGCTGAAGATCGTGAGACCACTCAGAGACGCGGCGGACGCGCTGGCGGTAGCGACAGCGACGACGGCGGCGCTACCGATCGCAAGTACGGCTGCGAGAGCCACGTTGACGGCAGTACACGGGAGGCATCGGTTCGTTCCCGTGTACTCTGGACGCTTCAGTCTGGATAGTTTCATGGGGCTCCGTGACATTGTATTGAGAACGGTCCAGAGAAGCGTAGTTAGGTGCATCCTACCGATCGCCGGAGGGATACCGGTAGCAATTCGCGTGCCGAAGTGTCCCTGATGCTCGCGTTACGCCTGTTTCCGGTGTGCTACCCCGCCCGCCTCGGTCGCTTCGCGCCCCGTGTTGTCGTCCGGGAGATCGGACTTCCCGTGATCACGAAAACCGGAGTCAAACGGCCCGCAAAGCAAGGACATAGCGTCTGATCTCAATTAGTTTATAATTAAAATATTGTTTCTATTTTTTGACATACAAAACATGGTACGTAATGCTGTAGGTTTATTATAAATGGCAGCTCTCATAAAACAGGGCTCCTACATAATGACACGAACAGACGAGCAATTACTACAGACGGATGGAGCGAGCGATGATACGACCGCCCTGAGAGATCAGGCGTTCGAAACGCTCTCAAACCCGCGACGGCGAGAGGCCCTTCGATACCTCCGGAGACAGGGGACGGACGAGCCTGTACTGCTTCGGGACCTGGCCGAACAGATCGCGGCGTGGGAGAACGATATTCCGCTCGTGGAAGTGACGTACAAACAACGAAAGCGTGTATACACCTCCCTGTACCAGTCTCATCTCCCGAGGCTCCACAAGTACGGTTTCGTCGAATACGACGCTGACCGGGGAACGATCGAATTGACCGCACTGGCCGAGAATCTCGATATCTATCTGGAAATCGTGCCGGACGGCCACCTCCGGTGGAGCGATGCCTATCTGGGGACGTCCGTAATCTACGGCCTGCTGGCCGTGGCGCTCTATTTGATTTCGATTCCCTTCGTTACGAGCTGGTACGTGCTCGTTTCCTCGGTTATCGTCTTCGCTGGCATCTCGCTCGTACACAGCCATCAGACGAGACAGAACACGTTGTACGAACGGTAGGGATCGAGAGCGGGCGGACGACGGTGAGGGGCAGTAAGTGACTGAAGTACAGAAATTGTTCTGTTTTATAAATATACATGTATTTTAACGTATTTGTCAAGAGTCGCTCCGAGAGTGTAGGGGATCAGTCGTCGGCTCCGGGAGCGTCGGAACTGTCGGGCGAGTCCCCGCCGTCGTCCGACGAATCACTCGACTCATCGCCGTCGGGTCCCGAGCCGTCGGTATCCGGGTTATCGGATTCCGACTCTTCGTTCGGATCCTCCGCCGTGGTCTCGTCTGCGGAACTGTCGTCGTCGTCCGACGCCACAGTGTCCGAGTCAGCATCCGGAGCAGGCCCGCCGTCGGACTCGACATCGAACCCGGACTCCGATTCGGCGGATTCGTCGACATCGCCGCCGGTGGAGGACTGGCCGTCCGCGCCGTCCGAAGAGCGTGGATCCGCGTCCGTCGGATCTGGTTCGGTGTCGCCATCCGACTCGACGTCCGGCGGACCGTCTGCTTCCGAGGGCGTTTGCGTCGCGGCTCCCGGACCGCTCGCCGCTGGTCCGGCTCCCGGCGGCGTGTTACCGCCGGCACTCGATCCCGAGGCCACGGGAGCGTTCGACGCGTCGATCGTTCCGTTGTCGATCGCTGCCCCGGACGTCTGTTCCTCGATCGGCTCGAACGTCTCGACCGTCGAGAAGCTCCCCGAGACGAGTTTCGAATCCGAAAACAGCGCAGCGGTGTAGAACCCACCGCCGACGCATAGCGCGAAAACGACGACGACGAGGCCGATCGCGATCGTTCCCGCGTGCACTCGGGTCATTCGTCCGCCCTCCCGTCGCTGGCGATGTCAGGCGACAGGTGTGGATCCGATGACTGCGGCGTCTGTGAATCGGACTGACCGCGGTCGATGCCCCCGTCCGCCGTGGGCTCCGGGGGCTCCCGCTCGGGGTCGATCGGAACCGCTTCGGGGTCGCTATCCCGTCGCGCACCCAGCAGCAGCACCGACAGCGCGAGAAGCGAGATCGTACTGCCGACCAGAACGGCGATCGTCACTTCCGTCAGTCGAACTGACGCCGTGTATCCGCTGTAGGCCAAAAGCGCCACCAGCGGGACGAGTGCGCCTTCGAGGGTTCGCGGAGTGATCACGATCCTGCTCGACTGACCGTCAGACTCGACGGTACCGTCCGCCGCGTCGTCTGATCCGACGGATTCGCCTCGGGGCTCGTTGGTCGTCGACTGCCGGCGGTAGAGCGTCCACAGCTCGGAGGCGACGAACAGACCGATCGGCACCGCGACGAGGGCGATGAATCCGTACGGCGTGTTCGTGAACTGGACGACGTAACCGATGTACGGGATCGTCAGAATTACCGTCCCGACGACGTTACCCGCCGTGACGAGCGAAGCGTCCGGATCGCTGTTTGCGTCCCCTTTGGTTTCGAAAGCAAGACCACCAGCCCGCTCGACGACGGCTGTCACCCGATGGGTCACCGGAATATCGTTGCTCCCCCGCGTGAAGGTGATCACGTCGCCTTCGGCTATCGTCGTCGGATCGCGGTCTGCGACGACCACGACATCGCCCGGCGCGATCGCGGGCGTCATACTGGCGGTCAGAACCACGAAGCTGTGGTCCGCACCGACAGTCACCGGGGCCGCATAGATCACGAACGGGACGACGAGCGCTATCAACAGCAGTACACCGACAGTGTTGAGTATTTGTTTGAATTTCATGCTATCTGACCTCACAGATGTCGTTTCCGGCGGCGTCGACCGCTTCGAGGACGGTCAGGCTGTACGTCCCGTCGGTGAAGACGACCCCCGGACCGAACGGCTGTGAACAGCTCGTGTGGAAGTCGAAGATCGCCGCGGAGTCGACGAGTACGTCCACGTCCGCTCTGCCGGACCGTGGCAGCGCCGACTCGAAGGTGTCGCCCGGTTCGAGTTGTCCGGCGAACAGATCGTCGCTCTGCGGGCCGCTTCCACTAGTTCGCTGGGCGAGTTCGAGGAACGCTTCGGCAGGCCCGTCGTACTCGAACGTCGCGCCGGCGACCCGATTCCCGCTGTCTTCATCGCAGGGGAGACACTCCGGAGGCTCGTCGCACGGCGGCGTCCCGGCGAAGGGGTTGTCGCCCTCGGGCGCGTCGACGTGCCGGCACTGTTCGGCGACGAATTCGAACTGCAGGCCCGTCTGCGCTCCGGCGACGGTTTCGGGCGTGTCGAGTGGGAGATCCCACTCGATGTCGAGATCGGTCGGCTCGCCGGGGGAGGTACAGCCCTCACCGAGGAGTGTCCCCCCTCGAAGCGAGCGTCGAACCGAAGACAGCGTCCCGGACTCGACTATCGTGCCGCCGTACCGCAGTCTGACGCGGAGCGCCTCTCCGAGTGGGTCGACGGTGGGGGGACAGTCGGTCCGGAGCCACAGCGTCGCCGGATTCGTCTCGACGGCAAGGGACAGCGTCTCCGTGCCGCTGGCACCCCGATCGAGGTCACCGAGGGCGAACGAGACGCCGCCGTCGACCAGACACCGATCGCAGTCGACGTCGATCGATAGCGTCCCGGACTGGATCGAACCGCCACTGGCCGCCGCGTCGGTGAGAAGCGCGTACGTCCCAGCGCCGCTGACGGCTCCGGCGACGCCGAGGCCGCCGAGCCCTGCGAGGATCGTTCGCCGGGAAAGCTCCGGCGGAGCCATCTCAAGCCACCTCCCCGAAGGGGTTCGCCGTGTCGTCCGCACTGACCGCGACGAACTCCAGATCGAAGTCGGTCGACGCGTTCTGGAGCCCGTTTCCGGCACCGATCGGAAGCCACCATTCGAGGGCGACACAGATCCGATCGCCGGCGTTTATCTCTCCGTTGTCGAAGATTCCGGGGTTGAGTTCTATGCCGTCCGCCAGTTGTCCCGGGGTCGCAAGCGTAGCGCCTTCGGGGGTAACCGTATCGATCGGCGTTCCGTTTTCGGCCCCTTGACAGCCGCCGATCCCGAAGATTCCGGTATCGTACCACATCCGTATGCCGACTGCCTCGGCCAGTGATCCGCCCCCGCCTTCGAGTCGCATCCAGACGCGACCGCTCTCGGAGTCCGGCGCGACGAACAGCCCCACACTGAGCGTTCCGCTGTCTCCCGGAAGGGCGTTATCGACGTCGATAGCCGGGGACCCGGCGAGGACGGACTCGACGTCGTCTATGTACTCGTCCGTCGAATCGTACGCCCACGTCTCGCCGTCGACCGGTGATCCCGAGCTGAGATCGCCGTTGAGGGTACTGTACCACCCCACTAGGAGTTCGGGACCGTGCGTTTCGGCGAGCGTATACTTCGTGTACTGAGTGTCGCTGCCCGCGGTCGATATCCCGCGGATCCGAGTGAAGCCATACGCACCGACCCCGGCAGCGCCGACACTCATGAGTACGCTCCGTCGGGTCGGTTCCGGATACCGTTGATTTGTCATTGTGTAGTGTCTCCCCGAGCCGGCTACGCCACAGCGTCGTGATGTGCACCGACTCGGTTGCTGTCAGTCCCATGGACACAGAGTATCGTATCCATGCACAGCCTACCGGCGGCGGTAGGACACCCCAGCCACCGCCTAACGGGCCATTCAATCGTCGCAGGCGGGGAAATCGAGAGAGTAAGCGGTGAGGAAACCAAGAGCGGGCTACTGGGAACGGGTCACCGATACGAATCTGCCGTGTTGTCGCCGTACGGATCGCTGTCGCCGTGTTGGCCGTTTATCGGCGAGCGCCGCCGTCCAGTGGTCGCCCGCCGCGAAGGTCTTACGACGGTCCGTATGTGGTGTCGATACCGGTCGAAAAGAGCAGCCACGATTGATCGTGCTCGGGGCAGAGCGTCGAGCCGTTCGATTCGGTCCGAAAGCGCTACGAGACGACCTCGGTTTCCCCGAGGCGTTCGGCGTCCTCGGCTTCAGGGTCCGTCTCGGTCTCCGGTGCCGCGTCGGTCGCGTTCGCGTCGTCATCTCCGGCCTCGACACCGCGTTTGATCTCGTCTTCGAGTTCTTGCCGTCCGCGTTTGAACTCTCCCATCGCTTGCCCGCTCGAGCGAGCAAGCGCAGGGAGCTTGTTGGCACCGAAAAGCAATACGGCGATGAGGAGGATGATCAGGAGTTCGGGGCCGCCCGGAAGGCCGAACTGCAGCGGTAGTGTTGTTGGCATTTCAACCGTCCGTTAGCGTGGTACGGGTATAGGTATGAGCCGACTGTCACGACGGATCGACGAGCGAACGGAACGGTAGCGCCGAAATTCGGCGCGTATCGACCTTGTAACGGCCGGATCAGGTCGTGGTCGTGTTGGCGGATTCGTCGAAGGGGTCGATCGGATCCGGGTTGTGTCGGCACTGTTCGGCGTAGAACGACAGATCGAACGCGACGCTGTCGCCTTGCACCTCGTTACCGACGAAGCTCGGAAGAGTCCATTCGAAGGCGATAAACCGTGTGTTCGACGGCTCGAAGCAAACAGGAACGCCCTCCGGCGGTTCTTCCGGAGCCACCACGTCGTAACAGAAGCTGATGTGGCTGACGCCGTATCGCTCCGATTCGGTCCGAAACGGTGCGCCCAGCCCTTCGCCGAAGGCGGCGGTGAGATAGCCGTCGCCGTCGGGTCGTCGACAGACGTTCCCATCCGATCCGCCCTTTACGATAACAGCACTGACTTCGAGGCCCGAAAGCTCGAAGTCGAACTCTCGGAGATCGCCGCCACCGACCTCCGTGGCCGTGACGGTGACGTCACCGACAGGCGTCGTGTACGTTTCGGATTCGCCGACGGTCGTCGGAAGGTCCTCCGATTCGATCTTGATCGCCCGGAACAGGCCGAGATCCTCACACGTCGGATTGCGGGGAACGACCTCACAGTCATCTTCCGTGAGCGTGATGCCGTCGAGGCCGGTCGAGCCGTTCGGATCGGGAACGCCCAGGTCCGGGTCAGGATCGTACGCGAGGGGAATGCCCTCGTTCAATTTCGCCAGGACGTCACGGAGAGTGCCGGCGATTATCGGCGTCTCGCCGACGTCAAAGACGTTGTTGCCGTCGGTGTCGTACCACGCACGAGCCTGGATTTCGTCTGCGAGTTGGGGTCCCGCACTTTCGGGGTGGCCACCGTCGGACTCATCGACGAGTTCGCCGTTGAGCCAGATGTAGCCGGGGTTGTCACAGAGTTTGATCCCGAACGTGATTTCGCCGGAGTCTCCCGGTTTGACGTCGTCGAGTTCGATGAGTGCGTCGTCGTTCGGGTCGAACGAGGGCTCATCGAAGGTTGCGATCTCAACACAGGCGAACTCGAGGTTCGTCCCGGCTTTTGCGGCCTCGTCGGGATCCGCATACTCGTCGATGTCAACGTACTCGTGAACGCCGTCTTCGCGTTCGAAGGACTGCAATCCGTCGCCGTCGCTGTCGGGATACGCGTTCACGAACGGGCGCTCGGCGTCACCGTAATCGCCCGGACGAGTCGTCTGTGCAGCGCCGTAGTACAACTGTTGCCAGGTGACACTCAAATCGAGTTCACCGGCAGTGAGCGTGTTGTTCTCGAGCGTTTCGTTGTCGCTGAAATACGCGGTCGTGCCGAGACCGGCACCGGCCGAGGCGACGCCGACAGCGCCGATACCGGCGAGAACGCGGCGTCGTGACAGGCTAAGTGTGTTTTCGTTGTCGTTCATGATTGGTGTGATGTCCCCTGTGGGGAGTCCCACCGGCGGAGTCGAACCGCCGTCGCGGCCTCGTGAAATGTGAGGCGGCGATACACCGGTGTCGGGAGTCGTGTGTCACCGAGAAGACCGATCACGGTGATCTGTCGATCAGGCCGGGGATTGCTCCGGCCCGGCACCGTCGTTGTGCCGCTCCTGTTCGGTGTAGAAGCCGAGATCGAAGCCGAGCGTGTCGCCCTGAAGCTCGTTTCCGGCCTCGAACGGCACTTCCCACGAGAGCGCGATGCAGTGCATCACGCCGTCGCCGCGGAACGCGTCGCGGTCGGGGTCGTCAGCGGGGTCCGACAGTTCGTCGTAGATCGTCGCACGGTTGCCGTCGAGCGGAACGCCGTTACCGTCCGAAAGCGCCGCGAGGACGTTGCCGAGCGAGTCCTGCATGATGACCTTCTCGGCGACGGTCTGGGCGGCGAGGTTCCCGAACACGGTGGGGATGTTGAGCGGGTCGTCGACGTCGTTGAAGAACGCCGGATCGCCGCCCGAACCGCCGGCCGGACCGGCCATCGACTGGAGGACGCTGGCGCTTCCGTCCACGTTGATGGTGTAGACGTCGGTCGCGGGCGACGGCGAGGCTGCCCGTGCGTCGTCCGCTGCGCCGGTCGGCGAGGAGAACGTCGTGCTCCCCGTGCCGTTGAACGATTCGCCATCGGAGAGGACAATGTTCCGTTTGTCCGCGCCGCTGCGTCCGTTCGCGTCGAGTTCGGCCTGGGCGTCGTCGACGCCCTCGCCGATGTAGGTCCCCGTCGCGATGCTCCCCGCGTTCGAGAACGGGTCGGGATCGCCGTCGCCGTCGAACGGAGTCGATCCTGGACCGCCGCTCACGACGTTTGCGAGCTTCTGTCGGAGTCCGGCCAGCGCGGTGTCGACGACCGAGAGGTCAGTCGTCATTGCCTGTAGGACG
>Ga0102942_1000278_pt1 | contig 18822 bp, 11 predicted proteins | sample SalPon2_C_H2O_MG_FD_78171 | JGI IMG/M metagenome (GOLD analysis project Ga0102942, IMG submission 78171) | Salt pond water microbial communities from South San Francisco under conditions of wetland restoration - Salt Pond MetaG R2_C_H2O_MG | ecosystem: Environmental > Aquatic > Non-marine Saline... | reverse complement strand
GGAATCCGATGAGGGTTGAACAGCGTATCGGTCGGATTGACCGTATCGGCCAACGGTTCGACGAGATTCGTATTCTCAACTACAGCTACGAGGATACGGTTGAGACGGACATCTATGATCGCCTTGACGACCGGATTGGCCTCTTCGAAAACGTTGTCGGTGAGATGCAACCCATACTCTCCGGCGTTAGCCAACAGATTCGGGATGCGACCTTGAACGCGGACAGCGATGACGACCAGACTGCGGTCGAATCAGCTGACCGTGAGTTCTCTGAAGAACTCGAAGAACGCGATCAGGGCGACCGCGTTGATGTCGGAGAGTCACTCGAGGACGTCGACGACCTCGTCGCTCAGGACGTCGTCGACGAAGCAAAACTAGATGCGTGGCAATCCTACAGTCACCCGGATCTTGTCGATGTCGGCGAGGAGGAATACGAGTATCAACCTCCGTTCGAGACGCCAAGCCTACAGGCAGTGTTGGTCAATAACGACGCCCTTGCCGAGGCCGGTGTCGAATTCACCCCGCTTCACGAGATTGACTTCGAGTACGATGACGGGGACTTCGACTTTGCGGACAGTATATACCGCCTCTCAGTAGGTGACGCACCGATTGAGGTTCCAGCCGGGGATGGGGAACAGACGATTGCACAGGCTATTGCGCCTGCTGCTGATGAAGTGGTGGTGACGTTCTCGGCTGTGTGTGCTGACGAGTTCCCATCAGTTCAACATCTTGCGCCGGGTCATCTACTTCTCGGGCAGCTCCTCACAGTACTGCAGGATGTGAGTGAGGAGCCGTCGCGACTCCAACAGCGAATCGTGACTCGACCCGATCAAGACCAGGAGCCAGTAGTGTGTGCGTGGGGGCGGGACGGCGTGTTTACCCGGATTGCAGGCGATGGGACAGTGACTGAAAATGGACCGATGGATTCCCTTCCGACGTGGTGTGATCAATTCCTCGATAACCGAGAGAACTCAACAAAACGGCCACAGTAGCTGAGTAGTTTTGAAAAGGTGATTCCATTCCTCCTCGTCATCATCAAATACCTCTAGATCGGTCTCTGGTTCAAAGTAGATGGGTCGATGGATGTTGGAGAATTCGAGAAGTGAAATACTGATATCGTCTTTGGATTGGGTTCTGGTCGTAACACGTCTTAGACTAGTTTGAAAATTTACCTTTAGTCATGTTTAGTCACGCAGTCTGACAAACCAATCACTTCGACTGCCTCAACATCAGGTGCCTTCACGACGGCCTGCCCTTTGCCGAATTTGGGGATGTCACGCTTGAATCCTCGAGGAATAGATGGTACTTTTTCGACCACCTCTTCGCGGAGACCAAGGAAGACGTTCGTGTTGATCTGTTTCAGAATATCTTCATCGATATCTTCTGGATTCTGTGTAATCATCATCAATCCTAGCTTGTCCTTGCGACCCTGCTTTACGGCCTCACGAGCACGTCGGACGATGTACCGCTCACGTAGGGAGTCGGGAGACGAGAAATAGTTGTGTGCTTCGTCGACGGCCACGAGCATAGGAGTGTTCTTGATTTGGTCGACAACGTGGTGATCGTCGATCTTGTTCTCGATGATATAGGACAGGATCGAGAGTACAGTGAGGTGTTCTTTCGCACCGCGAAGATGACTCGTCGGAATCACAGTCACCTGCCCCTCACGAAACATATCGTTCGCAAGATCGGTGAGCGGAGACATCCCGTGGTCGAATACATTCTCGAATGTCGGGTCCTTGATCCGGCGAATCATTGCCGACCAGGTCTGGCTCGCAATTTCACTATCATCTTGCAGTTCGTCGTGTGTTTGGACGTAACTCCGGAATCCGCGATAGGTTGGTGTCGTTTCCTCGTCTTCAGCTTCCTCGCCCTTCTCGTCGACGTGATCGAAGTACGATTCGAGGGCCTTCTCCAGAGCACTCCGAATAGTCTCACGTGGCTGGTAGGGCATCAGTAGTTGCGGTCGCGACCGTACGAGTTTGAACGGGATGCCAAACGGTTGTTGTGTCCCTGTTCCAGGGTTTGGGACGTTTCCGATACTCGGAACGAACACTTCGAGGTTGTCGACCCCGCCCACCTTGATCTTCTGTCGTCGCAGTTTCTGCTTCGTTCGTTCGTCGAGATCGGGATCCTCGCCCATTTCACAGTATTCGTTCTCGGGGTCGAGGATGATAATGTTCAGTCGACTCTCCAACCGTTCGCCGGTTTCGTGATGCTCGATTGGGTAGCGCTTGCCGTCAACGAACTGTCGGAGGAGGTTCTTCGTGAAGTGTGTCTTCCCTTTGCCAGTTGAGCCTGCAACGAGCAGGTGCCGGAAGATCGCCGGTTCGCCGGATTCTACCTCGTCTGTCTCGGGAACGATCCCCGGATTCGATAGATAATACGGAAACTCCTTTCCGTCGATGATCATCTCTTCGCCACCGACCGAGAGGTACCCACAGAACGGGCCATCGTCTGGAATGCTCAGGCCCGTTCGGAGGTATTCATCATCCCGCGAAAGGCTCACCGGCGTGTTCGGCTTTGGAATCCGATTGACGATGCCTCGATCAAGACTACCCTCCTCCGTCGGACTCAGAATCGCTATCGGATCGAGGGCCGCCACGAGGACGAACTCAGACTCATCGAGATCCTGATGCCGGCTGATTTGGTTGTGCGTGTCCGACTTGTCATCGAGGTCGGTGTACGGTTCGTATCGCAACTTGTCCGTGACGGCGAAGAGTTCGTCGTTGCTGCTCGGGTACGGGATTTGAACGTAGTCTCCGACCCGAACCTCGTCACGCTTGGATGTGGTGATGAAGGCGTTGACGTTGTACTCGTCCCGACCGACCATGATCTCCTCGCTCGCGAGAACGTGGCCGATTTCCCCCTCGGCGAGTTCGCTGTCGGCACTCGGGACTGATCTCTCCGGAACGCCTCCAGGGACCCCAGATTGTTGTGAGTTGTTCGATGACTCCCCGGTTGCCGGGGTCGTCTCATCAGCGTCCTTGTTTCGAGTCGGGTCGTCGTCCAGGAGTTCGTCAATGTCGTCAGTCATGGTTCAAGTTCAACGTCTTCGATGTCACTCCAGCGACCGTCCCAGTTATGATCAAAGGACGCTTCGCTCGAGCGAATCATGCTTCGAATCGTTTCACGGTTTTCGCTGGTGATGCGAGCGATACGATCGGCTCGGCCGACAGCGCCGGGCACGTCCTGTTTCTTGGCGATTTCTTTGAGCGTCTTGTACTGGATAGCCCTCCGGCGATCCGCATCGCTGACCATCAGGTGTGGCGCTTCAACACGCAGCACGTCTCCCGTCTTGGGGAGTCGGACATAGAAGAAGGCGCGTCGATACGCGCTCGCATCGCCATGTGCGAGCTGTGACTTGATGCTACTGAGCAAATCGAAGGAGTGGTTCTTGAACGGGAGCTCTTCTTGTACGAACCACGAGGTGTACGTGAGGTGGTCGAGACTCCTGTCTCTCAGTACCTCTCCCATAAACTGGTGGTCGCGCGTCCAGGGCACATCAATTCGGACCCCGTCCTCATCGGTAAGGTTGTGCTGTGAAATCTTCTCATCGAGGGCCGTGAGCACTTCATCGATCGTCGAGGTCTTCACCACACCCACGACGGGCAGATTCGCCTCGAACTGCTTGTCGATGAACTCGGCGTAGTTGCCCAGAATGCGACGCGGAACCTCCCACGCGCCTGCGGGCGTCGCCCACCCAACTTCGTCGAGCAGGAGCCAATAGACTACGCCCAGCGGATAAATGGCTCCGTCGATGAAGCACACGCCGTCGATCTCGTCGGCATGCCTCACGAGATGCTCGCTCTCAGCCAGGTGTTGTGCGGCGGTCGCGATGTCTTTCGAGAGGTTCCGAGATTGGGCGACATCGGGGAACCGGACAACTTCGCCTGCGACATCACCTGCGGTCGTCTCGGTATCGTGGAGCGTACTCTCGCTGTCGGCGAAGTGAACGACCGTTTTGACGGCCCCACCTTCTTCGATTGTGCGGTCTGCGCCGCGCCCAGCGACCCCGATTTTCGCGTAGGCCATATCAATGATCAGGCCGTTGTTGAACTCTATCGGCTGGGTGGTGCTTGCGTCGAGCCCGTAAGTGGGCTGTGCCCACGGGTCTTCCGTCCACGTTCCCAATTCACTGAGCGGCGTCTTCTGGTAGGTTGGTTCTTCGAGCGGCTCGATCGCTCCCCCGGAATGACTCAGCAGTTCGAAGAGTTCCCGTGCATACGCGGCTTGCTCGTCCTGTTCACGGGGGACGTTCGCGTCGATGTGGTCGAACAAATCCCGGACCACCGAGAGGGCGTTCGAATCCATCAGTCATCACCCGGTGCCAGTTCCTCACCACCGGCGGCCTGCATCTCGACCTGGCTGGTGTTGGTTTCCTCGTCGATGGTGATTTCGCATTTGTGATCGGCGCCGTGAATCAGGCTCTCCTCGTGGCTGACCACGATGACCTGTGGGACATCCCACCGCTTGATAGTGTTGAGCATCTCTTCCAGCTGGCCGACGTGCCCCTCGTCGAGGAAGGTGGTCGGTTCGTCCAGAATGAATGGTGGGAGTTTCGCTCGGTCACCGCCCTCGAGTTCAGCGATGAGGCGGTAGATACCTGCCCGAAGTGCGAGATTCACGATTGCTCGCTCTCCGCCGCTGGCGTTACTCGGGTCCTCAAAGTCGCCGTCGTTGCGTAGGAGTTTCAGGTCGTATTTCAGTTCGCCCCGCTCTTCGACCTCGCGAATGATGACTTGCTGGTAGCTGCTATTCTTGTAGACCTCGTCGAAGATCTCGTTCGTGTACTCCCGCAGATATCCCAGATACTGCTCACGGAGTTCGGACTTTGAACTCCGGTACGCCGCCAGCATTGTATCGATCTCGCGAATAACTGCCTCGGTCCACTGGTACTGTCGCTCGTAGCGCTCGATATCTGCTTTCAGTTCACGAACGCTCTCGAGGTCTTTCTCCAGCGAGGTGCGCTGCTCTCTGAGGTTCTGAATTTCCGCTTCGTAGTCAGCGACTTTTTCTTCGAGTTCCTCGATGCGCTCAGTGAGTTTGTCTCGGTCCTCACGGAGGCCGGCGACGTCGGTGTCGCCCAGCTCTTCCTCAAGCTCCTCCTTTTCATCCTCCAACGTGCGGATGCGCTCGTTCAGATCTTGAATCCGCTCGTCACAGTGGCTGATCGTCTGCTCGTGGCGGTCGATCTCGTTCTGGAGGTCCTCGATGGCATCGTATTTGTCGAGGGCCTCGTCAACATGCGACCTGATTTTCTTGATTTCGGCCACACGCTGTTTCGCCTGTTCCAGTTCTGCCTCTTTCTGTTCGACCGTCTCCTCTTGCTCCGCAATCTTAGACTCCAGGTCCTCTATCGATGTCTGAACATCTTCAATTTGATCTTCGGTGTCGTCGATGGCCTCTGTGAGGTCCTCGATTTCTTCCTGAAGCGTCTCAACTGCCTCTCGTTGCTCATCCACGTCGTCGAATAACGCGACGACTGTCTCACCGATGTTGACCTCCGCTTCGAGGTTCTCGACCTGTTCGCTCAGTTCGGACTTGTCCTCCTTGAGCGATTCAATTTCTCCCTTCAGGTCGGCAATCTGGTCTTCGAGGTCTTCGATGTCGGATTCCAGCTCTTCCACTCGGTCCTCCGCATCGGCGACGTGCTCGCGTTTCTCATCGCGCTGGTTTCGCTTCTCCTCTAAAACGTTGTCTCGGTAGTCGATTGCCTGACGAACGTCCCCGAGAAGGTCGTCAAAAGCCGACCGCTCGCTCTCGAGTTCGGCCTTCCTCTCCCGTTCGGCCTCGAGTTCCTCACGGACCTCAGCTAATTCATCTTGGTAGTCTTCGATCTCGTCTTCGACGTGGGATTCGTCGACGTCCTGTCCGCATTTCGGGCATTTGTCTTGGTCGCTCAGGTTCTGGACTTCTTCGATGTCAGCTTGTATCTGTTCTTCCCGTGTCTCCAACCCGGCAATTGATTCACTGACCGATTCAATTTCGGCGGTCAGTTCGCTCTCCCTCTCGGGTATGCGTTCGTCTCTGGCGCGACCGAGGGCATCTGGGGAGATGTCGATTCCGAGTCCTTCCCCTTCGGACTGTAGCTCTTCGATTTGCGCAGCAAATTCTTCTTCGGCAGCCTCCACCTCGGATTCCAGATCCGCTAACGCATCGCGTCGCGACTCCAGTTCCTCACGAGTGGATTTGTGGTCATCTTTGGTCTCCTCCAACTCGTCCGTTTGTTCTTCGAGGCCTTTGCGCTCCTGTTCGAGTTCGGTTCGAACTCTCGTTAGTTCCTTATCAGCCTGCTCGCGTTTGTCATCGAGATCCTCGATACGAGCTTCGACCTCGTCTCGGGTGCTGTCGATGACTTCTTCAGCCGATGTGTCGGGAAGGAACTCCGCGGCCTTCTTGTTACGCGTCTTCACCCGGCGCTGTAGGTCGTCTTCCTCGTGACTGAGGTCCTCTCGGTTTTGTTCGAGGGTTTCCTCCTCCTCGGAGAGATCACTTTCGAGGGTGTCCAATTCTTCTTTTGCGTCGGAGAGGTCGCTCTCGAGATCCTGGAGGCCATTACGGACCGAGTCCAACTCGCCCTCTCGTCTGGTGCGCTTCTGCTGTGCCTCCGTGTACTCTTCTTGGACGGTACTCGCAGCGTCCTCGGCAGCAGTCTCCGTACTCAGGTCGTACTCGACGGTTGCGTCCAGTTCGGAGAGGCCCTCCTCTAGTTCCTCGATTTCGGTTCGGTTGTCCTTGATGGCATCCCTGGCTTGCTGTTTCTTCCGACGGTTCTCCGCCCGCGAGCCCTCGGCCTCCTCGATCTGTGATTCCTTTTCTTGCTTCTTCTCCAGCGTTTCTTCGAACGATTCGATTTTCCCCTCGATATCGTTTCGGCGGTCTTCCAGTGTGTCAATGAACTCCTCGGCCTCGTCCTTCTCGCTTTCCTGATCTTGGATTTGTTCAGTGAGGTCGTTGATGTCCGCCTCAAACTGGGCCTCGTCGCGGTCGTACTTCTCCTCGATCTCCTGCTCGGCTCTCTCGCGATCTCGCTTGTTATCCCGCTGGATACGACCAGCACCGCGCTTTGCCCCCTCCATCTTCGTGATGTATTCGTCAATAACGTCGAGATTGAGGAGGCTGTCAATCAATTCAGTCCGCGTGTCGGCATCGATGAGTCGGTTGATTTCCCCCTGTCGGACGTAGACGCTGGCCGAGAAGTCATCCTTGTCCATCCCGAGGATTTCCTGAATCTTGGCCTTGACATTACTGACTTGGCTGACTGGTTCGGAGAGTGCTGGTGACCGAAGTGTCGCATCCGGTCCTGTGCTCGTCGTGTAGAAGGTCCATTCAACAGTGTAGTCCGCTCCATCGATCTCGAACACCAGTTCGACGTGGGCCTTGTCCTCGCCGCGTCGAACCAGATCATCTAGATTGAAGCTCTGATTCCCGGCTCTGGTGATGTCCGAGAGGAACAAGCCACCGAAAATTCCCATCAGGAGTGATGTCTTTCCCGCACCGTTCTCCCCGTGGACTAGGATCGTTCCTTCAGGGAATTCGACGGTCTGGCTTTCGTAGCTGCGGATGTTCTGGAGCGTTAGCTTCTTGATTTTCATTCTGCCACCTCCTCAGCGGTACTGTCCTCCTTACTGTCGCTGAACGCCTCCTCTTGAGCCTGCTTGACGTCTTCTTCAATCTCGTTAGCGACGGGTTTCTTTCTGTTCGGAAGCTCCTCGTCACCGCGAACCCGCTCGTCAATCGAGAGTGCGGTCTCACTCAGATCCTCCTCCGCGATCTGTTCGTCGATGATTTCATCCGGGTTCTGTACGTCTCCCTCGGGACCGCCACCGAGGTCGAATTCCTGCCGTCCCCGATCGTCTTTGACCTTTGCGACGGCAGCGCCGCGATCTATCACCGCGCTGTACACGTCGCTTGATGTCACCGCAGTTCGCTCGCCTCGGAGCGTCACATGGGCCACTCTGTCTTCAAGATCGTACTGGTCGAGCACGTCGTTGATACGACCGTGTGCATCTCCTTCGCTGAACTCGATGGGAATGGGAACGAATTCCCGAGTGTCCAGCTCCCGCTTTCGCCGTCGGATCGTCCCTTCCTCGATTTCGAGCAGGCTCACACTGCGTGGTTCCTCTTCATCGACACTACAGCGTTCAGTCGAGCCAGCATACCAGACTGGAACATCCTTGACGGCGTCCTCCTCGGGTTTGTGGTAGTCCCCGAGTGCGAGTGCATCTAAGTCGATCCCGACCCGGTCGAGGACCCCTTCGGCCGAGTGATCGGCCATGATGTCTTCAGACCCAGGAATAGGCGGCGCGAGCAACTGGTGCATACACAAGAGTGTGAATACTTCTGAGTCGTCAGGTGGCACGAGCGTGAAATCCGTCGCGTGCCACGCGGGTTTGGTCACCGAGTCGATGCCATAGACCGCGACATCGTCCCCGACCATCGTCGGCTCCTTAGACAGCCGTTTGGCCACCCCCGTTTCTCGGATCAGGTCGAGCCACTGCTCGTCCATCTTCCGATCATGGTTTCCGACGATCCCGTAGAACGGGATATCCGCTCCCTCGAGTTTCCGGAGAATCCGAATACAGCGGGTGACCTCGGGTAACGAGGGGGTCCGGCTGTCGAACAAATCACCGGTGTGAATGACCGCATCGACGTTTTCGCCGACGGCGATATCAATGGCCTGCTCAAATGCCTCGGCCATGTCTTCCTTACGCACATCGCTGCCGTACTGACGGTTCCCGAGGTGAGTGTCGCTGAGGTGAAGGAGCGTCGTCATTGGTGTTGTGTCACCTCTTGAGACACACGGACGTAATAATCATACAGGCGCCCGAGCGATAGTGAATCACCGTCTTGTGTGGAGAGCCAATTTGATGTGGCGAGATCACGGTGCATCATGAATTAAACCTCCCCAGAGTGCCCTGGTGGTCACCGCGATTCACGTACTGATTAATAATTTCGTCGACCAGATATCGTAGAGCCCTCGCCTGAACAGCCATCCCCATGTTTCGACCGTAGAGAATAACGGTTCCCTCCGCATCGAACCCGACATCGACGTTAACGTCGCGACCTGGAACAGCGATCCGGATTTTCTCGAAGGGATCAGCGTTGTAGTCTGCATAAAAGGACGTATTTCGCAGGTCACCGCGATCACTCGCGGTGAGGTATTCGGGATCGTCTCGATCGCTCGGGCTGACATCGGCCTCCTGTAATGCGCTAGCTTCGTCGATCACCTCAGCGAGGTCATCCTTGTCGAACTCAATGGGTTCAAGACTGATTTCGGAGCCGAGGAGTTCCCGAACCGTGGCTTCGATATCGGCCTCGGTTTTGTTCGACGCTTTCCCGTGGGCGACATATCCGTTCTGAAGGAAAATAATCGGAAACTTCGACACCTCCGTAGTCTCTTCGGTCCCATCCCACGTGGGGCGGTAGTATGATTCCTCACGGCCGTACTTGATCCAACTGATACTGTCCTCGCTTTCCGTGAACGTATCTGGAACTACTCCCCGTCTTTGATCTCTCGTCGAGTCGGGACCCAAGACGGTGTTGATTCTCTCTTGCAGCGTTTGGGGGTCGATTCGTTCCTCTTCTATCGGGATGATTTTGTAACTAGGCATTGAATTCAGCCTCCTTGTTGAGCCGCAGTTGCACGAGTGGTTTCACCGCTTCAGTGACCTGGTAATACGCGTGTCGTCCCTCCCGCTGAGATTCCACCAACCCCTCGTCGCTGAGAGTGCTCAGGTGGTACGAGATCGTTGATTTGTCACGGTCGAGCTTATCAACGAGGTCACCCGGACTTCGCCCGCGGTCATCGAGTGAGAGGAGGATCCACCGCAGGATCTCCATTTTTGAATCGGAGAGATCGTAGATTCGATCCAGAGCATTGGGGAGTTGGAGGCGTTCTCCAGCTGCTTCGACCGACTCGCGGCTCCCCGGTTCGAACTCCTTCATGAACGCCTCACGAAGCGCGTGGAGCGTGAGGAGAACGACAATACCAGGGATTCCGTGACTCAGCTCGCAAATTCGTTGCTCAGCATCCCTATCGGCTTCCGGGGCCTCGTCAGCGAGATAGTCATATATTGCCCGAATGGCTGCGACAGTATCGGCCTCCGACAGCGGTTCAAGATAGACCTCCTTCGATGCTGGGAGCGCTTCTTCGATCTCCTCACGGTTGAATGCGTACCCTTCCGGCGACCACGCTGTGATGTACAACGCGTTGTCCGAAGCATCATCGAAGGCGGAGAGTGACCTCCCAACACGCCCGTCGCGGTCAAAATCATCGATACAAACAATAGGGCGCTCCAAGGCAGAGATCTCTTCGACGCGGTCCTCGAGCTCGAATAGATTGATTTCATCGTCAGTCTTCTCTCCGAATCTCCTCGCATCGAACAAGCGGCTCTCAATGTCGGCATCGATTTCGGGGAGTAGGTGGAGTACCGTGTGGAGTAACTGGGTCTTCCCGATTCCACTCGGCCCAATCAACGGGAGATGATACACCCCGGACTGGTTGATCCCAAAGCCAGTGTACTCACCGATGGTTTCCAGAGAATCCTGATGATTGGACGTAGCATCCGGATGTTCCTGGAAATACTGTGTCACCGCGTCACGATCGACACGTTCTGGAATGAATCCATGCTCCTCCAACCAGATGTCGAAACTTCCGACATTTCCCTTTTGACCCCTCTCAAATGCCGCTTGAAAGCGGTTGAGCTTGTCCGATCCATTGTCAGTTGGTGGCATTTGCTTGTTGCCTGCAACCGACTAAATCGACCAAACAGTTAAAACCCTGGGCTCTAGACCCAACTATCGTGGACGAAACTTCGACGGCGAGACAGGTGACGCTGGACGGATACACCAGCTCGATCCTCTCGAGCGATGCCGCTGCTGTCAGCGGTATCGTCGACCGGCTCAAGTGGTGGGGAGGGCAACCACACATCGCATTCGTCCAACCTGACCGAGATTTGCACGAGCGAGCGAGCCTACCGTTCCCTCTGATTCTGGGGGCCGATGTACAGGTGACAGTAGGCACAGAGCGTTCCTGTACGTCGTGTGGTCGGCCTCTCAGTGAGGATTGGTCGGGGACGATTTGTGGAAGCTGTCAGGGGGACCCACCGTTTTCAGGTTGTATCCAAAATCCGGCGACGAAGTGTTCGATTGAGAACTGCCCCTATCCAGAATACAAACAGCGATCCTGTGACCACACCCACCTCGTTTACCTCGCAGCGACTGACCGCATCAAAGTCGGGATTACGCGTGCTGGCCGTGCTCGATGGAGATGGGCAGAACAAGGTGCCAGCCACGCACTCCCCATCGCGGAGGCGGAAAATCGGAAACTGGCGGGTATAATCGAACGAGAGATCGCGAAGGAAGTCGGCCTTGCGACCCGTACCCAATATCGATGGTATCAACCGCTGGATGATGTCCGGCGCCGACTCGCCGAGGCGGCCTGTGCTGCACGCGATGTCATTCCAGAGCGAATCGCCGACCGATTCCTTTGGTGTGATCGGGAGATATCGTCCATCGCAACAGAGGTAATCGATGTACCTGACGTCTGGATGGAGGGGGGAACACACACCCTCTCGAGGAGACTCGGAACGATTCAGCCTGGGCAATCACGCGAAGGAACAATTGTAGCTAGTCGGGGCCCGTTCATCGCCACGGACAATTTCCTGGTGAATACTCGTAAGGTCGCGGGCTATCAGGTCACCATCGAAGCCAACACTGCCTTTGTGGACACGTTTGATAGTGCGGCAGAGGAACCCGTGAAGATTCAGCGGGATTCGGATGTTCCCGGTGATGCATCAGTAACGGCCCGATTGGCTTGTACCAGTGAAACCGCTGGAGAGGATGATGAAGACTCACATCAAGAAGGCGAAAATGAACTCGAAACCAACGCCGCGGAGTTCTTCTAATACATGACCGGTAATTCAAACAGCGGAGACGGCTCAGATGGACAGCATATTGTCGCACAAAAAACAGTAATCAACGACACAGCTCTCGAACCCGGTAAGCGATACACAGTTACCATCCACGTTCAGGAGCGTGACGAACCTCACAACTCAGTAGTCCGACTTCCATTTGAGGACGCATCTGGAGCGCCTAGAGCGGTCAGTATTCTAAACTGGCAGACGGATATCGACGATTCGGTCTTCCGCGCAGGAATGACCGTAACTATCTCTGCCGTAGCGTACGAAATCAGTGAAGAAGGCTTCCATAATCTCAATCCGACGAGTGAGTCGGAGATCCTGGAGATTGTACCAACCGATCAATACCAAGACAACAGAGGCCAGGAGTCTGAGAATTCGGTGTCAGCAAGTTCAGATGATACTGCAGAGGTTGACGATGGAGGCGATGATTCAGGTTACGAAACCGAAGACGCAATTGACGACGCCCTGAGTGACATCCGTGAGCCGACCGATTCCGGACACGGATTGACTTCGTATCGGACCAGCTCGACGATTACGGATCTTGATGTTACCGTGTATCAGGTGCGGACCACGGATGATGTCCTCCCCGATAAGCAGGAGAAACGCACTCTCACCTATCGAGGCCTCCGTGCATGCCGCTGGGCAACTGACGCTCCTCTTGCGATGAGTGGCACTCTCGAATTCGTCGCATCCGAACCGTTCGATCCGGCTTCAGTCAACTTAGAGCCGTTCGAGAAGATCGATGAGGTAGTCCAAGTAGATACGACGACGTTGGACGCCTCAGATACCGCCGATAATGATGTATTAGAGCGTCTGATCGAGGAGGCAATCAAACGGGGAGCAGAACAGGAGGGGTACGACGCTCTGGCGATCGACAAGATCCTCGATCCAGACCCAATCAATGTTGATTCTGAGACCGACCATTTCACCCTTCACGATCGGTATGAGTGCGGCGTAGAACTCACCCCCCAAGGGCAAGTTGTTCTCCATATCGAAGCTCGAACGAAAGTCGTGAGTCATCTGACCCTCGATCAACTTGACCTTTCTGAGCTACCACGCGGAACTCGATTGGTGACGACCTACGGAGGCCGGAAAGGATACTATTTCAATAAAGTACTGGACGTTCGGGCGACGGATCCATACCTCGAAGATGGCAAGAGCGTGTTCGAATACCACAACGCCCGGGAGGAAATCTCAGACGCGGTAATTGAGCAAATCTGGTCAAACGACCGGAAGGTCGTCGAAGGTATACGAATGGGTCGCGGCGGGCCAACACCGCTCCCGCAAGAACTGCTGGCAATCCAATCGCATCCTGAGAATACGAAGTTCTACGACCCGACATTCCACACCAATCAACGGACATATCAGTTCAGAACTCCCGATAAACGCGTTCGATATGCTCGCGAGTTCATCGAAGAGGTGAGCGGCTGTAGTATCGATGGGATCGAACTCCAATTTCAGACACAGCCGCCGATCCTTGGTGGGCGTCCGTATCGTGTTACGCGGTTATATGACACTGAGGCGGAGATCCTCAAATTCGGGAATGGACAGGTCGGGAATTCGGCGAGTGACGCTAGTACCTACGGCGTCTTCGAAGCACCTCCCTCCTTCCGGGTTGGGTTTATTCACCCAGAGCGACTCTCTGATGACCGACTCGACCGATATTGGCGTACTGTCGAACGAGCCTGTTCGGACCTCGGTGTCAACCCTGTTCGAGCTGCTGCTATTTCATATGAGGCGCCCATGGATGACTCTGACCTCTGGAGCGTCTCTACAGAGATTCAGAGTTCGCTCAACCCGGATCACGACCTAGACGTTGGCCTGGGTCTGCTGCCACCGAAAGAAGGCCAATTCGGGTTCGAAAACCCCTACGATCCAATCAAACGTGCTGGAGCCAAGTTGGGCCTTCCGAGTCAAGGGATTCACGTCGACACATTCGATGGCCGGTATTTCAAAACGAACACAGCACTCGGTCTGATCGCAGCAGCGGGCGGGATCCCATTTACTCTGGCAGATGGTATCCCAGGGCCTTCGGAACTCGTGATCGGACTAGATGTTGGGCAAGCCTACGACGGGCGGGATGATGCGAACGAGTCACCGACGGATGGGATTCGTGTCGGTGCCTCAACTGTCGCGATTATGAACGACGGGACCGTTCTAGGCTATACAAATACAGGAGCGCAGACCGGGGAGCGCATTCCTAGTCGGGAATTGTTAGACATCGTTGAGCAGGATGTCGTCGGATTCAGACGGCTTGAGGGAGGGATGCCAGCTCACGTAACCATCATGCGAGATGGATTTATGAACGATCCAATCGGTGAAGCGCTGGACTATCTCTCGAATCAGGGGATTGGCTATGACGTTGTTGAGGTACGAAAGCAGGCGAAAACCCGACTAGTGAACCGGAACACGACCTTTGACCATCCGGATCGAGGGGTAGCAGCCATTTCGACGTATGAGCCACGTGCTGTTCTCGCCACCTATGGAAAACCGATGCACGGGCGCACCGACGGAACCCCACGCCCGATTACAATCGAACGGACCGACGGAACAACTGACATAGAAACGCTCGCACGACAGGTGTACCTCCTCTCACAGTGTCACGTATCTTCGGCTAATGCGACTCTTCGGATACCTACGCCAGTCGCATACGCGGATAGAGCCGCAACAGCAGCAGCAAACAAACATCTTCCGTCAACGTCGTCGCTGGAGACGAAACTCGGATTCCTCTAATGTCTGTCAGCGAGCGGCTCACTGAATACAGTTCACACGGAACATGATTCAGTTTCACTTTGATAACCAGACACTCAAGAACATGAGCCATGTAGTCGTACATGAATAGAGAATTCAAGTATGTCGTCACCTGCTACTACCCGGATTGCGTGTGCTTCCCCGCGGTTTGTTGAGCAGGGCGATCCAACCGCACTCGATGACTGGCTCTCGTATTTCGACCCTGAGATCGTTCTCCTAACAGGAGGAGCCCCAGCTCCGCGCGCGGCTAGTCTCCTCCGACGACGGATAAGTGCAGATACACACCTGTTCCATCCAGCTGGCAACGCTCCGGCGAGTGGCCCCCGTCGTATCGACGGCGTCCAGTTCGTGTTTGCACCAACGGTCCAGACCCTGCGCGAGATTCACGAGTACGAAGGACGTGATCTTGATACCAGCGTCCCAACGTTTGTTCTCAGTGGGCTACTCGATCTGAACGTCGATACCACGACGCTCTCGACCTCGCTCGTCGGGCGCGAGGAGTATGTCTCGGCACTCGATCTGAAGCATCTTGAAGGGGAGTATATCCACATCTCGACGCAACTTCCAGCCGAGTATCGGCGCGAGTGGGATGGCCTCACCGTTATTGGAGGTGGTGCAGAGGCTGGATACGCCGATACCCCCCTTGTCGCCCTCGACTGCCGGGACGACGGGCGTGTGTTGACGCGATCACTGAACCGGTCGCAACTCGGGCTCCGAGCGCTGGATCAGGTCGGGAGAAAACGAGCCCAACACCTCAGAGAGGCAGGCTTCACCAACCGCGATGACATCGCCGAGGCGGACTCGGGTTCGATCTCTGATCTCCCGGGGCTCGGACAGACGACTGCCGAACGGATTCAACAGAGTGCGACTGCAATTGCCCACGGCGATATCGTTCGCGAATCTGAGGATCCGCTTCCGAGCGGTGATCCGGTGTACATCGACATCGAAACGGACGGGCTCAATCCGACGATCACGTGGCTTATCGGGGTGCTAGACGGGACCGCTGATGGCGGGAACTATATGTCGTTTATCCAGACGGACCCCGAGGAGCCCAGGCGGGCGATCGAGGATTTCATGGCGTGGTACACAGCGAACGCAAGTCACCGGCCATTAGTAGCGTATCGAGGGTGGAAGTTCGATTTCAGTGTCATTCACGACCACATCGTCGAGTACTGCCCCCACTACGAGGATGACTGGACCAGCACGTACCGTTTCGATCCGTACCAGTGGGCCGTCGAGGATGGCAATGCGATTCTCCCTGGGCGAACAAACAAACTCGAAGACGTTGCGGCCGCGCTTGGATACGAACGGGCCGATACAGGGTTGACTGGTGCCGCCGTCGCCCGGGCGTATCAGCAATGGATGGCTGACCAGTCCACGGCGACAGAACTCGACTGGGACCGGTTCAAATCCTATTGCGAGGACGACGTTCGGGGACTCGCCGTCATCTATGAGACGCTCGAAGAGAGCGGACGGATCATTTCCACAAACGAGTCGTCTCGCGATACCAGTGACACAACCACACAGGGAACTCTCTCAGATTGGTGAGACATAATTCATGAGCTCAGATTCGGACCCACCGGAGTACGCGCCCATCACGGCCCGGGGCCTCCAGCGAACCTTCCCAGAGTATCAGGACCAGCTGAAACACGCTGAAACCGTTCCTGCTAGAGACGGCTCGTACGTCGATCCTCACGATGTGCTTCGCCCAGAGTTGGCCGATCCGTTTAGTGAGACAGTCGGCGACCTGTTTACACACCAAGCCGCCGCACTCAGGCACTTAGCCGAGGATGACAACGTCTGCGTCGCCACTTCGACGTCGTCGGGGAAGACCTACGTCTACGCGCTTCAAGTCGCCCGGAACCATCTCGCTGATTCCGACTCAACGGCACTTCTGGTCTACCCGACGAAAGCACTCTCCCGCGATCAGGAACAGGAACTTAACGAGTTCTTCGGGGACCTGGGGCTCGATATCTCTGTTCGGGTATACGATGGTGACACGCCACAGGACCGCCGTAAGCACATCCGTGAGACCGCCGATGTCATCATCACCAACTTCGTCGGCGTGAACGTCTATCTGGGGCATCATACCCGGTGGCATTCGTTCTTAGCGAACTGCGACCTCCTCGCAATCGACGAGTCCCATACCTACACCGGTGTCCACGGGATGCACGTTGCATGGACGATCCGTCGACTGCGGCGGATTCTCGACCACTACGAGAGTGATCCACAACTCGTCTGTACCTCAGCCACGATAGGGAATCCAGCCGAACACTCGACTCGACTCACCGGGAAATCGTTCACCGTCGTCGACGAGGATGGCTCCCCTCGAGGGAAGCGTGATATCGCCTTTTGGAAGCCGCCCGTCGAGGAAGATGCGTTAGATCCCGACGCTGACTTCGAGGATTTCCGAGAGGCCCAGACGAACCCTGCCCGGGAAGCGAGTGCGATCCTCGCTCATCTTGGGCTCAACGGCATTCAGACGCTGATGTTTACCCGGAGTCGGAAGAACGCAGAACTCGGCGCGAAATACGCCGGGAGCGCTGCGAGCGAGCATCCTGAATCGGGGTACTTGAGCGTCGAACCATACCATGCTGGACTCGGGAAGGAAACACGCAGAGGGACCGAATACCAATTCAAAAGCGAGCAACTTGACGGTGTCACGTCGACCAACGCTCTCGAATTGGGGATTGACATCGGCTCGATGGACGCGACGATTCTCACTGGCTATCCGGGAACGCGCCAGTCGTTCTGGCAACAGGTCGGGCGGTCCGGTCGTGGAGACACCGACGCGCTCTCGGTATTCATTGCCCGGGCTGACGCCATCGACCAATACATCATCGACAATCCCGAGTACGTCCTTGGCGACGCTATCGAGGACGCCGTCATCGGGCTTGAGAACAACCCGGTCTATGCACAGCATCTCCTCTGCGCTGCTCAGGAGCATCCGCTGACGGAGGAAGATCGCGAGTGGTTCGACGGAGAGCGCCTCGATCGGGCCGTGGAGATGTGGATCGATGCTGGAAAACTGGCCGGAGATCTCTCTCGGAGTGTTCGATATACCGGCCCACCACGTCCTCAATCAGACATCTCGATGTATACGACATCGGACACCCAGTTCGACGTTCGGTGTCGGGATGGCGAAATCGACATGGAGCCGATCGACAAAGAACGCGCCTACCGTGACCATCATGAAGGCGCACTTTTCCTCCACAACGGAGCGCAATACGAGGTCATCGAATTCAACGAGGACGTTCCCAACCCCTACGTTACGGTCGAGGAGGTTCGGACGAACGAATACACAGAAACGGTCTCCGAGAAGACCGTTCGAAATCTCGACCCAGAAGCGACTCGAGACTTGGGGAACGGGTATCACCTCGCTTGGGGTACGGGAACTGTCGAGATTCACTATACCCATTTCCAGCGGAAGAAGATTAGCTCTGGAAAGGCGACGACCCCGATGCAACCGACTGGTCTCCCACCGATCGAACTCAATACACAGCTTATGTGGATCGAGACTCCGCTCTCGCTCCAAGATGAGATCCTCCACGAGATTACGGGCGAGGACCCCTCAATGCTAACAGACGGTGACGTCATGGCGATCTTTGGCGGTGGACTCCACGGGGCTGAACACGGGATGATCAAGCTCACCCCGTTAGAACTCCGTATGGACAAGTCCGATCTCGGTGGTCTGAGTACTCCAGTTCATCAGGAGACTGGTGTTCCGACGTGGTTCATTCACGATGCTGTCGAAGGTGGCCTTGGATTCAGCAAGCGAATCTACGAACAGGTTGACACTATCGCCGAACGAACCCGAGAGCGAGTCGGGCAGTGCGATTGTAAGGGGACTGGAGGTTGTCCCGCTTGTATTATGGATTCGCAGTGCGGGAACCAGAACCGATATCTCCACACCCAGGCGACAGTGAAAGTTCTGGACCGGGTACTCAATCAGCTCTAATCAGTCCTGACTATCTGGGCGCTCGACGGCTTCGGCGGCCTCGATTTCATCCGTTTTCTCGACTTCGGCGAACATCGCTCGATACGCGTCCGACTTGAAGAGGTTGTTCCGGTCGAACAACTCGCGGGCAGCCTCGGTGAGCTGGAAGAAGCGGTACGGCTGGCCCCGTTCGAGGCCCTCTCGGTC